>Ga0272441_10000302_pt1 | contig 113968 bp, 83 predicted proteins | sample SSMProp6N_FD_193582 | JGI IMG/M metagenome (GOLD analysis project Ga0272441, IMG submission 193582) | Marine sediment archaeal communities from Little Sippewissett salt marsh, Falmouth, MA, United States - SSM-Prop-6N | ecosystem: Environmental > Aquatic > Marine > Wetlands > Sediment ...
TCGGAGCTGGCAGGGCCATCTCGCAAACGAGCTGTCCAATCGACGCTCCGGGAGGCATCGCCTCTGCCAGCTCCTGCTCTTTATCTCGTCAGAAAAAAGAGCAAAAAGCAACATACAAGGAGGCATGCAGCGATAGCGGAATGCCGACGTCCGACCGTCCCCGGTCGGCGCAATCCCGTTGGTATCATCCCATGCCCCAGGTGAGCCAGTTTCTGACGTTAAGCCCGGCCATGTCTTAGCAGCGTCCACCGGCGACCGGTCACCCATCCCCGCCTCAAATCTCCCCGTACTGCCGTTTATAAAACTCCAGATACTCCCCGGTTTTGATCTTGCGCCACCACCACTCGTTCTCTCTGTACCACTTAATGGTCAACTCAATTCCCCGATCCCAATCCATCTTCGGCGCCCACCCCAATTCCTTCAACTTGGCCGCCTTAATCGAATACCGGCGGTCATGCCCGGGCCGGTCCGGCACGAGGCGGATCAACTCCTCCGATTTTCCCATCGCGTCAAGAATCCGGCGGGTGAGCTCGATGTTCTCGCGCTCGTTGCCGCCCGCAATGTTATAGATTTGCCCCGGCTCCCCTTTTCGGAGCGCGCAGTCGATCCCGCTGCAGTGGTCCTCCACGAACAGCCAGTCTCTCACGTTGTGTTCGCCGCCCTTGTAGAGCGGAAGCGGCTGATCGTCGATGGCGTTCGTGATGAACAGCGGAAGCACTTTTTCCGGATACTGGTTCGGTCCGTACGTGTTCGACCCGCGCGTGATAATGACGGGCACCTGGAATGTGTTGTAATAAGCCAGTCCCATCAGTTCTCCGCCCGCCTTGCTTGCCGAATAGGGGTTCCTCGGCGCAATCGGATCGGTCTCGGAAAAAGATCCCTCGTCGATGCTGCCGTAGATTTCGTCCGTCGAGACAAGAAGCACGCACATGCCCCCGAGCTTCCTCGCAGTTTCCACAATGTTGTGCACCCCGCGAACATCCGTATCGATGAACTCCGAGGCCCCCAGGATGCTCCGGTCGACATGAGTTTCCGCCGCAAAATTGACCACCGCGTCGCATCCTGCCATGGCGTCCGCGAGTGCGGAAGCGTCGGCAATATCGCCGCGGACGAACCGGTGCCGCTTCTCGTCGACCCCCTGGAGGTTATCAAGGTTGCCCGCATAGGTCAGTTTGTCGTAATTGACAATCTCCACCTCGGGATAGTTATGCAACTGGTACTTCACGAAATGTGAACCGATAAAACCCGCGCCACCGGTTACCAGAATCCGTTTCATCAGTTCCTGCGCCTCCTTTGCACATAATGGGCGAGCGCTTCCTGCCACGGCCTCATAACCTGGCCCGTCTGTTGCCGGTATTTTTCGTTCGACAGTACGCTGTACAGCGGCCGTTTTGCTTTCATCGGGAAGTCCGCCGCCGCACAAGCCTCCACACGCACGTCCAGGCCCGCCAGTTCAACGATCTTCCGCGCCAACTCATACCGCGAACACGCCCCGTCGTTCACCACGTGAAAAACCCCGGCTGCCCCCGATTTCGCCAGCGCCGCGGTCGCCTCCGCCAAATCAAGCGTATGGGTCGGCGATCCCACTTCGTCGGCAACAACCTTGAGAACCGGCCGCGTTTCGGCCGCCTTGAGGATCTTCTCCACGAAATTGTTCCCGCCGGGACCGTACAGCCACGCCGTCCGTATGATGCAGTGGCGGGCGTTCGCATCGCGGGTGGCGGCTTCGCCGCCAAACTTCGAACGGGCGTACGCGCAAAGCGGGGCAGGCGCATCGTCCGGCAAATAAGGCGAACCTTTTGCCCCGTCAAAAACAAAATCCGTGCTGTAATACACAACCGGCGCCCCGGCCTCGGCGGCCGCCCGCGCGACATTTCCCGCGGCCGTTTCATTGATGAGTGTCGCGCGCGCGGGCTCCGTTTCCGCCGCTTCGACGTCCGTGAAGGCCGCCGCGTTAACCACGAGATCGGGCCGCGCCCCGGAAACACATTCCAGCACCGCATTGAAGTCGGCAATATCAAGCTCGGGAAGATCGAACGCGCGAACCTCGCTTTCCCGGCGGAAAACCTCGCACAAATCGCGCCCCAACTGTCCTTTTGCGCCAAAAATGACGGTTTGCATGGCAAGCCCTTACCTGTTTCCTCGCCATTGTACAACATCGCGCAACCCGCGCCTAATGCCACGGCCTATCGCTGTATTACATCAGCCATTCAAGTGGATTAAAGGTTTGGCGCCGTTCCGCCGAAAAACAGAGTAAGCCAAGACAAGGAGGTCGAGGCGAAATCGGGACAAGGATGTCCAAGTTGAAGAAAGACTGATGCAAACGCCGAGGCGCTTATCCCCGCGCCGACGCGGACGGCGTTTGTTCCCACGGTCTTCCTCCTTTGAGTGGCGCCATGACGCGGGTTATGGCGCTTTTTCTTTGGCCTCGGGCAACGTGTTTTCTGGGGCTGCACACGCTCATGTCTTAACCAGTTCCCACGACCTCCCACGGCCCCAAACATATTCGCCCACCTGTCATTGCGAGGAGGCGGTGGAGCGATAGCGGAACGCCGACGAAGCAATCCCGGCGGTATCATCCGAGGCCTTGGGTGAGCCGTCTTCAACATTCAAACCCCCGAAATGCAGTAGGCGGATTCCATACTAAAGTTTTTGCCCCGCGGGCCGATACAATTAATGTAAGGTTCAGACACTTGAATCCAATCAAGAACGCGCCGGGGATGTATCATCCCAACGTCCCACAGATGGCGCTGTCCCAAGAATCTTACCTCCTTTGAGTGCGCCATGACGCGGGTTATGGCGCCCTTTTTTTTGACTCTTCAAACCGTCCATACATCCCGAACAACCGTTCCGCTAAAGTTTAAACGAACTGGCGTCGATAAACCTCCCAGAGCCGGACAGGGAGGTCCAAGAAGTATGACACGGATGTCGCCGGCGTAGATGCCGGATGAGACGGTTGAATAGGCTCGACGGGCGGCGCATCTGCTGAGGGATGTCGGCCGTCTGTGGTATTCAACGTCAATCCTCTGGGAGTGGCGCTGTGGCGGCCAAAAACCGGCCGGTACGGCGCCGTTTCTTTGACTTCTATTAAACGTCCCATCTCACGCCCCGTCGCCATACTCCACCGCAACCAGTGCGAGCCCATGGGCCGGCGCCGTGTAACCCTTGTACGGGCCACCCGAGCCCAACCGCTTTTGCAGCGTCTCCCGCGTTAAGTTTCCGCGCGCGATATCGATCAGCGTGCCCGTGATGTTGCGCACCATTTTGTAAAGAAAGCCGTCCCCGTAAAACTCAAGCCGCCACAGACCTTTTGCGTCCGCGGGTCCGGCAAAACCCCCTTCCAGCAGTCTGACGCTGAATAACGTGCGCTCCGTGGTCTTGACCGAAGCGCCGGAACATTGGAACCCTGCAAAATCGTGCCGCCCCTCCAGGTTTTCCGCCCGTTCCGCGAGCAGATCAAGGTCCACCCGCCAAGGGACAAGCCAGGCGTACGGCGCAACGAACGGATCGGCAAACCTCGCCAGGCAGAACGCGTAGGCGTAGCGCTTCGCCGTGGCGCTGAACCGCGCGTCAAAATCCTCGGGAACGGCCTCGACAGATTCCACCCGCAGATCCGGCCCAAGCATCCCGCACACCGAACGCTGAAGCCGCCCCGCGTCAAGCGCGCGAGGCCATTGAAAGTTGCACACCTGGGCGAGCGCGTGAACCCCCGCGTCCGTACGGCCCGACCCGCGGACTTTTACCGTCTCGCCCGCGACCGTCGAAAGCACCCGCTCCAACTCGCCCTGCACCGTCTTCCGTCCGGGCTGAACCTGCCACCCCGAGAAACGGGACCCGTCGTAGCGCACGACGGCCTTGATGTTCATGCCGTTCTGGCCGCCCGCACCGCTTCGGCAAACTGGCGCGCGTTGTCAGTAAGGCCCTGGAAATCCCGCGCGGCGACTAGCTTCTTGCTGACCAGATTGCCCCCAACACCAAGCGCCGAAGCCCCGGCCTTCAAAAAGTCTGCGATATTGCCAAGCTCCACCCCCCCGGTCGGAACCAGCGGGATCTGCGGCAGCGGCCCTTTCAGCGCCTTGATGTAACCCGGCCCGCCGATATTCGCGGGAAAAACCTTCACGAAGTCCGAGCCGTTTTCCCAGGCCGTGAGGATTTCCGTCGGCGTGTACGCCCCGGCGATCACGGGCTTGCCGTACCGTCGCGCCATCTGTACGACCGGAACCGAAAAAGTCGGCGTAACCACGTACTCAGCCCCGGCCAGAATCGCCATACGGCACGTTTCAGCGTCCAGAACGCTTCCCACGCCGAGCAGAACGTCCGCGCCGGCCAGTTTTTCCGCGGCCGACTGAATGCACTGGATGGCGCCCGGCGTGGTCATCGTGACCTCGATGCACTGCACCCCGCCCTCCGCCACGGCTTCAACTACCCGCACAAGATCGTCCCCCCCGCTATCGGCCCGCACAACGGCCACGATACACTTGTCGAGAAGGTACTGAACAGCGCCGAACTTATCCATTGCGTTTCTCCCGTTTTGTTTCGTCCAATGACAGCACAGGGCGCCGCCTCAATGCAAGTGGAGGCCGGAGCCGCCTCTCGGCTATAGTAGACGGAAGGGAGGACGAAAGAATGGCACACGGAGTGGCGTTTGCCGTCGGGGCCCACCCCGACGATATCGAATTCATGATGGCCGGAACCCTGTTGATGCTCGGCAAGGCCGGCTTCGAACTGCACGTAATGAACATCTGCAACGGTTCCTGCGGGACCGCACTCGAAGACCGCGAAGCCATCATCGCCCGGCGCACCGGCGAGGCAAAAGAAGCCGCCCGCACGCTCGGAGCCCATTTTCACGAGCCGCTCGTCGACGACATCGACCTCTTTTACGAGCGCGGCGTGCTCCGCCGGGTAGGAGCCGTAATGCGCGACGTGAAACCCACCGTCCTGCTTACCAGCTCGCCCCAGGACTACATGGAAGACCACATCAACGCCGGCCGCGTCGCGGTAACCGCCGCGTTTTGCCGCGGTATGCGAAACTTCCCAACCGACCCGCCGCGCCCCCCCGTCGAGGGCGAGGTCACCGTCTACCACGCCCTGCCATGGGGGTTGCGCGACAGCCTCAGGCGCGTCGTCCGCGCGGGACTGTACGTCAATATTGAAAAAGTCTTGAAACAGAAACGCGAGGCGCTCGCTTGCCATAAAAGCCAGAAGGAATGGCTCGACGCCAGCCAGGGCCTTGACAGCTACCTCACGACCATGGAGGAGATGAGCCGCGACGTGGGGAAGCAGGTCGGCCGGTTCGAATACGCCGAAGGCTGGCGGCGGCGCCTGCACTTGGGCTTTTGTTCGGAAAATGCCGACCCGCTGGCCGAAGCCCTGGGAGAAAACGCGTTCGTCTCGCCTGAGTATGAACAAGGACTGATGGAAAACTGACGGAAAGGAGAACGTTATGGCTATAAACCTGATGGGCACCATAAAAGGCTCGATGCTGGAAGGTTATTTCCCCAAGGGCTGGGACCTGAAAAAGCTCGACAAGATCTGTTCCCGCCCCCCGGAAAAACTGCTTGACCGCGAGAACTGGTGGAACCGGAAATTCACACCGGCGCCATGCGAATCTCTCGAAGATTTCGACATCATGATGGGCCACGAAATTGCCCTGGAGATCGCCCAGGCAAAAACCGCCGGCCGCGAACTGGTTTTCATCCTGCCCGTAGGCCCGATGGGCATGTACCGCTGGACCGTTTACTTCCTCAAAGAATGGAACGTAAGCTGCCGCCACGTGCACGGGTTCAACATGGACGAATGGAGCGATCACGCCGGCAACACCCTGCCCGCCTCGAATCCCGGCGCCTTTCAGAACGCCATGGAACAGGCCTTCTACGGGCCGCTTGGCAAGCTCACCGCCCCGAAAAGCCACCGACACTACGCTACCCGCCGCGAATTGCCCAAGTACGGAGAAAAAATCCGCGCCCTCAAAGCCAAAGGCGCCAAACTCGTTACCGTATTCGGCATCGGCCGGGCATGCCACATCGCCTTCTGGGAGCCGCATTTCGCCGCCGAGTTTAAAAAACTCGAAGACTGGAAGGCACAGGATTTCCGTCTCGGCGCAATGTTGCACCCAATGACCATCGAGCAGAACGCGATCACCAGTTTCAAAAGCCGGACCACCCTCGTCCCCACGACCGCAAACACCGTCGGCCCTGGGTTGTTCTTGAAGTCCGACCGTATCATCGGCGGCGCCGACGGCGCGCTCGGCCGCGGCATGATGTGGCAGGGCATGTCCCTCTGGATGACGCTTCACCACAACCCGACGCCCTGGATTCCCAGCACCTTCATGCCGACGCTCCCCGGGAAGCTCTTCTTCCTCAAAGAGCTCGCCGGACCACTCGAGCCCGAGTGCAACTAACGAAGACAAGGCGAAATTCCTGAAAAATAGGCTATAATGTAGCCAACTGCAGGTCGATTCCACCGAAGCCGCACGTGTTGCGGCTTCATTTATAAACGGCGCGCCGGCAAGTGCCCACGCGCGCGGAAAGATTGATCGTCGTGAATCGCAAGAGCCTCGTTTTTTCAATGTTTTTGCTCCCGTTGCTTCTAGCCGCCTGCGGCGGCGACGCGCCGCTGACGGCGAGCGAAACACGCGTCGTAAAACGCCCCCCTTCCGCCACTCCGCGCCAGACGGACCCCCTTTCAGCGCCGCCCGCCCTCCCGCCGCCAACCCGGCTTGCCTGCGACGCGCCCCCGCACTGGCACGACGCCGGCCCAAAAGGATTACGCCTCGCCAACTTCAACCTCGGCTCCCAGGGCGAAGCCGAATGCTACGTGACCATCCTCGGCGGCGCCGGCGGCGGCGTTGAAATGAACGTCAACCGGTGGCGCGCCCAGATGGGCCTCGATCCCGCCACAGAAAATGAAATCGCGGGCCTGCCAAAGATTCCGATGCTTAACGGCGAAGCCGTGCTCGTCGAGCTGACCGGCCAGTACGGTTCTTCGGACCAAATCCACACTACCCCGAATGCCGTCCGCCAGGATTACGCCTTGCTCGGCGCCATCCTCATCCGCGACGCGGACGCCGTGTTTGTCAAAATGACGGGTCCCGCCGAGATCGTTCGTAATGAACGGGACAACTTCATCAAGTTTACCGGCTCGTTAACCATGGAGCCCTCGGCAACACCTGCCGGCCCTTCGGAGTAAGCCAGTGAAACCAACTGCAAGCCAGGCCTTACGGTTTTTTTCCTCCTACGGTTTTTCCTGTATTCTGTTTTTGTTGCTCCTGGTCCTGACCTTTCTCGGCACGCTTTACCAGGTCGACAACGGCGTGTACCAGGCGCAGCAAAAGTACTTTTCTTCGTTCTTCCTGGTCCACCACGCGTTCGGCGCGGTCCCGATCCCCTTGCCGGGCGCCTACCTCCTGATGGCGCTCCTGTTCGTAAACCTTCTCTTGGGCGGCATTGTGCGCGCGCGCAAGGGCTGGTCGAAGATGGGCATTCTTGTTGCCCACGCCGGCGTGCTCGTTTTGCTCGCCGGAAGTTTCATCACGGCGGAGTTCGGCATCAACGGCTACCTGAAACTATATGAAGGCGAAGAATCCGATACGTTTGCGAGCTACACTCAATGGGAGTTGGCGGTTTCCGAGGCGGGCCGCGATGGCGCCGTGACCGAATACGTCCTTTATGAGCCGCGCCTGCGGGAGGCAACCGGCCCCGAAGGCGCCGATTTCCAGTTCGGCGATCTCCCGTTGGTTCACCTCTGGTCCTATATGCCGAACGCCATGCCGCGCCAAAAAGACGCCGCCCCGGCAAACATCCCCGTAATCGACGGGGTTGCCTTGGAAAAAATCCCCAACGGCGACCGCGAGCGCAGCATTCCGGGCGTGTACGCACGGCTCAACGGCGAAAGTATCGACGGCGGAACCGGTATCGTCTGGGGCGCGGCCGACCGGCCCCTGGTGCTCGAGAGCGGCGGCCGGCAGCTCCGGATAGAGCTGCGCCGCCGGCGCTGGCAGTTGCCTTTCGCCATTGCGCTCACCGATTTCACCCGCGAGCTTTATCCGGGTACGCAGATGCCGAAAGTCTTCCGCAGCGATGTCGTGAAGGTGACGGACGGTGCGCGCCAAGACGCCGTTATCACCATGAACGTGCCCTTGCGCGAGCAGGGATATACGCTTTACCAGTCCTCCTGGGGTCCTGAAAACGCCGCCCCCGGAGAACCCCTTTACAGCGTGTTTGCCGTCGTGCGCAACCCCGCGGACCAGTTTCCCCTCTACGCTTGCATCGTCATAACGGCGGGACTGGCCTTTCATTTCCTGCTGAAACTACTGCATTACCTCAGGCAGCAGTCGCGCCTGGCAACGCAGGCCGCCGCCCTGTTACTCGCGGCCGGCCTTCTGTTCGCCAATACAGCCCACGCGCAGCCCGCCCCCGGTCCCCGGGAGTTCGAACCGAACACCCTGCGCTTGCTGGCCACGCTCCCCGTGCAGGACGAGGGCCGCGTAAAACCCCTCGACACCTACGCTGGAATCCGCCTCCTCAGGTTCAACGGGAAGCGGAGCACGAAAAACTTCGCGGGCAAACGCATCGGACCAACCGAATGGATTGCCGACTGCCTGTTTCGCCCGCAGATTGCGCGCCATTACAAGACCTTCCTGCTCCAGGATTCGGACGTGGCCGTCGCCGTCGGCGTCGAAGCACAACGAAAACGCGACCGCTATTCGTACGCGCAGTTGGCTCCGGCGCGCAGGAAACTGATCGAGCTTGCCCGGGCATATTCGGAGATTCCGCGGGACAAGCAAACGGCCGTCCAGGCCCAGCTTATCAACTTGGCGCAAAACGTGGTCGAGTTCGAGCTGATCTGCAACACGCTCGAGTTTGCGAGGAACAAGCTCGCGGCGCCGGAAAACCCGGAGGCGAACATTGTTCTTGGAGGGCAGGCCGAGGTCCCGTTGAGCGAGGTGCTTGCGAAAGCGCCGGCCCTGCTCGATCTTGTGATGAAGAACGATGGCGAGCCGGTTGAAGGCGCCGACGCGGTTGTCGCGTTCGTTCGGCGCGCCCGCGGACGGATAGCCTCGGTGAATTCGTTGCGCCTGTTTCCGCCAACGGATGCGGAAAAAAAAGAGTGGATGACGGTGGAGGACGTGGCAGACGCGGCCCTTGCGGCGCCCGGCGCGAACTTCGCATCCACGTTGAACCTGTTTTCAGCCCTGGAAAAAGCTGCCGCGCACGTTAGCGACGCGGGCACATTCGCGGAAGCGATAAAGGATTTTCACAAGGGGACCGTCGGCTTGGCCAAAACCCGCGGCGAGTACGGAAAAATCCCGCTCGAAGTGACCTTCCACCGCCTGAAACCCTTCTACTACAGCCTGATTCTTTTCGTGTTTTCTTTCATGGTGATGATGGTTTCCTGGATGGCCCCGCGCCGCAAACCGCTCTACATTCTGGGCCTCCTGACGGCCATCGCCCCGGCCCTGCTGCTAGCGGCCGGCATAACAATGCGCTGCGTCATCCGCAACCGGCCCCCGGTCACCACCCTCTACGAAACGATACTCTTCGCAACCCTCGTTGCCGTGGTTGTGGCGCTCTTCATCGAGTTCGCAAACCGCCACAGGACCACCCTCACGTTGGCCTCCGCCCTTGGCGCAATGGGCATGTTCATCGCCATCAAGTACGAGTTGCGCGAAGGCGCGGACACCATGCCGAGCATGATCGCCGTGCTCGACACCAATTTCTGGCTCGCCACACACGTCACAACCATCACGATGGGTTACGGCGCCGGCTTTCTCGCCAGCGCGCTCGGTCACGTGTTCATTCTGGCCAAAATATTGGGCATCAAGCGCGGCGACCGGGAGTTTTACAAGCATCTTTCGCGCATGATTTACGGCGTGCTGTGTTTTTCCCTGCTGTTCGCCATCGTAGGCACCGTGCTCGGCGGCATCTGGGCGAACGAAAGCTGGGGCCGCTTCTGGGGGTGGGATCCCAAAGAAAACGGAGCGCTCATGATCGTCCTCTGGCAGCTTGCCATCGTGCATGCCCGGTTGGGCGGCTACATCCGCGAACGCGGCGTGGCCATGGCCGCCGTCTTCACCGGCGTCATTGTCGCCTTCTCATGGTTCGGAGTGAACCTGCTCGGCGTAGGGTTGCACAGCTACGGCTTCACCAGCGGCACCTTCAACGTGCTGCTCGCCTTCTACGCGATCGAGGGCATCGTCCTTCTGGCCGGCGCAGCCACGTGGGCAAAAGACCGTCCCGCCATCACTTCGGCCGAACCCGTATCGTCGAAACGTACCCCGTATGGTCGCTCAAAGGCGTCGATTCCCCCTCAACAGACACCGCCCCCTTAATCGACTCCGTGTCAATTACCTCGTACTCATAGTTACTGCACAAACGGCCGAAAATATGATCAATTCGCGAATCAACATTCATCAGCCGCTCGAGGTTCGCACCCGCCACCGCCGCCTGGTACTGCGGCGAACCCGGCGTGCAGTTCATGTCGCCGACTAGAAGAGCGGGTGCCGTCTTGAGGCACGATTCCAGGATAAAATCGGCCACCGAACCCATCTGAAACTGCCTCACGCCGTCGTACTGACCCGATCCGTACGCCGCGTGCGCGTGCGTGTTGTAAAAATCGATGATGCCCTGGGGCAGCGCGATCCGCGCAAGCGCAATGCCTTTTCCGGCCCACCAGTCGCCGTGGTAGAGTTTGTACCATTTCCCGTTTTGCTCGAACCGGTGGAAGAAAGACTCCACTATCGGGTACGCGCTGAGAACAAGAAGTCCGCACCCGACCGTGCCACTGCGGAAGTACTGGTGGTGTGTCAAACGCGATCCCGCCAGAGAAGACAGCAGCACCTCGCGATCCTTACCGATGAAGCTCTCTTGGATTCCCACGAGGTCGGGATCGAGTTTGCACAAGGTTTCCCCGATGGCTTTCATTCGGGCCAGCCTGTTCCGCCCCGCGATATAAAGATCCTGAATGTTGAACGTTACAACCTTCAGCACGACCTCTTCGGCCAGCGGCGACGCCGGCTGCGTGAGCAGCAGACTCTTGCGAAGGTCCGTGATCGCTCCCGTGCGGCCATTGAACATTGCCGCAACGGCCACCACGACCGCCATTATGGCTATGAATAAAACCAGGGCGACACACACTGTCCTGATTGCCTTTCGAAACATCGTAATTCCCGTCGGTACTGCACCTTCACGTGCAAACTGCCTACTGCTGCATTTCCGTCCCGATCGCCCGGGCGAGAAGCTCGGCCATGTGCACCGGTTCCGCCTTTGTGAGGTGGGCGATCTGCTGACGGCAACTCGTGCCTGAAGCGACCAGCGTTGTGCCGTCGGCCAGCGCCTCGATCTTGTCTATCATTGGTTGCGCGACTTCGACGGAAAGCTCGTACTTTTCGCGCAGGGCGCCGAACGACCCGGCCATGCCGCAGCAGCCCGTGTCAAGCAACTCAGCGGTGGCGCCGGGGATTCTGGAAGCCAAAGCGGCGCTGATCCCGGCGTCCGTAAGCGCTTTTGCATGGCAATGCGCCTGAATGGCGACCGGCCCGCCACCGGGCGCAAAACCCAAAACGTCGGGTTCGCGGTCGAGCAAATTATACACGAACTCGTCGAAAAGGATGGCGCGGGCCCCGACTTCCTCCGCGTTTTTCACGCCAAGCTCCGTGTAGTCCTGGGAAAACATGGAAAAACACGACGGCTCCAAGAACACGATCGGCGCATCGCTTTCCTGTCGAAGAAGTTGCCCCACGTTTCTTTCACCGAACCGTTTGGCGACTTCCAGCCTGCCAACGCTGAACGCGGGCCGCCCGCAACAGCCCGTGTTCCGCGGCAGCACAATTTCGTACCCCGCGGCTTCGAGAACTTTTACGGCGGCCATCCCGATCTGCGGCTCGAAATAACGTGCCGTACAGTCGTCCCACAGGATCACGCGGCCGCGCTTGCCCCGCCTTACGGGGCGGCGGCGAAACCAAAGATCGAACCGTTCGCCCGTAAAAGCCGGCAAAGGGCGCCGCGAAGCCAGGCCGACGATCTTCTCCATCACGAACCGCACCGGCGGCGATTGCAGCGCGGCGTTCATCAGGCGCGGCGCAACGGTCCCAACCCGCCCCAGCAGGTCGAACCGGCTCACCACCCGTTCGAGCAGTTGCACGCCCCGCTGCGCCTGCCGCGCATGAAGCAGTTCCGCCTTGAGCAGCGCCATGTCCACGTTGCTCGGGCACTCTTTTTTGCACGCCTTGCACGCCAGGCAGTTGCCGATGGCCTCTTCGAGCGCGGCCGTCGCCAGCGGGTGGGCGCTGGGATCGATGCGGCCTTCAAGCGCGGCGCGGATGGCGTTTGCGCGGCCGCGGGTGGACATGTACTCCTCGCCCGTGGCCAGAAACGTCGGGCACATCGTCGGCAAATCTTTGCGGCACTCGCCGCAGCCGTTGCACTGCTCAAGGTTCGCCACGAGCGACTCGTCTTTCGCGGCAAAACGGAGCACCGGTGTGAACGGCAGGCAGATTTCGTGGCCGTCACCCTGACGCAGCGCAGAATCGAGCCGGTAACGGCCGTCCGGGAAAATCTTGCCCGGGTTCATCACGCCCTCAGGATCGAGCACCTCTTTGATCCCGCGCATCGCGTCAAGCAACTCGGGCCCGATGTGCTCGGTCATGAACTCCGTACGCGCGATGCCGACCCCGTGTTCGGCCGCGATCGATCCGCCGAACTCCCGCGTCAGGCGCGAAACGCCTTCCGCAAGCTGCCGGAACTTCTGAATGCTCTCGCCCCGGTGCATATCGACCAGCGGCCGCACGTGAACCAGCCCCGACGCGCAATGTCCGTAGAACGACGTCGGCAGGCCCAGCGGTTCCGCAAGCTCGCGCAACGCCGACACGTAGTCCGGCAGCCTTTCCGGCCGCACCGCCACGTCTTCGATACCTGCCACAGGTTTGGCCGCGCCTTTGCGCCCCGTAAGCAACGACAGCCCAGATTTCCGCAAACCCCAAACCTGCTGCATCTCATCGGCGTCCGAAAAAGTCAGCGTGCGCAAACCGAGGTCGAGCTTGCGCATCGCATCCAGGCGGTCCGCCACGTCGTCGTAAAACTCGACGATCAGAAACGACTCGCAAGGCTTCTCGTCCAGTTGAAGCAAATCCCGCGCCGGTTTGAACGCGAGCTGGTTTTTCGTTTGATCGAACAGCATTCGGTCGCAATGCTCGATCGCGGCCGGTTTCAGCGCCAGCAGCTCGACGGCCGCACGCATCGCGTCATCGACCGTATTGAAAAAAAGCACCCCGAGCCCCTTTTCCCCCGGCAACGGCGAGACTTTCAAAACCGCCGACGTGACTGCCGCGAGCGTGCCTTCGCTGCCCGCGATCAGTTTGCTGAGATTGCCTCGCGCATGAAGGTACGGCTCAAGCCCGTAGCCCGGCCAGCGTTTCACGAGATCGCGGGGAAAACGCTCCCGAATTTCTTGCTCATGCGCGGCGACGATGGCCTCGATGGCCTCGGTTTCCGCTTGGAGCGACCCGTCGGCGTCCATTCCAAGCACCGCCACGCGCCCGTCGGGCAGTACCGCCTCAACGGCCAGCACGTGTTCCACCGTTGTGCCGTATACGGGCGCGCGCGCACCCGAAGAATTGTTACTGATCATGCCGCCCAGCGTCGCCCGCGAGCTCGTCGCAACGTCCGGCCCAAAACACACGCCGTGCGGCTGGAGAAACGCATTGAGCTGGTCGAGCACCACGCCCGCCTCAACCCGCACAATTCCGCGCTCGAGATCGAGCCCGCCGATCCTCCGGTTGTACCGGGCAAAATCGATTACGAGCCCGTCACCCAGCGCACCGCCAGTCAAACCCGTCCCCGCGCCGCGCGGCGTTATCGAAATGCCGCCGTCAGACGCCGCGCGCATAACCGCCGCCGTTTCTTCGGCTGAGCGGGGAAAAGCCACCGCTGCCGGCTCGACTTGATAAACCGAAGCGTCGGTCGCGTAGAGTTGGCGCGTAAGCGCGTCGAACCGAACGTCGCAACCCGTTTTCTTAAGCGCGCCTAAAGCGGTACTCTGCATCTTTCCAACTTCTAATCGTACGTCCCATACGTCCCATAGGTCCTATATGTCCCATAAAAATTTGCACAGGAATCCAAAAACCACGTATGGGAACTATACAGGAATCCCCCCAAAACACGCCAAAAATAGCCCATTATTCGGCTCATCCGGCCGAAAAAAGCACTCTCTGCTAAAAGCCCGCCTCCGGCTCGTCGATGTCTTCTTCCCCGAAATCTTCTTCCTCTTCTTCGGCCGCGCTTAGAATCGACGCGTCCTGCGCCGCGACGTCCATGACCTCCTCCGCGGCATAGATCGGGACCTGCATGCGCACGGCAATCGCGATGCCGTCGCTCGGCCGGCTATCCACCCGCAGTACCTGCTCCACCTGCCCGTTTGATGAATGCTGCTCGATGTTCAGGTGCGCGTAGAATATGTCGTTTTCAAGCTTGTAGATGTTTACCGACTGCAATTGGCCTCGCAGGCCGGCCAGAAGGTTGCAGATAAGATCGTGCGTGAGCGGGCGCGGCGGCGTCTCCCCCATGAGAACGATCTGGATGGAGCTGGCTTCGTGCGGGCCGACCAGAATGGGCAGTACGCGTGTCTCGTTGCGCAGCAACACGAACGGGAACCCGCTACGGTCGGCTTGACTCACGCCCAGAACTTCCAGTGGAATCATAACGCCCTCCTTTGGTTTCATTCAGTGTAACGCAATCAGTCCCTTTCTTCTACAACGTTGTGAATCCGAACGGGATTCCCCGCCGGGTGCGCTCGCGCCACCAGTCTGCTATTCTGGTACCGGCAAAAAAAAGCACAAGGAGATTCTGCGATGCGAGTGGCTATTCTGTTTTGCGCAGTTGGATGCTGCACGGCGGCATTCGCCGGCACAATCGACCTGACTGAAGCCGTCGTGGTTGCGCCCGAAGGCCTTTCCGCCCGCGAGGCCAAGGCCGTCGAGATGCTCGTCGACGAGGTTTGGAAGCGCACCTGGGTGCGTTGGGAAAAGACGGCCAACCCTCCCGGCGGCAAAGCGCCCTTTATCGTCGTAGGCCCCGCGCGGTTGCTCGGCGAGTTCGGCCGTGTACAGGCGTCGGAAAGCGGCGCCGCCGAAGGTTACCGCATCAGCGCGCTCGAACCAAACGGCGTGGTGGTCGCCGGCAACGACGAGCGCGGCGTGCTGTTCGGTGTCGGGCGGCTGTTGCGCGAAATGCGGATGTCGCCCGGCAAGATTACTCTCGCCGGCGGCCTGGACATAGATTCCGCGCCCGATTTCCCGCTGCGCGGCCACCAACTCGGCTACCGGCCGAAGGTCAACACCTACGACGGGTGGACCCCCGCCATGTACGAGCAGTACATCCGCGACCTCGCCGTTTTCGGGGCGAACGCCATCGAGCTCATGCCGCCCCGGACCGACGACGCCGCAAACAGCCCCCATTTCACCCTCTCACAGATTGACATGATGGCCGAGGTGTCCCGCATCGCCGACGAATATGGCATCGACCTCTGGATCTGGTACCCAGCGATGGACCGCGACTATTCGGACCCTGGCACCGTTGAAAAGGCCCTCAAGGAATGGGGCGGCGTGTTCGCCCGGCTGCCGCGGATCGACGCCATTTTCGTTCCGGGCGGCGATCCCGGCCACACGCAGCCCAAGTACCTCATGGCCCTGCTCGAAAAACAGACCCGCGTCCTGCACAAAACTCACCCCACCGCCGAAATGTGGATGTCCCCGCAGAGTTTCAACTCCGAGTGGACGGCCGAGTTCTTGGAAATCATGCAGCAGCGGCCCGACTGGCTCGCCGGGCTCGTGTACGGCCCGCAGAACCGGCTCGACCTCAAAGACCTGCGCGCCGCCGTGCCCGATCAGTACCCCATCCGCCATTACCCCGACATCACCCACAGCATCCGCAGCCAGTTCGCCGTGCCCGACTGGGACGTCGCCTACGCTATCACCGAAGAGCGCGAGGTTATCAATCCGAGACCCCGCAACATGGCCAAAATCTGCCGGTTCTTCGACGAGTACACGCCCGGATTCCTGACCTACTCCGAAGGCGTCAACGACGATGTCAACAAGACCGTGTGGAGCGCCCTCGGCTGGGACGCTGACGCCAATGTGACGGACGTCTTGCGCCAGTACGCGTGCTACTTCATCGCCCCGGAGGTCGAGGAAGGATTCGCGCAGCTCCTGCTGGCGCTAGAGCGAAACTGGGAAGCGCCGCTGCTGTCGAACACGGCCGTTGCCACAACGCTGCGCCAGGCGCGGCAACTCCACGCGGAAGCCTCGCCGCAGGTGCTGCTGAAGTGGCGCTTCCAGCAGGCGATGTATCGCGCCTACTACGACGCGTTCCTGCGCGAGCGGCTGCTGTACGAAACCGCCCTGGAAGACGGGGCGATGGCCGCATTGCGCCAGGCCAGCCGGCTCGGCCCGCTCGCGGCCATTGAGCAGGCCGAGGCCATCCTCGGCCGTGCCGTCACTGAACCCGCCGCGCAGGACCTCCGGGCACGCGTGTTCGAGATGGCCGAGGCCCTCTACCAGAGCATCCGCATGCAGCACAGCGTCCCGAGGTACCGCGCCATCCACGCCGGACGCGGCGGCAACCTCGACCTCATTGACCGCCCGCTCAACAACCGCATCTGGCTCGAAGACCGGTTCAAGGCGATCCGCGCGCTCGGCTCGGGACGGGAACAGCTCGAGGCGATCGACGCGGTCGTCAACTGGACCAACCCCGGCCCGGGCGGGTTCTACGACGACCTCGGCGACCTGAGAAACCAGCCGCATCTGGTTCGGCTGGATACGTTCGATCCCGAGTTCCGCACTACGCCGCGGATCGGGTTCGACTACGAGCCGGAGTACCGGATGTCGTGGGTAAGGTTCGCCGAGACAATCTACGACCAGCCGCTATACATGAAGTATGAAGACCTGGACCAGGACGCGCAGTACGCCGTGCGCGTAACCTATACCGGCGACCGCGCCGGCGTGCGGTTGATGGCCGATCAGCTTGAGGTGCACGGCTTCAGGCAGAAGACCTTCCCGCCGGAGCCGCAGGAGTTCGACGTGCCCCGCACGGCGACAGCCGACGGGAAACTGACCCTCGTGTTCCAGCAGGAGCCCGGAGCCCGCGGCGCCGGCCGCGGATGCCAGATTGCCGAAGTGTGGCTGATACACAAGCAGGCGGAAAGAAAAGACTAAAAGGACCTGAAAAAAACTCAAAACTCTGCCGTCATACGTCCTTTTTGTCGTTTATGTCCTTTAGGTCCTTTCCAAAACCACCACTGCCGGCGCCCCGTCCTTCTGCGCGGGCATGGGTTTGTGAGGCAGGATCGCGCCGCACGGCGCAACCTGCAGGCCCGCGCCGGCTTCCAGGCAACGGGCCGTCGCGTCTTCCTGTGATATCGCCCCGGCGGAAATGCTCTCGCACAGGCCCGGCGCGTACAGGAGCACGGCGGGCAGGCATTCGGGATTCACGCCTTCAGCCGCGGGCTCGGTTACGGCGCCCCAAGCCACGAGGAGCGCCAACAGGTCGCGCGCGGTCCAGCCGGCGAGGTGTTGGGCGAGGCCGGGGTCGCGCAGGTAGGCCTGGATGGCCGCGGCGAAAATCGGTTTGGCCGAATCGGGCGCCGGCGGCGCGGTTGCGGTTTTGGCATCGCGCCGCATGAGGGCAAGCGCTTCCTCGTAACGGCCTTCGGCGGCAAGCGCGAGGGCGTACGCGCCGTGGTGGTCTTCGGGCGCGGTGGCGGACGCCGTATCGCGCAGCTTGTCCATAAAGGCGCGGCGTTCGTCTTCGTCCGGCGGCGGGAGGATCAGGTTATCCGCGGGGCGCACCGAATCGCGGTACTCCAACGCGGCGGCGTACAGATCGCCGTGCAAGAGCCTGACGTACGCAAACCAGAAATCGGTTTGGACCTCATCGGGATACCGGGCTTCCACGGCTTCCAGATTCGGCATATACGCGTCCAGCAACGCGGCGTCGATCATATCGGCCGGATACTGCGGCACGTAATTGCGGGGGTCGACCGGGTTTGCCGGGTTCACGTTGAAGAGGTTGAAGCCGGCCAGGGCGCAGAGGGGCGCCAGCACGGCGGCCAACCGCCAGTCGGGCCGGTACGCGGCCGCCTGTTCGCGCTCGGGCAGCGCCCACGCGCCTGCCAGGGCAAACAGGATCGCCTCGGTTTGCGAAGGTCCGAACCGGACTGCGCCCAGGGCCGCGAGCGCCATCAGCACGAGCAGAAACACCGGTTCAAGCCGGTTCTCCGATTCCCGCCGCGCCACCTCGACTTTCGCCGCGATACGAGCCAGCGGCCAAAACCGAAGAAGCGCCACGGCCAGCCACGGAAACAAGTAGAACCGGAGCGGAAACAACGCGTAATTCGGCCTCGGTAGCCGAACCGCCGGAAGCCACAGAATAAGCAGCCAGGCCAGGATCACAACCGCGGCGGCCGAAAAAACGATCCGGGCGGGCCGGCGCTCCCTGTTTCGGGCCGCGCCAAACACGGCCGCCGCGAAGGCATAAATTGCAATGCCGGGGACGCTCCACGAGGCGATCCCCATCAGAGAGCGCGTTGGGAACAGCCGGAACAACCACGCCAGCAGCATCAGGCCCGCCCACGCCGCCGCCGAAAGCGCGAACGCATCGAGTGCGGTGAGCGCCACGCGGCGCGGCCGCGCGAAATGCAGTACCGCCAGCATCGTCAGCGGAGTGAGGACGCCGCTCAGTCTGAAGATCGGGTCAAGCAGGTACTGCGGGTCGGCCGCCGGAACAGCGGCCATATGCCGGACCGTCATGTAAGCCCACCACGCCGTCAGAAGCCCCAGCGGCAACGTCAACTCGAACGGGACTTGCCAACCCCGCCGAATCGAATCAACGACGAACAGGATTATGAGCGCTGCCATCGCAAACGTGTAAGGAAAAAACGCGTACTGCGGCATATCGAGGTAGACCCACCACGGCACAAGGAGGGCAAACACGTACAGGAGAAACTGGCCGGCAAGCCTCATGGCGCGGCCTCGAAAACCGAAACTGTCTCCTGCGGGGCAGAATCGTATTGCACCGGTATTGCCGACGAAAAAAACACGCTGAAAAGCAGCGAAAACCCCATCATCGCAATCAGGAGGATAACCGTGATCCGCCGTTCCAACCGCATCCGATCCAGAATAGTCTTCATAGATTCATGCCCTCACCGAAAGAAGTATATCGACGCCCCTTTCCCACAGTCAAAGCACTGTCAACAGTCGTTCCTTCGTATCCCCCCGCTGCCGTCTTTAGCCCCTTTCACGTCTCTTGCGTTTGCCAGGCAAAATTTTTTAGAAACTCCTTCTTTATGTCATTTGCGACCTTTTTGTCTTTAGTATAAGCATTAAACTCTATATTATTATTGCGTTTGTCAACTGAATCACCCTTGTTTCACGAAATCCAGCACAATGCTTCCCAGCGCTCAACCCAAAAAACGGCACCATTTGTACATACTAAATAGAGACAGTTGAAGAACAGAACGGCAAGCTCATCCTTAACGGGCGAGAAGGGTTTGCTTTTTGAGGACGCGGGTCGATGGGAGGTCGAGGCGGAGGAGGGCGATGATTTCGCGGGGTTTGGCGAGTTTACCGTCGAGGGCGGTTGTGGCGAATTCGATTTCAGTGAGGCCGTCTTTGTGTCGCGCGGCGAGGCGGGAGATGAGCGGGCGAATGTTAATCTTGGTGATTTGGCGTTGGCGGTTGCGGCCCCGGGGCTTGCCTTTTCTTTCGGCGATAAGCTCATATTTCTGCATGAGTTCGTCGATGCGGCGCTGAATTTTGCCCGCGTCTTCTTTTGTGTAAAGGGCATATTCGAACCCGGCGACGGCGCTCATGAGGGACGGGGCGCTGAGCGGGACTTCTTCGGCGCCGTAGACGTAGAAGCCGGGGGGCAGCGTGGCGCGGATGCGTTCGACGAGCGCGGCGGGGTCGAGCTGCTCGCGCAGGACGACGTCCATGTAGTCGCCTTCGGATTCTTCGCCGACGGGCGGGGCGGTGGCGAAATTGACCTTGGGGTGGGCGTGAAAGCCCTGGGAGTAGGAGATGGGGATGCGCGCGCGGCGGAGCGCGCGGGTCCAGGCGGTCATGGTCTCGAGGTTGGAGAGGAACCGGGCTTCGTCGAGCCGGCCGATGCGGAACCGGACGCGTTGCCTGGGCGGCGGTTCGGCGATTGGCGAGGGCGGGACGAGCGGCTGTTCGGCCTCGGTTTTTTCGGCTTCGCGGTACTTTTCCGAGGTTTGGATGCAGATTTTCCGCTGGCCGCCGCTGATGCCGCACTGATTGCACCGGCCGGAGCGGCAATCGACGGTTTCTTCGAGGTCAACGGCGCGTTGGCGTTCGTCGCGCAGCCATTGCTTCGTGATCAGCGCGTCGATGTGGTCCCAGGGCAGGGGCGCGTCGGGGGCGCGTTTGCCGAGCGCGGCGGCGTAGTCGTAGCCGGTTTGTTCGATGGCGGTTTGCCAGGCCTGGAAGTCGAGCAGCTCGGACGAGGAATCGAGCCGGGCGCCGTTTCGGAACGCGGCCTCGATCAGGTCGGCGGCGTCGCGGCCGCCGCGGGCAAGCAGGCCCTCGATGAACGTGGACTCGGGGTCGTGGCGGCCGTACTTGATGCCGGGATTGCGCATGAAACCGCGCTCGAGAATCTGCTGGCGGCGGCGGACTTCCTCGACGGGGATTTGCGCTTCCCACTGGAACGGGGTAAACGGTTTGGGGACGAACGTGGAGATACCGGTGAAAATTCGCGCGCGGCGGTTGATAGTTTTGCAGCGGCTAAGGAGGCGCAGGCAGAGGTCGGGTATGGCGGCGACGTCGTCGTCGGTTTCGGTGGGCAGACCGATCATGAAGTAGAGTTTGATGTGGTTCCAGCCGCGCTTAAAGACTTGCTCGGCGACGTCGAACAGCTCTTCCTCGTCGAACCACTTGTTGATGACGGCGCGCAAGCGCGGCGTGGCGGCCTCGGGCGCAAACGTGAGGCCGCTGCGGCGTATGCCGGTGATGGCGTCGGCGGCTTCGACACCGAACGAGTCGAGCCGGAGCGAGGGTACGCTGACGGCGACGTTGTCTTGTTGTGCACGGCGGGCGGCCTGCTGGAGGAGCGCACGGATGCCGGGATAGTCGCACGTCGACAGGGACAGCAGCGAGACCTCCTCGTAGCCGGTGGCGTTGACGAGGCGGTCCATGAGGTCGGAAATGTTCTGCTGGGAACGGGTGCGGACGGGGCGTGTGGTGACGCCGGCCTGGCAGAACCGGCAGCCGTGGGTGCAGCCGCGCATGATTTCAAGGCCGATGCGGTCGTGGATAAGCTGGGCGTAGGGCACGATATACTCGGCGGGAAAATCGGCCGAATCGAGGTCGGCGGCGATGCGGCGGACAATTTTCGGCGCGGCGGGGTCGTCCTTGGGATAAAGCGCCGGGACGTACACGCCGGACAGCGCCGACATCGCTTCGAGCAGGTCGGCCCGCGGGTGGCCGCGCATCCGGCGGGCGGTTTCGGCGATCTCGACGATGGCGTCCTCGCCGTCGCCGATGGCAAAAAAGTCGAAGAACGGGGCCATGGGCTCCGGGTTCATCACCGCGGGGCCGCCCGCAAACACGATTGGGTGCGAATCGCCACGATCAACGGCGCGCAACGGGATGCCGGCGAGGTCGAGCGTGTAGAGCACGGAGGTGTAGGTCAGCTCGCTTTGCAGGGAAAAGCCAAGCATGTCGAGGGCGTCGAGCGGGTCTTTGGACTCGAGCGCGAAGAGCGGCAGGTTGCGGCCGCGGAGGGCTTCGGCCATATCGGGCGCGGGGGCGTAGGCGCGCTCGGCCCAGCACCAGGGCAGCCTGTTGAGGATGGCGTAGAGAATGTGGAGGCCGAGGTTGCCGAGGCCGAGGTCGTACAGGTCGGGAAACACGAGGGCGACCCGGAGGTCCACTTCGGCGGAGTTTTTGTGCACGGAATGCAGCTCGGAGCCGAGGTAGCGCGATGGGCCCGTTACGTTGGGCAGAATTTCGGTGTCGAGGCGTTCTTTCAGGTTGGTGGCCATCGTCAAACCGGGGTCTCGACGGATTTCGGCGGGAACCGGTTCTGTACGTAGGCGTCGATGACCTCGCGGAACGCGGCGCCGATCTGCTCGGGGCTGCCAATGATCGTCATGGTATGGTTTCCGTCGACGTACACCGGGCATTTGGGCGCTTCGCCGGTTCCGGGCAGGCTGATTCCAATATTGGCCGACCGCGATTCGCCGGGGCCGTTGACGATGCAGCCCATCACGGCGAGCTTCAGGGTTTCGACGCCGATGTATTTGTGCTTCCACTCGGGCATTTTGGCGCGCACGTAGGCTTCGGTTTCCTCGGCGAGGGCCTGGAACACGGTGCTGGTGGTCCGGCCGCACCCCGGGCATGCAGTGACGCTCGGGACGAACGAGCGCAGGCCCAGCGACTGGAGGACTTCGCAGGCGGCGTAGACTTCGTCGCGGCGGTCGCCGCCGGCGCGGGGCGTGAGCGAAACGCGGATGGTGTCGCCGATGCCTTCTGCGAGAAGTATGCCCATGGACACGGCCGACCAGACGAGGCCTTTGGTACCGATGCCGGCCTCGGTGAGGCCGAGGTGGAGGGGCTGGTCGGTCTGGCGTGACAGGTCGCGGTAGAGGTCGATGAGATGGCGCGGAGTCGAGCTTTTACAGGAGATGACGATGCGGTCTTTACTGAGACCGTGTTCAGTGGCGAGCCGGGCGGATTCGAGGGCGGAAATCAACATGCACTCGTTCATGACTTCTTCGGAAGATTTGCCGAGAGTCTTCTGGGTGTTTTCGAGCATTTTGACCATTACGAGGTCTTTGCTGAGCGAGCCGATGTTGACGCCGATGCGGATGGCCTTGTCGTTTTCGGCGGCGATTTGGCAGATGGCGGCGAAGTTTTTGTCGCGGGCCTTGCCTGCGCCGACATTGCCGGGGTTGATGCGGTATTTATCGAGGGCGCGGGCGCAATCGGCGTAATCGGCAAGAAGCCTGTGGCCGTTGTAATGGAAATCGCCGATGATGGGCGTCGAATAACCGGCGTCGCGCACGCGGCTCACGATGCCGGCCACAGCAGCCGCGGCCTTCTCGGTGTTTACGGTGATGCGTACCAGCTCGGAGCCGGCGTCGGCGAGCTCCGTGATTTGCCGGGTGGTCGCATCGACGTCGGCGGTTTCGGTGTTGGTCATCGACTGCACGCTTATCGGCGCGCCACCGCCGATCAGGATGTTGCCGACTTTAACCCCCACAGTGGGCCTGCGTTCGACTATTGCCATTCTAAACCTCCAATATTCCCACTTCAGGCGCGCGCCATTTCGGAATAACGCCCACGCGAGAGCCCTTTATGCCACTGGATCTTTATATTGTACACGTTGGCGGAGGCACAGTGTAGGTGCGTCGGGATACTCCCGCAATTGCTTGGGGCTGTCCCAACGATGGTTCAGCGGGAGCGGCGGATTTGGGCGGCGCGATCAAAGATTTCCTGTTGGGTGACGCCGGCGGTTTCGTACATGGCGAAGATGTTTTCGCCGGGCGTTTCCGGGGGTACGGCGTGGGACGCGGCGAGGATATATCCGCCGCCGCCGGCCGTCATGGCTTCGATTAGGCGCTCGGTGGCTTTACGCACGTCTGTGGGCGTGCCGAACGGGAGGAGGGCCTGCGTGTCGACGCCGCCCATGAAGGCGATAGAATCGCCGAACTCTTCTTTGAGGGAGATAGGATCCATTCCGGCGGCGTTGCACTGGACGGGGTTGAGCACATCCATTCCGATCTCGATGAGGTCGGGAATGATCGGGCGAATGGCGCCGCAGGAGTGATAGGCGACCCAGAGACCGCGGCGGGTGCCGGCGTCGAATACCTTTGCGAGCTCGGGTTTGACGAGGTCGCGCCATGATTCGGGGCTGAGGATGGTGGCGCATTGCGAGCCGGCGTCGTCGCCCGTCCAGAGCCAGTCGAGGGGGAAGCGGTTGCAGGCTTCCTCGGCGAGCGTGAGTGCGAACTCGCCGCAGCGGGCGCACATTCGGCGGGCGAGGCTGGGCTGGTCGAACACGTCGAGGAGGGCCTGCTGCATTCCCCGGAGCCGCCAGTACATTTCAAACACGCATGGCGACACGTCGCAGCCGATGAAATAGTCGTTTTGGCCGAGGAGTACCGGATGCATCAGGCCGAGAAGATGGTCGAGGCGGTTTTCGGGGAACGGATAGGCCATCATTTCGTTGGGTGAGGCATTTTCCAGGGGCGACCGGTCGATCTGGTTGAACGGCCCGCGGCGCACCCAGCGTATGCCCCACTCGTCGGTGTGAGATTGGCCTTCGCGCTCGTGGACGATGCCTTCCATGGCGTAGTTATTGTTGACCCATGTCTGGCGGACGTCGTCGCCGAGCGCTTCCGACACGCGGCCGGCGGGTATTTCGAGGAGAGCGGCGAGCCGTTGGGCGGTTTCAGGGTGCAGCCACATGAAAATGGGGACGCGGTCGGTGGGTTGGCGTTTTAATGCGGCGTGTACGCGCTGTTTTGAAGTCATTGCATGATTATGCAGGGCCATTTGCGGGATTACAACGTTCTCGAACGGAGGCGCAAGAGGGGATGGGGTGGAGAATTGGGAGGTGGAGAGATTCGGGAGCATCCGTCCGTGGGGCTGTTGCAAGTGTTTGATATGATTTGACAAACGGCGCATTTGGTGTTTCCATTTGTCCGACGTGGACGGTCAGTTTTTGATAAGTTTGCCGATCCTGAAATTCTCGCCTCGCAGGACCTCAACCAGCTTGTTCGGGAGTAGTACATGAAGACTTCAACCATCCGTTATATGCCGAAAGGCGGGTTGGAGATAATTGAAATCGACGTGGCTAATAAAGATCGCGCGGGAGCGCGACCGCTACCGAGTGCTTTGTTTTTGTGACGTGAATTGCCGCCAAGTGCGGTGGAAGCAACGTAACACGGCCGGGGTGTAATAGAAAGAGACCGATTTTTAGTTTTTTCGTCTTTCGTAGCGCTTGGTGGGGGGCGTTTGTTACAATTTGATCCTAATTGGGCCGAGGTGTGTTTTGGCGCTCGAGGACAGGCAAGAGCGGTATTTGCGTAACTTGGCGATACCGGGTTTCGGCGCGCGGGGGCAGGAGCTTCTCGCGGGGAGCCAGGTTCTTGTCGTTGGTTTGGGCGGTCTTGGCAGCCCGGCGGCGTATTATTTGGCGGCGGCGGGGGTTGGCACGCTGGGCTTGCTTGATTCGGACGTGGTGGAGGAGTCGAACCTTCAGCGCCAGGTGCTGCACGGTACGGCGGATATCGGCCGGCGTAAAGCTGATTCGGCGGCCGAAGCCATCGCGGCGCTGGACCCTGAGATCCGGGTTGAGCGGATTTATGATCGGCTGACGGCGCAGAACGCGCGGGACCTGATCGAGCCTTTCGACGCGGTGGTGGAGGCGACGGATAGTTTTGCGGCGAAGTACTTGATAAATGACACGTGTGTGGAATTGAAGAAGCCTTTTGCGACGGCGGGCGTTTTGGAATTGTCTGGGCAGGCACAGTTTATAGTGCCAAGCGAGACGGCTTGCCTGCGGTGCGTGGCGCCGGATGCGCCGGAAAAGCCTGACGGCGCGGCGGGCGTGCTTGGCGCGGCGGCCGGCGTGCTGGGCAGTCTGGAAGCGATGGAAGTAATTCGCTGGCTGGCGGGCTTATGGAAACCGCAGCCGGACGGCGCGGCGTTGTTGCACAGCCTGGACGGCGAGTGTATGCGGCTGAAAACGTTGCGGGTGTTGCCGCAGCGGGGTTGTTCCTGCGGCGTTTGGAGCGATAATGATCGATGACAAATTGTTAATAGCGGGCCGTGAATTTCGGTCGCGCCTGATGGTTGGCACGGGTAAGTTCGCCTCGGCGGAGGCGTTGCGGGCGGCGCTGGAGCAGTCGGGCGCGGAGATTGTGACGGTAGCGCTTCGGCGTGTGGATTTGGCGAAGATGGGCGAAGGCAGCATTCTTTCGGCGGTCGACCGTTCGCGGTACCTTCTGTTGCCGAACACATCTGGAGCGCGGACGGCGGAGGAGGCGGTGCGGCTTGCGCGGCTTGCGCGGGCGGCTGGTCTGGAGCCCTGGGTGAAGCTCGAGTTGACGCCGGAGCCGCGGTATCTGTTGCCGGACCCGGTCGAGACGCTACGTGCGGCGGAGATGCTGGTGAAAGAGGGTTTTGTGGTGCTTCCGTACATTCAGGCGGACCCGATCCTGGCGAAACGGCTGGAGGAAGCGGGCACGGCGACCGTGATGCCGCTGGGAGCGCCGATAGGCAGCAATCGGGGGGTGAAGACGCGCGACCTGGTGAAGATCATCATCGAACAAGCCAATATTCCCGTGGTTGTAGACGCGGGGCTCGGGGCGCCGTCGCACGCCGCAGAAGCGATGGAACTGGGCGCTGATGCGGTGCTGGTGAACACGGCGCTTTCGGACGCTTCGGACACGGGCGCGATGGCGCGGGCTTTTGCGATGGCCACGGAAGCGGGCCGGCTGGCTTACTTGTCGGGGTTGGGCCCGTTGCGAAACCAGGCGGAAGCTTCCTCGCCGTTGACCGGTTTTTTGGACTCCTGAGATGGCGGGCGGCAGCGACATAAAAAGGCTGCTGGCGGAGTGGCCGGCGGGCCGGGTCCGGGAATCGGTAGCGCGCGCGCGGGATTGCGATGTCGAAGCGGCGATGGCTCGCGCGGATGCAGGGGAAGAGCTGTCCCTGAAGGATTTCGCGGCGCTTCTGTCACCGGCGGCCCGCGGGTTTCTTGAACCGATAGCCCATCAGGCGCAAAAACTTACGCGGCAGCATTTTGGCCGCACAATCACGCTTTACGCGCCCATCTACCTGAGCAACGTGTGCGCCGCGGATTGCCTGTACTGCGGATTCGCGGCGAATTCGGGCACTGCCCGAAAGCGGGTGACGCTGGGGCTGGACGCGTTGCGCGCGGAGTGCGAAGCGCTGGCGGGGGAAGGTTTTCAGACGGTACTCCTGGTGACGGGCGAGGCGCCGGCTGTAGTTACAATTGATTACCTTGCCGATGCGGTGGGCGTTGCGCACGAGTATTTCCCGTCGGTATCGGTTGAGGTATACAGCATGGACGAGCGCGAGTACGGCCGGCTGGTGGAGCGCGGGCTGGAAGGCGTGACACTCTATATGGAAACGTACGACCGGGGGCGGTACGCGGAGGTTCATCGGAAGGGGCGGAAACAGGATTACGCGGCGCGGTTGCGGTCGTTACAATTGGCGGGAGCGGCCGGGGCGCGGAAGTTGAATATGGGGGTTTTGCTTGGTTTGTTCGACTGGCGGCTGGACGGGTTCTGGTGTGGTCTTCACGGGCGGTATCTGCAGAAGGCGTGCTGGCGCAGCGGGGTTGCGATGTCATTTCCGCGGTTGCGCCACGTGCCCTCGCGTTTTTCGATACCGTCGCAGGTAAGCGACGCGGAACTGGTGCAACTGATGCTTGGGATGCGGTTGCTGTTTCCGGAAGCGGGCTTTTTGCTTTCGACCCGCGAAGAGTCGCGGTTGCGCGACCGGCTTATGCTGCTGGGGGTGACCCAGATGAGCGCGGGCTCGTCGACGCGGCCCGGGGGTTATGCGACCTGCGGCGAAGAGACGTTGGAACAGTTTGCGATAGACGACCGGCGGGGGGTGGCAGAAGTTGCGGGAGCGGTAGCGGCGGCGGGGTACGATCCGGTGTGGAAAGATTTTGACCGCGCGCTGGCCGGTTCTTAAGGCGGTGTTAAGGAATCTTGATTGGATGGCTTGCGAATTGTGAGCAAATCGCAACCGGCCCTAGGGTGGCAGTTTCGGCCATAAGAACACCTAACCTGCTGAACGGCATAAGGTTTGGCTGAACGGCAACAGCCCGCAAGGTTTGAAAAAACTGGACAAACGCAACTGGATGTGCAAAAATGATGCCGGAGGATTAGACGGATGGCAAACGGGAATTCGCAGCCGGAAGCTTCGGGGCACCGGCTGGACGCAGATGCGTTTTGCATGGTTTGCAGCAGCGTAAATCCCGAGGGAACGTTGATCTGCAAGACGTGCGGAAACAATTTGCGAGATCAGAAAGCACAACGCGTAGCGGGCACGGCAGGGGGCGAAGGGGAGCTGTTGTTGGAGCCGGAGCGGACGGCCTGGCTGCCGAAAGCGCTGGTGTTGCTTGCGATCCTGGTGGTGATCTGGACGGCTCTAAACCTTCAGGACATCGAGAACTGGCTTGTGGGGGCACAGGCGGCGGATCTTACCAGCGGGCAGGCCTATTGGGAAGGTTCAAACAGCGCCGTATTGGACGAGATGGCGCAACAGCTTGAAACCAGCTCGCTGACGGTGGCGGAAAAGGAGCAAGCCCAGCATGACCTGGAAGACAACCCCCATGCAATCCCGCCGCCGGGCTCGTATGACGGGCATTACCTGCTTGTGCGGCCGGGCGGAATTCCGGGCGAGTATGGGGAGGCGGTTGTGCGGCAGGTTGACGACGAGCGAGTGCTTTTCGTGGCGCGTCTCAGCCGGGGCCGTGGCGAAGTGCGGGGCGAGGCGTACTTCGAGGGGGCGTCGAGCCTTTCATCTCGCAACACGGCGGGCCTCATGATTAATGGGCGCTACTATGGCGCGATGGGGGTGGCCACTTACGGCGGGCCGATCTGGTACAACTGCTACGGGGCTTGCGAACTAAACAGCGACACCAACTACAGCGCGGTGGCTATCCGCGTCCGGTAAGTCGGCTTTCCGCTGAGTTTCTCGCCGGGGACAGCGTCTTTTTTCTGGAAACCCGCTTGCTTAAAACGTGAAATGGCGTTAGTATGCGGTTGTATCGGGGGGTATGCGGGGGGTTGTGTCCGGATCCGGACAAAGCGGATTTTAGATGTTTAATTGCCGTGCAATTGGGCGGCGTAATCGGGGAGACATGATAATGTGTGTTTCGAAACCATGCGCGTTCTTTTTCTGTCTTTTTGGAGTATTTTCGGCACTTTTGTTTGCTGAAACCTCTGAAGCGGTTGTTCTGGTACCCGTGGTAAGCGGCCCGGAATCTTCGGCTGACGGGCGGCCGACTTGGACTTGGACGAGCATCACGGGCGATCCGGGTTTCTACCGGTACCAGCTTGACGCAGAAGAACCGAGCGGCTGGGAAGAAACCATGTTTACCGAATACACGCCCAGCTCCCCTCTCTCCGACGGCTCGCACACGCTGCACGTCCAACAGTGGTTGGATGCCACCTCTGACTGGTCGGCTTCGGGGAGCTGGACGGTCACGGTGGACACCCCTCCGAACGCCCCATTTCTGATACCTCTTCCCACGGCGGGGCACTATCCGACATGGATTTGGGCTTCAAACGGCGGGGGGAACGGCACGTTCCGGCATTCGTTTGACGAGACTAATTGGACCGAGACGACGATGTATGCGTATACGCCGGTCGATCCGCTGCCCGACGGCACTTACACGTTTTACGTGCAGGAACGCGACGACACGGGCAACTGGTCGGCTTCGGCGAGCACGACCACGGTGGTGGACGGTCCTCCGCTTGCGCCTGTGGTTACGGGTCCCGAGGCGATACGGGATTTGCAGCCGACGTGGACGTGGACGTCGGGGGGGGCTTGGCAACGGTACGTTCCGCTACCAACTGGACGGAGAAGTGGCAGGATCGTGGACCGAAACCACCGATACCTTTTACATGCCTGCAACCCCTTTGGGCGAAGGTTCGTACACGCTCTATGTCCAGGAAACGGACGGTGACTACGCGAAGACGTTGCCCGATCTTCAATGGTCTCAATCGGGCAGCTTCACAATAACCGTTGACACCACACCGCCGCCGTCGCCAACTGTGGGCGGTCCGGCGTATTGGAAGACGACGTCGCCGTGGTGGTATTGGATTGGAAGCGGCGAAGGGAATGGGACCTTCCGCTACAAGCTTGACAGCAACGACTTGACCACAGGCGCGACGGAAACGACGGCTTGCCAGCTTCCCGCGCCGCCCCACCTGTACTTTGACGGGACGTTCTCGGCAAGCAAAAGCTATTCGACGCCGCAACGCAGTTTCACGCTGGAGGCATGGATAGCGCCGGATGCGGTCGATGGTTGGCGTCCGATCATTAAAGCGGTCAATATCGTGTTTTCTGTCAGAGACGGGCAGTTGTGTTGCGAGGATCCCGGCTTGTGGTCGATTAAGACGAAGGAAGCTGTGATTCAACCGGGAGTCTGGACGCACGTGGCTTACACGTTTACAGCCATAGACTATAGTTATGTCGGGCGTCTTTACGTAAACGGCGTAAATGTCAAGGAAGGCTCTCCGACTTCTGCAAGCTCGGGCACGGCTACGTTCCGTCTTGGAGCTCATCATTCTTATTATTGGCTTGGCGGGCTGGCCGATGTCCGGTACTGGACATGTCAGCGCTCTGACGCGGAAATCGCGGGGAATATGAGTGCGACGCTTACAGGGAGCGAGCCCAACCTTTTGGGTTATCTGCCGCTGGATGAAGGAACGGGAGACATTGCGCACGATCTTGCCGGCGGCATAGGCGATATGGATCTAACCTCTCCGACCTGGCGGGACAGCACGAGCCCGGTAACGGTTTTGGAAGGTTCGCACACCCTTTTCGTGCAGGAGCGGGACGCGGCAGGCAACTGGTCGGCCGACAGCGGATGGGAAGTCATTGTTGATTTGACCGCGCCGGCGGCTCCGGCAGTATCGGGCCCGGATGTGGTGTACCAACCTCGGCCGACGTGGACGTGGGTGTCGAATGAGGCGGACGGGGGCGACGGACTTTTCCGTTGTCAATTGGATGGGGAGAGTGGCGCTTGGACGGAGACGACGGACACGTCTTTCACGCCGGATACCGATTTGACCGACGGCTTGCACACGCTTTATGTGCAGGAAGCGGACTTTGCGGGCAACTGGTCGGGTTCGGGATTCTGGGAGGTAGATGTGGACATTGCGCCGCCTCCGAAGCCGGTAGTTACGGGTCCGGCGAGTACGCCGTTTACACAGCCGACGTGGACGTGGGAATCCGGCGGCGGCACGGGCAACGGGAATTTCCGCTATCAGCTTGATGACGAGCTGGAAGAGTCCTGGACGGAAACCACTGAAACGTCGTATACGCCGGCGGCGCCGCTGCCCGACGGCGCGCACATACTGTACGTGCAGGAAAAGGACGATCTCGACCGCTGGTCGGACTCGGGGACCTTTACGGTGACGATCACGCCGCCGCTTCCACCGGTGGTATCGGGTCCGGAGTACACGAATGAGACACAACCGACGTGGACGTGGGAGTCGGCCGGCGCGCCGGGTATTGCAAGTTTCCGGTACATACCTCTGGTTGGTGGAAAAACAGTTGGATGGGTTGAGACTACGGAGACGAGTTACACCCCGGATTTTGCGCTGACAGAAGGTTCGTACACGGTTGAAGTGCAGGAAAAGGACGATCTCGACCGCTGGTCGTCTTCAGGAAGCTGGACAATCACCATTGACTTCGTTGCCCCGGCGGCGCCGACGGTAACGGGGCCTGCCGTTACCAACCGGCCGTGGTGGATGTGGTCGAGTGGCGGTGGCGGAGACGGTCTGTGGCGGTACAAGCTCGACGACCCGAACCTGGTGGACGGGGCGACGGAAACCGACGACGTCTATTTCCCGTCGCGGACATATCCCTACTTCGACGGCGCTTACTATGCCCAAACCAAGTTTTCGATGAACGGAAACAAGTTGACGATAGAAGCCTGGATTTTGCCCGAAGCGGTGAACGGGACCCGGCCGATCGTTTATCTGAGTTGGGGCAACACGCGGTTTGCGGTTGTAGACGGCGAGTTGGCGTTTGGCGGTGCGGGCGAGTGGGATGTCGTGAGCGCTGGCGCGGACATTCCAACGAATACATGGAGTCACGTCGCCGCCGTATTCAGCAGCAAAACGAATCCGTGGATGGCCTGGCTGTACGTCAACGGCGAAGAAGTTGGACGCAAACGCGTAACCCGTTCCAGCGCAATTTATCAGAATTCCTACGTTGGTACAAATGCCAGCAAGAACGTGTTCTGGCAAGGCGGCATTGCCGACGTGCGCGTGTGGCACGCCGCCAGAACCAGGGAGGAAATCCGCGATACGATGTACGGCGGAATTGCGGGCGACGAGGCCAACCTTGTTGTCTACTGGCCGCTCGACGAAGGGGCCGGCGTGGTTGGCAATGACCTCGGCCCCAATGAGAAAGACCTGACGCTCGATCCCGGCGAGTTGACACCCACGTGGCGGCACGGTTCGGGTTTGCCGCTCGATTTGCCGGAAGGCGAGCACACGCTGTACGTCCAGGAAAGCGACTTTGCCGGCAACTGGTCGGACGCGGATTCGCACTCGCTGATAGTCGATTTGACGCCGCCGCCGGAGCCCATCCTTACTTGCACCGAAGACCCCGCTCCCACGGTCGAGTGGAACTGGTCCGAAGGCGGGGGCAAAGGTGTTCTCACCAGCTTCCGGTACAAGATGGACGACGACGACCTGTCCACTCAGGCCACTATCACGACCGATACGTTCCTGTCGCTGAATGCGCCGGCTTATGTGGCGTTCAACGGCGCCAATACGGGGCTTTGCTGCGATACCAGCACAAATTTGGATGAGGGACAAACCCTTGAAGCTTGGGTTATGCCGGACGATATAACGGGCCTGCGCATGGTTCTGACCGCCCTGAATTGGGAGTGGGATAACGATTTGGGCGACTATATCAACTACGTCTGTAAACTTGGAATCGACGACGGCGTCCCGTTCCTGAAAGACTGGGAGGACAACGTGATATCGGCGCCGGGTACTTGCGTGTTGCCCTTGGACCAGTGGTCTCATTTAGCGGCAACATTCGACCCCGCCTCGGATACGGCCCGGTTGGTAGTCAACGGCTATACCGTAGCCGAGGGGCCGTTTGTAGGGAATCACGGGATTTTGCAATCGTTGACCGTTGGATTTACCTATAGCCATGTATGGGAGCCCATCGATTGGTGGAGCGGCGGGATCCGCGAATTGCGCATCTGGCGCCGGCCGCTGGCCGATTTGGAACTGCGCCGCGTCCTATACGTACCGCTTCTCCAGGACGACAGGTTCGTGGGACGCTGGCCTTTAAACGACGGTCCGCCTTTCTTTCCCGTACTAAAAGCATTGGGAGCCCCCTATGCTCTTACTCCATACTTCAATGAACCGCAATGGCTGGGTATCAGCGGCGGCGAGCATACGCTGTACGTCCAGTCGCGCGACGAGGCGGGCAACTGGTCGGACTCGGCGTACTGCACGGCCATTGTCGATCAGACGGGTCCGGACGCACCGGTTTTCAGCGAGGACACGCCGAGCGCTTCGGCGCTTGTGCGGCCGACGTGGACGTGGGAGTCGGGCGGCAACGGTGGCTCGGGCTCGTACCTGTGCAGCCTCGATGGGAGCGATTGGTTCGACCCGGGCGGTTCGAGTTGGACGGCCGATTCGGACCTGGCGGCCGGGTTGCATACGCTCGAGGTGCGTGAACAGGATGCCTTCGGCAATTGGTCAATCATCTCGCACCACACGATTTATGTCGATCCGGCAATCGTGCCGCTCGAGATTTTGACGGAAACCTTGCCGGCGGCCACTGTTGATGACACGTATTCGGCCACCTTGGAAGCCCAGGGCGGAACCCCGGTGTACACTTGGGGCGAAGCGTCTCACGACCTGTACACGGCCTCTCTGCTTAACGACTTCCAATGGCTGGGCGGCGGGGACAAAATCGACTTCGGGTCGACGTACTACGTGAGATTGGACTTGCCGTGGCCGGCTATGCTGTTCGGGCGCAAAATCTCGATGATCGAGGTCTATAACGGCGGATATATCTCCAATGAAGACTCTTTTATCATCGTGGCCAATCGCAATCCGAGTTACACCGGCGAGGGCGAAGGGGTGTTCTACTCAGTCGGCCCCGACTATGTTGCGTTCCGCTGGAAATGCACGTTGACCAATCCCGACGAACCGGTGGAAATCGAGGCGGTTTTATACCGTGACGGGCGCATCGTGCGCAGTTGTCTCAATGCAACGGAAGGCAATTTGGATAACAACATTTACGACTACGACGCTGATCAAGTGATCAACGGGCCTTACAGCTACCAGCCGCATCCGGCGATGATGTCGACCTTGTTTACGCCCACCATAGATCTGGAACGGATGGGGCTGACGCTTTCTGCGGAAGGTGTGCTTGATGGTTGGCCGCTTTTCGCGGGCACGTACGAGTTCCGGCTGCAGGTCACCGATTCGGCCGCCGACCCGGCCACACAGACGCGATACCGGACGTTCACGCTCGACGTTGGACTGAACGCGCCTCTGGTTGGTGCCGAACCGGCTTGGACCGCCGGAACGGCCAATGCGATCTCCTGGTCGAACACGGCCGACGAGTTCTATATCGAATGTGCCACCGACTCGGAGTTCACCGCGCTTTTCGATTCGAGCGGCTGGATTGAAGAGCATAACTACGAGTTCACCGGCCTCACCGACGGGCAAACCTATTACTACCGCGTCAAAGGCCGTGCCGGCTACCCGTTCGTGGAGAGCGAGTGGTCGGAAACCGAGTCGAGCACCCAAGACGATGCGGCGCCGACCGGCACGCTGTTTGTCAACACGCCCACCACGGAATACATCCGGACTGCCGAGATAAGTCTGCACGTTTTGGTCGATGACGGCAGCGGGTCCGGGGTGAGCGAAATGCGGTTCCAGGACGTCGCCAAGGAATGGACCGGTTGGGAACCGTATGCCGAAATCAAGGCGTGGACGTTCACAGGCGCGGACGGTCCGCGACTGGTCAATGTTATGCTCCGGGACGAGGCGGGCAACGAAAGCCAGCCGATTGAATCACAGTCCGTGTTTTTGGACACGACCGCGCCGACTGTCTCGGCGGCCATCAACGGCGGCGATGCGTATACCAACGATCCGGACGTTCTGATTGGCACCTGGGCCGAAGACAGCGGTTCCGGGATGAATCAGATGCGTATCCATGTCAATAGTGCGTGGCTGCCGTGGACCGATTACGCCGCGGGCGATTACGCCCACACACTGGCCGGCGCGGACGGCGAGCACTTCGTTACCATCGAGTACAGCGACAACGCGCTCAATTTCGCATCGAGCCAGACGTCGATCATCCTCGATACGACGGCGCCCGTCATCACGCTGCGGGGCGCGCCCGAGGTGTTTGTCCCGCTTGGCGGCTCCTACGACGACGCGGGCGCTACGGCGTCTGACAACATCAGCGGCGAACTTACAAGCGCTATCCTCTATGACGACTCTGCGCTTAATCTTGACGTGGCAGACACCTATACCGTCACTTACACCGTCGAAGACGCCGCCGGTAACGCCGACTCCGCCAGCCGGCAGGTGGTAGTGACGCCGTTTACGCTGACGTACACGGCGGGCGACAACGGCACAATCGGCGGTGATTCGCCACAGACGATCGCGGAGTACGGCGGCAGCGGGACGGCCGTTGAAGCAGTTCCCGCCACGAGCTACCACTTTGTGCAGTGGAGCGACGGCGTCTTGGACAACCCGCGCACGGATACGAATGTCACCGCCGATGTAGACGTAATGGCGGAATTTGCGATCGACACGTTTACGCTGACATATACGGCTGGGGCCGGCGGCACGATCAGCGGCGACTCGCCGCAGACGGTCGACTATGGCGCCAGCGGAACGGGCGTCGAAGCGGTGCCGAGTACGGGCTACCACTTTGTTCAGTGGAGCGACGGGGTGACGGACAATCCGCGTACGGATGTCAATGTAACGGTCGACGTTAACGTAACGGCCGAATTCGCCGTTGATTCCGGCGAAGGTGAGGGCGAGGGTGAAGGCGAAGGTGAAGGCGAGGGCGAAGGCGAGGGCGAGGGCGAAGGCGAGGGCGAAGGCGGATTTTATTTCAACCTGATAGAAGACGGCGCGACGCTGTATTTGAGTTCTTCGGCAGGCCCGCTGCCGGTAGTGTTCTCGACGACGGCGCCGCTGGATACGTACTCGATAACGTACACCGATCCGTTGTTGCTGGAAGAGCCCGTTTCGTTGGCGCAACCGCCTTACTCGTTCGTGCTTTACCTCTATCCGGAGGAACTTGTTTACGGCGAACATACGCTCGATATTGCGGCCGTTTTGGGTGATTCCTCGCAGCAGATGCAGACAATCACGTTCAATATTGCCGAGCCGCCGCTTAACTCGGACATCGACGCCAACGGGATTCCGGACAATCCGTTCGCGCTGCTCGAAGACGGTGACTTGTGGCTGCGGCTGGCGTACGTGCACGAGACGCGTTCGGCCCGAATGACGGCGGTGCGCCGATTCGAGGCCGATACGGTTGAGGAGAACATCCGGCTGGATGTGTGGAGCTGGCCGTACTACATGTCGAGCGCGACGGCCCGGATACCCGGCGACGTGCTGGCGGAAGGCGAGAGCGGCGTGGCGATTTTGTCGGGCGCGCCCAATCTTGAGGCGCTGCTGGGCCCGAACGGCGTTCCCGCGGCGCCGACGGGGGCTTCGCTGCCGCCGATGAAGTTCTACGCGGACGTGAGCGTTCTTACCAGTACCGACAACGGGACCACGTATCAGGAGTTGCCGGATGAGGCGCTGGCGCTGAGCCCTGTAGGAATCAGTTTCACGCTGCCGTCCGGTATGTCGAATATGCTGAGCTCGTACCCGACGGATATCCTTAGCGACGCCTGGACGGGTCTCTACATCAGCCCGGCGGACGGCGAGTGGGGTGCGGATAACGTCTCCGGGCTCGTCGTTGACGGCACGACGGTGAGCGGCGAGATGACCTCGCTCTCGCTGGTTGCGCCGTTCGTCGAGCAGACGGGCGAGGGCGAAGGCGAGGGCGAAGGCGAGGGTGAGGGCGAAGGCGAAGGTGAAGGTGAGGGCGAACCGCCTGTGGCTTGTTTTAGTTCGGATCAGACCTCGAAGGGCGCTGAGGCCGGGCTTGTTCCGCTTGCCATTGCGGCTGCATGCCTGATGCTGGGCCAGACCGTGCGCCGCAAGCGAAAATAGGAAGACAGCAACCTCTTTACAAAAGTAAGCTGAAGCGTTCGGGAACGGCGCTGAAATTAAGCGCCGTTTCAAGCGCTTCAGCTTTTTTTCCGTGAGTCGTGGCGGAGTGAGCGGCCTTATGCTACCGTCGCTTTGTCCGGGGCTTGATTGCCAAAAAGTGGCTCGTCCGAGGTCTGGGAGGACGGTCGGTCAGGCGCTGCTTCTTGCATGGGAAGCGCGGGGGGTGGTTTAATGGGAAAGGTTGCTAAGCAGGTTTGAGGTAGTCATGTTTTCTTACCGTCGTCAACTGTATCTTTTTGTGGGCGTACTTCTAGCGTCGGTTCTGGTTGTTTCGCCGGCGTCCGCCGAACGGGTGAAACTGGAGAAGAACCGCGTTTATGGAACGGTTGACGGGGAAGAGTTGTCGTATGATTTTGCCGCTCCGCCCGAGGGAAACGGGCCGTTTCCGTTTCTATTGTGCATCCACGCCGGGGGCTGGCAGCTCGGGAACAAGAAGTCGTACCGGGATATCGTGAAGGAGCTGGCTGAACGGGGTTATGCGGCCGCGACAATTGAATACCGGTTGACGCCGAAGCACAAGTGGCCTGCGCAGCTCGAGGACGTTCGGCGGGCCGTCGATTTTTTCCGCGCAAACGCCAGGACGCACAAGATTGATCCGGGGCGTATCGGAGTGGTGGGGGACGACGCCGGTGCGCACCTCGGGTTGATGCTGGCGCTGACGGCGGCCGAGAAGGAAGGAAGCAAGCCGGTGGCGGAGTCGCACCGGGTGCAGGCGGTGGTGAATTTTTTCGCGCCGCTCGACCTGCGGGAATGGCATGTGGCGAGCAAATGGGCCGAAACCATGATCCGCATCGGGTTTTTCAAGAGCAGCGACCAGATCGTGGCGGATTTCCTGGGGACAAGCGACCGGTCGGCCCCGGTTTATGCGGAGGTTTCGCCGATGACGCATGTAACCGCGGGGGCGCCGCCCGTCTTGACGTTTCTGGGGACGGACGACCCGCTGGTGCCGGTGGCACAGGCTCGGAAGTTTCATGCGGCGCTGAAAGAGGCGGGCGTAACCGAAGAGCTGGTGGTCGCGGAAGACCGCGGGCATGACCGGGAAGATATCAACCACGACGGGAAAGCGTTCGAGCGGATGTACGCGTTTTTTGACGCGCATTTGAAATAGCCGCGGCGGGCGGTACGGCCGTATCGGCAAAGGGGAGGGACGATATGACCAGGGTAGTGGCAATTCCAGTATTAACGGCATTCCTTATTGCGGGTTGTGCGACTTACAGCCCACAACCGAGGGAAATCCGGCCGGCGGCCAAGCTGATTGACAACCAGTTTGAACCTTTGGCCACCGGGGCGATCCGGCCGCGGGGCTGGCTTAAACAGCAGCTCGAATTGCAGGCGAACGGGCTGTCGGGTCATTTGGATGAATTCTGGCCGGACATCCGGGACAGCGGCTGGATCGGCGGGGACGCGGAAGGGTGGGAACGTGCGCCTTACTGGCTGGACGGGCTCGTGCCGCTGGCGTACCAGCTCGATGATGCCCGGCTGAAAAAGAAAGTCGGGCGCTGGATGGATTATATTCTGACCCGCCAGCGGAAAGACGGTTGGCTGGGGCCGGTGGGCAGCAAAGGATACAAGGACTACGATCCGTGGCCGCGGTTTGTCGTGCTCAAGGCGATGGCTCAGTATTACGAGGCGAGCGGCGACGCGCGCGTCGTACCGGCCATGCAGGAGTTTTTCCGGTTTCTCGACAAACGCCTGGATAAGCAGCCGCTTTTCGGCTGGGGCGAGTACCGTTGGATGGACGGCGTGTGGGCCGCGCATTGGCTTTACGACCGGACGGGCGAGGATTGGTTGTTGCCGCTGGCCGCGAAACTCCACGAGCAGGGTTACGACTGGGTGGGGCATTTCGACGATTTTCAGTACCGCGAGCGGGTTGAGAAAAACCATTCGCTGAAAACGCATGGCGTGAACAACGCGATGGGCCTGAAGGCGGGGCCGGTGTGGTACCGGCAGTCGCGGAATCGCGACGACCGCGAGTCCATTTATTGGGCCATGAAAATGTTAGACACGTACCACGGCCAGATCAACGGCGTTTTCTCGGCGGACGAGCATTTTGCCGGGCTGAGCCCGTCGCAGGGTTCGGAGCTTTGCCTCGTGGTGGAATACATGTTCTCGCTGGAAACGGCCATCGCCGCGCTGGGCGACGCCGGGCTCGCGGCGCGGCTCGAATGCATCGCGTTCAACGCCCTCCCCGCCACGTTCAAAAAGGACATGTGGGCGCACCAGTACGACCAGCAGGTGAACCAGGTGTTGTGCAAGGTCGACGAAGACCGGCCGTTTGCCACAAACGGGCCGGAAGCCAATATTTTCGGGCTCGAGCCCAATTACGGCTGCTGTACGGCCAACATGCACCAGGGATGGCCGAAGTTCGTTTCGAGCCTGTGGATGAAAAGCCGTGACGGGCTGGTGGCGCTGTCGTATGCGCCGTGCGAATTTTCGACGGAAGTTCGTGGCAAGCCGGTGCGCGTCGAGGTGAGCACGGCGTACCCGTTCGACAATTGGGTAGAAATCCTCGTGGAGGGCGAGGGCGAGTTTGCGCTTGACCTGCGGCTGCCTTCGGGAGTGGGCAAGGTGGCGGCGGGTGGCGGCAAACTGGAGGAAATCGAGGGCGATGTTTACCGGCTTGTCCGCGACTGGACAGGTGCGACGCGGCTTAACCTCCACGTGCCGTTCTGGCCGTCGTTCGAGCGGCATTTCAACAACAGCGGGTACTTTTCCTACGGGCCGGTGGTGTTTGCCCTGCCGGTCGGCGAGGATTGGAAGAAGGTCGGGGGCGAAGAGCCTCATGCAGACTGGGAAGTTTACCCGACGACGCGATGGAACTACGCGGTTGTTCCGCCGTCGGGCGGCCGGTCGAGCATGAGCCTTTACATGACGGGCGGCACGAGCTGCGGCCCGTTCGGTCCGGATAACACGGCGCTGAAGATGCAGGTTCTTGCGCGGCTGCTGCCGGGTTGGGAATTGGAACATAACGCTGCCGGAACGCTGCCCGTCAGCCCGGTGCAGAGCAGCGAGCCTTTTACCCAACTGACCCTGATTCCGTATGGTTGCACGAACTTGCGCGTGGCGGAGTTCCCCGTTCTGGCAACGGAAGGCCGCCTCGCCGGCAAAGGAGTCGCAAGATGAAGACGCCTCGCAAGAAGCCGGTTAAGAAGCAACGGTCGTCGCGGCCGCCGGAACGATCCCGGCCCAAAACGCGGCCGGCGCAGAAACGGCCCGCGGCGAAGCCGAAGTTTTCGAAAACGCCGCGCCATCAGAAAGAAGGGGAAGATCTCAAGCGAGTTTGGAAGCCTTCGACGCTGCTTTACCCGGTTCCGGCGGTTCTTATTTCGAGCGCGAACCGCGACGGCAAGTTTAACGTTTGCACCGTGGCCTGGACGGGCACGGCGTGCAGCGACCCGCCGATGCTGGCGATCAGCCTCCGGCCGGAGCGGCTGTCGCACGAGTACATTACGCAGACGCGCGAGTTCGTCGTGAACATGCCGTCGGAAGCGCTGGTGCGCAGGACCGATTACTGCGGTATGGTATCGGGCCGCAAAGTAGACAAGTTTGCCCAGACGGGAATGACGGCGGCGCCCGCATCTCAAGTGAAGGCGCCGATCGTGGTTGAATGCCCGATGAACCTGGAATGTGTCGTCAAGAAGACGCTGGAACTGGGGACGCACACGATGTTTGTTGCGGAAATTGTTGCGGTGCAGGTTGACAATGATTTGTTCACGCTCAAGGGGCGGCTTGCTCTGGAAAAGGCCGGTCTTTTTGCGTGCGTGCACGGGGGCTACTATGGGCTCGGCAAGCAGTTGGGCAAGTTTGGATACAGTGTGAAGCGGAAGGGTAAGTGAGGGACATTCCCCACAACTGGCGGGGGGCGTCCCTGCATGCTTCAGGCGACGTAGGGCCTACGCCACGTAGGCGTCGACGCAATCGCGCAACGTTTTGAAGATCCATGCGCGTTTTTTGTTGTCGGTTTCCAGGAGGGTGACGCGGAAGCCGTGGTGGCCGCAGTAAAAGCCGGTGAGCGGCACAACGACGATGCCGGTGGCGCCCATGAGGTAATAGACAAACCGCTTGTCCGGGGACACATCTTTCACGAGGCCCTCGATCCGCTCGCGAATCGCCGGGTTCTCGATGGGCAGGGTCTGCTTGTTGTTGAGCACGCCGGGTTTGAACATGACGGTCATGTAAAAAGCGCCGGCGGGTTTGTTCACGATTACGGTGTCGCAGCCGTCAAATGCGTTGACGGCCTCTGCGGCGCGCGTTTTGAACATTTGGGCCCGCTGATCGAGATGTGTGGTGTACCGGGCGTTGCCGACGATGAGCGGTATTGACATCTGCGGCAGGGTGGTGGAGGAGACTTCGAGACGTTTTGCCGCCAGCAGGCTGTTTGCATAGGCGGCGAAGTTTTTGTCTTTGTCTTTGTTAAGCACTTCGAGCCAGCCGCACCTCGAGCCGGGCCAGGGGTATTCTTTGCTGATGCCGCGCATGGCGAGGGCGGGGACATCCCCGATCCACTGGCTCATGTGAAGTCGGGGGCCGCCGTTGTAGACGATGTGGGCGTAAATCTCGTCGGCGATCAGAAAAAGCCCGTACCGGCGGGCGATTTCGGCTATTTCTTCGAGCGTTTCGCGGGGATAAACCGCGCCGGTCGGGTTGTCGGGGGACAGAAGGAGAATGCCGGCAATGGAATCGTTGTACTGGACTTTTTTCCGGATGCCGTCGACGTCCGGCATCCACCCGTTGTAAGGGTCGAGTTCGTAGGTGACATGGTCGTAGCCCGAGTGGGCGGCCTCTGCGCTCGAGTGGGTGCTGTACGCAGGAGACGGTCCAAGCACGCGGGCTTCACGGCGCAGGAAACCGTAAACCTTGGCCACGGCATCGCCGAGGCCGTTGAAGAACATAATGTCGTCCGTCTTGATCTGGACGCCGCCTGGCCGCTCATTGACTTTTTCGGCGAGGAACTGCCTGGTCTCCAGGATGCCGGCGGTGTCGCAGTATCCCCAGGATTTGGGCTCGTCGATGAGTTCGTGAACGATCTCGCGGATCCACGTTGGGATTTGTTCGCCTTTCTCGACGGGGTCGCCGATGTTTTCCCACGTCAGCGGCTTTCCCATGGCTCGTATCTCTTTGGCTACCGCGACAATTTCGCGGATTTCATAACTGAGGCTTGCAGCGCCGGAATGAACGATATCATGTCTCATAAATGTTACTCTTTTCTGTAAAAAAGAAGTTGCCGCCGGTACTGCGATGCAATTGAACCTGCACACGTTGCAGGAAACGGGATCGGAGAGGGGCCGGCGACCGCTCTTGAATATATAGAAATGATAGAACGCGAAGCATCAAAAAATCAAAGAGTGAGGTTTTTGAAGGTCTTTTGCCGGGTGGAAGCCGGCGGGGCGGTTGCGCCTCCGCTACGCTGTGATATACTATCTTAACTTCAAGCGTTAATGGCGGGTATGGATGTACGAGAACAGGGAGACGCGTTATGCGACTGGCAGCAGGCATTTTAGCTGGAATCGTGACAATATCGGTGGTTCTCTACGGCTGCGGAGGCGCTAAAGACGAGACTCCGGACGGGAGCGGGCCGGTTGTGGCCACGCCTGGCGCAGAGACAGTGACTTCGGCGGAAGATTCAGAGACGGCCGAAGAGATGGTGGAACGGTGGAAAGAAATAGCGAAGTCCGCCACTCGTGAAAATCCGCCGCTGGAAGAGACTGCGGAATTGGCTGCGAAAATCGCCGTGAAAAACCCCCATGCCCTGCTGTCGTTGCTTGATTTGGTTGAAGATGAGCAGTCCTCGCCTTACGTGAAAGTGCTTGCCACGCTGAGCCTGACCCCGGTGATTGGGCCAAATGTAAGCGACCGCTTGATCGAGATGGCCAAATCCGGAAATGACGGAACCACCCGCGCTTGCGCCACCAACATGTTGAGGCAGATACCGACCGACGCAGTCACCGCCGCACTGAAGGAGCTGAAGAACGACAGCGAGCCGCGGGTACAACTTTATGCCCGGATCGGGCTGGCCACGCGGGACGTGGAAGAACGAAACAATCTATACGAGCTGTGGCAGAAAAACGAGTTTTCGGCGGAGGAAAAGGGAACCATCGTTGACGCGCTCGCCGCAAGCCCGGCCATAAAAGACATCCCGCTGCTGCTTGAGGTGGCGGCTGATACCGAGATGCAGGAGGGCGTGCGGGTGCTGGCCGTGCAAACGCTTGGGAGTGTCGGCGGCCAGGAAGAGGTCGAGGCTCTCAAAAAGTACGCGGAGAACGATCCAAGCGTCAGGGTAAAAAACACTGCGCAGTCGGCGCTCGATCAAGTTAACACCCGTGTTGTCGGAAGGAACCAGGTAACGCTGCCGCTGCAATAGGTCGTGCAGGCGCAACTTTTTGGGGCGCAGGGTCTTTTTAAACCGCGGCGTGTTCGGTATAATCGTGAGTGTTGGTTTGTTGTAGGCGGTATATTTACAACACGCGGATCATCTTTCGACCCGTCAAGAGGTGTCGTTGCAGTGCTATTTCGCAAACGTCAGAAACGCCCCCCGTCTGCCGATTTTTCCGGATTGCCGGAGCGGCAGCAGTTCTACCGCATTGAGTTTGAAATGATGCTGAAAGGCAGCGTCTGCAAGAGGCGCAAGAAAACCGTGCGCCAATTCGGCGTTACGGTAAACGGCGCCACCCGGCTCGTTACGAGCGGCGACACGGTTGACCGCGAGACGTATCAGGCCCTGCTTGCGGCGGGGGCGATACGGCCGCACGCGCAGGCGCCGCAAGAGCCGGATGCCCCGTCCGAAGGCCTCTCCCCAAACACCAGCACATCCTGAGGAGCGAGCATGGCGCGTACAGTTTCGGTGGCGATGATCGTCAAGGACGAGTCGGCCCACCTGGCAGAGTGTTTAACCAGTATGGCCGGCTTTGCCGACGAGATCTGCCTTGTCGATACCGGATCGCGTGACGAGACGGTGGAGATCGCGCGGCGGTACAAGGCGAAAGTAACGTTTTTCATCTGGTGCGACGATTTTTCGGCGGCGCGGAACGAATCGCTACGGCAATGCACAAAAGACTGGATTTTCGTGCTTGACGCCGATGAGCGTATAGCGCCGGAAGATTTTTCACGGCTGCGGGAGCTTGTCGAGGGTCCGGCGAACGTTTGCTACCGGTTCGTTACGCGCAATTACACCAACAGCGAGTCGGTGGCGGAGTTCAATCGTTGCGAGCGCGGCGATCCGCATGCGCGGGGGTTTGCGGGGTGGTATCCGAGCAGCAAGGTGCGCTTGTTTCCGAACAATTCGGGCGCGCGGTTTGAAGGGACGATTCACGAACTTGTTCACGCTTCGCTGGAGCGGAACGGTATCCAGCCCGTGAATGTCGAGATTCCCATTCACCATTATCCGTTCATGAAACCGCCGGGCCGGATTCAGGCCAAACAGGAGCTGTACCTCCAGTTGGGCCATAAGAAGGCCCAGGAAAATCCCAAAGATCCCAACGCTTTCATTGAACTTGGGAACCAGTACGCGGAAGTTCGCGATTATGTCAACGCCGTTGGGGCGTACCGCCAGGCGCTGGTGCTCGATCCGTCCAACGCCGAGGTGCTCAAGGATCTCGGGGGCGCGCTTCATCTGATCCGCCAGAGCGAAAACGCCAAGCATGCCCTGCGGCTCGCCGTACAGCTTAACCCGAGCCTCGCCGAAGCCTGGCGAAACCTCGGGGTGATCCATGCCGACGAAAAAGACTGGCAGGCCGGCATCGACTGTTTCGAGCGCGCCCTGGCGCTGGATGCCGGGTGGACCGACGGCCATAGGTACCTGAGCGTCGCATTGGAAGGGGCCGGGCAGTTGGGCCGGGCGGCGGATGCGGCGCGCAAGGCGCTTGAAGCCGGGATGACGTACGAGGCATTGAAGCTTTACGTTCACCAGATGCTTCGGCTGGAACGCCGGGCGGAGGCGCGGGATGCGATCAAGGGATTGATCGGACGGGGCGGCAACGGCGAGTTCCACAACGTGCTCGGCGAGTTGTTTTACTACGACGACCTGCTCGAGGAAGCGAAGGAACATTTTACAGCTGCCGGCCGGGCCGGAAGCAGCGCCGCGTTCAATAACCTCGGCGTGGTTCTGTACCGGCAGAAAAGGTTTGCAGAGGCTAAACAAGCCTTTGAAGCGTGCCTCAAAATCGAGCCGAACCATCCCGGGGCGCTTAACAACCTGCAGAAAACGCTGGCCTACCTCAACGGCGGTTGATTATGCCTTACGGGGTCGTCTATAATTAGTAGCGACTCACGGGGATGTAGCTCAGTTGGGAGAGCGCATGACTGGCAGTCATGAGGTCAGGGGTTCGATCCCCCTCATCTCCACCATTTCTTTCTCAGCCTTCCACCACATCGTTTGCACTCGGCCTTCTTCGTTAAATTGCTCTAACTCTGGCATCTAATCTCTATCTGCCGGTACGCCGACCGGGGCGAGGTAAATGGCGAATTCTTCCTGACCATCGAGGCCGAGGAATCCATCGAGGCTTTGCTGATCGTATGCGCCGATGGCGCATGTGCCGGCGCCGATGGCTTCGGCGGCGAGGTAGAGGTTCTGGCACAGGTGGCCGGCGTCGAGCAGCATGGTCTTGTGTGCGGCGAGGGTGTAGCGCCACTCGCCGCGGTATGGAACGCAACTCCAGATGAACACGGCGGGTGCGGTCGCGGCAAACCGTTGGCCGAACACGGCGAGATTCAGCTCGTCGCGCCGGGGCGCGTCGATTTCAAACATGGGCAGGAGCCTGTGGGTGAGGGGCAGGTAGCGGTACAGGCGCGGCGGCAGGCCGGTGACGGCGTTGGCGGCGAGGTAGGTTTCAAACGGGTGGCGGGCGCCGGCCGACGGCACGGTCCGCAGAGTGACCCGGCCGCCGCCAAGCACTTCGCTGACGCCCTGCGTCGCCCATAAAAGAAAGGACACCTGGCTTAGTGACAAGGGGTCACGGGTCCATCGTCGTCGGCTCCTTCGGCCGGCGATGCAGTCCACGATGTTCGGCTTCACGACCACATCGCCGGGCGGATCGGGCAGTGCGACGGTTTCGGCGGCCTCGTCGTAAGGCAGCTCGACGGGCGGGTGCGGCACGCCCCGGCTCTGATCGGACGGGCCGGCTTTCCCGAACGCCGACTTCATGAACTGCCGGTTGTCTTTGTTGCCTGGCATAACGGGTTTACCTGAACCCAAGCTGATCCCTTTTTGGAAAAGGGCCTACGCCGGAGGTTCGAGCACGGCTCCTTTTGCCGCGCTGGCGACGAGCCGCTCGTACCGGGCCAGCCAGCCGCGTTGGAACTTGGGCGCGGGTTTTTTCCACTCGGCCTTGCGTTTTGTGAGCTCTACGCCGTCGACGAGCAGGTCCATCTTGCGCGCAGGCAGGTCGACGCTTATCTGGTCGTTGTCGCGCACGAGGGCGATGGGCCCTCCGTCGGCGGCTTCGGGCGAGACGTGGCCGATGCTGAGGTTGCGCGTGCCGCCGGAGAACCGGCCATCGGTGACGATGGCGATCTTGTCGCCGAGCCCGCATCCGGCCACGGCGGCGGTGAGTGCGAGCGACTCGCGCATGCCGGGGCCGCCCTTCGGGCCTTCGTTCCGGACGATGAGCACATCGCCCGGCTGCACCTTGCCCGCAAACAAGAATTTCATTGCGGTGCCTTCGTCTTCAAACACTCTTGCCGTTCCGGTAAATTTCATCATCTCCGGGTTGACGGAACCCTGCTTCACGACGGCCCCTTCCGGCGCGAGCGAGCCGTGCAGGATGGCAATTCCGCCTTCCTTGGACACAGGCTCGTCCAGCGAGTGGATCACGGCTCTGTCGCCGTCGGGGTAATTCGCGACGAGTTCACCCAGGGTCGAGCCGGCCACGGTCTTGCAGTCAAGATCGAGCCGCGGCGCAAGCGCTTTGAGCATCGAGGGGATGCCGCCGGCCCATTCGAAGTCTTCCATCATGAACTCGCCGGCCGGGCGCAACGAGATCAGTTGGGGGATTTCGCGGCTGAGGCGGTCAAAGGCCTCGATCGTGACGTCGACCTCGGCGGCGTGGGCGATGGCGGGGATGTGAAGAGTTGTGTTTGTCGAACCGCCCAGGGCCAGGTCGACGCGGATGGCGTTTTCGACTGCTGCCTTGGTGACAATCTGGCGGCTTGTCACGCCGTCGCGTACCAGCGCCATAATACGTTCGCCGGCGTCGTAGGCGATGCGCGCTTTCTTAGCGGTGCCCGCAAGGGCCGTGGCGGTGCCGGGCAGGCTCAAGCCCATGGTTTCGGTGAGGCAGGCCATGGTATTGGCCGTATACAGGCCCTGGCATGAGCCTTCGCCGGGGCATGCTTCCATTTCGAGGGCGGATGCGTCCTGCTCGCTGAGTTTTCCTGCCTGGCACAGGCCGACGGCCTCGAAGGTGTCGCGCACGAGATCGAGGCGGCGTTGCTGGTAGCGGCCCGAATGCATCGGGCCTGCCGTGACTGCGATGGCGGGTATATCGAGCCGGCATGCCGCCATGAGCATCCCGGGCGTAATCTTGTCGCAGTTGGTAAGCAATACGATGCCGTCGAGGCGGTGCGCTTGGACGATGGTCTCGATCATGTCGGCGATCAGCTCGCGGGAGGGCAGCGACCAGTGCATGCCCGGATGACCCATGGCGATGCCGTCGCAGATGCCCGGCACCGAAAACAGGAACGGCACCCCGCCGCCCGCGCATACGCCCCATTCGATCTTGCGTTCGAGACTGCGCATCCCGATATGGCCGGGGATCAGGTCGGTGAAACTTGAGCAAACGCCGATGAAGGGCTTGCCCATCTGCTCCCGGGTTACGCCCGTTGCGTACAGCAGCGCCCGGTTGGGCATCCGCTCGATACCTTGTGTCGTTTCATCACTGCGCATATGAAAAATCTCCTTTCCGAGGGTAAAAGTACGGATTTGCCCGTGAAGGTGGCCGTTAATTCTTGAAGACTATAACGAAGTATACCCCGGCGTCAAATAGGGAGGGTTGGGGATAGGATAAAAGATGAATGAGTCCAAGAATGAATGGGGCGTATGGGACGTACCGAAGGGCTTTTTAGGAGATGTCCGGTTGGGAAGTGGCTGATATGCTTGTGCTTATGGTTTTTGCCGGGTCCGGTTGTTTTTTGGCCTTTCGCGCATTTTCCGCATTCGTATAGGGGATTCCCTGAGGCAAAAGACGGGAATCATCCGATTGTAAAGGTCCTGCCTTTGGGCCATAGTAGAGACCACAGACGGGGGGCCAAGAGATAGTGAAGTTAAGCGTAATAAGCTCCTGGCGCGGAGCGGAAAGTGAAGAGGTTTAGCGGAAATGATGCGGGCTACGAACCAAACAGTTTCACTTCAAGAGGGCGGGGGCGGGCAAATCGGAATGAAACCATGGTCTCGGCCGGGATGTTTTTGTTTTATCTCAGGCCATCCCCGGGGTTCTTGCGGCCACGGGGCTCAACGGGCGATTGAAGCCTATTGGGGGTGTCTATGTGTGTCCAGTTGAAGAAATCACCCTCGTATGACGTTTCAGATGGGGCTTCTACTCAGACAGTGGAAGTGAAGAAGGTAGCAGTGAAATCGGAAGTGCGGTCGAAGAAATTCGAGAACCTGGTGCTTGAGCACCTGGGCATGCTGTACGCCGTTGCGCTGCGTTTGACGCGCAATGCGACAGACGCCCAGGACCTCACACAGAATACGGTCGTCAAGGCGCTGAGGTTTCACAACCAGTTCAAGGACGGTACTTATATCAAGGCGTGGTTGCTGACCATCCTGCGCAACACGTTTATCAACGAGTACCGCAGGCGGGTCCGGCGGCCGGACTTTGTCGAGCTTACGGGTACGGAAGCGGCGCCGGATACGGCGCCGGACCCGGAAGTGGCGTTCGAGCCGGCCGAGGATAACTCCGCGGACCTGCTCGAGTTGCTTGACGACGAGGTCAAAAGCGCGATTGAATCGTTGCCGGAGGATTTCAGGTTTGCGGTCATCATGGCCGACCTGAAAGACAAGTCTTACAAGGAGATCGCGGAAGCGATGGACTGCCCGCTGGGCACGGTGATGTCGCGCCTCTATCGGGGCCGGAAGCTGCTGCGGCAGCGGTTGTACGACTACGCCAAAGACAGGCGGCTTGTCGCGAGCAAAGACGCAACATAATATAGCGCAGAATTACACCGTTGTACGCCCCTTTGCCGGGCGCGGTGAAGCCCGGCAGGGGGGCGTTAGCGTAAAGAGGCGGAAGGTTCAGGAGAATTGTGGGTGCTTGTACTGTCCGGTTGCGTGGAGCGCGGCCGAACCGGGGGTTACTTGTCGGCGGGAAGGAGTTCTCGAACGACGTTTTCGAGGTCGCGTAAGGACATGGGCTTGACGAGGATGCGCGCCACGTCTTGCGGGGAAAGAGAATGGGCTTCGTTGGCGTATCCGGTAAGCACGACGATGGGCACGTCGGGCTGGGCTTTTCGAATCATGGGCAGGGCCTGCACGCCGGTCATGTGCGGCATTTCCAGATCGAGCGTGATGATGTCGTAGGCGCCCCGGTTGCACTTGTCGACAGCTTCGATGCCATCCTCTGCCTCATCGGCATCGAAACCGCGGCATGAGAACCAGCGCCGGAAAGCCGAGCGCACGTTCGTGTCATCGTCAACTATAAGAATTCTTGGGCGTTCCATATTCACCGACTCTGTATGTCCGTACGGCGACGGAAGCGAATCTAGAACAACTATTCTAAAACAAGCAATAGCCTGCATTCCACTAAGGCCTAACGCGCAGTCGCAGTTTTGAAAAGAGGTGTGGCCGGCCTCGCCCGGCAGAGGACGCTTCCGTTACGCAGTTTGAACACTCTCTTCCCCAAATTTAAAAACTTGCGCCCCCAGGTCGTGTTTATTCACCTGAAGCTGCAAAGTTCGTACGTCAATTATACTCGAAAGTTCCGTTAAACGTCACGATGTTTTTTAATCTTTTTTCTGCATCTGCACAAGTCCTTGATTCTTGCACAATTACGTATGCGAGTTGCATCGCGCTTGTAGCTTGTGCTATATAAATTCGTCGCCATCCGGCTCCATGTATCGAACCCCCAATGGTTGAATAATGGCAAAACCGCAGATACTCGTGACTAACGACGACGGGATTCAGTCGCCGGAAATCGCCGTTCTCGCCGAGGCGCTCGGCGAAATCGGCGAAGTCTGGGTGTATGCCCCCGACCGGCAGCAAAGCGCCGTCGGCCACGGGGTGTCGTTGCACCGTCCGCTGCGGGTGAAAGAGTTTAAGGATCACTGGTTCATGGTGGACGGCACGCCCACGGACTGCGTGATGCTTGCCGTACGCGATTTGTTGGGAGCGCGCCCTCACCTTTGTGTTTCCGGGATAAATCCCGGTGCGAACCTGGGCGACGATGTTACCTATTCGGGGACGGTGGCGGGCGCCTACGAGGGGATGTTGCTGGGCGTGACGTCGTTTGCGATTTCGGATGTGAGCTATACGCCGCAGCACCGGGAGTCGGCCGGGAGGTTTGCGGCGAAACTGGGCGCGCATCTACTGAAGCACGGGTTGCCGAAAAACACGATGCTGAACGTGAACGTGCCGGATCTGCCTTATGAAGAACTTGCCGGGGTGGCCATAACGCGGATGGGCCGGCGGGACTATCAGGACGAAATTGTGCGGCGCGTGGACCCGCGCGGCAACCTTTATTATTGGATAGGCGGTGCGGAGCCGAGCCATTTTATGGAGCCGGGCACCGATTTCGAAGCCATCGACAAAAAAAGAATCAGCGTGACGCCCCTTCACCGCGACATGACCAACCACGCGGTGCTGCAGGAGTTGCGCATGCAGGGACTCGAGCTATGAGGACGGCTGCCGCAACGGGAAGTGGAATTACGAATGCTTAACGAGATAATTCAGTGGGTGGTGACGACCGTGGCCGATTGGGGCTACACGGGGATCGTGGTGATGATGCTGCTGGAGAGCTCGTTTTTTCCTTTCCCGAGCGAGGTGGTGATGGTTCCGGCCGGCTACCTGGCCCAAAAAGGGGAGATGAATTTCTACATCGCGATCGGCATGGGCATTTTGGGGAGTTGGCTTGGGGCACTGCTGAATTATTACCTGGCGGTTTTTTTGGGGCGGCCGTTCCTGCTGAAGTATGGCCGGTATTTGTTTATCAGCGGCAAGAAGTTCACCCGCGTGGAAGACTTTTTCCGCCGGCACGGCGAGATCGGCACGTTCACCGGCCGGTTGATCCCGGTGGTGCGCCAGTACATCTCGTTCCCGGCCGGGCTGGCCCGGATGAACCTGGCCCGGTTCCTGTTTTTTACTGGACTGGGCGCGGGCATTTGGGTAACAATTCTCGTTTGCATCGGCTACATCGCCGGACAGAACGAGCAGCTTATTCGCGACCACCTGCACACGGCCACGGCCTGGGTGGTGATCGGCAGCTTGATTATCGTCGGCGTATACGCCTTCTGGTACCGGAGAAAATTGCGCCGCAGTCGGAAAACCGAACCGGCGCCTTAGTTTCGTGAATCCCGGGTGATTGCCCGGCTTTTTGCCCGCGCAGGTTTGCGCGCATGGAAAGGAGTCAACAGGACATGTGTGGTATCGTCGGTTACATCGGCAATAAAAACGCGGTTGAGATTATCATGTCGGGTCTTCACCGGCTGGAATATCGGGGGTACGATTCCGCCGGCGTGGCCGTGGTGAAGGATGGCTCGCTGGACTGCGTCAAGAGCGTCGGCAAGCTGGTGGTGATGGACGGCAAGCTGGAAGAAGAGAAGCTGGAAGGCCCTATCGGGATCGGCCACACGCGGTGGGCCACGCACGGCGCGCCGAGCGAAACCAATTCGCATCCGCATTTCGATGGCGCCAAAGAAATTGCCGTTGTGCACAACGGCATTATCGAAAACTACCAGGAACTCCGGGCCCAGTTGCAGGCCGAAGGCGTGGAGTTCCGCAGCCAGACCGACACCGAAACCATCGCGCATCTGGTGCGTAAGTATTACGAAGGCGACCTTTTCGCGGCGGTGAAACGCGCGCTGAAGGATGTCGAAGGCGCTTACGCCATTGGCGTGCTGTGCAAGCACAACCCGGACGTGCTCGTGGCGGCCCGTCACGGCAGCCCGCTGATCGTGGGGTTGGGCGACGGCGAGGCTTTTATTGCTTCGGACGTGCCGGCCATCATGAAATACACGCGCAAGGTGCTGTACATCGACAACGGGCAGGTTTGCGAAATCTCGCGCGACGGCTACAAGATCGAGGACGTCGACGGCAATCCGCAGGAACTGGAAGTAAAACACGTGGATTGGGACGATGCGGCCGCCGAGAAGGAAGGGTATCCGCACTTCATGCTGAAGGAGATTTTCCAGCAGCCCGACGTGATCCGCAACACGCTGCGGGGCCGCGTGCATGAAGGTTCGGATGAAGTGCAACTGGCGGATATGAAGCTCGAGATTCAGGAGCTCAAAGATTGCAAAAAGATCGTAATTGTCTCGTGCGGCACCGCGTGGCACGCGGGGCTGGTGGGCAAATACCTCATCGAGAAGTTTGCGCAGGTGCCGGTGGAAGTGGATATCGCCTCCGAATACCGGTACCGCGACCCCATCGTGTATCCGAACACGATCGTGATCCCGGTCACTCAATCCGGCGAGACGGCCGACACGCTGGAAGCCATCCGCATCGCCAAACGCAAAGGCGCGAAGGTGGTGTCGATCGTCAACGTGGTTGGATCGAGCATTGCACGCGAGTCGCACGGCGTGATCTACACGCAGGCCGGGCCGGAGATCGGTGTTGCGTCGACAAAGGCTTACACGTCGCAGATCACGGCGTTCGCGCTGTTCACGATCTACCTGGCGGAAAGTCGCGGCGCCGTCTCGAAGGAAGAAGCCCGAAAGATGATTGCGCACCTGCGCGAAATCCCGGACAAGATCCAGTGGATCCTCGACAACCACGACACCGTGAAAAAGTGCGCCGAAGATCCCAAGTACCGCGACGCCCAGAGCGCGCTGTTCCTCGGCAGGAGCTACAACTTCCCGAGCGCCCTCGAAGGCGCGCTCAAGCTGAAGGAAATCAGCTATATCCACGCGGAAGGCTACGGGGCCGGCGAGATGAAGCATGGGCCCATCGCGCTCGTCACCAACGAGCTGCCCGTCGTGTGCGTTGCGCCGCAAAGCGCCGTGTACGACAAGATGGTGTCGAACATCCAGGAAATCCGCGCACGCGACGGGATCGTCCTTTCCGTTGCGACAAGCGGGGACGAGAACATCGTAAAGCACAGCGCCGACGTGATCTATGTGCCCGACTGTTACGAGCCGTTCAGCCCAATCCTGGTGGCCGTCCCGCTCCAGTTGCTGGCCTACTACATCGCGGTTAACCGGGGCTGCGATGTCGATCAGCCGAGGAACTTGGCAAAGAGCGTCACGGTTGAGTAAAGAACGTTCTCAGTTGGCAGTTGCCAGTTGACAGTTTGTGCGGAGCTGAAGATTCAGCTCCGCACTTTGCTTAAGCAGCAACTGCCAACTATGAACTGCCAACGGCCAACGGAGCACTGCCAACTCTGTTATAATGTTCGCAGGAGGTGAGGCCATGCGAACGTTACTTGCTGTAGTTTTGGTTGGCTTACTTGGAGGTTGCGGTGTTGAGCTTTTGACGACGACGGCCATCCAGGGGGAACTTCAGGCGGAACAGGCTACGGCGATGAAACGCCAGCTCGAGGGAGCGAGCGACACCACCGCGCAGATCAACATTCAGCGGGCCATTGCCACGTACCAGGCCGAGAAAGGCAAGTATCCGGCGTCTTTGGACGAACTGGTGCCGGGTTACCTGCCGAGCCTTCCCTCGCGGCCGGATGGCACGCCCTACGCCTACGATCCCTCGACGGGGAAGCTCATCGACGGGCCGCGGCGCAACGCCATTCTAAACGGTCCCACGGCGGGCGACCGGCAGAAAATGAAGCAGCTCAACCAGGCCATCAACAGCTACGGCCAGGCAACGGGATATTACCCGCCTTCGCTCGACGCGCTCGTGCCTCAGTACATTTCAGCGGTGCCCAAAACGGATTCGGGTGAAAATTTCATTTTCCATCCGGAAAACGGCGCCCTGCTTCATCCGGCCCAGCCGGCCACGCCGCAGAACCGGCCGTCCGCACCCGCGCGCCGCAACGCTCCCGCCGTAGGCGGGGCAGGGCTTATGGGCGAAACCATGACGGGCATCGGCATGCAGCAGCAGCTCGGCAACATGAGCAACGCCGGCGCTTCCAGCGCGGGAAGCTACGCCCGAGGCCGCGCCGGGCGCGCCGTCCAGCAGCAACAGCGCCAGCAGGAACGGGCACTGAAGCAGCTGGGTTATTAGCTTTAGCTGGCCTGCATCCTTTACAAGTTTTGCTACCGTGCCTATGTCTTCCGGCGTTTCAGGTCGAGGGCCAGTTTCATGCCTTTTTCTCGGACGACGCGTATCTTCTGGCGCGTTTCGGTGAGCTTGAAGAAGCGTTTGCCGTAGCGGCGCAGCAGTTTCGGGTCGATTTCGAAGCCGAGGCCGGGCCGCGTGAACGGCTCGAGCGCGCCGTTCTTGTTAGGCAGGATGGGCGGTATGATGCCCTCGCGCTGTTCGGGCGCCCAGGCCGGTTCTTCGAGCGGGTATTCCAGCGGGAGCGTGTTTTCCCGATCCGCCAGCACCATGTTCCAGTTCACGTAAAAGCCGATGCCGTTGGTCCAGGTGTGGGGCGAGAACTCGCGGTTGTGCTTATGGCAGGCGTCGATCACCTGCTTTACCTGCGCAATGCCGCCGGCGAACGTGGCGTCGGGCTGGTAGACGTCGAAACAGTCTTTCTCGAACATGATTTTGATTTCGTCCCAGCCGTAGTTGAGTTCGGCGCCGGAAATTTTGATCCGGGAGGCCTTTTTCAGCGCGGCGTTGCCGTCGTAATCGCGCGAATCAAGGGGTTCCTCGAGCCAGCGCAGGCCGTTGTGGTGGCAGGCCGCGGCGAATTCGGTGGCCCGTTTCAAATCCCAGGGCGGGACGCGGTCGACGATCGATACCAGCCAGCCCTGATTGGCGTCCACGCCCAGCGCCAGCTTGCCGGCGACGCCTTTTGCGACTTCCTCGACGTGCCGGATGTCTTCCTTCAGTTCGGGATTTTTCACGCGCAGCTTAGCGGTTTTAAAACCGCGCTCGCGCATCGCCAGAAGCTCATCGACACGCTGCGCGGGGTCGTGCATTTCGCCGGTCGAACAGTACACCTCGACCGGGCGCGCCGCCCCGCCGAGCAACTCGTATACGGGTTTGCCCGCGGCCTTGCCGGCAATATCCCAGCAGGCGGGTTCGGCCCAGTAGTTGCGCCAGCCGAGGTAGCCGGCCTGTTTCAGGAGGCTCTGTACGCGGCCGATATCGGTCGGGTCGACCCCGAGCAGGTAGTTGCCGATCAGCTCGCCGAGCCCGGCGCGCTCCCGGCCCATCGCGGCGCCGGCAGACCAGCCTTCGACCCCGTCGTCGGTGACGAGCTTGACCAGGGTGAACCGGTTGTGGGTTTGGGGGTAGCCGGGTATCCAGGTTGGCCAGAACGTTGCCTTCAACGGGACCGACACGTGATACAACTCGATGCGCGAGATTTTCATTCGCATTCGCCTCGTCGGCTGTTGGCTGCCTCGGTCTATCATGCCGCAATCTTTGCCCTGCCCGCAAGACGGGGCTGATAAAAATGCCGGATCTGGTGAAATATTTCCGGTTTCGGCCAAAACGGGCGCAAGCTAGAAATTGTTTCGTTGTAATCACTTATGGGCAGCGAGGTTTGCTGGCATGCATGTTGCTTAATGACCTGCGGCAGGTTCCGCTTTCTCCGGGACGCCGGCGGGTGCGGAACGTGCGGGAGAGAGAGGAGGCAATTCTCATGACGCCAACGGTCGCGGCCATTGTGGCCGGAGCTTACCAGCGTAACGGGTATATAGCACCTGCACGGCGAGGCGGCCGCGTCGATTTTCAGGCGCTGCTGGCGGCTTTTCGCGGCGCGGAGGACCGCCGCGTTGAGCCGGCTGCCCGTGCCGCTTACACCGTCAAAAAAGGCGACACGCTGTCGGGCATTTGTGCGGCGGCGTTGCGCGAGGCCGGGGAAAAGCCTACGCAGGCAGCCATCTTGGCGGCCACGCGGCGCGTGGCGGAGTTGAATGGGCTCGATAATCCCGACTTCATCGTCGTCGGACAAAAGCTGGATCTGGCGGCCGTGCCGCCTGCGCGGGTTCCGCGGGATTTGGCGCGCGGCGGGGGGACCGTTACTGGAGAACAGGGGCTGCTGGCGGCATTGGAGAAGGTTGAGCCTGAAGATGGGCGCACGCAGCTTATCGTGCAAACCGAGGCGCGCGTATCGTCACGGTTCGGGCCTCGGAAAAACCCGTTCACGGGCCGGCCCGAGTTTCACAGCGGCGTTGACATCGCCGCGCCGCGCGGCTCGAACGTCTACCCGGTCAGGCCCGGTACGGTTTCGTTCAGCGGCTGGCAGCCCGGTTACGGCAAGGTCGTCATTGTCAGCCATGACGACGGGTCCGAAACGCTTTACGCCCACAACGCCCGCAACCTCGTGCGGCGCGGGCAGCGCATCGGCTGGGGCACCCCCCTCGGGCGCGTCGGAAGCACGGGCGATTCAACAGGGCCACACATTCATTTTGAGTTGCGTAAGGGTGGGCAGCCGGTGAACCCGGCCGAGCTCCTGTCACAAAGCCTTGCCGGGTCAGTCGAAGTAGCCAAGGCTCTGTAGCGCGTCGCGGTCGTCGCGGGAGAGGGGTACGGCTTCGGTTTCGCCTCGCGGATGTGCCTTTTGCCAGGTTTCCACCAGGGCTTTGAACTTTTCGATGCGGCCAGCCTGCTCGTCCTGACTTGCAAGATCGATGAGTTCGTCGGGGTCGCTGTCAATTTGAAACAACTCGACGCCGCTGCCCGTGATGATTTTCCATTCCTTGTAAACGAGCCCGCTGCGCATCGGCCCGGTGTTGCCCATGAGCAGCTTGGCGCCCGGGATCTTCGGCACCGCACCGCCGTAGGTTTCAATAAACCGCATGCGGTCGGGCTGCGGTGGGTTATTGATCAAATTGTGGCCGAGCATGCCCGGAGGCGCGGTCAGGCCCGCCAGCCCCAGCAGCGTGGGGCCTACGTCCATGGTGCAGGCCGGCAACTGTGACCGGCCCGGCTTGACGGACGGCGCGCGGACGTAGAGCGGCACGTGTATGTTGGTGTGATAAATCCGCCGGCCATGGCCGAGGTAATTGTGCTCGTAGAGGCTCTCTCCGTGGTCGGCCACGAACAGAACGACCGTGTCCTTGGGAATCTGTTCGAACAGGCGGGCAATCTGTGCGTCCATGTAGGCGATTTCCGTGTCGTACTTTACGCGCACCCGCTCGTGGAGCGTCAGGCGCCACGGTCTTTTGCCGGTCCTGTTGAACTCGCGGTGGTACTCGTAAGGAGCGTGGGGGTCAGAGTAGTGCACCCAGAAGAAAAAGGGTTTAGACGTATCGCGCGCGGCCAGGAGGGCCAGGGCCGTGTCGGTCACGTTCTCCCCGCTTCGCTCCGGTTTGATAAGCCCCCAGCGTTTTTCGTGGAAGTCGTCCTCGTAGATGTCAAACCCGCGGTCGAGCCCGCTGAGGTGGCCTTTCAACGTCCAATTGCTCTGCACGCATGCGGTGTGATATCCGGCGGTTTGAAAAACCTCCTGGACGAGCGGGACGTCTTCCGGCATTCTCAACCCGTTGCGCGATGTCCCGGTCATCCGCGGGTAAAGCGAGGTCAGCATAGCGCCGAAGGACGGGTTGGTCAGGGGAACCTCGCACACGCAGTCTTCAAACACCAGCGATTCGGAAGCCAGTTTGTCGAGAAAGGGCGTGGTGTCGCAGTGGTGGCCGTAACAGCCGAGGTAGTCGGCGCGCAGGGTGTCCGCCGACAGGAACAGGACATTCGGCGGCGCGGCCGCCGCGATGCCGGCCAATATGACAATACACGCTAGTACAGCGAAAAGACGCATAACGTTAACCAGATTGTGTTACGGATTGAGAATTCTCAGCGGAACAACCGTGGAAAGCGACTGGGCGCCTTCCTTGGTTTTGACAGGCACAGCCGATCCGTCGGCGCGGTATGCCATGAGATGGAGCAGAAAATCCCCGGGCGGCGCCTGATAAGGCACATCGACCTGAAGCACCCAGACATCGTCGTCGGCCTGCAGATCGGGCGGCTGCCCGTCGTCGCGCAGTCTAAGCCGGATCGTGGGATCTTCTTCGACGACACCCTCGACCCGCTGCACGATGCCGTGACGGTCTTTGACCTCGACCTGGATCATGGCCGTATCGCCCGGTTTGAGCTGGTCCGGCGTGATCACGGCCCGCTGGAACTGCGGTTGACGGCCCGCCGTGTTACACCCGGCAAGACCGGCCAACAGTACGCCCAACACGGTTACGCAAAGTACTCGATTCATAGCCCCTCCACCCGCCTTACGGGCGGGAAAAACCGCTCCAAAACTGGAAATTCGACAGTCCGCAGACTAGCCGAACCGCCGCAGTCGTGTCAACATCGCCCGGCGCGCGGCCATTTCCGCGGCTCGCGCGGGAGGGCTCGGTCCACCGAGTATATTATCCCGCGGGGACGAAAAACATTGAAAAGATTGGTTTACTTTTTTGCCGCTCTTGCTATAATCTTGCGCCATGAAAACCTTGCTTATGATCATGACAGCGTGTGTGGCGGCGGCGAGCGCCTTCGCCGGCCATGAGGCCCGCGCGTATCCGGAAAACGACCTCCTCGCCCACACCGCCCTTACTGTGACCGTCGGTCAGTCAGACGCCGATATCGTCGGTTCCGACAACCGCGCGCTGCAAGCGGCCGTCGATTACGTGGGGAACCTGGGTGGCGGGGTTGTGCACATTGGTCCGGGCGAGTACATCATGCGCGATTCGGTTCACCTGCGCGACCGCGTTACGTTGCGCGGTGAAGGCGAAAGAACCGTGCTGAAAAAGGCCGCCTGCGTGAAAAGCCTTCTTGCCGCGGACGGCGATTTCGGCGAGGAAGCCGTTATTCTGGCGGATGCGGAAGGGTTCGAAGTGGGGTTTGGCGTGCATGTCGGATCGAAACGGGCCGGCGGGTTCCACACTATCTGCGCCACCATCCTCAACAAAGACGGCAACTACATTACGCTGAGCCGTCCACTCAATACCGACTGCATGATGAATGATGAAGCGTATGCCGCGACTGTGTTCCCTGTCTCAAGTGCGTACAACGCCGTCGATTGCCGGATCGAGAACCTCGTCGTGGACGGGAACCGTGCCGAAAACGAGTTTATCAACGGGTGCCGGGGGGCGGGCATTTTCTGCTATCGGGCGGACGGCGCGGTGTTCGAGAACTGCATCGTGAGGGAATATAACGGTGACGGAATCAGCTTTCAACAATCAAACGATGTACAGGTTTTGGGTTGCGTGTGCGAACGAAACGCCGGCAAAGGGCTGCACCCGGGCAGCGGCTCGCAGCGGCCCGTGTTCCGCGGGTGCCGTTCGGCGAACAACGACGACGACGGGTTTTTCTTTTGCTGGCGGGTGCGCAACGGGCTCGTCGAGGAGTGCGAGTTTGTCGGCAATGGCGGTTATGGAATGTCCATTGGACACAAGGACAGCGATAACCTGGTGCGGAAAAACCGCATCGCCGGGAATAAGAAAGGCGGCGTGCTGTGGCGGAACGAGAAAGAACCCATGGCCGCCCACAACATACGGTTTGTCGAGAATACCGTCGAAAACAATAACGATTGCGGTCTTTTCGTCAGCGGGCAAACGAATGGGACGGTCATTGCCGGAAATGTCATCCGCAACAATGGAAAAACCGGCATTCGGATCGGGCCCGAGGCCGGTAAAGTCGATATTCAGCAGAATAAAATCACGGCTGACGAAGCGGTCGTCCATGAAAAAAGCTGATTCACTTTCCCGAGAGGGTTTACAGGGCTGTAGAGACTAAGGATGGCAACGCAGCTTGAGTTTCTCTGGCGCGATACCGATCTTCTCCGCGCCGAACTGGAGAGGCGGACAGGCCTCGGAATCGATCTGACCATAACGAACAACCGCTCGACCATGCTGTCGGTGCGCCACGGCCGATCGCGCAGGTCGCTGCAAGTGCGGCTTCACCAAATGTTCCTCTCGGCCGACACAAAGGTCATCCGTTCGCTGGCCGTTTGGCTCACAAACCGCAATTCCAAACGGGATGCGGCCGTTGTTGATGCGTTCATCAACAACAATGTCCATCGTGTCCGGCCGGACCGCACCGGGAACAACGGGTTTATCACCAAAGGCGACGTGTTCGACCTGGCGGTCCTTTACCAGCGGATCAATGCCACGTACTTCGACAACGCCGTCCGCGTGAACATTACGTGGGGCCGAATGCCGCCGGCCAGGCGGCGGCGGTCAATCCGGTTCGGCAGCTACTATCCTACCGACAACCTTATCCGGATCCACCCCCTGCTCGACCAACCGTTCGTGCCGCCTTTTTTTATGCGGTACATCGTGTTCCACGAAATGCTGCACGCCTACCTGGGCATCGAGGAAAGCGAGACCGGCCGGCGAAGGTACCACACGCGCGATTTTGCCGAGATGGAGGAGCAGTATCCCGATTACGCCCGCGCCGTCGCGTGGCAAAGCAACCCGGCCAATCTCAGAAGGCTGCTTCGCTAGTTTCTTCCTCGAACGTAGAAGAGGTTTCCAGCCTCTTGCGGAACCTACGGGCACGCGGCAAGGATGCCGCGTCTACGGCAAGGCCCATGCTGTGGATTGCGCGTCTGTTTATCCCAAGCTGCAGAAAACACGCAATTTCCAAAGTGTGGTATAGATGAGTAAGTAAAGGCTTTGGATAGTGAGCAAAATCGAGTTCAAAATCCGGGGTATGGATTGCGCGGAAGAGGTCACCGCACTTAAACGGCAGGTGGGACCGGTAGTGGGGGGCGAGGACCGGCTTGATTTCAACATCCTTGCCGGCAAGATGACCGTCGAAAGCGGCTCCGACGTTGTTCCGCTCGAAGCGATTCACAGGGCGGTGCGGGCCGCGGGGCTCGAAGCAGTTCCCTGGGAAGATTATCCTCAGCAGGCGGGGGCGCAAAAAGGCTCGTTTGTCGAGCGGCACGGCCGCACACTCAGTTCCGCCGCAAGTTTGCTGTTACTTGCCGCCGGCTTTGCCATACATGCCGCGGCGGAAGGCCCGCTGGCGGCCCTTACGGCTGAAGATCACCAGTTTCCGCTTCCGAGCATCCTGCTTTACGCGGGGGCCATCGCAATCGGGGGGTGGTATATTGCGCCTCGTGCTTTCCGCGCCGCATTGCGGCTCCGGCCGGACATGAACCTGCTCATGACGGTCGCGGTGATCGGCGCCGTCATCATCGGGCAGTGGCTCGAAGCCGCGATGGTCGTGTTCCTGTTCGCGTTGGCGCTGTTGCTCGAAACGTGGAGCGTCTCGCGCGCCCGCCGGGCTATCGGCGCGCTGCTCGATCTGTCGCCGCGCACGGCCCGATACGTCTGCCCCCATAGCGGCAAGGTCGAGGAAAAGCCTGTCGAACAATTCAGCACCGGCGATATTGTGGTCGTACTGCCGGGCGATCGGATTCCCCTGGACGGGGTCATCGTCAAAGGCGCGACTTCGGTGAACGAAGCGCCCATTACGGGTGAGTCGGCGCCGGCGGCCAAAGAGCCGGGCGGCCAGGTTTACGCCGGCGCGATCAACAATGAAGGCGCGTTCGAGTTCCGCGTTACCCACACTTACAATGACACGACGCTCGCACATATTATCAAGATGGTCGAGGAAGCCCACGCCCGCCGGTCGCAAAGCGAGCGCTGGGTCGAATCGTTCGCGCGCTACTACACGCCCGTGATGATGGCGCTCGCCGTGCTGATCGCCGTTGGCCCGCCGCTGTTGCTTGGCGGGGCCTGGGGATTCTGGTTCTATGAAGCGCTTGTAATTCTCGTGATCGCCTGCCCATGCGCGCTCGTGATCTCGACGCCGGTCAGTATCGTGGCCGCGCTCGCCAGCGCGGCGCGCAACGGCGTGCTGATCAAGGGCGGCCTGTACATCGAAATTCCGGCCCGCCTCCGTGCCATCGCCATCGACAAGACGGGAACGCTTACCCAGGGCCGCCCGGAAGTGCAGCAGGTTGTGCCCCTCAACGGCCACACGGCCGAAGAGCTTCTCGCGCGGGCCGCGGCCGTCGAATCGCTGAGCGAGCATCCCCTCGCACAGGCCGTACTCCGGCGAGCCCGCGCCGACAACATCGAGTTTCCCCGCGCCGAGTCTTACCACAGCCTCAAAGGCAGAGGCGCCGAAGCCGTCGTCAACGGCGAGCGGTACTGGATCGGCAGCCACCGCTACGTCCATGAGATTGCCGTCGAAGAGCCAATCGCCCACGATCACGCCGAAGCCCTCGAAGATGCCGGCCATTCGGTTGTCTTCATCGGCAACGACCGGCACGTCTGCGGCCTGATCAGTATTGCGGATCAGGTCCACCCCGAAGCCGCCGAAGCTATCCGTGCTATCAAGGCGGCGGGGATCGAGCACGTTATCATGCTGACGGGTGACAACGAAGGCACCGCGCGGGCTGTCGCCGCGGCCGTCGATATTGACGAGTATAGGGCCGAGCTTCTTCCGGAAGACAAGGTCAACGCCGTCCGCGAGTTGGTCAAACGGTACACCCATGTGGCAATGGTCGGCGACGGCGTGAACGATGCTCCCGCCATGGCTGAATCCGCGCTCGGTATCGCCATGGGCGCCGCGGGATCCGACGCCGCGATCGAAACGGCGGACGTTGCCCTCATGTCCGACGATCTCGTTAAGGTGGGCTGGCTGATCGGCCACGGAAAACGAGCGGTGGCCGTCATTAAACAGAACGTCACTTTGGCGCTGGGTATCAAGGCAGTGTTTATCGGATTGGCCATGGGGGGCCTTGCCACATTGTGGATGGCCATCGCCGCCGATATGGGCGCCAGCCTTCTGGTGATCTTCAACGGCCTCCGCTTGCTCAATCCGAAAACATGATGTAGCTACTAAAATGTTTATTCGAAATACTTTACGTCAAATAACCCAATCTCCTCCCGTATTTTTATCGAAATATGCTACAATTTAAACGCGGGGACGGGGTGATTACTGTTCAGAGGTTTTGCGGAGAAAAAGGAGACGTCGTATGAAGCATGTCAGGCAAATCTCGATGGCCAAAGTGGCGGGGGTGCCGGGCCAGGATATCGAGGCTATTCTGGACCAGGTGTTCGGTTTCGTCTTGGAGCTGGTAGAGGGTAAAGGCAAAGCCGAACTAGTCGAGCTGGAATAGGCTAATTAGTTGTAAGATCCGGGGGCGGCGCGGTTTGCGGATCGATGCCGCCCTCTTCTTTTTTTTTGCTCCGCACGATTGGGGATTAAAAGCATGAAGGATGAAGGATAAATCGGTGAGGCCGTATCTCCACCAGTGGAGAGGGGTTATTGCCCGGGTGGGGTATCGCTCTGGGATACGGCGGCTTGTGGCACAGCTTCCACGGGCTCGCCGATAATTGCCAGATGCGTGATTACTCCATTGCTATCGGTGGCCACGCCCAGCCGGCCCCACCAGCAGACGTCCCCCTCGATGCCGGCGAGGCCCGTACCTTCAGGCCACAAGGCAATCGCTTCCGGCGCGCCCGCACCGCCCGCCAGCTCGCGTAACGTTTTGGCGTTGCCGGGCTTAAACCGGTCGACGTTCTTGCCCCGCAGACCTCCGGCCAATGCCAAACCCTCGCGTGGAATCACCGCCACACGCGCCACTTCGGAAGGCTCCAAGCCTTCCAGCGAGCCGGCGGTCTGTACCGCCATCTCCAGTGCCTCCTCCACCTGCGCCCGCAACTTGGGCCAGTTATCCGCCACCTGCTCCCCAACGGTATCATCGAGGCGATCCCGGCTTGCTCCCGTTTCCGGATAGGGGCAAAAGACGATGGCGTAGCGAACAGGCTCCTCTTTTCCGGCCAAATAAAACGTTGGGATGTCGACGTAGCTGCCGTCGGCCGTTTTAGGCGTTTCCGGCTGGGCCGCGTAAGCTATTGGCCTGTAATTGCTTGAGACGGGAGCATCGGGTTCGCCTTGCAGCGCCGAAAGAATGAATACGGCCCCCGTGAAAAACAGGGCGCAAACAAGCAAGCCTTTCGGCCGGACCGCCATGCGCAACAGGCCCAGCGCCATTACCTTTGCCGAACGGCGGGGGGGGCGCCGGTTGCGGTTCTCAATTTCCTCGATGCGGGCCTTGAGCCGGAACGCCAGCGAGGCCGCCTTGTGGCCCTGGATTGCCTCAAGCTGTTCGCAAACACCCCGCGCCGCGTCAACGTGGCCCACCGCGGCAAGGCACATGCCCTGCGAATAGAGAATATGCCGGCTGTCGGGGCGCTCCTTTGCCAGGTCGTCAAGCATAACCAGGGCGTCCATGTAACGGCCCTGCTTGTACAAAGACACGGCATGTTTCAGGCGTTCGCTCTGATTATGGCGCTCGGAACTGTCGTGCCGTCCAGAACTGTTTTCTTCCACGGCGCCCACCATACAAATGCCACTCCGCCGCGTCCGCTCCCCCTGTGGCAGACCGGCAAGTTTATGATGCCCTCAATAAGACCCAGCCCAATAAGAAATCTGACCTAAATAAAGAATACATCAAATATGCTTAAAATGCAAGAGCGTCTAATGAGAATATCCCTTGGGTGGAGTGAAGCCGTCGAAGATTTAATTTAACGCCTCCGGATGGCGTCCAACTCGATTTCGAAGAGCAGATCGTCGCGGCAGATATCGTTTTTGACCAGCGCGATGGGGAATTCCGGCAACTCGAGGCCTTTGCAGTGGCCGCCGAACAAGGGGCAGTCGGCTGAGTGCTTGTAATAGCCGATTGCCCGCACGACATCGCCCCATCCCATTTCGCGCGAACTCAAAATGGCCTCGACGACCTCCATGGTTCTGGCTACCTGCCGTTCCACGTCCCCGACGTGTATGCTTTGCCCGTCCTCGGAGATGCTTGCGGTGCCCGAGAGGTATAAGCGCCGCATCTCCGGCGTCGCAAGCTCGACGGCGCGGCTGAACGAACTGCCGTATTCGGGCGCGGGGCATTGCAGTGGCGAGACCACGGCCTCCGCCTCGACGCCTGAGTTCAGCGGCCGGCATGCCAGGCATTCGGCCATGAGGGCGGCGTTCGCGCCGTTGCGCCCGCCGACGCCGGTGCTTGCGGGGACGAGCCCGTCGAACACGTTGCGCTCGTTGAAGAACCGAGTCCGGACGGCGTTGAACTCGTCGTACCAGTCGAGCATTTTGTAATTGTAAAACCAGGTGCGGACGACGTTGGCGAAGTCCATTCCGGCCATCTGCACGCCTTCTTCCATCAGTTCGAGCACGGCGCGCGCCTGTTGGCCTCGGCCGGCCTCCAAATCTTCGGCGGCGAGCCCGCCGAGGCGGCAATACTGCGCGTGGTTGTTCTCGAAAATGCTCCCGACCACCTCCCCGCGCAACTCGACCGGCGTTACGTCCGCGCCCGACACGGCCCATATTTGGACGGCCGCCCGCGCGGCCTCCTCCTCGCTTCCCTCCTCGATCCACGTTACCGGCCACGTTACCTCGCCGAAAAACTCCGACAACATCTCCGCGCCCGCCCCCTCTTCGTTCGAGACACCGAAAATCTCCTGGGACACCACCGTCGCGCCCGCCTGGCGCACCACCTCCGCCGCCGCGGGAAACATCGATTCCAGATCCAACGCCTCCGTCGGCGATACCGTCAAAAAATACTCCGTAACGCGATCTCCCCGAATCGCCACAACATCCACGCCCGGCCTCGAAGACCGCTCAATTTCAGTAGCCATTTCGTCCTTCCACCTGATTCAAAAAAATTCGTAATCAGCAATCCCAGATCCGCATCTGGAACTACCGCGTCAGCACATAAGCCTCCAGATCCGCCAGTTCCTGCTCCGTCAGTTCCGAGGTTTTCCCGTGCCTGTCGTTCAGGTTGTGAACCGTCAGTACGTCGCGAATTGAAGCCGCCCGCCCGTCATGCAGGTAGGGCGCCGTGCGCCAGACTTCAACCAGGGTTGGCGTGTCGAAGGCCTCTCCTTCGTCGCCGTACAACCCCATGCCGAGGTTGTACTTCTGCATGTCGGTGTACAAGGGTGCGGGGTGGCAGTTTACGCATCCGGCAAAGTTAAACACCGCTTCGCCGCGTTTTGTTGCCTCCTCGTCCAACTCCGCGGGGGCCGGCGCCGGTTCCATTGATTTCAGGAAGGCGTCGATCGCTTCCGCGTCTTCTTCCGGGCGAACCGTAAACTGGATATACTTCATCCCCGCCCGCACGGCCGTCTCGGCCCTGTCGCGCACCCCGCGCGACATGACCGGCGGCGTCTGGTGCGACAAAAGCAAGCTCTTGGTGTTTTTGGGGTTGCCGATTCCGTCGTTCAGGAGGTCCCAGTTCAGCCCGTCGGCGCGGGCGTCGGGATGGCAACTCACGCAGCTTTGCCACTGCTGAAAGCACATCTTTGCGTCGTGGAACAGCATCTTGCCGTGCCGCTCCGCCGTCATTTCGCCACCGGCGCCCAGCGGGAACGAATTCGCCGCGTCACGCCGCGCTGTCGTCAACTCGACACAGCCAACCGCGTCCGAAAAATGCTCAGCCGCAAAAAGCTTGTTGCCGGCAACCGCTATTCCCCGGGGGCCGTTTCCTTTCAGCGGCAACCGCCGGCGCAGATCCACCAGAAAGGCCAGGTCGTTCACCACGTCTTCGGCGGACGATGTCACGTCGCTTACCCGCTCGCCGGCGGCGGCCCTGGCCAGTTTGCCGTGCAGCGCCTCGCGGTCGATCACGCTAATTTCGTGCGTGCCCGCGTGCGACACGCACAGGCGCTTTCCGTCCGCCGTACACGCCACGCCCCATGGATTTGCCGCGCCCAAATCGACGTCGTCCAGCAGCACCGTATTGACCAGCACGCCCGCCTTCACGTCGATCACCGAAAGGGCGTTCGTGTTCATCCAGCCGCGTTCGAGCTGGGTTGTCGGCAACTGGTAACGCCCCAGCACGTGCGCCACATACGCGTACTTGCCATCAGGCGAGATACACACGCCGCGCAAGCCCGAGCTCCCGTTCGGCAGCCGAACGGAAGCAAAAACGCTCCGCGCCGCCGTATCCACCACGCTCACCTGTGCCGCGACGTAATCCTCGTCCGCCGCGCCCGACGGCAGCAGGTTCGCCACCACCAGCCGCGCGCCGTCCGGCGTCAGCGCGGCAGCCACGGGCTCCCGCACGACGCCTGTTTCGCCAATGGCTTCGCCCGTCGCGGCATCGTAGATTCCGACGGCATTGTCGAACCGGTTGCACACGTAGATGGTTCCGCCGTCGGGACTTACCGCGACCGCTGATGGCGTGTGGCCGACCGCAAAGCTCTTGATGACTTCCCTGGCCGACAGGTCAATCACGTGCACCTTTCCATCGGCTACCGCGTCCGTCACGTAAGCAAGCGCATAATCCGGCGATAAGGCCAGTCCCCACGGCGCTTCGCCAACCTCAATCCACCCTTCAACCGCACCTGTTTTTGCGTTAACATACGAGACGCGTGCGGCGAGCTGTTCGGTCACATACAGCGTCGAGCCCTCTGCCGAAATCGCAACTGCAACCGGGCCGTGACAGCTTTCCGCAGCAAAGGCGCCGGGCGTCGTCAAGGCAAATGCCAGCGCCGCGATAACTAAAAACTGCATCTTGATCTCCTTACTCCAAGCCCGTGGATTTAACCGCATCATACACTTTTTCCCTCCGCCGAATCGTGTCGCGCACCCGCAGTTCTTCCCGGCGGCGATCCGCGTACTTCTTCTCCTGAGTCAGATACGTCTCGCATGGTACGAAGCCCGGCGCATCCGCGCGCGGCGTTTCGTCTAACCGTTTCCTGCCGGCCTCAATAATGGCCAGAGCCTCTTTATACTCGCCGCTGCGTTTCCTGAGCCTCTGGAGGCAGGGGCTTTTCGCGGGCCGGTCGAAGGTTATCATGGGGCCGGGGTTTTTCGCGTGGTCGGCCTGTTTCATGAAGGGGACGCGTGTCAGCTCCGACAGCCGGTTTAGCTCCGAGTCTGTCAGTGGGGATCGGCCGGTCAGATTCGAGGGGTAGGCGCTTCCGTACTCCGGGTAGTATGGCGCGTTCAGGTCGATCCAGGTCACGATGCGGTCGAAGCTTTCCTGGTCCAGTTTTCCCGCGCGGCGCCGTTCCAGCGCATGGCGCGCCAAGGGGCTGGCGTGCGACCCCCAGCTCATTGCCTCCACAATTTCCGGCGGCCCGCCGCCGACCACATTCACGTACTTCTTTCGCCACAGTTCCGTGTAGGAGACGTTGAACGTGAGCGTCCTGTCGCCGCAAAGCAGCAGTTTTTCGCCGGGTTTAGTGCCAAAATCGTGGCAGGAAACGCAATTTTTATCGAAAACAGGCTGAACTTCTTCCATATAGTTGAAATTTCGCGGGGGGCCGCGCCAGCCTTCGAGCCGGCTCGGGGGGCGCCGTAACGCCAGCGGCATCGGCGTGTTAGCGGGCGGCGGGCTTTCCAACCGGCTCTCATGGCAGCCTATACAGCCTTGGCGCTCGCCCGGCTGGATAATGGTGCCGCTACGCATGGACTGGACCATCATCCCGTTCTCGTCCAGCACCTGGAAGTAGACGAACGCGTCCGAAGGAACCGTAAAATATGCCGAGCCGTCGGCCTCGACGGGCACCTTGCCGAGGATGCGCTTGTTGTTGAAATCGTGCCAGTTCATGGCGGGCGCTTCCTGGCCCTGGCCGTTCCAGGAGGTATGCGTCCAAGTGCGCTTTTCGGGCGTCTCCACCACGCGCAGCCATTTCACCATCCCCCGCTCCACGCCCGCCATATGCGTGCCCCGGTAAACGTCGGTTAGGTAGAATTCGCCCAACCCTTCATACGCCCGTTTTGCCGCAATCACCCCCGGCCGCTCCCGCCTCCCCAGTGGCATCGGGTCAAAACATCCCACTGACGAATCTTCCTCCGCATAAACGAGCGTTTCCCCGCCCTCCATATCCATCAGATAAATTCCCATCTGCTCGCCATGGTTCGTCATGCGCGAGCACAAGAACCGCTCCGAATCCAGCGGGTAGGGGTCCTCATACTTTGGGTTTACCTGCTTAAAGCGGTCGAAATCGCCGGTATCCACCAGCTCGATTGCCGAATTTGGCCACGTCCGGACCACCCCTGGCCGGCCGTCCAAGCCCAAGCGGCGGTCGATTAAGGCGATCGCCCCCCAGGGGCGGTCATGGCACGAGCTAAACGTGCATATAACTTGTTGTGTGCCCGGCACAACCCTTGCATCGAGCACGGCGCCCGGTGAATACGTGTTGTTACCCCAATAAACGAGATGGCTTGTCCCGTCGGGGTTTGCCGTCCACAACCCCTGGGCACTGCCGAAGTTGCGATCGACGTACTCCCAACGGTCGTACAAGATGCGCCCGTCGGGCATCAGCGACGGGTGGCCCTCGAACAGCGGATTCTTGCCGATCTGGCGGATGTTCGCCCCGTCAGCCTCCATCCGGTACAGGTTCGCCATGATGTGGCGGTTGCACATGCAATACTTCGGCTCCCGCGTCGACGCGAATACGATATCGCCGTCCGGGAGGTACATCGGGTCGATGTCCGATACCCCCGCGGCTAAAGTCAACTGCCGCAACCCCGTTCCGTCCTCGTTGATCTCGTAGATGTGATAGTCGTCGGCCTTGTCCCGCCGCATGGAAAACAGGATCTTGTCCCCCGCGAAGCTCACCTCCGGGTCGCGCACAATGCCTTTGGGGCAGTTTAGCAAGGTCCGGACGTGTCCGCCCGGTCCCAGCACCTTCAACGCGCTGCCCCCTTCGAAGCTGCCCGTGTTGATCTCTCCGCGCTGGAACATGGTCGCGGTGTTGTGGTGATCCGGCTTGTATTGGGGCCGGGACACAAACAGGATCGCTGTTTCCCCAGGAAAAAAATCAGCCCGCACCGGCCCCGCCACAAAAAGCAGCAACAGCCCTATTGCCATACATCCCTTCATAAGCCCATATATTGCCCGTTTTCTTGGGAACCTTCAAGAAACCCGCCAATCTTCGAGATTTTTCTTATGGAGAGACTTACCGTATTTGCCGCTGTGTATGTCCGCGAACCGCCGAATATGATATAAAGGTAATTGGTGGATTTCTAAAGCGGGGTAAGCGGCGTATGCCGATGGAAAAACATCTGAAACTGGCGCTCTCCCTGAATGAGGAGCCCTTTTTCCGGACGATCAGCCCGGAAACGGTGGCCCGCATCGCCAACTATGTTTACCACCGCGAGTATGAGCCGCGCCAGATCATCTTTTTTCCCGACGACCTTTGCGATCACGTGTTTTGGGTGCGCGAGGGCCGGGTGAAAGTCACGCGGGCGTCGGCCGAAGGGCGGGAGCTGGCCATTCAGCACCTTTTCCCTGGCGACATTTTCGGGGAGGCGTGTTTGCTTGAGAAAGGCAAGCGGGAGGCTTATGCCGAAGCGATGACAAGCGCGACCCTGTGCCTGATGCGGGCGGACGACTTCTGCCGTATCGTGGCCGAGGAGCACGAGGTGACGCTGATGCTGGCGAAGATCCTCTGCCGGCGGGTGGTCGAGGTTGAACATGTGCTTGCCGAGACCGTTTTTAAAACCGTGCGGAGTCGCGTGGCATCGGGTCTGTTGCGGCTTTACCAGCGCTCTCCGAAGGGCGAGTCCGGCGCGATACGCATCACGCACCAGGAAATTGCCAGCCTCGTGGGGTCAACCCGCGAAACCACGACGGCCGTGCTGCACGACCTTCGTCACCAGGGCATTCTGCGCATGGCCAACCGCCGGGTGGTCGTGCTCGATCCCGTGGCCCTCGAACACGCCGCCAGGAGCTCGTGATGGGCATCCGCTGGATCGACGTGACGATTCCGTTGGAGGCGGAAACCACCGTCTGGCCGGGCGACCCGGCGTTCGAGATTGCGCCGGCAAGCCGGATCAGCGACGGGAGCAGCTGCAACACGTCGCGAGTTTCGCTTTCCACCCACACGGGCACGCACATCGACGCGCCCTGGCATTTTATCGAAGAGGGGCTTCGGCTTGACCAAGTTAACCCTACGGTGTTCTTCGGTGAGGCGATGGTGCTGGAAGTTCCCGGTGTCCCCATCGTGACGGCGTCGGATCTTGGGGCGCAATCCTTGCCGTCGCGTATTCTGATCAAGACGGACAATTCGAGTATCCCTTATGACGCGCCGTTCAACGAGGGTTTTGTAGCGCTGGCGGCGGACGCCGCGCAGCGGCTTGTGGACGAGGGCGTCCGTCTTGTGGGGATTGACTACCTGTCGATCGCGCCGTTTCGCGCGGGGCGCGAGGTTCACCAAATTCTGCTTGGCAATAACATTCTGCCGGTTGAGGGCCTGCGGTTGCGTAGACTGCGGCCGGGCACTTGCCAGTTTGTGGTACTGCCTCTGCACGTTGTTGGCGCCGATGGCGCTCCGTGCAGGGCGTTTGTGGGAGTGGAGGAAATGGAATGAAAAACGTGCTGGCGGTCTTGTTGGCCGGCGGGGCGGGGGAGCGCCTGCATCCGCTGACGCGCAACCGGGCGAAGCCCGCGGTCCCATTTGGCGGCACCTACCGGATCATCGACGTCACGCTGTCGAACTGCCTGAACTCGAACTGCCGGAAGATTCTCGTTCTTGTTCAGTACAAAAGCCACTCGCTGACCCGGCACATCCAGTTGGGTTGGAGCATTTTCCGCCCGGATTTCGGCGAGTTCATCGAGACCATCCCGCCGCAGCAGCGGGTCAACAGCAACTGGTTTTTGGGAACGGCCGACGCCATCTACCAGAACCTCTACTTTATCGAACGGGCAGAACCGCGTGAAGTGCTGATCCTGTCCGGCGACCACATCTACAAGATGGACTACATGAAGATGGTAAATTTTCACCGGGAGGCGGAGGCCGATCTGACCATCGCCACGCTCGAAACGCCCCTCCCCGAGGCGTCGCGGTTCGGGGTGCTCGAAACCGACAGCGACAGCCGGGTTATCGGTTTCGAAGAAAAGCCCGAGAAGCCCAAGCCCATGCCCGACAAGTCGGACAGCGCGTGCGTGTCCATGGGCGTATACGTGTTCAACCGGGAAGTCTTGAGCCGGATGGTTAAAGAAGATGCCGAGAAAACCACCTCTCATGATTTCGGGAAAGACATCATCCCGCGCATGATCGAGTCGCACCGCGTTTACGCGTATAAGTTTCTCGACGAGAATAAGGAGGGCACGCACAAGGAGGTGCAGTACTGGCGCGACGTGGGGACCATCGACGCCTACTGGGAAGCGAACATGGACCTGGTGTCCATTGACCCGCTGTTCAACCTGTACGACCAGGTCTGGCCGGTTCGTACGTATGTTCCGATTGCGCCGCCGGCAAAGTTCGTTTTTGCCCACGAAGGGCGCCGTTTCGGGGTGGCCATCGATTCGGTTGTCGGCCACGGCGTCATCGTCAGCGGGGGCATCGTGAAACACAGCGTGTTGTCGCCGTTCGTGCGGGTTCACAGCTACAGCCATGTCGAGGAAAGCATACTGATGCACGGCTGCAGCGTTGGCCGCCACGCCCACGTTCGCCGCGCGATCATAGAGAAGAATGTCCACATTCCGGAGCATGCCATGATAGGCTATGACCTCAACGAAGACGCGAAGCGGTTTCGCGTCACCGCAAGCGGAATTGTTGTCGTCGAGAAACTCGACGGCGCTTAGGAAAGGGAACCAGGTCCTGATGTTGAAATTCGGCCCGCCGCAGTTGCGCGACTACCAGACCGCCAGCGCGACCGAATGGGTGCAGACGGACGGGGTGGGGGGCGTATCCGGATCGACCATCATCGGCGCAAACACTCGCAAACAACATGCGGTGCTGGCCGTGCCGGGCGACGACGGGGGCCGGGTGGTACTGGTGGCGAACCTGCAGGAGATCGTCGTCGACCAAGGCCGGGCGTTCGATCTTTCCACGAACGCGTACTTTGGTGCAATTCATCCCACCGGGTATGAATCGCTTGAATCGTTCACAACGGAGCCCTGGCCCACTTGGACCTACCGGTTCGAGGGGCTGGGCGGCGGAGCCCTGATCGAAAAGCAGCTTGTCATGATTCACGACGAACACACGGCCGTCGTCGTGTACAGGCTGATCGGCGGGGAGAGGGCGGTTTCGCTGACGGTGCGCCCCCTGCTGGCGTTTCGCGACCATAACGAGGTCCTGCTCGAACGCGGCCACGAGCCGAGCAACTGGCAAGCCACGACTGAATTCATCGAATGCCGGCCGTACCGCGACGCGCCCACGCTGTTCATTGCCCATCCCAACGCGAAGATTGAAACGGTCGGGATGTGGTACCGCGGGTTCATCTATCCGCGCGACCAGGAGGTGCATCTCGATTGTATCGAGGATCTGTTCAGCCCCGGCTCGCTCGAGATCGGCCTGAACCCGAATATATCGCGTTGCCTCGTGTTTTCGACTCCGAGCCCGAGGCCCGTGGAGCTTGTCGGGGAGTACATCAAGAGAGAGCGCGAGCGCCGCGAACAAATTGCGGCTGAGGGCGGCGGCAAAGACGACGGGTTTTTCCGCCGGTTGCTTGAAGCGGCGGACGCGTTTGTGTACGAGCGGCTGGACGGCGCGCCAGGCGTCCACCCGGGGCTGCCGTGGGGCGAGGCGGGGCTTTACCGGGGGCTGTTGGCTTTCCCGGGGCTGTTTCTGGTTACGCGCCGGTTTGAGATGGCCAGAAAATACCTGGACCGGCTTGCGAAACTCTGGCAGGAAACGCAGGCTCCTTCTAAATTCTGCGCTCACACGGTCCCCGGGCAGATGCACCGGGCCGACGTGCCGCTGTGGTTGTTTATCGCCGCCTGGAGGTATTGGAAGGCGGCCGGCGACGACGACTACGCCTTTAATTCTATGCTTCCGTTGCTCCTGGAGATAGCGGAGTATTACGTGTCTGACTCGGAGGTCGCGCACACGGACACGATGATGCTTGAAGTGGGCCATGAACAGGGCGCCAAGTACCAGCCCATTATACCGCTGGGAACGAACGCGCTGTGGTTTAACGCCCAGATGATTCTGTCGGAAATGCTGAGGCGGACCGACCGCAAGCGGGCCGCCGAGTGGCATAGATCCGCCCAGATTATGGTTGAATCTTTGAGAAAGACTTTCGCATGCGTGCAGCGCTCGGGTTTGGCCGATGCGGTCAGGCTTGAATCTTTCTGGCGCGACGAGACCCTGCGCGCGAGCCAGATTCTGGCTGTCGGCCTGCCGTATTGCCTGACAGCCGACCCCGCTTCAACACTACGGCTCGTGGAGCAACACCTTCTGACGCCGTTCGGGCTGCGTACCATTGCGCCTGAAGACGGGCGTTACGTGGGAGATGCGATGGACGTGAAGGTGTTGCCGAAATCGTGGTCGGGCAGCGTTGACGCCACGTGGCTCGGCTGCTACTGCGACGCGCTCAAGCGGGCGGGGCGCTCTGCCGCGTCCGCGGCGGTCTTTCAGCCGTTCGAGGCCGAACTTGAGCGCCGAGGCGTGGGGCATATTTCCGGGGCGTATGCCGGGGACCCGCCCCATGAAGCGTGCGGCTATATTGCCTCGGCCAGCGCCACGGGCGAACTCTTGCGCGGTTATGCCACGCACGTCTTGCGCACGGGCGGATAAGGGCCATGTACAATACGGTGAAAGGATCGGCCATTATGAAAGTTGCAGCATGCTTAGTGGGCATTGCGGGATTGGCGGCAGCCGCCGCCGACCTGCCGCCGGAGTTACAGCATCTCGAGACTATGAAAGCCGACCAGGCCGCGCTCGTCGATGCCGTGCGCGCGATGGACAAGGCCGAAACGACCGCGGCGGAGAACGAGGTTGAGCTTGCTGCCGAACTCGCCAAACAAGACAAAAAAGAAGAGGCTGCCGAGAAACAGGAGAACGCCGCGGCCAGAATCACAAAAGTGCGGACGGCTTACGAATGGCTGCTTGAACAGTATCCCAAAAATCCGCGGGCGCACAATTATTACGGTGAATTGCTTTACGACCGTTTTGGCGATCAGGCCGGCGCGCTGAAAGAATGGAATCTGGCCATCTCGCTTGACGCGGAATTCAGCCCGCCGCACAATAACCTTGCCATCCATTACTGCCACACGGGCCAGTACCGGTTGGGCCTTGAGGCGTACGATCGCGCGCTTGAACTCGATCCGGGCCATCCGGATTATCTGTTCAACCTCACCCAGGCTTATCTGCTGTATTTCCCGCAGGTACAGGAAATCAAAGGATGGAGTAAAGCGAAGGTTTACAAACAGGCCATGAAATTGAGTAAGAAGGCCAAAAAGGCGGCGCCCGACGACTACGAGCTCGCCCAGGATTATGCCAACAACTTTTACGCCGCCGAAATGTTCGGTGTCAGGCCCAACTGGAGAAGGGCGGCAGGCGCCTGGGAAGACGCCAGGGAATTGGCGCGCAATGATGTGGAACGCTTCTTCACGTGGCTCAATGAGGGGCGCGTATGGAAGCGGGAGGGAAACAAAGACAAGGCTGCCGAGTGTTTAAATGAAGCTGTAAAATTGAGGCCGAACGAGCCCGTTCCCAAGAGACTCCTGGCGGAGATCCAGGCAGAACAGGATGCATCGGCCAAACGGCCGGTCTTTTTCCAGGGACGGTCGAACGCCGGTTCCCGATGAATTTTTTCCGCGCCGGCGCGTGAGCGCAAGTCGCGGTTTCCATATTACGTACAGGAGATTCTTCTTTGAGTGATAAAACCAATAAGTCCCGCTTGAGATCCGTCTTTTTCGGCCGGCAGAGCGGTTACATCGCTTTCATCATTCTTTCGATACCGGTTATCTATCTTTTCGGGTTCCGCGATTTGAGCTTCTTCATGGTGCCCTCGGGCAGCATGGAACCGACCCTGCTAACGGGCGACCACCTCATCACGCTCACGTCGCGCCATTACGATCGGGGCGACGTTGTCGTTACCGAAGACCCCGAGGAAAAAGGCGCTTATATCGTCAAGCGCATTGTGGCCGTCGGGGGCGACACCATCACGGTCGAAGGCGGGGCCGTTTACATCAACGGGCGGTACGTTTCGGAGCCTTACGTGAAAAGCCCGCCACTTTATTACATGCCGCCGTTCAAGGTGCCTGAAGGAAGCGTGTTTCTGCTCGGCGACAACCGGAACAACAGCGAAGATGCCCATGCCTGGGATAAAAAAGCCCAGCCCGAGGACAACATCGTCGGCCGCGTCCGGTACATCTACTTCCCGTACAACCGTGCCCGCCATCTCATCCGTTACGCCGGCTACCTGAACGGCCGCGTGGGTGGAGGACACGTTAGCTTGTAGAAAGGTGAAGCGGCCGGGCCACGGGCACAGCCGCTTCATCTATGTCAACCGCTGTTGCGGGCTTAAGCGACGTTGACGGCGATTTTCTTTGGTTTTGCTTTTTCTGCCTTGGGCAGCTTGATGGTGAGCACGCCGTACTTCATTTCGGCTTTGATTTTTTCCTGGTTGACGTGCTCGGTAAGCTGGAACTGGCGGAAGTAGTTGACCAGTTCGAATTCCTTGTACAAAGGATTGGCGGGGGTTTTGTGTTCGGCCTTTCCGGCGATGGTCAGCACGTCGTTCTCGACGCGGACATCCACGTGTTCCTTCTTCACGCCAGGCAGGTCCACAACCACGGCGAGGCCGTCTTCGATATCGAAGATATCAACCGGCGGCACGAGCGAGCGCGCTTCTTCGCGGGTTTGTGGCACCGCTTCTTCTCTTTTCTGTGGAACCGTTGACTCTTTCATCTCTATAACCTCCTGGATGGGTTTTGTTCTTTCGTTTTCCCGTTACGCGACCTTGACTTCGATCTTTTTGGGTTTCGCGGCCTCAGCTTTTGCCAGCTTGACCGTCAGGATGCCGTTGGCATAATCGGCGGAGACTTTCTCGCCGTCGACTTCAACGGGCAGCGTGACCGTTCGGATAAACTTGCCGGCCTGGCGCTCGTTGCGGTGGTAGGCCTCGGGTTTTACGTCCATCCGGATGGCCTGCTTTTCGCCGGCGATGCGGATCGTGTTGCCGAGCCCGCGCGCGGGTCCAATACTGATTTCCAGCGAATCGGGATTTACGCCCGGGGCAAGCGCTTCGACGTAGAAGTTGTCCTTGTCTTCGCTCAGGTTGATAAACGGGTAAGACCGCGCGAAACGCTCCGTCAGTACCGGCCCGCGAAGGCCGTCGCCCGGCCGGGCCTCGAAGTTTTCGAACGCCCGTTCCACCTCGCGCCGGAGCGCTTCCATTTCTCTCCAGGGATTCCAGGTTACGAACGTCATTGCTCTTTCCTCCTTTAGCACCTTTGTATCTTTGGTGATTTTTTTGTTCGGCAACTGGGGAGCAACCGGCGTGCCAACGGCAAGAAAGCTTTATTTTACGTAAATTTCAGGGTTACGTTGCGCTTTGGGGGCAGGCGTTTTGCCGCCGGTTGTTTTATGGTAGAGCAGCAAGTGTTTCAAAACAGAGCAAAGGGAATGAGTTCCGTCCGTTCAGCCGTTACGTGAATAAGGCGTCATGTAACCGGCCTGGGGGTCATTGCCCCACCGTAAAGGCCTTGGCACAGTAGTTGCTCTCCAGATGGGTAAACACGGATTTATTTGAAGAAGAATTTGTCGCGTCTCAAAAAGGCGCGCGCTGAAAGGAGAGTTAGGAAATGGCACGGTCTATAGGAATTGACCTCGGGACAACGAACTCGTGTGTTGCCGTAATGGAAGGCGGGCAACCGACTGTCATCCCCAACGCTGAAGGGAGCCGTATCACGCCTTCGGTAGTGGCTTTTACGAAAGACGGCGAGCGGCTGGTGGGCGCGCCGGCGAAACGCCAGGCTATCACCAACCCGGAAAACACCGTCGGCTCGATCAAACGCTTCATGGGCAGGCGCTACGAAGAGGTGGAACACGAAATCCAACTTGTTCCATATAAGGTAACGCGCGCGCCGAACGGCGACAGCCAGGTCGAGGTGCAAGGTAAGAACCACCGGCCGCCGGAGATATCCGCGATGATCCTCCGCAAGATGAAGGAGACGGCGGAGGCCTACGTTGGCGAACCCATCACGCAGGCGGTTATCACGGTGCCCGCGTACTTCAACGATTCACAGCGGCAGGCCACGAAGGACGCCGGCAAGATCGCCGGGCTCGAGGTCCAGCGGATCATCAACGAGCCTACCGCGGCCGCGCTGGCCTACGGGCTCGAGAAAAAAGTCAACGAGAAGGTGGCAGTCTTCGACCTTGGCGGCGGTACGTTCGATATTTCGATCTTGGCTATCGGCCAGGATACGTTCGAGGTGTTGAGCACAAACGGCGACACGCATCTCGGCGGCGACGATTTTGACCAGCGCGTGATCGACTGGCTCGCCGACGAGTTCAAAAAGGATCAGGGCATTGACCTGCGGAACGATGCGATGGCGCTGCAGCGGCTGAAAGAGGCCGCGGAGAAGGCGAAGATCGAGCTGTCGTCGGCGGTGCAGACGGACGTGAACCTGCCGTTCATCACGGCTGACGCGGCCGGGCCAAAGCACCTCAATTACCGGCTGACGCGGTCGAAACTCGAGCAATTGACGGAAGACCTTCTGGAGCGGGTCAAGGAGCCTTGCCGGCAAGCGTTAAAAGACGCGAATTTAACCGCTGAAAACGTCGACGAAGTAATCCTGGTGGGCGGGATGACGCGGATGCCGGCGGTTGGGGAGATCGTGAAGAACCTGTTCGGGAAAGAGCCGCACCGCGGCGTTAACCCGGACGAAGTCGTGGCGATCGGCGCGGCCATCCAGGCGGGCGTGCTGACCGGCGAGGTCAAGGACGTGCTACTGCTGGACGTGACGCCGCTGTCGCTGGGTATCGAAACGCTCGGCGGGATCTTCACCAAGCTTATCGAACGCAACACGACGATTCCCGTGAGCAAACGCCAGATTTTCTCGACGGCCACGGACAACCAGACCGCCGTTACGATTCACGTGCTGCAGGGTGAGCGGGAATTCGCCAAGGACAACCGCAGCCTCGGCCAGTTCAACCTGGAAGGCATCATGGCGGCTCCCCGCGGCGTACCGCAGATCGAGGTCACGTTCGATATCGACGCCAACGGCATCGTGCATGTGTCGGCGAAGGATCTGGCTACGAACAAGGAGCAGAAGATACGCATCGAGGCGTCGAGCGGTTTGTCGGAAGGCGAAATCGACCAGATGGTCAAAGACGCGGAGGCCCATTCGCAGGAGGACGAGCAGCGCAAGCAGGCGGTCGAGATCCGCAACAACGCCGACGCCCTTTTGTACACCACCGAAAAGACGTTGCGCGATCACGGCGACAAGATCAGCGCCGAAGATCGAGGCTCGGTCGAGAGCGCGCTGGACGGACTGCGCGAGGCGCTGAAGGGCGACGACGTGCCGGCTATCGAGACGGCCATGAGCCGGGTAACCTCGGAAAGCCACAAGCTTGCCGAAGCCATGTACGCGACGGCGGGCGCTCAGGCCGGCGCGGGCGGCGGCGAAGAGCCTCAGGGAGGTCCGGGTCCCGGCGGAACCGTGGACGCGGACTTCACCGTCGAAGACGAGAACAAGTAGGCAGGATGGTGAGCAGGTATGCCCGCGGCTGTCAAGAACTTTTACGAGGTCCTCGGGGTTTCGCAAGAAGCGAGCCCCGAGGAGATCCGCTCGGCTTACCTCAAGCTTGCGCACCGGTACCATCCCGATAAAACGGGCGGCGACAAGGCCGCCGAGGAAAAGCTTAAGATCGTCAACGAGGCCTACGATACCCTCAAGAACCCGGACAAGCGCAAGCAGTACGACGAGGAACTGCGCGGCCCGCGGGAGTTCCGGTTTGAAGGCGGCCGCGGCGGGTTTCAGGGCGCGGAAGGGTTCGGCGGAGGCGCGTTCCGGGCGGAAGACTTGGGCGGCGCAGGGTTCGGCGGGTTTGAAGACTTATTTGGCTCGTTCTTCGGGGGCGGCGCGGCGCGGGCGCGGTACCGCGGTCCGCAGCCGGGCAACGACGTCGAGGCGCAACTTACCGTATCCCTGCGTGACGCGGCGCTGGGCGGGTCGAAACGGATACGCGTGGCACGCCGCGACACGTGCAGCACCTGCGGCGGCTCCGGCGCGGCTCCCGGCACGCAGCCGCAAACCTGTCCCACGTGCGGCGGCAGCGGCACGGTGCAACAGTCGCGCGGGGCGGCGTTCAGCATCGGCCAGACCTGCCCGAGATGCGGGGGCGCCGGCACGGTCATTCCCAACCCATGCCCGACGTGCCGCGGCGCAGGGTCGGTGCAGGTTGACCGCGAGCTAACCGTAACGATTCCCGCGGGAATCGAGGCGGGCGCGCGGATGCGGCTTGCCGGGCAAGGCGAGCCGGGCGAACGCGGCGGGCCGCGGGGGGACTTGTACGTGCAGGTGAACATTGCCCCGGATGAGTTTTTCACCCGCGAGGGGGCCGATGTGCAATGCGAGACGACGGTCCCGCTGAACATCGCGGTGCTCGGCGGAACCGTGACGGTCCCCACATTGACCGGCACGGCCAAGCTGAAGATACCGCCGGGCACTCAAACGGGGACCGTGTTGAGGATGCGGGGGCTGGGCGCGGCCCGGATGCGCGGCAAGGGCCGGGGAAACCAGCTCGTGCAGGTGAAGGTGGAAGTGCCGTCGCGGCTGTCGGAAGCGGATCGGGAGGCGATCAAGCGAATGAGCTTCGAGAGCAAGCCGGGCGCTTACCCGGAGTATCAACAGTACCTGCAGAAAGTGCGGCGGAGGCGCTGAGGGATTGAATTGGCTGGAAAGTCATCTAGGGCCGCGGACACGCGGCAAGATGCCGTGTCTACATTGGCAGTAGTGATTAAGCTTTATGTCCTTTTAGTCGTTTTGGTCCTTTTTAGCTTCAACCAAGCGCATTGAAGTCGTGAGCCCGCCGCTTTAGAATCTTCCTATGGAACAAGACCACCTGGGCGATGTCCTGAAGCAGTATGAGAGCCACCTGCGCGCGTTGCGGCGCGAGGTGGCTGCCGTACCGGCCCTCGAGGGGCGCCTGTTCCGCACGTTCGAGGACTGGGAGCGGCAACTGACATTTAAGCTGGTTCCGCGGCTTGGGGGCGAGGGGTGCCTGATTGTGGCGGTGGCCGGGGGTACGAACACGGGTAAATCGACGGCGTTCAACTGTTTGCTGGGCCGGACCGTCAGCCCGGTGTCGCCTTATGGGGCGTTCACGAAACATCCGCTGGTGACGGCGGGCGGCGCGCGTTACGAGCAGTGCCTGGAACGGGGCAAACTTCTGCCGGACGCCTTCATTCCGAAAGCCGCGGGCGAGACGCTCGAGAAGGATATCGCCGATCCGGCGGGAGAGCAGATGCAGGTTTTTGTGGTGCGGGAAGATTCACTGCCGGAGGGGCTCGTGCTACTCGATACGCCGGACATCGATTCGATTACGCGCACGAACTGGGAGCTCGCCAAGAGCATCCGTGAGGCGGGCGACGTGCTGATCGGCGTTATCACCGGCCAAAAATATGCGGACATGGCGGTCGTCGAGTTTTTCCGGGAAGCCATGAAGGCCGGGCGGCGCATCATCCCGCTGATGAACATGGCGGAAGACGCCGACGCGGACTATCCCGTCGCGCGAAAACAGCTTAGCGAGTTCCGGGCGTACGTGCTCGACGGCCGCGAACCGCCCGAAGACCAGATGCCGGAGTTCGTGGTTCCGCGGCTCGAGAAAGACAACCGGCTTGAACCGTGCCAGCCGACCGCGCTCGACGGCAGCGGTGTAAGGCTAATGGATTATCTGCAGGCGCTGGACGCCATCGAGCTGAAACGGCGCATCCTGGCGGAAAACCTCGAGAAGTTCACCGAGGAAGCGGGCCTGTTTTTCAAGCGGGCGCGCCGGCTCGAGCGCGATCTGGAGTACGGCCTCCGGCTGCTCGAGGGGATGAACCGGGAGGCGGTCAACGCCTACCTGCCCAAGCCGGGCCGCGAGTTCATCACGGTGGTCTACGAGTTTATCCAGAAACACGCCAGCGCGCCCGACCGGTTTCTGGGCTCACTGACGGCGAAGGCCCTGAAAGCTCCCGGCTGGTTGTTCCGCAAGGTCAAGAACCTGTTCATCCGCCAGGTGGAAGATGCGCTGACCGAGCAGGATTTCAACAAGCAGCAGGTGAAGCGGCTGCAGGAGCTTTCTTCCGGCCTGTACAGCGCGTATAGCACGCGCGGGCTCAACTACTTCCGCGAGGAAGTCCCCGATGCTGCCGAGCATGTCGAGCAAAAGCTGCGTGAGCTCGACCCGCAACACATTGCGCAAACCGTCGCCCGCGAAACGCTCGATACCGACGATTACATCGCGGCGTATCGCGAATACGCGTTTAAAGAGCTGGAGACGCGCTGGGCGGACAAGTCGTTCCGCCGCAGCGTGAGATGGTTCTATCATCTCGGCCTGCTGGGTTCGTGGGCGGGGGTGGTGGTGTTGCTTTCGACGCACGGCTGGGTGCCGGGGCTTGGTTTGTCGGAGATTCTGGCGTCGCTGGGCGTGCCGGTTATGGAACACGTCATTCTGCACGGGGCCAGCTACCTGTGGGGCGACAAGCTGGCCGGTTTAATCGCAAAATGGCAGGCGCTCCAGCGCGACGCCCTGCGGAAGGCCATCGAAGAAAACCTGATGAAGCCGGCGGCCGGCGATATCGCCGCGATCGCGGGTGCCCTGGAGAACCACGCCTCGGCCATGGAGGAACTGAACGAACAATGCCGCAAAGCGCTCTAATTGAATCGGTGCGGGATCTCGAAGCGTTCGCCGGAGAGGAAACGGCTTGGCGGCCGCTCCAAAACGCCCTGCCGGCGCTCCGCGAACGGGCCGAGTGGCTTGACCGCCAGATCGACAACATCCCCCAGCCGCTCGTCGCGGTCCTTTTCGGCGGGACGGGTACGGGTAAGTCCACGCTGCTTAATGCGCTGGCCGGGGCCGAAATCGCCGTTACCGGCGAGCGCCGCCCGACCACCGAAGAGCCGACGGTCTACCACCCGCCGGGCGTGCAGGAGGAGTTCGGCCCGGCGCGTTATGTCGAGAGTCAAGTGTTATACGACCTCGTGCTGGTCGACATGCCCGATACCGACAGCATCAAGATTGAGCACGCGGAACGCGTCCAGGAGTTGTTGAAACGGGCGGACGTCGTCCTGTTCTGCGGTACGCAGCAGAAGTACAAGAACGAGCAGAGCCTTGTTCTGCTGCGTCCCCTCAAAAACGAGCGGAAAGTCGTGTGCATCCAAACCCTGGCCGACCGCGACAACGACATTCGGGAAGACTGGCTCGACTGGCTTAAGCGTGATGGGTTTCTTATCGACGCCTGTTTCCGCGTCAGCGCCAGGAATGCGCTCGAAACCAAGACGGGCAAAAGCGACGCGGGAGACGATTACGAGTTTGCCGCGCTCGAGGAGTACATCAAGGAGAAATTGCCGCCCGAACGCGCCCGCATCAAGGAGGCCAACATTGCCGGGGCGCTTAACAACACGCTGGCCGCCCTCGAATGCCGCCTCGAGGCGGGCAGGAAAGACCTGGAAGCGGCGCGGGAGACGGTTGTGAAGGCGGAGCGGACGGTGGCGCATTCGACGATGGCACACCTCCAGGGGCGGCTGCTCAACGAGCCGCACGTGTGGATCGTCGCGCTGGGCAATGCGGTGAGCGAGCGGTCGTTCGGCGTGTTGGGCACGCTGTTCCGGGTGCTGCACTGGGTTCGGATGGCGCCGTCGCGCATGATGGGCCGCCTCTCGCTGTCGGGGCTGTTGCAGGCGTTCCGCGGTCCGGAAGATGGCGGCGCGGGCGTTTCCGTGCCCGACGAGGGCGACGCGTACCTCCGCCGGCTCGCCGGGGAGTTCTCGCACGAGCATGCCGAGGTTAACGCCTACCTCGCGCGGGCCGGTTTTCCCGCAGCGCCTTTTGACGACTGGCGCGCCCGTTACGCCGGCGAGCTGCGCCAGCGGTTGAACGAAGCGCTGGCGCCGGTGCAGGCGCGGATTGACCGGCGTGCGCGGGTGCTGTCGCGGTGGGTGCTTCCGCTGCTCGACCTGCTGTGGTTTGTCCCGTTCGCTTTTACGATCGGCGCGCCTATCTACCAGTACTACCGCCACCTGGTGACCGAAGTGAACGTGGTGCTGCCCGAAACCGGATTCTTCGGGCGGAGCGCCGCGATGCTCGGGGCGATTTTGTTTATTGAGCTGGTGTTATTTGCATGGCTGGTGCGGACCTCCGGGCGCGGGCTCAGAAAACGGTTCAGACGCCAGTTACTGAAGGAGTTGGAGGCCGGCGGGTTCGGTTTTGCCGGCGAGCGCGCACTTGTCGGGCAGGCGCTCGAACAGATCGACCGGGTGGAGGAAATCAGGCGGACTTCGGTTGCCGGCGGTGCGCCGTTGCACCAGATGGAATAGATCGTGGGCGTGTCGCTGTAACTTTTGCATGCCGACGAGGTAGTATGATAACGGAACGCGTGTTTATTTATCGTCAAACCGGGCGTTTTTGCATCAATCGGTAGACCGCCGAGTCGGGAGACCCATGGGCGTAGAGATTTCCGAAGTACACTCAAGAAAAGAACTTAAGCAGTTCATGGTTTTTCCGAATAAGCTTTATGCCGGCTCGCCTTATTATGTTCCGCCTCTCATTCATGAAGAAATGGCGGTTTTTTCCGAAAAAAAGAATCCGGTTTTTGAAAATGCTGAAGCCCGGCTTTTTCTTGCCCGGCGAGACGGGCGGATAGTCGGCCGGATTGCCGCCATCATCAGCCACATCGCCAACGAGAAATATGGCACGAAAAACATGCGGTTCGGCTGGTTCGATTTTATTGAAAATTACGGGGTTGCGGCGGCGCTTTTGCAGGCGGCGGAATCCTGGGGCCGCGGCAAGGGGATGGAAACGATTACGGGGCCGCACGGGTTCAACGATTTCGACAAGTGGGGCATGCTGATTGAAGGGTTCGACACGGTTCCCACGTTCTCGTCGTACTACAACTACCCCTACTACGTAGATTATGCCGAAAAGTACGGGTTTCAAAAAGACGCCGACGCGTTCGAGTACCGGGTCCGAAACCTGCTGACCACGCCGTTCCCGCCGCGGTACGCCGAGATGGCCGAGCGCCTTATGGAGCGCAAAGGGTATTCGGTGCTCGAGTTCAAAAACCGCAAGGAGCTGATGAGCCGGGCCGGGGAGATCTTCGACCTGCTGGAGGAGGCATACGCGGACCTGTACGGGGTGGTGCCGCTTACGGCGAACCAGCGCGGCTACTACGCCAAGAAGTACTTCCCGTATCTCGACCCGGACTTGGTGCAGGTGGTGGTAAATAAGGAGAACGAAGTCATCGGCGTTCTTGTCGCTTTGCCCAATCTGTCGGAGGGGCTGCAAAAAGCGAAGGGCAAGCTGCTGCCGTTTGGCCTCATCCGTCTGCTGCTCACGGTGCGGAAAACGAAGCTGGTGGACTTTATCCTGGCGGCGGTCCGTAAAGGCTACCGATGCCGGGGTGTCGACGTCGTCATGGGGTACGCCATGTATAAAGCGGTCCTGAAGCGGGGGTTCGAAGAGGGCGAATCCAATCCGGAACTCGAAGCGAACAAACAGGTTCGCGCGGAGTGGCAGATTACCGACCACGTTATGACGCGCCGCAGGCGCATTTTCAAGAAGCAGATACCGCCGGCCTGACGGCGCTCACCCGGTTTCGATGCGGCAAATGGTTTCCACGTGCGGCGTGTTGGGGAACATGTCTAGCACCGCAACCTCGGTCACTGTCCAACCTCGGGCAGCCAGCGTCTTGAGATCCCGGGCCAGGGTTGCCGGGTCGCACGATACGTAGACGATTCTTTTGGCCCGGCTTGCTGCCAGCGGTTCCATCACCTCTTTTGCGCCCTGCCTGGGCGGGTCAAGCACGACGGCATCCCACGGCTTTTCCAATTCGAGGCCGAATGCCGTTGCGTCGGCGACGCGGTAGGCTTTCGGGCGCGCGCGGTTCGCCGCCGCTACGGCGTTTTGGTTATGTTCGAGGCCCACGACATAAACATCGTCTCCGAGCGGGAGCGAAAAATTGCCTGAGCCGCAGTAGAGGTCGAGCAGCGTTTCCGGCGCGCCGAGCATTCGGCGCACCTTTTCCACCAGCATCCGGTTGAGCAGCAGGCTGGCCTGCGAAAATGCCCCGTTTACCACGGGTACGCCGTCAAAGGTGAAGTGCGCGGGCGGCTCGCCTTTTCCGGGCCAATCGACAGCCGGGAAGAAACTCTCGACGTTTGCCGAAGGCGGTTTACGGGACCAGATCATGATGGCGTCGAGCGGATTAGGTTCTTCGGGGTTAACGGTGACTTCGACCGGCCCGTTTGCGCGCAGTTCCTGGAGGCGTTGCAGCGCCCAGGCCAGGCGGGGGTGAAGCAGGGGGCATGGTTCGGTGGTGCGGATTTCCCTCGTGCCGAGCGCGTAAAACCCGAGGCGGCCGGCTTTTCCGTGGAACTCGGCGCGCGTCCGGTAGCCGGTTCTCAGGGATTCGACTTCGATCCATTCGGGGTCGGTTTGGATTCCGCCGATCCGCGCGAGTGTGTCGCGGACGATTTGCCGCTTCCATTGGGCCTGGGCGGGATACGCGAAGTGCAGCCACGCGCATCCGCCGCACGCGCCGAAATGGCTTCCGCCGATTTCCAGCCGGTCGGGCGACGGCTCGAGTATTTCCAGGATATCGCCCCACAGCACGCCCTTGGTACGGCGGCCGATTCGGATGCGAGCCGTATCGCCGGGCAGACCATAGGCGACGAAGCAAACCTGGCCGTCGATTCGGCACACGCCATGGCCGCCGTGGGCGACGGAATCGATGTGCACCACGTTTTCGTCCGGCTGGCAGCTCATCAGTAGGGCAGTTCCTTGAAATAGGTTTCCCACGGTTCGACTTCGGTGTCGACAACGGCATAGGTGGCCATATTGGCGCCGCGCGGGCCGAAGCCTACCGCACCGGGGTTAACAAACAGTGCGCCGTCGACAATCCGGCTGAACGGGCGGTGTGTGGCCCCGCAAATGATGAGCCGGGCGTTTGTCAGTTCCCGTACGCGCTTAAACTTAGCCTCAGGAGCATTTTCGTCAAGGGTTTCCGCCTGGCTGGTAGGCGTGCCGTGGCAGATGCAGATGTCAATGGCTTCGATATGTAACGCGCGTTGGCGCGGCAGACCGCGCAGAAACTCGAGGTTCTGGCTGTGGAGCATTTCGTGGGCGTGGCGCAGGGTTTCGAACTCCGGCTCGGGCAGTTTCCGCCGCAGCGTCTGCTTTTTTCGCAGAAAATGCACGACCCGCCGGTCATGCTCGCCCTGGACCGACGGGATGTTTCGCTCGCGCAGGAGCTCCACGACCTCGTTGGGCCAGGGATGCCCGGCGACGGTGTCGCCGGTGTTGACAATCGTCTGGATGCCGGTGTTGTCGATGTCAGCCAGCACGGCCTGAAAGGCCGGCAGGTTGCCGTGGATATCGCCGATTGCCGCCAGGTACATGGCCGTGCCTCGTGCCGCCGGCGCTTATGCCGGATTCGGTTCAGAATCTTTCCATTACTGAGGGTAAACAGGAGACAAATGGAACGCTTACGTCCCATTCATCCCGCCTTTCTGCGCGAGAATAGAAGATAAGAGAAACAGTCAATTCGTTTCAAGGTCCAACGCCCTGATGGACCGGCTCGAGTCGGAACAGATGCACACGATATGGCCACTCCCGTCAACGTCCGCCACAAGGGGTAAGCCCGTGATCGAGGGTCCGTCGTCTATGCGCCACAGTTCCCGGCCTTTGGCGTCGAAAGCCACCGCTCCCACACGCCCAAATTCCAACTCGACCGGCGGTACCGTCAAGCCGGGCCCGGCGGCCGCCATTGCTGCCGAATTGTTTGAGCGGGATTCATGCCGGGCAATGCACTCTCCGTTTGCCAAGTCCCAGGCAAGAATAAGGCCGGTTTCCGTAACGGCAACGAGATCTTTGGAGCCATCGCTGTTGGCGTCGGCAAACCAGGGCGTTCCGGCGATGGCGGCTTCCGGCAGACTGCTCCACAGCAGGCGGCCGGTTGAATTCAGCGCCGCAATCAGGCGCACGGGCCGTTTTTGGAGGGCAACAAGCACGGGTTTACGGTCGGGGCCGCGGGTCGAGCCGAACCAGCTTATTTCCAGCGGGGGGTTGTACCGCCAGATCTCCTGGCCGCCGGCGCCGAGCGCCAGGATCTGCCCGTTGGAATGCGGAAGAACGATCTCCTCTCCGGCGAACGCGTCGACGTCGGCAAAAACGGGCGGCAGGGCCGCCCGGCCCGCGTTTCTTTCCCACACCACTTCGCCCGCCCTGTTGAGCACGCGAAGCCGGCCGCGATCATCGATGACGGCAATGGCGGCCTCTCCGGTTGCAATAAGGCCGGCAACGGGTTTTGTTTTGAATGAGCTGGTGAAACGGCGTTTCCAGGTTAAGGCGCCGTTCTTTATATCGATACAGGCGATTTCGCCGGCACTGGTGCACGCGACCAGCTCTCGCGGCCCGGATCCGTCCAGATCCGTAACAAGGAGATTTCCCGCGGCATCGCCATCAAGTCCGCACGTCCACAATTCCCGCGGAACGGCCCGTACCTCGACGGTTTGTGTCAGCACTCCGCCGCCCTGGACAGCCATGCCGACTTTTAACTGGCCGGTGTTGCCCGGGGCGAAATCGCCGGAAAGATTGACGCTGCCTCGCAGGTATTGTCCCGGCGCCAGTTGCATTGGAACTGCTTCGGGATTTGCGCTATAGCCGGCAGGCGGCAGAAAACTCAGCGTCCCGGTGATATCGAAGGACGTCGCGTTTTGAAACTCGTAGGAGAGCCGGGCCAGCGGGCCGTTCGGCGCGGGAGGTTCGGTAACTTTAACGCGCAGGCCCGCGCGGACCAGCCACGGCCACGCCGGCAACCCTTCGACGAGCACAGGTTCGACGCAGTGCGGCACGGCAAAGCTGTTGGACTCGACGCGACCGTCGATGGGCGTGCCGTCTGCCAGGTTTTTTGCCCGGAAGGGTTGCCCGGCGGCGGGCAGCGTTACGCCGCGTGGCACGCCCGGCCACAGCACCAATGCCGCTCCTTCGGCGGTGCTGTAGACATCGCCGGAAACGCCATATTCCTGGAGCGGTCCAGCGCGCCGCCACGAGTCGTAAGGCATTCGCAGGCCGTAAGCGGCGAGGTTGGGCACGATGGGGCGGGCCTGGTTTGGGACATCCGCGCCGTTTTGCAGCAGTTGGGAATACGTCTCGACGTCCTGCTCGTCCAACCGCCACCAGCACGAGCCTTGCGACTCGACCCACATGCACCCATCCGACAGGGCTTTTGTTGCAGCGACGAGGCTTCGAAACTCCCGAGGCGAGACAGCCGCGACGGGCTGTCCGGCGGCATCGTACGCAAGCGGCGCAAGCCCGAGGCACAGCGAACCCTGCCGCTTCCATACCGCGCGCCGGCGCGGTTCAAGCCGTTGTTCCAGCGCGGCGCGTGTTTCGCGCGCGACACGCACGAGGTCGGCGGGCGTTTGGGCTGTAAACGATTCGCGCGTCAGCAGCCGGACTCTGCAGGCGTCGTCCATCGCCGCGCCTTCCAGCACGCCCTCGAAAAACGGCAACCAAAGCGGGCCCGAGTACGGCCAGCCGTCGGTGATCAGCAGGAATTCCGATTTCGGCTGTTCGTGCAGTACGGCCCGAGCCACGGAACGGCCCAGCCGGCGCGCGTTGCTTGCGAGATCGGCGGGCGTATAGGCCCCATAGGCGTACCCGTCCCAGGCGTAGTCGTAGAAACCGCTTGAAGAGCAGGTATCGAAGGCAATGCCCTGCAGCCCGGTGGCAACGCAGAGGGATCCCGCAAGACGCATTCGGTCTACAAGGCCCACCCCGGCTTCCGTCGAGACAAACCGATCTTCTTCTCGCACCGGCCGCAAATAGACAAAGTTATAACCGAGGCCCGATTCGGCGAGCCGTTCGTTTGCCAGGCGCACCTCGCGTATCAGCGGCTTGTTCGGATCGGCCGAGGTGGTTGCTGTGTCTTGGCCCGGCGCCGCCGCATTCTCAACGATGCCGGTGAGGAGAAAGCCACCGAACCCTTTTTCGCGCCAGTACGCCGCGTTGTTTGCCGCCCAAGTGGCATTCACCGGCGACAGGATCAGGGGCACGGGGGCCGAATTGCCTTCCTCCAGGCCGAACGCCGCCGCACATATCCACACCAGCAAGAAAGTGTGGCTTAAGATTCTGATGTACCTGCTCCGCTTGCCCAAACTTCATCCCGCGACGCGGCACACGGACAGTTCTAAAGCATCTTTCCGCCGGTGGGAGCTGCGCCCGCTTCTTGCGCCCTTTATGTGCGCGGTTGCCGGGTTATTCCGATCGCGTTACGTTAACCGCCTGGAGACCTTTCGGACTCTCCAGAAGATCGTACGTCACGTCATCCCCCTCTTTCAACGTGCGGAAACCCGACATCTGGATTGCCGTGTGATGCACAAACACATCCGCACTGTTATCCCGAGAGATGAACCCGTAGCCCTTCTGGTCGCTGAACCACTTCACCTTGCCTTGCAACCTTGCCTGCGTTACTTGACTCACTGCTACTCCCTCCTTAGTGGGACTTGGCCCTTCCCGCACTGTTACACGCCCGACACCTCAGCCCACGCGCCCTCGATCCCACTTTTCCATACATTTCGCACCTAATAGGATATACGGCGACACCTGTTCTGTCAAGATCATTCATCACTTTTCTCATGTTGGGAATGCAACCGGATGTAATGAATTCTCCCGTTCACACGTCCTCACCACAGCGCTCCGCGGGTTGAGTTTGTAACAAAACTCCTGTACGCAACCATTCAGCGGAACAAAATTCCGCAGTATTTTCATTCCTTACACGAAAAAAATATTTTTCATACACCCCAAAGGCATGAATCTGAAGCAATTATGAATGCGCATGCCGCCCACAGCGGCGGGAATAACCACACCATCGCATGGGCTTAACGGATTTTGAGGTAGAATACGGAGCATCATGAGGTTACTCAGTCGTTCAGAGGCAGAAAACTTTCCGTATTGCGGCTTGCACGTCAGAGGGGGTGGCGACGATCATGACGACTTGCCGCCCGCTTGCTTTGCGGATGGCCTCAACGGCCTGCTCATCACGCGGATTCGCCATTGCCACGAACACCTTGTCGTTCGTCATCCGCACGGGGATGCACTTGTGGCTCGTGCAGAGTATATCGTCGACAAGGCGGGCGGCTTGTTCATCGACCGTTTCCTCGCATAACTGCACGATGGGAAGATGCAACTGGCAGGCGACCGTCTGGGCGACATCATCCTCCTCGACGTGCCCCTTGTTCAGGAGAATTTCACCGACCATTCTGCCGCCGACTGCTCTCTGCTCCTTGAGCGCATCGGCGAGTTGATCCTGGGTGATGACCTTTGCCGAAAGCAGGATTTCCCCGATTTTCCTCAAATTTCCGTTGGAAATCAGCGCTTCAAGGAGGATGCGCTGCTGGCGTTCGCGTGCGGCGGCGTTGGAATCAGCGACGGCGAGGGCGTCTCTCAGCCTTGCGTTTTCGCGGCGCAGCCCGGCGACCTCCCGTGTGAGGCGTTTAGCGGTTTGCCGCGCCTCCTCCATGTTTTTATGGGCGGTTTCGACCTGTTTGTTCAGGTCTTCCACCTTTTTCTCGCGGTCTGCCAGCGTATTGGTAAGACGTTCGATGTCTTCGTTGGCCTTGGCGAGTATCTTAGCATTGGTTTTTTCGTCCGCCCGCAGTACGACGAGCCGTTCGCTCAAATCCTGGTTTGCGGCGACGATCCAGGTTTCGCGGCTTCTGAGTTGGGCAATTTCGCTTTTAAGTTCGGCTACGGCGGCTTCGAGCTCGGCGGCGTGCTTGGTCGAGGCGGCAAGCGCCAGGTCGCGTTCGGCGATAGTATGGCGCAACTTTTCCAGTTCAATGCCCGATGCGGCAGGCTTAGCCGGCGCACTTTCCGACATCATGCCCAGCAGATTGTCTAGCTGCTGGTTGGCCTGCTCGAGCCGGCGAGTGAGATCCTCGTGGGCGGCCGAAAACTCGTCTTTGATTGTGGCCAAAGCCGAGTTGAGCCGTTCTTCCACGGCATCTTGAGTGGTATTCTCCATCGGGGTCAACCTCGTAGCCCTTGCCCTTTTACGCCCAGCCGCACCTTTTCCAACAAAAAACCAGGAAACATTGTATGTAAAAACTGTCAAAATTTCAAGTGTTTTATAAGAACTAATACAATAAGCATACATATAGGTCTAATGATCGGGTAGAAAATGGACTTTTCCCAGTTTTGTTTGCGCAATTTGCGGCTATCGGCTAAAATGAGTCCGGATGTTCTTCGCGTTCAGACACTGCTGCGGGTCCAATCAAAAACAGGGTGGACGGGCATGCAAAAGATTATCAACGGGTGTGTCATCGAGGTCGTGCAGGGTGATTTGACCAAGGAAGACGTGGACGCGATCGTCAACGCGGCGAACCGGTCGCTTTTGGGCGGGGGTGGCGTGGACGGGGCCATACATCGTGCGGGGGGGCCGTCGATTCTGGAAGAATGCCGCAGGCTCAATGGGTGCGATACGGGGGATGCGAAAATCACCACCGGCGGGAATCTGCCGGCGCGGCACGTGGTCCACACGGTGGGCCCCGTGTATCGCGGCGGGGAGCGGGGCGAACCGGAGCTGCTGGCGAGCTGCCACATGCGCAGCTTGGAAGTAGCGCGGGACAATAACCTGAAGACGGTCTCTTTTCCGGCAATCAGTTGCGGCGTATACGGCTATCCGATAGAGGCCGCGGCCAGGATTGCCGTGGGTACAGTCGCCGAGTTTGTGTCGGCAAATTCCGGGTTCGAGCGGATACGGTTTGTACTGTTCGGCCCGGACACGTATGCCGCATTCGAGAAAGCGCTCCAGTCCATAGAGGCTTGAATACCCACCTCAACGTCGGTTTTTAAGTGGATTTACGACGCGCCCAGCTGTTAGAATTCCGGTTTCAATCCGCATCCGCAGGTTCTATGTCGCGCTTCTGATGCGCGTGGTTTATTTAAAGGAGAGATTCGATGGCCAGCTATAAGATTGCCCTGTTGCCAGGCGACGGCACGGGACCGGAAGTGCTCCAGGAAGGCGTTAAGGTTATGAAAGCCGCTGGGGAGCGGTTCGGCGTTACGTTTGAGACGAACTTCTACGATTTCGGCGGCGACCGTTATCTCAAAACCGGCGAAATTCTTCCGGACTCCGGGCTCGAGGAACTTAAAGGGTACGACGCCATTTTTCTTGGCGCGATCGGCCACCCGGATGTGAAACCGGGCATCCTGGAGAAGGGGATTTTGCTGCGGATCCGGTTCGAGCTGGACCAGTACATTAACCTGCGGCCGGTGAAGCTTTACCCGAACGTCGAGACGCCGGTGAAAAACAAGGGGCCGGAGGACATTGATTTTGTAGTGGTCCGGGAGAACTGCGGGGGGCTCTACACCGGTCTGGGCGGGATCGCCCGCATTGGCACGCCGCATGAAGTGGCCGTTCAGGAGATGGTGTACACGCGCCAGGAGGTGGACCGGTGCCTGCGTTACGCGTTCGAGTACACGCGCAAGCGCAACAAAAACAAGACGCTCACGTTGTGCGGCAAGACCAACGTGCTGACGTACGTGTACGGCCTTTGGGAACGCGCCTTCCATGAGATGGGCGAGAAGGATTACGCCGACATCAAGCGTGATTACGCTCACGTGGACGCGACCACGATGTGGATGGTGAAGAACCCCGAGTGGTTTGACGTGGTTGTTACGGGCAACATGTTCGGTGACATCGTTACCGATCTCGGCGCCATGGTTCAGGGCGGTATGGGCGTGGCCGCCGGCGGAAACATCAACCCGGAAGGCGTTTCGATGTTCGAGCCGATCGGCGGAAGCGCGCCGAAGTACACCGGCATGAACGTTATCAATCCCATCGCATGCATCGCGGCCGGGCAGATGTTGCTCGACCACATCGGCGAAACTGAAGCGGCACAATGCGTGGAAAACGCCATTATCAAGTTCATGGAATCGAAGGCCCTGCCGGGACTGAGCGTGAAAGAAATCAAAGAAGCCGGTTATTCGACAACAAAAATCGGCGATGAAATAGCCGCTCTCACGGCAAGCGTATAAGCACGGAATCTAAAAACCGAATTGGTTGGGCCGAAGCGTTCTTCCGCTCGCCCGATTCCCCGCCTCGGGCGTTGAGGCCGTTTTTGGCGAAAATCGGCCTACTACGGGTGTTTACGTTTTTGCGATGAAGACTTCGGAGCTTGACTACGACCTGTCGCCGGAACTCGTGGCGCAGCATCCGGCGAAAAAACGCGACGAGTCGCGCCTGCTCGTGTTGAACCGGGCGGACAACTCGATGCGGATCGACGTGTTCCGCAACCTGCCGTCTTACCTGACGCGTGGGGATTGCCTGGTGCTGAACGAGACGCGGGTGATCCGGGCGCGGTTATACGGGCGCAAGCCAACGGGCGGGCGCGTCGAGGTTTTCCTGCTGCACGAGTTCGAGCCGGGGGAGTGGCGGGCGCTTGTGCGGCCTTCGGCCAGGGTTGCGGAAGGCACGCGGGTCGAGTTTGGCGGGGGTGTTTCGGCGTCGGTGGAGGAAATGTTGTCGGGCGGACAGCGCCGCGTGAGATTTGACACCGAGGAGGTGCTGCGGCTGCTCGAGGAGGTGGGGCAGATTCCACTGCCGCCTTATATCCGGCGCGATGAACCCGAAGCTGCGGATCTTACCCGGTACCAAACGGTCTACGCGCGCGCTCCGGGCGCCGTCGCGGCGCCCACCGCGGGCCTCCACTTCACAGAAGAGACCTTTCAGGCGCTTGACGAAGCGGGTATCGACCGCGCTTTGCTGACGCTTCACGTCGGTTACGGCACGTTTCGGCCTATCACGGCGGAGACGGTCGAGGGACACGAGGTCGAACCGGAAGAATTCGAGTTTCCGGAAGCGGCCGCGGCAAAGCTCAATGCGGTGCGGGCCGCGGGCCGGCGGGTGGTCGCGGTGGGGACAACCGTAACGCGGGTGCTCGAAACGCAATATGCCGAAGGGCGTTTTCAGGCAGGCGCCGGCGTCACCGGCAAGTTTATTTACCCGCCATACAAGTTCCAGGCGGTGGACGCCCTCCAAACCAATTTTCACCTGCCCCGATCGAGCCTGCTGGCGCTGGTTTGTGCGTTCGCGGGCACGGATTTCGTGCTGGAAGCGTACCGGCTGGCCGTCCGGGAGCGGTTCCGATTCTACTCCTACGGCGACGCGATGCTTATTCTATAAATGCCGGAGGCATGGTTTGCCCGGCAACGCCGACCCTGCCAGCATGAACGCATAAAACCTCTTGACAGAAAAGCAAGAAGGACTTACTATAAACGCGGAGTTGACGAAACGTCGACTTCGCGTCAAGACTTTTGGGAGGGGTAATCATGTTGAAGGGCGGACCCGTTTCCAGGCGCCGCAGAATATTGCAAGAACGCGACAGCGCCATCTTGGGCGCCGCGGAGGAAATCCTGTTTGAAGCCGGCTACTACGGGCTTACGATGGATGCGGTGGCTTCCAGAAGCAATGTTTCGAAGGGGACGGTGTACCTGCGTTTCGGTTGCAAGGAAGACGTGGTGTTGGCGTTGGCGCAGCGGGCCGTGCGCCAGCGGAACGAGATGGTACGGCGGGGGGCGGGGTTTGACGGGCGCGCCCGCGAGCGGGTGTTGGCGATAGGCGAGGCGGTGGGTCTTTTTCAACGGCTGCACACCGATCAGTCGAGCCTGATTCATCTGGCGATGGGCCCGGTGCGCGAGAAGGCGTCGGTGGAGCGGGTGGCCGCGCTTGTGCGGCTTGAGACTGAGGCGATGGATGTGCTGCGGGGTGTCGTGGAAGACGCGGTGGCTTCGGGCGATTTGGCCGAAACCCGCGCGGGCATGATCGAAGAGCTGATGCTGAGCGCGTGGGCGCTGGTTGACGGCTCATACACGCTGATCGAGAGCGGCGCCGTGTCAACCTCTCTTAAAATAAGCGATCCTTTCCACAAGGTTTGGCGGGGTTTTGCCGCGCTGGCCGACGGATACGGCTGGCGGCCACTCTTTTCGGAATGGGACTATGAGGAATCCATGTGCCGGATCCGGAAAGCCATTTTTCCGGAGGAGGCGCAGGAATTGTACGGCCAGGGCAACTGGTACGGCGACGGTGCGTGACGGCGGCTGTGTATTAACAGCTCGTGAAGCGGCATGGGCTGCTTTGGCTTAAACGGTTCGGGGCTACGCAGCGCTTCGGACCAGAGGGAGGTCTTATTATGAGAAGGCATGGTTTTACCCTTATTGAGCTGTTGGTGGTGATTGCCATCATCGGCATTCTGGCGGCTATCCTGCTGCCGGCTTTGGCCCGGGCACGGGAAGCGGCCAGGCGCGCCAGTTGCGCCAACAACCTGAAACAGATGGGCCTCGTGTTTAAAATGTATTCGAACGAGGCGCCCGGCATGAAGTTTCCCACGCTAATCAATTCGCGAACCCATGGGGACGATCCGCCGTGCAGTTCTCCGGCGAACGGCATGTTCAGCCCGGATGGACCGTCTATTTATCCGGAGTATCTGTCGGACGACAACGTGCTGCTTTGTCCGAGCGATCCGGACGCCGAAGCCCAGCAGGAGATATGGACCAACCCGGACGGTTCAATCGACCCCTGTAAATGGGAAGACACCAGCTACATGTACTGGGGCTGGGCGATTATGCCGGAGCACTATCTTTTGGCCAGCGGCGGGGGCGACAATGCAGTCGATCCAGCTATCGGCACGGACATTTCGGCTGCGATTACCATAAGAGTGTATGAGGTGTTGCTGGATGAACACGAAGCCGTCTGGCCACAAGAGAACTCGTTTGATAAAGACATCAGCTTCAACCATGAGGAACTTGGCGAAACAACCATCTACAGGTTGCGAGAAGGGATTGAACGGTTTTTCATCACCGACATCAACAATCCGGCCGCCAGCTCCATGGCCCAGAGTGAAATCCCCGTAATGTACGACGCCACCTCGGAGAATGTATCCCAAAGCTCGGACTGGGGCACGACGTACTCGAAGTTCAACCACGTCCCCGGCGGCGCCAACGTTCTGTACATGGACGGCCACGTCGAGTTTCTGAAGTACCCGTCTGAGTACCCCGTCAGCCGGTGCTTCTCGTTTCTCCAAGCCTTTATCTGGGAAAACAGTATGAAGTAACAGACGAATAAGAATCCCCGTAACTTGAGGCTCTGTCTCAAGTTACGGGGGTGTATCCGCTCTTCATTCTTGAGTAGATTCCCTGCCTTTGCTGTCAGGCGTGGCGGCATGGCCGCTCCTGCCGGTCCAGGCAGGAACGGCCAAAGAAACAGAATGGCTGAAGCCAGGGAGAAAAGCGCGCTGAAAGCGCGCTGTAATTGGTGTGAGGGCCGTGTCCGCCCCGGCTGAAGCCGGCTAAGCTGAAACGGGCCCCTTTGCCGAAGGAAGTATCTGGAACTCGTACAGCCCGTTTTCGAGCCATCCTTGCCGTAGTTGGCCGCGGCCCGAGGTGGTTGTAAAGGAACTTGTACAGCCCGCGGGCCATTTTTATCCATAGGTCCTTTGGCAAACCTGCTGTTTCATCTTAAGCAGGCAACTGCGTCAGTCCCTTCTTTCCCGGAAGAGGTCCATGCCGAACGCTGTCATGCCGCAGCATGGAGATTCGCCTCTAAGTTTTATTTCCACCATTTCAGGGAGAGGGGTTGGCGGGGGGCTTCGAAATCTATAGAGAATTTGAAAGGGCCGGGGGTTTTTGAGACTTTTACGAGGAGCGTGTTTCGGCCTTGTTTGAAGGTGCATTCGGCGAAATCGAACTGGAATTGGCCGTGTGGGATCTGGCGGCTGGTTTCGTAGATGAGCTTGTTGTTGAGCCAGACTTTGGTGGCGTCTTGTATGCCGATTTTTGCGGATGCTTCGGCCCTTCGGTCGCTGGTGATTTCGGCGTAGGCGTAACCGGCGCCGTAGTCGAACCGGGGGTAGTATTCGTATACGGGGGTGAAGGCTTCTTGCAGGTCGACGACGTGGTTGTCCTGCTCTTGGGAGTACCATGTTTTCCACCGTACGGGCGTGTACCAGCCGGGGTAGGTGGCTTCGAACTGTACGTTCTGTTCGGGCGGGTAGTCGGTGTTGTGGCCTTTGTCCTGCCAGTTGGCGAAGGGTCCGATGACCATCCAGCGGCGGATGCGGGTGTTGCGCTCGTTGCGGAGCCACTCGACGGCCTTCTGGTCGAGCGGATACAGGCCGTCGGGGGGAACCGAACGCCGTGAGAAATGCTTCAGAAGGTTTACGAACAGGTGGTCGGCCACGGGGTCTTCGCGCAGGTTTTCCAGGACGCGGAGGTGGGTGAACACGAGCCGGCCGCTGCCGTACTTGCGCACGAGGATGTCGTTGCCCCACCAGTTGGCCTCGTTAATTCCGTCCAGCCCGTCGGCCGCGGGCATGGCGTTGAACGTGCCGCAGATATCTTCGTCGCCCGTCTCTTCGAAGGTTTTAGGCGCGACGGTGTTGCGGTAAGGCTGGCGCATGAGGCCGCGTGCGGGCAGCGAATCGAAAACGGGGTGCAGTTTGACGTAGTGGTAAGCGCCGAGAGACGAACCGACGGCGTCGCGGCTTGTGGCCCGGATTGCCTCGTCGAGCCTGTCGGCAAGGTCGTTCCAATCGCCGGGTGGCGCGAAAATGACGGCGACGGCCCCGCCTTTAGCCTGGGCGAGGATCTGGGCCAGCTCGTTGTCGGGGTATGCCCGGACCGTGTTGGCCAGCGGCGGCACGATGTGCACGGGAGCATTGACCGTGCCGGACCGCGCGAGGGCCTCGCACTTTTCGATGTACGCGCGTTGCGGGTCGAGAATATTGAACGTCACGCCGCAAGGTTCCGCCGGCTCGAGCACGTGCAGTTCGATGAAGTTTTCGGCCAGGCATTTCATGCCCTGCAGGAGGCGCACGACAAACCTGTGCGTGCCCGCCGAGCCGGAGGCGGAGATGGTCCCCGTCCAGAGTTCTTTGCCGCTGCGCGGGATTTTCGTGCCCCGTTTCTTTTTCCACAGCACCTGGTTTGTGGGGCCGACGACTTGCAGGGAGAGGTCGGCGCGGCCTTCGATATGCTCGTCGTTCACGAGCGTCACGGTGACGGGCACCTCTTCGCGCGGCGCGAGGTTCGTGCGCGGCACGTGAATGAGCGGCCGGACGCCGCAGTTTACCTGTTGCAGCGCGTCGGACACCGGTTTTGGCCTGCGCCACCGGTCGAGCATTCCGGCGCAGAACTCGTTGCCCGCGTCGCAAAGCTGCGTGTAGATGTAACCGGCGAGTTTCGGGTTTGCCCGGCACGCGTCCACCTGGTGGCGGGCCGCGTCGGCCTGGATTTCGCGCGTCTCGGCGGTGAACTTCGAAAAGGAGCCGAATACGCGGTCCAGGTTCCGCTCTTCATATCCGCGAAGCATCGTGTCCAGCATGGCCTGCAACTGGCGCGCATCTTTCAGCTCGTGCCGCTGTTCGCCGTAATGGCCGATCACGTTTACCAGGTCTTCCATGCCGCCGAAACCCATTTCCGACAGGAAGCAGAGCCGATTCGGCTGGCCGTTGTGGGTGTAGTACAGCTCGATATCGCGATCGACCGGCGCCCGCTGGTAAATGTGCAGGTCATCGTACGGCTCCAACTCGTCGTGGTAGGGCCGCATCATCCGGGTAGGCTGCCTTGTGGCGTTGGCGCCGCCGCTGTCGTCGATGATGAGCCGGCTCGGGTCGATTGACCGGGCGAGGCGGCACAGGTCCTCCTTGATAGGCTGAGCGCCGCCGTCGGTTTGACACCCCGCGCTGCCGGTTTCGTTGAGCATTCCCCAGATCACGACGGAGGGGTGGTTGCGGTCGCGCAGGATCATCTCGCGCACCTCGCGCTCGCACCGTTCGCGCATCCACTTCGAGTTTTTGATCCAGCCGATGGGCGGTTCTTCATACACGAGCAGCCCGAGCTCGTCGGCCAGCTCGAGGGTGATCGGCGGGGCGGGCCGGAGGTGCACGCGAACCAGGTTGAACCCGGCGTCTTTCGCGGCCTCCAACTCGCGGCGGGCAACGTCGGCGTTTTCCGGCGCGGCTAGCGAGCGGGCGTAATCCGGCTGGTGCAGAACGCCTTTGAGGAACACCGGGCGGTTATTGATGTAGAACCGGTTTTCCTTGGCGGTAAACTCGCGCATGCCGAACCGAACCGACGTTTCGTGAATTGGCTTGCCGTCCTGGAGCAGTTCGCACTTCAGCGTATAGAGGTTCGGCGTGTCCGGCGACCACAACTCGTGGTCGGGAAAGTCTATAAGAAGGCGGCCGGGCGGGCCTTCGGCCGAGAAGTCTGTGCCATCGATAGTGGCGCGGATTGTGCCGGGTTTTGATGCGGCGACATTGACGGCGACGCGCTTGCGGCGGATGTCCGGCTCGATAAACACGTCCTGGATGTGGGCATGGGGCTTCGCATTCAGCGAGACGCTGCCCCAGATGCCGGCAAACGACCAGTAAGCGCCTTGTTTCGAGGAAGGGAATTCGCCGGGCCGGAAGTCGCCGAACCCGTTGGGCCCGTCAGGGTCGACGACGCGCACGGCGAGGAAGTTTTCGCCTTGTTTCAGCGCATTCGATGCGTCCAGTGAGAACGGGGTATAACCCCCTTCGTGGCCGCCCAGCCGTTCGCCGTTCAGCCAGACTTCGGCATAATAATCGATCGCTTCGAATTGTAGTTCAACGTACTGCCCTTCAAAGTCCGCCCCCGCTTCAAAATTCCGGAAATACCATCCCACACCATCGTAGTCCGGCGCCCACAGGTCCCATACGGCCGGGACGCGCACATCCAGGGCCTCGGTTAGATCGGGTTCCTGGAACCAGCGCTGCTCCATTCCCCGGTTTTCGGGATCCAGCACCAGAGTCCAATCGCCGTCTAGAGAAACGTTCAACTGTGCCATCCTTTTAAGCAAGCGGCCACCTGCGCGGCGGCCTCATTCCCCAGCGGTTGGTAATCCTACTTGCCGCGCGCCGTTTAATCAAGTATGACGGCTCTAAATTTAACAGCGTTTGTATCCGGCTTATTCGGGCGCTATTCTTTTTGCAGAGGAGCACGCGATTATGACGACAATCTGCATGATGATGGCGGCGCTTGCCGCGGGGCCGCAGTTCGAGACGTTTGACGCGCCGGGCTACGGCGTGCCCGTGTGCGGCGCCTGGTATCAACCCGGCGAAGCGGCAAGCAACATGCCGTTGGGCGGGCTCGGCACGGGGTTTATCGACTTCACGCCCGCGGGCGCGTTCGGCGAGACCACTGTCGAGAACAACTGGCTGAAACCACGGCCCGCTTTCCCGGATTCCCTGTTCAGCGTCGGAGTCGGTGAAAAAAGGATTCCCCTTCGGCGCCACTCGGCCCCTTCATCGCTGCGGTTTTGGGGCCACTATCCCGCGGCGGATGTTGATTTTGGCGACACCTTTCCCGGCGCATCGGTCTATCTGCGCGCGTTTGCGCCCGTGATCCCGCACGACGCGGACACGTCCGGGCTGCCCGCCGCCTTGTTCCGGTTCCGTGCCAAGAACGAGAGCGGCGAGAAGTTGCCGGTCGAAATCGCCCTGCAGTGGCAGCAGTCGAGCCACCATTTGCTTCAAGCGGACGGCAACGTCGAGGGCGCGCTGCGGTGGCGGCGCGACATGCTCAGGCCTCAAGAAATCTGGACGGTTGCCCCCGGCTTAAGGTTTTTTGCGTCGAAGGAAGAACGCCTGAAAGAGTTTGCGCCGCCCGGCGGGCGCGAACGAAAGGTTCGTTTTTCCCAAACTCCCGAGGGACGGGCGTACAGCGCTTCCAAGATTCAGGATTTTCTGCTGGACGATTTGGGGGGCTTTAGTTGGGAGACGCACCGGCGGCAATCGGCCCTCTTTGCAGGCGCGCCGAACATCGGCCAAGTGTTCTGGCAACTCGAATACGGTCCGGTGCGCGCGGGGAGAGGAGCCAAGGGAGGCTACGGCCTGCTTGGCGATTCCGTACCCGCAACGACGGCCGACGGGCGGCTCGAGATTGATTTCGACGTTATTTCGAGGGCGGATGCCGATCTTGCAGTGGTTTTCAGTATCCGCAATGTTTCTGACAAGCCCGTAGAAGATTTGAGTTTTGCATTTTCCGTCAATGCGGACATCGGCGGGCCACGCCGGGCCGAAAAGCAAGAGGCCGGTTATGTTCGGAGGTTGAGAGGCATCTTATTCAGCGGCGGCGAGGATCAGCCCGAACTGTTATTTCACGGCCAGGACGCCGACGGCTGCGTCGTCTCGACTTGGCCGGATGGGCATCGGCTTGCGTTTGATGGCCAGTGGGAGTCGCTGAACGAAGCAGCGCGCCTGGAGGCGGCGGTTTCGAGTATTTCCGACGGGGTGCAGATAAACCTGCCGCGCGGCACAATGGGTGTTGCCGCGCGCGCCGACGAGGACGACTGGACGGTCAAGGCTTTCGACCTGCAAAACGATCTCGTCAAGGTTGTGGCAAACAAGATTTTGACGGCGGGCGAGACTTCCATTGTTACGTTTGTGGTGGCGTGGAATTTCCCTGAATGGACATCGAGCGACGGCGAGCGGCTCCGGCACTATTACGCGTTAAAACACGCGGACGCGGGCGCCGTTGTTGCAGAGGTGCTCCCGCGGGCGGCCGAGCTCGAGCGGCGCGTGGTCGAGTGGCAGGAGAAAATTTATGCCAGCGATACGCCGGGCCTGCTGAAAGACGCGGCAATCAACAGCTTGTACATCTTGCCGCGCAACTCGTGGTGGATCGACGACGGCCGGTTCTTCCAAAGCGAGTCGTTTACCGGCTGCCCAATCACGGAAACGTTCGTGTGCCGGTTCAACGGGTCGTTCCCGCTGGCGCTGATGTGGCCGGAGCTTGAAAAAGCGACCATGGAAACGATTGCGAAGGCTCAGGCGGAGAGCGGCGAGATCCCGTTCGGATTCGGCTCGCCGGCGGGCTCGCGGTCGCCGTATTTCCACGTGCAGCACCCCATCGTCAGCTCGGAGTTCGTGTTGACCGCGTGGCGCAACTATGAAATTACGGGCGACCGTTCGTTTCTCCTTTACGACCACGCGAAAAAGGCGTTGCGTTACGCGATGACGCTCGACAAAGACGGGGACGGGCTCGTCAACGAAGATCCCGGCAGTGAAAAGGGGTTTCCGGCGAACCAGTATTACGACATCTGGCCGTGGTGGGGCACGAGCGCGTACACGGGCAGCATCTGGCTGGCGGCGTTGCGGGCGGGCGAGGAAATGGCCGGGCTGCAAGGCGATGCCGAGTTTGCTCAGGAGCTGCGCGGGTGGTTCGAGCGCGGCCGCAAGTCTTTTGAGGACAAACTCTGGGCCGGCGACTACTACCGGCTGTACAACGATCCCGCCGGCAAACGAAAAAGCGACACTATCCTCGCCAACGGGCTGTGCGGCCAGTGGTTTGCCTATGCTGCCGGGCTGGGCGAAATTCTCCCGACAGACCGCGTTGATGCGCACATCTCGTCGGTTCTGCGCCTGAACGCGAAGGCGACGAAGTTCGGCACGGTCAACGGCGTTACGCCCGGCGGCAAGCCCGACACGACCTTTCCCGGCCACTCAGCCGTGCTTACGATCGGCGAGACGTGGAATTTCTGCGCAATGGCCGCGTTCGCCGGGCGTGAGAAGGAGGCCGTGGAATTGTTTGAGCGCAGTTACGAGAACATCCTGCTCAGCCAGCGCACGCCGTGGAATATCCCCTGGAGCCTTGATCCGGAAACGGGGGCTATCAAGTGGGGGATCAATTACTACTCGAATCCCTGCGTGTGGACTCTCTTTCAGGCCCTCGAACCGGAGGCCTACAACAGCCTTGCCCGGTGAATTCTAGAGATTATCCTTAATCACAACGTCGGCTTCTGAATTGTTGGTGATTCGTTCTTTGCCCTTGAAGAGGTTTTCGGTAATGATGGCCTTTTTGAGGTCCGGGCCAAGCCGGATGTGGCGCTTGTATTCCTTGAACTCGCAACCGCGTATTAGCACGTTGCCGCCGTTGGCCTCGATCGAATAAGCGTCTCTGTTCTTGTAGGCCCATTGCACGAAGGTGCAGTCGCTGAATCCGATCGTGCCCTTCCCTTCGATGACGGCGTTCTGGTTGCACGGCCCCCAGAACGCGCAGTTGACGAACCGGACCACGCCTTTGTTTTCCGGTCCGACGCGGATCATGGTGGGGTCCGGCCCGTCGATCGACACGAACTCGCCGTTCGTGATCAGAATGCCCATGGGCGCGCTCTGCTCAACAAGGAGCGCGGTGCGGCAGTCGTCGGCCCCGATGCCGAGGAAATTGCCGTTCGTCGAGCCTTTCTCGGTTTCGATGAACTTGTAGCCGACGTTGTATCCGAAACAGAACGTGTTGAGCACGTAGTGCCAGTCGGTTTTTCCGAAGATGAACCCGACCCCGTTGCTTTTTTGCCATTCGAACAACTCTTTGGACATGGACCACCACGGGTTCCAGTGCACGTTTTCGACGCGGCCAATGTCGTAGATCGAGTCGACATACAGGCCGATATGAAGCGGCTGTCCGTGGATGTTGCGCACGAGCGCGCGCTGGTTCCGGCTGGCATCGATGGCGTTGTAGGGATTGAGCAGCTGCACGTCGATGATGGCGGGGTTGTTCCCGCGCATCGCCACGGCGTAGGGGTACGGCGTGGGAGCGCTGGCCTGCGGGTCCTGGTCGGGGTAGAAAACCGTCACGCCCTGCAGCACCGAGTTTGCCTGCAGCAGGATGAACGGCTCGCCTTCTTCGCTGCCCGCGCCGCCGCGCGGCATCAGCACCGTGCCGAACTCGGGTTTTTCACCGGACTTGTCGCGGATACCGGCGTGTGCCGGCGCGTAGGCTGATACGCCGCGAAGCGCCACGTTCTTCGGGATTTTCAGGGAGCCGTCGAAACTGTACCGGCCCGTCGGCGCCAGCACAACTCCGCCGTCGGCGGCGCCCGCGGTGTCCAGAGCTTTTTGGAAAGCGGCCGTGTTGTCGGTTTTGCCGTCAACGACAGCTCCGAAGTCGGACACGTTCCACTCGGCGTCTCTTTGTATTGCGGGTTCGGCGGCGGCGGCGAGCGCCAGGGCCGTGATGGTTAAAACTGTCAATGTATCAGGCTCCTTTTTTGAGTTCCTTCGGCCGGCTGCCGCCGATCACGTGGTCGACTGGCCGGATCTGCTTTTTATGCCGGCGGTTGGCGACCGCCATCAGGATGACCACAATGGCAAAAATCGCCAAGCCTTGCAAGATTCCCATCGCGGCATCGAGATAATTGACGCTGTTGCGGGCAAGCACGCCACTTACGCCCAGCGCGATGCAGATCAGGTAAATGAACAGCACCGCCTGGCATTGCGAAAAACCCATCCAGGTGAGGCGGTGGGAGAGATGGTCCATGCCGCAGTGGTCGATGATGCTGCGCAACGAGCGCGTTTCGCCGCGCACGATGCGGGCTGTCAAGATGTAGGCGAAGTCAAATAAGGGCACGCCGAGAACGATCACCGGGATCGAACACGAGATCAACCGGTTGGGCGTCCACTCGCCCATTACGCCTAGCGCCGCCAAGGTAAACCCGAGGAAAAAACTGCCTGAATCGCCCATGAAAATCTTCGCCGGCTTAAAGTTGTAAATCAGGAAGCCCGCGTTCGCGCCGATCAGGGCCGCGGCCAGCATTCCAAACCACGCCAGGCTGGTTTCGGTCTTGACCACAAGCCACGCCTGCACGGCAATGAACAGGAAGACGGCCGATACGATCAGGGCGATCCCCGAGGCCAGCCCGTCCATGTTATCGATCCCGTTGAACGCGCTGGTTACGCCGACAATCCAGACGATCGTAAAGAGAATATCGAGCGGCGCCCACTGGAAAACGTTCAGCCGCACACCGAATCGTTCAAGAATGAGCGTCACTAGAACCAATGTCGCAAATTTCCAGACGCCGCGGATGCCGCCGTTGTAGAAGTCGTCAAGCGCGCCGACGGCCGTGCAGATTAAGGCGCCCACCAACACACCGTTGAACTCGGTGCTCCGGTAGCCGGGCAGGATCGCCGCAACCGCAAACGCGCCGAACACCACGATCCCGCCGCCGCGCGGCACGGGTTTCTTGTGCAGCTTGTCGGGCGAGACATGGTCGAGCATCCGCAGCTTGCGCAACAGGAGAATGGCCAGGGGCATCCCAACCGCCGCCAGGATGAAGGCGGTAACGCCGACCGTGATGTAAGTTTTGGGCCAGTAGAGGGTCAGCCAATACATGGGCTAAACCGGGGTTTGGGGTTTGGGGTTTGGGGTTTGGGAACGGTTAGCCTCTGGCGCTGCATCTTTTCACCCATTTTCATTGAAGAACTCTCGAACATTCTCCACCACATCCTTTATATCGGCAGACTTCATCGCCGGGTAAAGTGGCAGTGACACGCAGCGTTCGTGAGCGCGTTGTGATTTTGGAAACTCGCCCCCGAGGTAATGGTGCGCCGGGCGGTATACGGGCCGTTTAGCCTCGATGCCCCGCGCGTTGAGGAACTCGATAAGCCCGGTTTGGCGGCCGGTTTCGACCACGTACCGGAAAAACACGTGGCCTTCGGGAATGGGCAGGTCCAGCGGCAAGCCGTGAAATGCGGCGTTATATTCGAGCGCGATCTCCCGTCGACGCTCCAGAAACCCCGGCAACCGCCGGATCTGTACCCGGCCGATTGCGGCCTGCACGTCGGTCATCTTGTAAGGATGGCGGACAATAAAGTCGTCGCGGTTGTCGTAATCGCGGCGGTCGCGGGCATGTTCGGCAATACCCTCGTCGTCCGTCAGCAACATGCCGCCCTCGCCTGTCGTGACGAGTTTGGTGGCGTAAAAAGATGTAACCGCCACCCGCGTTGCACGGCCCGTCGAGCCGCCCATGGATTGCGCGATGTCCTCGATTGCGCCATCGACCGCGGGCATGGTCGCGGGCGCGCCGAAAAGGTGCGGCACAATTGCCGCTTTGCAATCCTCCGGCACCAGCGCGGGATTGAGGTTCAGGTTGCCATCGATATCACACAGCCGCGGGCTTGCCTGCTGCAGTTTAATGGCCGTAACCAGCGCGGCGCACCCGTATGAGGGCGCGGCCACGGGCTCGTTGCGCTCGACGGCCAACGCGCTGAGCGCCAGGTGCAGGGCTGCCGTGCCGCTGTTCACGGCCACGCCGTACCGCCGTCCCAGCAACTTCGCTACGTCCTTCTCAAATGCCTCGACTTCGGCCCCCTGCGCAAGCTGGCCCGAATACAGTACGCGGGAGACCGCGTCCATCTCTTCGGGGCCGACCGCCGGCTTGCTATGGGGGATCATTCGGCGCCCCTCGCGAGAACGGCCAGCGAGTCCGGCCCGCAGTTCATCAGCAGGTCGATGATGGACAAATCGGGGACAAACTCGCCGTGCAACTGCCCATAAACCGGCGCGCGCCACTGTTGCAGTTCGAGCGCGATCCCGGCATCGCGCAGCATTTGCGCGTCCAGGTAGACTTCGGTGGCGTACGCGCCGCTGTAGTAACGGTCGCCGCCCGCGGCCCTAATGAGGTTTACGAGCCGTTCCGTGGCCTCGCCCGGCACGTCGAGTTCGGACGCGTAGAGGACGGGCGTTTCGATGCCGAGCGCGCCGAGGAAAAACGGCAGCATGTGCCGGTTGAGATCGTTGAGCTTGTGCCATTCCTGCTCCCAGGTGTGTTCGAGGAAGGCCGCGTAATGGCGGAAAAACGGCGCTTTGGAATAAGCTTGCGTGACCGACTGCCAATGTTTACGCCGCCAGGGCAGGTCGTTGCGGATCTCGACCTCGTCAAGATTTTGCGCAAACCGCTCGAAAACGGGCACGGTCAGCGTCTGCACGCTGTCAGCCGTCTTAATCTTGTTGCGGTTTTGCCAGCCGTTCTTGTTGTACTGGATGTTATCGAGGACAACGAACACGTCGCTGCGCGCGATCTTCTCGAAGTACCGCAACCACGGCACATAATGCAGTTGGTGAATTCCCACCAGCACCCGGTTTTCCTCGATCTCCCCAGACAACTCCCAGTATTGGTCTCCCCGCATCTACCATAGCGAAAAAAAAGAAAAAGTCAAGAAAGCAGTTGGCCGTTCCAAGTTGGCCGTTGGCCGTTGACAGTTGACAGTTGGCCGTTGGCAGTGTGATTTGTTACGGCCGGCAAACAATCTTCCGCGGCTGAAACGGCCAACTGCCAACTGCCAACTTAGAACAAATTCATGCTAGACTGGGGGCGGAGGTGAACTATGCACTCACGGCGCGATTTTATTGTTTTGACGGGAGGAATGGCCATGGGGTTGGGCGCCGCCGGAACAGCGGCTTCGGCAGAAGAGATCAGCGCGGAGCGGTTGGAGCGCAAATCAATGTCGGCCACGGTTGTGGTTGCGGGCGGCGGTCTTGCGGGTGTTTGCGCGGCGATTGGCGCGGCCCGCGACGGCGCAAAAACTGTCCTGATTCAGGATCGCTCGCGGCTGGGGGGCAACTCGAGCAGCGAAATCCGCATGCACGTTTGCGGCGCGAACAACCCGACCAAGCTGCGGTTGTGGCGCGAAACCGGCATTATTGAAGAGCTGAAACTGACCGAATCGGCCACCAACCCTCAGCGCTCGTTCGAAATCTGGGACCTGATCCTCTACGACAAGGTAGTCAGCGAGCCGAATATCACGCTGATGCTTGACACGGCCGTGGTTGACGCGCGCGTCGATGACGACAGGATCGCCTCGGTACTGGCCGTCAGCCCGCTGCTCGAACAGGCGTACGAGATTAAGGCCGACTTTTTTATCGATTGCACCGGCGATGCGGGCCTCGCCGCGGCCGCCGGCGCCGAGTACATGCGCGGCCGCGAGGGGCAGGACGTCTACGGCGAATCGCTTGCCCCGCCGCAGTCCGACACCAAAACCATGGGCAACAGCATCCTGTTTTTCGCCAAGAAACACGACAAGCCCATGCCTTTCACGCCGCCCGCCTGGGCGCGGAAGTTCACCGAAGAGGATTTCAAGCACCGGAGCGTGCGATCGTGGGAGTATGGCTACTGGTGGATCGAGTGGGGCGGCGAGATGGATACCATCGCTGACAACCGGGAGATCCGGCACGAGCTGCTCCGGGCCGTCATGGGCGTGTGGGATTACATCAAAAACAGCGGCAACCAGCCCGAATCCGCCAATTGGGCGCTCGACTGGGTGGGCATGATCCCCGGCAAACGCGAAAGCCGCCGCATCACGGGCGAGCACGTGATGACGCAGCAGGAGCTGGAACGGGCCGAGCCTTACCCGGACCGCGTCTCGTACGGCGGCTGGCCGATGGACGACCACCCGCCCGGCGGCATCGACCGCAAAGACCTTAAGCCCTGCACGCAAATCCCGTTCGAGCAGCCGTACCACGTCCCGTTGCGCTCGCTGTACAGCCTTAACCGGCCCAACCTGCTCATGGCGGGCCGCAACATCAGCGCGTCGCACGTTGCGTTCAGCTCGACGCGCGTGATGGCCACCTGCGCCGCGATGGGCCAGGCCGCGGGCGCCGCCGCCGCGTTCAGTGCCGAAAACAAATGTATGCCGCGCGACATCACGGCCGCCCCAAAACTGTTGGCCCGGTTTCAACAGCGCCTGATCCGCGGCGACCAGTCGCTCATCGGCATCCGGCATAAGGACGAAGCAAATGTCTCCCCCCGCGCGCGCGTCACCTGTTCGGCCGAAACGGCCGAAGGCAAGGCCGGCAACCTCGTTGACGGCTGGACGCGCGACATTGGCGACGGTTCGACCCATCAATGGCAGGCCCCGCTCGGCGCCGGGCCGCAGTGGGTGTGCCTCGAATGGGATGAGCCGCAGCCAATCGACACAATCCAGATCGTGTTCGATTCGGGCTTGCACCGCAAGCTGTTTCTCAGCGGCCAAGATAGCGCGTACAATGGGCAAACCAGAGGGCCGCAGCCCGAGACCGTGGCGGATTACGTGCTCGAAGCCGAAGTTGGCGGCAAATGGAAAACGCTGGCAACCGTGAAAGGCAACTACCTTCGCCTGGCTCGGCACCGGGCGGGCTGCACGGCTTCCAAAGTGCGGTTGACGGTCGCGAGGTCAAACGGCGACTCGCTGGCGCGCGTTTTTGACATCCAATGTTATGCCTGAGGCGGGATGATCTTGTTGATGTTGGTTTCGTAGACCTTACGCAGGATTTCGTCGCTCAGGTTTAAGCCGCGGTAGGCGCCGTAGACGTTTTTCGTTTTGCCATAAGCGTAGGGGGAGCCCTGGGCGCCCATGAAGAAGTGGTAGGTATCTTTCTCGAGCACGTCGCGGCACGCCCGCAACACGGCCGTGACCCAATCCTGCGTTTTCTCCTTATTGCCCGTAACGACCATGTCCGTTCCGAACAGTATTCGTTCGCTGTATTTCTCGAAAAAGGCCCGGAAAATGTCCAGGTTGTCGCTCACAACCTCGAGCCCCGCCACGAGGATTTGGCGTGTGCCGAAGCTGGTGTCGGTGTACAGGTTGGGGTAGGTATCGAGCAGCCGCTGAAACTCCCGAAACTTTTGCGACCGCGGGCGGTAAAAAGTCACACCGAAGTGCGGCACAATCACGATCAGGTTCGGATGCCGCCGCATCACTCGCTCGAACTCGTCAAAGTAGCGTGTCAAATTCACGTGCCAGCAGATCGGCAGCCGCGTCTCCTCGCAGTATGCGTAGATCTCCTCCATCCCATCCCAATCGAGCGGGTGGTCGTAGAAATTGCCGTGGCCCGTGTAAAGCTTCAGTCCCTGCGCCCCCTGCTCGACGTACGACTTCAGCCGCTCGAGTTTCTGCGGGTCGTCGGGATGGACGGCGCAGAACGGGATGATTTTGCCCGGGTTTTCCGCGGCCGCGGCCAAAACTTCCATCGTGTTTTCGTGATTTCCCTTTGCTTGGTCGTGGCCGGCGCCCATCAGCGTGTACTCCGAGCTTGCCACGAACAGCGTTCGCACGACGCCCGTGTCATTCGCCGCCCGCAAATACTTGTCCAAATATTTTCGGCTGAACAGGTGGTCGTGGGCGTTAACCACTTCAAAATCCCGAAACCCCGCCTCGAACGTGGCCGGAATCTGCCGCGTCTGGTTGCGGCGCCGCTCCATTTCGCCCGTCAGCCGGGAGTACATGAGAAGGTTCGACAGGATCAGCGCCGCAAACGCCGCGCCGAACAACGCCCGCGGCAAGTCCAGCCACGGCAATCTTTTCTTGCCCTCGTCAGCCATCAGGTCCTCCGGAAGTTTCTTTCATCGTATCTCCCTTAAAAAGGCTGTGTCAAAAACAGACAATCGTTTCACCATTCTGCTTTACAGGACCTGTTTGACGCTTCCCGCCGTTTTCGTGCTACAATCAGGAATCTCTCGCAGTTTGCTTCTGCGGGGGCTGGGTTGAGCGAAGCGTTTTGCGGGCGGGCTGGCGTCACTTCCTGTTCAAGAAGGGGCGTCAACTATACCCGCGCCGGTAGAATCCGCCGCGATGCGCATCACGATCCCTTTGTATATAAGAAAGAAGCCAGGAAGCAGCAATGGTCAGTAAAAAGAAGTCAAAACACTACCGCGCCGGCGAAATGATGAGCGGCGCGGACATGATAATCCAGGTTATCGTCGACGAAGGCGCCGATGTCGTATTCGGTTACAACGGCGGACAGGTTCTGCCGACCTACGATGCCCTGTTCCGCTATAACGAAAACAGGAAAGCGGCCGAACAACTCAAGCTTGTGGTGCCCGCCAACGAGCAGGGCGCGGGCTTCATGGCGTCGGGGTATGCGCGGGCAACCGGCAAGGTGGGCGTTTTCCTGTGCACGTCCGGGCCCGGGGCAACCAACTGCGTCACGCCGATACGCGATGCCATGGCCGATTCGATTCCGCTCGTGCTGATCACGGGCCAGGTTCCGCGGCATTGCATCGGCACCGACGCGTTCCAGGAAGCCCCGGTTTTCAACATCATGAGCGCCTGCGCGAAGCATGTCTTCCTGGTGTCCGACGAAACCGAACTGGAAAAGACCATTCGCACCGCGTTCACCATCGCCCGCACCGGCCGGCCCGGTCCGGTGGTCGTGGACGTACCGAAAGACGTGCAAAACTTCTTCGGCCCGTACCTGGGCGAAGGAATTCTGGATCTGAAAGGCTATCCGGTGCGGCAGCGGGTCCTGCGCGAGTCAAGGGTTACCAAACAGGATGCCAAGACCTTTTTCCAGATGCTCGGCAAGAGCCACCGGCCGCTGCTTTACGCGGGCGGCGGCGTCATCAGCGCCAACTCCGCCAAAGATTTGCGCGCCTTTTCGAAACGGTTCAATATCCCCGTGGTCACCACGCTGATGGGCATCGGCACGGTTGACACCACGCACGCGCTCTCACTACGGATGCTGGGCATGCACGGCACCGCGTACGCCAACTACGCCGTCGAAGACTGCGACCTGCTCATCGCCGTCGGCGCCCGGTTCGACGACCGCGTCGCCGGCAAGGTGGCGACTTTCGCCCCCAACGCCAAAATTGCGCATATCGATATTGACGCCGCCGAGATCGGCAAGGTGAAAAAGCCGGATTGGTCATTCGTGGGCGATGCAGGAACGGCCCTGAAAGACCTGATGGAAGCCGGCGCCGATTTCAAGCGCGACTTTTCGAAATGGGTGAAGCTGGTGGCGAAGTACAAAAAGGAGCACCCGCTCGATTACGAACGCAACAGCGATCTGCTGCAACCCCAGGAAGTGCTCGAAGAAGTCAACCGCCTCACCCGCGGCGACGCGGTCGTCTGCACGGGCGTCGGCCAGCACCAGATGTGGGCCGCCCAGTACTTCGATTTCCACCAGCCCCGGTCGTTCATTACTTCGGGCAGCATGGGTACCATGGGTTTCGGTCTGCCCGCCTCCATCGGCGCCCAAATCGGGCGCCCCGACAAGATCGTTATCGACGTCGACGGCGACGGCAGCCTCCGAATGAACATCGGCGAGATGGACACGGCCGTCGCGTACGGCGTGCCCATAAAGCTTCTGCTGCTCAACAACAGAGGCGACGGGATGGTGCTCCAGTGGCAGCGGCTTTACTTCGGCAAACGATTCTCCGGGACTGAAAAGGACCACCGGCAGAAGGATTTTGTCAAGGCCGCACAGGCCGACGGCTACCAATTCGCGCGGCGTGTCGAGAAGCGCAAGGACCTTGCAAAGACCCTGAAGGAGTTCATCGAGTTCAAGGGGCCCGCTTTCCTCGAGGTGCAGATCGACCGCGAAGCGAGCGTGTTCCCGATGGTCGGCCCCGGCATGGGTTACCAGGAAATGATCACTGGACCGTATATCCGGAGCCGCACGGAGAAGCAGCCCGCCGTGCACGATATCGACCCCGAAGATACCATTTGAGGTTTCTTCGGCGAAGCCGGCCCCGTTCGACTTCTGAATTCCAGCCCGTATATGTCCCAAGCAAAAGCTGAAGCATCGGAAAAGGACGCTAAAGCGCCCTAAAGATGTAGTGGGCAGCCCAAACACCCCGGCTGAAAGAGGCTGTCTCATAATTTTTATTGACATTTAAGTATTTATATGTTATTCTTGCCTTGAAACAGGAGGCGAAATGAATGGCCAGAGAAATAGAAGCCAATTATGAGCAGACGTTTATGCTACCTCCCTGCTTGGAGGATTGGGTTCCTGCCGGTCATCCGGCACGCTTTGTGCGGGATTTTGTTGATCAGCTGGACCTGAAAGCCTTGGGCTTCAAGGAGCGCAAGGGTCCGGCGGGGGCGCCTCGCTATTCTAACGGGCTGCTGGTAAAAGTCTGGTTATACGCACTACTGTCCGGATTGTAAATCGAACAAGGTCAACTGTTTACGATCCAGCTTTTCGTCCAATGTGTAGGGCTCGTTGAAAAAAGCCTGTAAAAGTGGGGGTTTTTCAAAAAGGGTTACGCTTAAAA
>Ga0272441_10000303_pt1 | contig 113545 bp, 75 predicted proteins | sample SSMProp6N_FD_193582 | JGI IMG/M metagenome (GOLD analysis project Ga0272441, IMG submission 193582) | Marine sediment archaeal communities from Little Sippewissett salt marsh, Falmouth, MA, United States - SSM-Prop-6N | ecosystem: Environmental > Aquatic > Marine > Wetlands > Sediment ...
GCGGGCATGAACATCTGGCTGCCCATGCCCTTCGCCGAGCGGGCCAGGATCACGCTCACGAACGAGGGCAAGGCGAACGTCCCGCTGTTCTATCAGATCGACTACACCACCGGCGACAAGCTCCCCTCCGGCGTCGGCCGGCTGCACGTACTGTTTCGACGGGACAATCCCACCACGGAGAAACAGGATTTCGTGCTGCTGCCCGAGCGGACGGGCAAGGGCCGGTTCATCGGCGCCCTGATCGGCGTGCGCAACATGCATCCGGGCCAGTGGTGGGGCGAAGGCGAGATCAAGTTCTTCATGGACGGGGACACCGAATTTCCGACCATCTGCGGCACGGGCAGCGAAGACTACGTGTGCCTGTCCTACGGGATGCAGCAGACGCCGTACCTGTATAACGGCTGCAACGTGAACGAAAACAACTTCGTCTCGATGTATCGCTGGCATCTGCCCGACCCGATCTACTGGAAACAGCAGTGCCGCGTCACGATTCAGCAGATCGCCTGGAAAAAAGGTCTGGCCGAGGTCTCCGACGACTGGTCCACCGCCACGTTCTGGTACGAGCCGATCCCGAGCGCTCCGCTGCCCGCCATGCCCGATGTCACGGCCCGAACCGCCGACATCTGGCCGGTCAAGTGATAGTCAGACAGAACACAAATACAGAAAGGGAAACTATGTCACGTAAGATGCTTTTGATTCTCCTGGCAACGGTTTTGCTGGCCCTGGTCGGCTGCAAGAGCATGTCTGAGATGTCCCCGTGGTCCAAGGACAAGGTGCCGGCGGGCTTCACGAGACTGTTCAACGGCAAGGACCTGACCGGCTGGGAAGCCAGCGGCGAGGCCAAGTGGACGGTCGAGGACGGGATGCTCGTCGGAACGCAGGGCGAGAACAACGCGCCAGGCGATCTGTTCACCACCGCAAGCTTCGACGACTTCATTGTGACGTTGACCTATCGCGTCGAATGGCCCTGCAACAGCGGTCTGTGGTTCCGCTATCAGTCGCCCCAGGTCGCCTACCAAGCCGACATCCTGGAATACAAGAACCCCGTGGCCTATTCGGGCACGCTCTACTGTACGGGCAAGATGTTCCTGGCCATCAACGACGATCCGGACCTGGTCGACCGCGACGGTTGGAACATGATCAAAGTCCAGGCCGAGGGCGACCACACGCAAATCTGGTTCAACGGCCAACAGGTGGCCGACGTACACGATGACACCACCGACTCGGGCAAGATCGGCTTCCAGGTCCACCCCGGCGACCAGTTCGGCCCGATGAAAATCGTCGTCCGCGAACTGCTGATCAAAGAACTCTGAACCGCTGCGTGCGGGAAGCGTCGTTCCTGTAGGGGCAGGCCCCTGTGCCTGCCCAAAGCGGCGGAGAAAGGGCAACCACGGGGGTAGTCCCTACGCGCGCTTCACGGTTTGCAGGATGCGCCTTACTGCGGGCCGATCTGGTCGAAGGGAATGGACTCGAAGCCTGGCAGGGAGAAGGCGGGCGAATCGTCGCGCAGAGCCAGGTTCAGATTGGCCTCATCGACAAAACGCGGGTCGCGGTCTTCGATGTTGTTCTCGATGGTATAGAACCCAAAGCCGCCGGCGGCACCGAGCGAACTTTCCTGGAGCCAGCGCTTGTTCTTCCAGCCGACGTTGAGGCGGATCACGCAGCCCTCAGGCTCCTTGGCCCGTTCGTAGCCGTTGTCGAGGATGCCAGCCAGTCGCGGGTAGCGCGTGCTCCAGGGGGGCTGGGTGTAGTTGTACCGTTTGATCTTGTCGAGCAGGTTCCAGCTCGTGGTGTCCTTGTCGACCCAGGCCTTGCCACGTCGGTCGGTAAAATGGGCCGAGCCGCACTTGGCGATCACGTTGTTGGCGATGGTGTTGTCCCGCCCGCCGCCGCACATGATGGCCCTTCCGCTGACCTGGTAGAAGACGTTGCCGAAGACGGTAATCCCGCTGGCGCAATCGTCGAGGTAGACCGCGTGGACGCCGTGGGCGCCGGGAAGGCGGCTTTCGATGTGGTGGAAGAAGTTGTGGCGGATGACGTTGCCGCGCAGGCCCCAGTCGCGTCCGCAGTAGATCGCCCCGGCGTCGTCCACCTCGTAGCAAACGTCGTGGATTTCGTTGCGTTCGATGCGATGGTCGTTGCCGCCGAAAAGAATGGCCGAGTGCGGCCCGTCGTGGAGCAGGTTGTCGGTCGCGACGTTGCCGACGCCGCTGAGCCGAACGGCCGGAGCGTAGGTCCGCTGCCATCGACCGAAATCGTGAATCGAGCAGTCCCGCACGAAGTTCTCACCGGCGATGAGCTTCTGCCGGTCGCCGGCGGAGACGGAGACACCGGTCTGACCGATGCCGTGGATGTGACAGCCGACGACCCCGTTGCGCGTTCCAGAGAGGTTGATCCCGTTCTTGCGGACATTGCGGACGACGCAATTAGCGATCAGGTTGTCATGGCCTCCCGCGATCTCGATGCCGTCGTCGGTGCCCATTTCGATGGTGAGGCCTTCAACGCGAATGTGTGAGACGTTCCTGAGCAGAATGACCGGGTCGGTCACCATCGAGATGAGAATCCGGTCCTGGCCGATGTCGGCCGGTGGCCAGAGATAGATGATCCCTTCTTCGCGATCGAGATACCATTCGCCGGGCCGGTCGATTTCCTCGAGCAGATTCAAAATGTAGTACGCCTTCTTCGGCTGTATCCCGTAACCCGGTGCCCTGGCGAGCGTGATCTTCTTGCTGTCGGTGTCGATCTTCGCGATCCTCTCGATGCGGTTGGCCCAGCCGTGACGCCAGTAGCCCACGGCGTACGCGTCGGGAGCGCGGAGCCAGCGTTCGGGCCGAGGGTCGTCGTATCCGAATGTGATGTCATTCTCGGCCGAGGTTGTGCGGACAAAACCCTCGTTGGGCCAGCGAGCCAGTTGCATCAGCTTGCTGTTGACGCTCAGCTCCATTTGCAGCGGCTCGCCGTATTCCTTGATGCCCAGCGCGGACAGACTGGCCTTGAGGCATTTGCCCCGAGCGCCCCGGTCGAGGCGCGCCCAGGCCGAATCGGATGAAGAGACAGGCGAGAACGCCTCCGTCGGCAATGCAAGGCCGCCGATGCAATGAACGGTTTCTCCCGGATAGGCGCGATAGCTGATGGGCCTGCCCTCCGCGCCGGAATCCTCTTCGGTCAGTAAGAAAGATTGCGTGCTGGCGTATTTGCCTTCCCGGATGTAGACGGTGATGCCGCCTCGTTCCAACGTTTGGGCCCTGGTCCGGCGGATTGTATCGCGGGCCTTTTCAAGCGTGGCGAACGGTTTCTCCCGCGTTCCAGGATTGCTGTCGTTGCCATCGGTCGCGACGTAGTATTCGGTTTTCCGGACCGCCTTGCCAATGGCGATGAGCTGCTTGAGGTGGGGTCCGTAGATTGTGCCGTCGGCTGAGACGTTGACGTCGATCGTGACCGCCCCGCCCTGCCGGCTCACGGTCCGGATGTAGTCGATCATCCAGGCGTCGCTCCGGCGGGGGCCGTCGGCCTTGGCCCAGCGTGTGCCGAGATAGGAGAGGATTTGCCACTGCATGCCGGGCGGGGCGGGGTTCGATTGCGGCGTGGCGCCGAAGCGGTTTTGCTCGCCGGCGGTGTAATCCTGTTGATCGGTTAGTCTGTTGAAGGCATGCGTGATGCTGGCGCCCGGATTGAAGGCGATCAGACTTCCCGGGTTGCCCGCGCGGACGGCGGCGGCCCACGTGTTCCAGTTGTAGGGCTTTGACAGGTCGTCCCAGCCCGCCCGGTTGTAGGACCCGTCGAACCACCAACCCGAGACCTTCTCGCCGTAGCGCAGCGACCACTCGCGGATCACCGCCGACCAGTTCCGCGTGAATTCCTGCGGAGCCGGCTGTCGCTCGTGCACGTCGCCCAGGTTCTTCATCGCCCTGGCGTCACGCTGGGGACTGCGCGAGGGCAGATAGAGCATCAGCCGAATCCCTTTGCCGGCCAGCGCATCGGCAATCTCCATCGGCAGGTCGCGCGTTGAGCAACGCTGCCCCGTTTCATAGCCGGCGAGTTTTTCATAGGTTGCGTTCGGGCTGCAATAATAGCCCGAATTCTGCCCCAGCGTGAAGACGAGATACGTCGCTCCGGTTTGAACGACTTGAGAGGTGAATTTCTCGACGTCGAACGAATCGACCTTCTCGTTCCACCCGTCCCCGCCCCCGAGATAATGCACGAACACGCCGTATCCGGCCTCCCTCAGCCACGTCGCGTCACGAACCTGGCGATCCGCGCGTTGGGAGGTTGCCTGCGAGCACGATACGACGAAGCCAAGCGTCAGCGATATCACAACGAAGCGTCTCATTGCCGGTCTCCTCAGTCAGGGTGTGCGCCACTCTCTCAACTTGTTTCGGATAAGACTTTGTTCCATGTCATTATCATGAGCCACGCTCAGGATGACAGAGGATACCATACCGTGCCTACTTCTGCGAGTCCGCGCTTTCGATCGGATGGAGGATAATCTCGTTCTGGTACACCTTAGGGGGTTGCATGTAGTCCGGCGGGTCCTTCAGCCGGCTTGTTATTCCACGAATGACCTCTTCATCTCTCTTCAGAGAGCTTTTCAGTTGTCCAACAGAGTTCTTCAACTCGTTTCGCGCATTGAGCAGGGTACAGTAGCGCTGTTGCTCGCCACGGATCTTCCGGATGGCTTGTCGGCGTGCCTCCAGTCCACTCAACTCGATCATCAGTTCGATCTTCTGCGCCTCAAGTGTCTCGATAACGTTGTTGTCCAAAGGCCGCGAAAGGTACTGCTCAATCACCTCCAACTTGCCGCGGATCTCCGCCAGGTCGATCTCAAGCGTCTTGACTTGGCGATCCATTTGGAGCATGAGTTCCTTCGCCAGTTTCGCAGCCTCCTCTTCACTATTGAGCGGGTACGTGGACGACTTCGCGACCTCATAGTCTTTCTCTGCTTGTTTGAGTTGCTTCTCCTTTTCCGGCAGAACAGCTTGGTTCTGCTTGAGTCTTTGCTGGCGTTTCTTCAGTTCCTCCCCTTCCAAAGCTATTGACTTGCGAACGTTCTTGGCACATTTGTCGAGCAGGGCGCGGGCCATGACCTTGGCATCTTCTTCGCTAACAGCGTAGAAGTTCACTGAATAGTGATAGGGGAGATTGGCCCCACTCGTATCGACCCAGGTGCCGAAGCCTTGAGCCAGAAAGTCCTTCTGTGCCTGCGAGAGTTGCCGGGCCAGCGGACTGCTCTTGGCCAGCGCCAGCGCTTCTTTGTCACTGGAGATCATCCAACTCCGGTCGACGCGGAGTAAGATGATCTTCGCCATATACTTGGGCCGGATGGACCCGGGGTCGTGGTACATGAGCAATTCGCCATTCACTCCTGTCTCGACGGCCCAGGGCACGCGATCGCGATCCATCTTGAAGTTCAAATTCGCCGTGGTTTCGTTGGGCTCGGCCGGGTCTGAGGCCCAAAGCGCCGCAGGTACCAAAAACAGGACGAGTAGAGTAATGGATTTCGGATTCATGGTTGGTTCTCCTTAGCGATGGGATTCCAGTTTCAATCGCGCCGAAGTGGCTGCGGGCGTGTCTGGGTACTTCTCCACGATGTATCGATACTGGTTTTCGGCCACCTCACGCAGCGAAGCTTGTGTCTCCAACTGATCGATTCGCGCCAGCAGTCGCGCCGCCCGGCCCGAGGCGGCGATACGATTCTCGATTTCGGCCAGCGTCGGAGCGCGGGCGGCAGGCTGTTGAGAAGTGGGCCTGTAGAGCAGCGTGCCGACCGCCAGGAGGATACACGCCGCGACGAGCCCATAGCGCCACTTGTGGGATCGCAACGCTCGGGTTTGGCTGACTTCCAGGGCGTTGTCCAGCCAGATCGTCTGAGCGACCTCCAACGATTGTCTCAGGGCTTCAACCGTCGCGCGACAGTGCGCGCATTGCTCAAGGTGCTTGTGGACCCGGGTGGCCTCGGCGCCGGTCAGGGCGTCGTCGGCGAAGTCGACGAGCCGTTCTTCCAGGGATTGACAGGTATCACGATTCATCGTTCGATTCCTCGTTTCATCAGGGCCCTGGCCAGGGCCAGGCGTCCCTTGCGCAGCAGGCTGCGTACGGTCGAGCCCGGCATCTCCAGGGTCGCGCCGATTTCGGCCGAGCTCAGATCGCAGAAGTATTTCAACACCAGCGGCTTGAGCAATTCATCGTCCAGGTCGCGCAAGACTTGCCGTACGGCTTCGACCTGCTCCGACGAGACGGCGCTCTCAAGGGGGCTACGGGCGGCAGGTCTGCACCTGCGCTCGACGATGCTCACCGCGTATCTGCGAAATCGCCCCATGCGCCGGTGCTCCGTGACGCATTCGTTCGTGGTCACTCGAATCAGCCACCGGCGGCAGTGCCATCGATCGGCAAATGCGGGATGGTGGTCGAGACACTTCACGGATACGGTCTGAAGGACGTCCTCGGCGGCGCCGCCGCGCAGGCCCATGCCCGCGATGACTTTTCTCAGCAGAGCCGTCTCCGCGAGGAATACCTCGGCAGGCTCGATGTCCGCCCGGTCCTCGGCGGTTCGCCCTGTTGACTGTACGTTATCTTTCGCCGCAATCCGCACTGGCCCTCCCGTGCACTGCGAGTCTTTATATACTCTAACGCGCCAGGTGCGGCTCCTGTTGCGAAAAATGCAGGCGCCGGTGCTGAAGTGTCTGTGCAATCTTTCGGGCATCATTGTTTTGGACGCTGCCCTGCTGCCGGTGGCAGCGTCGAGTCCGAAGGACTTGGCGGTGGCGCAACGCCTGAGGCTCGTATAGCACCACAGGCAACAGACAAGTCCCCCATCGCCAAGCTGGCGCTTGACGCTGCCACCCATATGCCAGGATATTCTCCCAGATACGTGCTGAAAAGGGGATCGGGATCCGGATTGGAAAGAACCTCCCCCACGGAGTCATCCTGAGGCAACGCCGAAGGATCTGGGCCAGGAACAGGAGATCATCTTTGTGCCCGGCCCAGATCCTTCACGGCGCTACGCTTCGTGCAGGACGACAACGTGGTGCAGGATCAGTCTCACCGCGTGTCAAACCTCGTCCGGGACGACGAAGGGGGCGCGGTAATTCCGCGAGACGTACATGTTGGCCATGTCGCCGAACGGGCCGGTGAACCTCTCTTTTTCGGGGTCCATTGTGAGCATGGAGCCCATCTGGACGGGCGTCTTGTTGAGGTCGATCTCGTTGGCGTCCAAGTGGGCGAGGAAGCGGTCGAAGGTGTCGGTCAACGTCTTCCGGTCCTTGATGGCTTCGCGAATCTCTGCGCTGGAGGCGTTCTTGCCGAGTCGATACGAGATATTGCTCATGTGGACCAGCGAGGCCGAGAGATGCCCCTGCAACACGGGGGCGCCGAGGTCGGCGGCCTTGCGACTGCGGACCGCGTCGAGGAAGTTGGTGCGCAGGTCCGGGTTCGTCGGTTCGAACGTTCTGATCCGGTTGCCCTGCTCGTCGTAGGCGGCGGTGGGTCCGAAGCCCGGGCCGCCGGCGACGTAGCCGTTTTCGCACTGGATGATCGTGCCGATCTTGACGCCGCGATGCTGGTCCATCTCTCGCGATCCCCATCTGCCGGCGCGCTGTTTGGCGGTCGCCGGCAGGCCGCGCACCTCGAAGATGATCGGCGCCGGATCGTAGTCCAGGAAGATGATTTGCGTGTTGGGCGTTTCGCCGTCGTCGTCGTAGCCGAAGCGCCCGCCCAGGCTCATGACGTGTTTGGGAAGCGTGTTCTGTCCGAGGCCCCAGCGGCAGCCGTCCATGTAGTGGATGCCCATGTTGCCGAGGTCGCCGTCGCCGGTGCTCCAATCCCAGTGCCAGTCGTAGTGGAGATACTCGCGCCTCAGGGGCTCTTTCGAAGCGGGGCCCGACCAAAGGTCGAAGTCGAGCGATTTGGGAAGCGGCTGGGGGCCGTTGACTTTCCCGATGCTCTCACGCGGCTTGTAGTTGAGCCCGTGGGCGTAGAGGATCTTGCCCAGGTTGCCCTGGCGGATATATGCGAAGGCTTCGCCGAAGCCGGAGCGCTCGCGCGGTCCGTGCGGCGCCTGGACGATGCGCCTATACTTGGCCGCTGCCTCGGCCATCTTGCGCCCCTCGAAGATGGTGTGCGCCGTGGGCTTCTGGACATAGACGTCTTTGCCCGCCTGGCAGGCCCAGATCGTCGCCAGCGCGTGCCAGTGGTTGGGCGTCGTGACAATGACGGCGTCCACGTCCCTGTCGTCCAGCAGCGCGCGCAGGTCCGTATAGGCCTTGATGCTCGGGTTATGGCTCTTGAGCTTGGCGATCTGGGGCATGAGATGGGCCCGGTCGCAGTCACACAGCGCGGTGAATCGAATGCCCGAGATCTTGAGGAAGGTGTTGATCTCCTTCTTACCCATGCCTCCGATCTTGACGCTGGAGCCGACCCCGATGACGCCGAGCCGGATGGCATCGTTGGCGCCGCGGACTCTTGCGAACGGCGTGGCAAGAACGGCGCCGGTTGCCAGGGACGTGTGAATGAACTGCCTTCGAGTGAGCTTTGGCATTCTGATTCTCCCGGTCTTAGATGACGTTTTGATAGGCGAGGAAGAGAGCCCGGTAGTACTTCATCAGGCGTATGGGCTCGCGGCTTGCGGGGATCTCGGCATCGCAGTAGCCTCGATAGCCCGATGCTTGTAGCAACTGGAACAGTCTGCGATAGGGGTACGCTTCATCCCACAGCTCGTGCATGTGGATGTTCTTGATCCGATCCTTGACGGAATTGAAGTTCGCGTCGAACCCCGGGCCCTTCGTGTCGTTCTTGTCGCAGTTCCAGTTGACATAAGCGTAGGGGCTGTCGGCATAGTCGATCATCTTCTTGATTTTAGAGATGATGTTGGTCCCGCGACCGTGGACGCAGACGCGAATCTCGACACCGTAGTCATGAGCGAAATTGCTTACCTCGCCCAGCGACTTGCCGATCTGGCGCAGCGTTTTTTCCTCGGGGATGCCTGCGGGGATGGCGTTGGGGAAGACGCGGATGCCGAGGGCTCCGATGTCGTGGGCGAGAATTGTGTACTGCTTCGTGCCCTCGATATGCTTGCGCAGCTCGGCAGCGTCCGTGTGATGATAGGAAAAGGCGCTGGCGAGACTGAGCTTGATCCCGGCGTCCTCGAACCGCTTGCGCACGTCGCGACGTTGCGCCTTGCTGAGACTCACCTCCACGCCATGGGCATGCGTGGTGCGGAGTTCGGCGTGCTCGAACTTCGTCTCGGTGCAGTTCTTGATGATCGTTTCGATATCCCAATCCTTGGCCAGCGTGTAGGTCATCAGGCCCAGGCGCAGCGGTTTTCCGGGCCGGCCTGCGCCCCGGGCGCGGGATGGACGGCTCGACGCCAGAGCCGACGTTGCGGCCACGGCGACCGACGATTTCAGCAAGTTCCTTCGCGTGTAGTCTTCGCGCATCTTCAAGTCTCCTTCGTGGGTTGATTACGGAGCGGGCTGCAATACGATGACAAATCCCTTCTTTCCCTCGATGGGTGGCAGCGTCAAGCGCAGCTTGGCGATGGCCTCTTTTGAAGCGGATGAGCCCATCGCCAAGGCCTTCGGCCTTGACGCTGCCACCCGGATAGTTCCACTCTTTTGGAAGTTTTCAATGACAGGCATAACGGCCGCGCAGGCGTCGGCGTCCAATCCCAATGTTTGCCAATCGACGATGATTTCTCCCTCGACCGGTTCGTCGGTCCAATTGGCTACTGCCACAACTGCGTCATCTTCACCGCGGAAGACGGTTGCCCCGAGGTTCGGGGTGTCGGTCTTCACGGGGCAGTCGGCGTCCCAGAAACCAATCATCTCCCTTTCGGCGAAATGGTATTCGTCCCAGAACCGCCAGATGTGCTCGGGCGTTGGGCCATGCCAACCCAGGCGGTTGGTCATGCCGAAAACCATTCCCCGCCAGGGGTTGCCCCCTCCCTGCAGCATCTGGGACGTCAAACCGAAGGGGATTCCGCTGATTTCCACCAGCCAATAATCGGGTGAGCGGTCATAGCTGCGTCCTTCGCCGATCCAGAGCTGGTCGAAATAGGGCAGCAGGTCCATGTACAGGTTCAGGCAGCAGGCCCAGCCGGCCATGTTGTTGAAGTGGTTCCAGGTGTGCAGATCGATGCGTGCGGCCGGACGATGGCGGTCGAGAATCTTGCGGGCGCGCTTCATCGTGACCCTGTCGAGCGCCGAGTCATCGATGTACATCCCATCGATCCGGATGTTCCTGCACATCCAGTCGAGGCCTTCCAGGTAAAAGTTGTTCAGCCGGGAGTCCGGCGTCGTAATCACGGAAAGGTCCTGGCGTCCCTTGTATGGCCCCTGGCTAAAGGCGCATTTCCAGGCGGGGATGAAATCTTCCTTGAAGTGCTCGATCAGCCAGGGATGGGGGCCGTTGGGGTTGATGACGGTCCTGGCCTCCGTGCCCGGTCCGGGGAAGATCACCTCTCCGCTGAGGCTGCGCATCGCCCAGATCTCGGGCGTGTTGACGGTCAGCTCGCGGGTGGTGTAGTAGACTTTCGTGCGTATCCCGTGGGCATGAGCGTCGGCCACGAACTTCTTGAGGTGCGGGACGTTCTCCGCAAGGTAGGGATAGTTGATGAACGGGTTGAGGTCTTTGCGGTGATGGATGTTGATGATGTTGGCGCCGCTCTTTCGCGCCTCGGCAATGAACCCGGCGCTGATCTGGGAGCCGGCGTTGTGATAATAGCGGTCGTTGTACTGAACCTCTCTGTTGATCAGTCTGACCGGGGTGATGAGCAGCTCAAAATCGAAGTTCAGCGTCTGTCCCTTCCGCAGCGACCGGGCCCCGCAGTACGCCTTGACCAGCGTCCCCTTCGAGGTTGTCATGATATCGGCGCCCCCGCGTCCCTCGTTGCCCCAGGACTCGGGGAGGTTCAGGGGACAGAACTTGTAGTACACGTTGACGAGCTGCCGGCGGTAATTCTCGCCCTTGAGCTTGATGCGCAGGCCACCGTTGACGCCCCCTACCCAAGCGGCGTCCTGGCTCTTCTTCTGCACGTCCCATTTCCAGTTCCACGTGTCGGGACGCAGGCCGCCGGTCTTGCCCATGCCCATCATGTATTTTGACATATCCGGCGTCAGCGGGATTTCGAGACGGATGTCTTTGACCTGGAGGTCCTTCAACGGATTCAGCGTCAGGGTATAGGCCAGAAAGCCGTCGAATTCGGCGTACGCCTCCAGGAGCAGCTCCACTTCCTCCGAAGCGCTCTTGACGGTCCATGCCAGCGTGGAAGGGACCTCCCTGGTGAAGCGGACCCCTTCAGGTTTGAGGCGGATCGCTTTTCCATCGGATGTCTCAATGACGAAGCGGAATCTGTCGGCCAGCAAGGGCCGGCCTTCCTCGCGGAGTGTCTGGTTGTTGGGCCCGAAGAAACTGGAGATCGCCGCGGGCAGGCCCGTCCGGGAAATCCGGACCTGCCTGCCCAGGATGGCAAACGTTTTTCGCTGGCGCGTCACGGGGCGGTACCTGCGTGTGACCTCGTCGTCGTGGGCGATGGTGGAATTCAACCAGGACAGGCGAGCGAGTCTGCGCGCATCGTCGACGCCCTGATGCGCGAGCGCCGGACCGGTGACATTCAGAACCACGTCAATCTCGGTCTCGGGGGCGTTGGCGCAGGTGATAACAAGCTGGCCCTTGTACTGACCCCGGGCCTCGGCGGGTATCTGCACGCCAAACCAGAGCGGTTGGACCCGCCCTTGGGCCACGTCGATCGTCTTGTGAAAGGCACGTCCATCGGGGCCGATCCCTTCGAGGTTGAAACAGGTCAGGGCCGACCTCGAGATCACGGTGTCGCCTCTCAAATCGAAGAACCTGACGTTCAGGCCTTCGAGCCCCTGGCCGGCGGCAAAGACACCGACCTGAAAGACGAAGTACTCGCCTGGTTGGGGATGGCCCTGAAAGGTGGTCAGGCCCTTCGAGTCCCGCCGGGTCCAGGCTTCCGGGAGTCCGTCCAGAAGCCGAATCGGTCGCTCTCGAACCTCGGGGAACGTCAGATACGCTTTCGCCGGGTGCTTCGACAAGAACGCCTGCCGGGAGTCCTGCGAGGCATATTCTGGAAGGTCGTCGAGTGGGGTCTCCGCCTTGCCCTCACTGGCCCCGGCGCCGGCGAGGATCGCAAGCAGACCCAGGACGGCAACAAGCAGACGTCGTTTCGTTCGCATTTCTCTCCTTTGTTGAAGGCCGTCCCGCCTGTCGTCAGCGATCCAGAAGAGGCGACGGCTACGCACGAGAAACGTTCCGATAATCGCAGCGACGACTGTATCACGGCTCGCCATTGCCGGCAAGAATAATTGCTCGTGACAGGGAAAGAGCCCTTGACGTTCGTCACGCCAAGCGCCATCCTATAGTGCTTTTTGTGAGCCGGGGTCGCTCCCTCGCTCGGACAAGAAGGGAAGTCTTCACTCAAATACAGGACGCAGCTATGACAGAGATGTCGTCTCCCCCCGTAGCCGAATCAACGCGGCCCGCGCGCGTGGTTCCGCATGGAATTGTCTGGCCGTTCATCCTACTGTCCTCGTTGTTCCTGGCGTGGGCCATACCCAACAACATGACGGACACGATGCTGGCGGCGTTCAAGCGCATCATGAGTCTGTCGGATTCGAGGACGGCCTGGATTCAGATTGCCTGCTATTTTTGTGGCTATGGATGCTTCGCGCTGCCCGGCGCCATATTCATCAAGAAATACACCTATAAGTCAGGTGTGCTTCTTGGGCTGGGCCTGTTCGCCGGCGGCGCGATGTTGATCTATCCGGCGGGCCTGGCCGCCGGGCTCAGTATGTATCTCTGCTTCATGCTGTTTCTGGTGTCCCTGGTGATTCTCTTCGCGGGACTGTCGATCCTGGAGACGGCCACGAATTCCTACGTCTGCGCGATCGGCTCGGAAGTGACCGCGACGCAACGTTTGAATTTCGCGCAATCGTTCAATCCGTTCGGTGCGATCACGGGCGTGGTCGTGAGCCAGGTCTTTGTGCTCTCCAAACTCAACGTCCTGACGGCCGAGCAGCGACAGGCGCTTCCCGCGGAGCAACTGGCCGGCATTCAGCGAGGCGAGTTGCACGCGGTCACCACCGCTTATCTGGTTTTGGGATTGATCATGGCCGGCCTGTTCCTGGCGATTTACCTCACGAGGATGCCCAACCTCAAAGAGGATGACAAGCGACTCAACCTCAAGAAAACGTTCGGCCGGCTCTTTAGAAATGGGAACTACGTCTGGGGCGTTATCGCTCAGTTCTTCTACGTCGGCGCCCAGATTGCGGTATGGTCCTACATCATCCGATACGTCCTGATCCAGATGGACCTCGATGCGGTCGTCGCAACCCTGGGAGAAAACGCCACGCCGGAGGCGATTATCGAGAAGCTGCGCGGTCTGGAGCCGGTTGCAGCGGCCTTCTATAACCTCTGTGAATGGGTCGGGCTCGATGCCCTGCTCCCGCGAACGGCCGAACAGGCCGGCGGCACCTATTACATCATGTCACTGATCCTGTTCGTGATTGGTCGTTTTACCTGCACGCTCGTCATGGACTTCGTCAAGCCTCGGAACTTGCTCACGGCCCTGTCCGCCATCGCGGTGGTCTGTTGTCTGCTCACGATCTACGCGAAGGGATTCGTGGGCATTTACGCGTTGATGACCATATCCTTCTGCATGTCGCTGATGTTCCCGACCATTTACGGTCTCGGCATCGCCGGCCTGAAAGACGACACGAAGGTCGGCGGCTCGGGTATGGTGATGGCCATCGCCGGCGCGGCGGTCTTGACGCAGATTCAAGGCGCCGTCTCGGACGGGTTCGGCAGCATCAAGGTGGCCTATTGGGTCCCCGCCATCGCGTTCATCGTCGTGGGATTCTACGGGGCCGTTATCTGTAGAATACATGAGCATCGCCAGCCTGTAGCCAAAGTCAATTAGGCTGGCACCATACCCGGCCGCCGGCAAACCCCTTCGGTATTTCGAAGCCCCTTCCCAACGGAAGGGGCTTTTTTTGTGCTGCCCCGGTCGACACGGCCACTGGCGCTGACGGCTTCCGGGGCGGGGCGATCCGGGAGAAACCGACGGTCACGCCGAACGCCTCTTGACGTCCGGGGCTCCAGCGGTCATTCTATGGTGTTTTATGTGGGCTCGCATCGTGGCGGGGCTCAGGGCAGGAAATTCATTCAATACGAGGCGCTACCGATGGCAGACACTCCTTCTTCCGGCACGAGCGGCGATGGAAAACGGCCGCGAGTCATTCCACCCAACATCCTTCTGGCTTTCGTTCTGGTAACCGTTCTCTTCGCCCTATGGGGATTTGCGAACGACATCACCAATCCCATGGTAGCCGCGTTCAAGAACATCTTGCTGATCAGCAACTTCGAGAGTTCGCTGGTACAATTTGCGTTCTACGGGGGTTACTGCGTGATGGCCATCCCGGCGGCACTGTTCATCAAGCGCTTCAGCTACAAGACCGGTATTCTTCTTGGCTTGGCACTGTATGCCACGGGGTGTTTGCTGTTCATTCCTTCGGGTTGGATGATGGCCTTCTGGGCTTTTCTCATCTCTTACTTCGTGATGACCTGCGGCCTGTCGTTTCTCGAAACCAGCGCCAATCCGTACATCCTGGCCATGGGACCGGAAGATACCGCCACCCAGCGCCTGAACTTCGCCCAGTCTTTCAATCCGATGGGATCCATTATCGGGATGTTCATCGCCAGCCAGGTGATTCTGGTCAGCCTGAACCCAACGACCGAAACGGGACGACTTCATCTCGAAGGTGTTTCCGAGGGAACGATACATCATGTACAAATCTGCGACGAAAGCCTGGCGTCGATCGAGAAGGCGCGGGCGCAGCTCGCAAAGGTCAATGGTCGGGAATTAGGCGGTCGCCTGCTTGCCGATACGCTGGAACACGTCGGCTCTGCCCAAGGCCGTTTGCTGTGTCTTGATATCGAACGCGGTCCCCAGGCGATACAACTGCGAACCGATTTGGAGGAAGCCGAGAAGCAGGCGCCGAAACTACTGGACAAAGTCGCCGGATTGGTCCGGACCAGCCCCGCCGACGAAGCGGCCCAGAAGGTCCTCGACAACCAAAATGAAAAGCTGAAGGCCGGGTTTGGCGGTGACAGATCTCGGCTGGATCTGACCATTCAGGCGTTCGAAGAGAGCAAGATGCTTTCGGCGGTCGCCCCGGACGTGGCGGCCGAGACGCGTCCGCTTATGACGGCGGCGTCGACAACGCTGCGGACCGCGCAGGAGCGGCTTGTCTCGGTCCGTGACACATTGAAAGAGTCATCGCCTTCCGTGGATCTGGAGACCGCCGCAGCCGAAATCAGCAGTCTCCTGAGCCAGAGTGCCGAGGCGATCCAGCAGGCCAACACCAAATTTCAAGCGATTCCCGCCGCCGCGATAGCGGATTGGTACGCCCAGGCGGGCACACAACTCCAGGAAATTCGACAGGCCGATCTGGATGTTATCATCGGCCCCTATACAGTGCTGGGCCTGGTGGTTGTGGGCGCCCTGGTCATCTTCCTGATCGCCAGGCTTCCTCGTGTCAGCGGAGAAGAAGACAACCAGCTCAACCTGGCGGCCACGTTCGGCCGATTGGTGCGCAATCGCAAGTATGTCGAAGGCGTCGTGGCCCAGGCGTTCTACGTGGGCGCTCAGATCATGTGCTGGACCTTTATCATTCAGTATGGTGTCAATGAACTGGGGATGGAGAAGGCCACGGCGCAGAATCACAATATTGCAGCCATGGCGATCTTCGTGAGCAGCCGTTTCATTTGCACCGCGTTGCTGAAATATTTCAGTCCCGGGGGACTGTTGATGACGCTGGCCCTGGGCGGCCTGGGGCTCATTGGCGGGACGATTTTCATCAAGGGCATGACGGGGCTCTACTGCCTCATGGGTGTCTCGGCCTGCATGTCGCTGATGTTCCCGACCATCTATGGGATCGCCCTCAAGGGACTCGGGGACGACGCCAAGCTGGGAGCGGCCGGCCTGATCATGGCGATCGGCGGAGGGTCGGTGATGCCTCCGTTGCAGGCCAGGATCATGGACATGGACGCTTTCAACCTGGGCTTCATGACCCTCTCGAGTACGCGGGCGTCTTTTGTGCTGCCGCTGATTTGTTTTGTGGTCATCGCTATTTTCGGGTTCCGGACTTCGAAGGTGCACGGCCACACGTACAGATAGTAGCGTGAACGCCGCCGTATTGGTTAGATTCAAGCCCCTTCCTCAATCTCAAGGAAGGGGCTTTTTTTCAGGTGCTTGCGCAGTCGCCACTCCAAACCGGTCGGTTTCGAGGAACTCGGCCGGCACGATTGCACGTTAGCTTCTGTACTCACTTCGTCAGAAGGTCAAGCCGATGCCAAAAAGGTATTTGACGTCGCTGCTGCCCTGGCCGATGGCCGGGGTGGTGTCGTAGTTGAAGATAACCTTGAAATTGGCGAACATGTTTTTGACGAGAGCGGCCCGGACCTCGGCGGTGGTGGTCAAATAGTAGTCTGAGAATCGGTCGAAGGCCGGGTAGTAGGTCAAATCGTGCATGAATTTGACGCCTTCGGTGATCTTCTTGTCAAAGTTGTAACCGGCCTGCATCGAAAGCTCGCTGTTGCTATCCGTCTCGTTGTCGAATTTCTCGTACAGTGACGCCGCACCAGCCTCGGTCGAGAAGTTCATGTCGTCGGACTCGATCCACTGATAACCGCCACCGACACCGACCGTGACTCTGCGATCCAACTCGGCGACGCTGTCCTTCTCGTATCGTCCGTCGATGAAACCGAAGAACTTCTTCGAGAAGAAGTAGTCGTATTTGCCCTTGGCACGCCACCAGTCTTCTATCGTTTCGTCTTCTTTCGTGTCCTTGTCTCGTTGTGTCCCCTTGGCGTAATCGGCGCTGACCGTGGTTCGGTCTTTCTCGGTGCGCTTGGACAGGTTGACGCTGGCACTGATCGCTTCGGTCTTGGTATTGCCGTGCGTGGAAGTCCAGGCTCCGGAAACGCTGCCCGTCCATTTGGGTTTGGGCTTGGCAGGCGGGTTGATCGAGACCACATCCTCGACGTTGAAGGTTTGGGCACGGAGGGTCTCGCCCTGGTTGATGGCGAACTGATTGCCTTCTGCGACGCTCACTTCCTGTTTGAGAACCGTCCCGTCTTTGAGATGAACCTCAACCGGCGATTCGCTGGCGAGGGTCCGGATATTAGCCAACGGGATGGTGATCTCTCCGACCAGATCCGATTTGAGCACCAGCTTGCCGTCGGTGAGGTGGGCGATGGTGCCCGAGAGTCGGTCCCCGTTTTTCAGAAAGACCTGATCGGCCTGGAGCGGAACGCCCAGCAGCACGACGCCGAGGAAAGTTGACAGTAGAATCGCACGCATTTTCCAAACCTCCTTACAGAACATAGCTAACCAACTGAAATCACATTCGCAAGACCTTCGCGTCTTTTGTTTTCTGCTCGCTTGTCATTCTATCGAAGACGCGAGATTCCCATTCTTCAGATGCACATCGTGTTGTGGGAATGGTATTGTAATTCCATTTTCTTCGAGAGCCACCTTTATTTGGGCCGTCAGGTCAAAGTAGGTGGGCCAGTAGTCCGCCACGTTCACCCAGGGCCTGACGACAAGATTCACGCTGCTGTCGGCGAGCTCCGAGACGGCCACCTGGATGGGCGGATCGGGGAGGATTCGTTCATCGCCGGCCAGCACCTTCTCAATGACCTCTTTGGTCTTCTGCAAATCATCTTCGTACGAGACGCCTATGACCATATCGACCCGGCGGGTGCCGTTGACGGTGTAGTTGCTGATGTTGCTACCCGTGATCTGGGAATTCGGGACGATAATGCGTACGTTATCCGGCGAGTTCAGGATGGTGGTGAAGATGCCGATTTCCTTGACCGATCCCTTGGCGCCGCCGGCTTCGACAAAATCGCCCACGCGAATCGGTTTGAAGATGAGCATAAGGACCCCGGAGGCAAAGTTGGAGAGCGACCCCTGCAGCGCCAGGCCGATGGCCAGGCCGGCCGCACCGAGCACGGCCACGAAGGAGGCGGTTTGCAAGCCCATTTTGGCCAATGCGGCGATGATAATGAAGGTTAGCAGGACGACGTAGCACAGATTCTGAACGAAACGTACCAGCGTCTCATCCATCTTGGCCCGTTTCATCGCCTTTGCGGCCAGCTTCGACACGAAACCGGCTACCCAACGGCCCACGATGAAGATCAACAACGCGCCCACAATCTTCAGGCCGTATTCCGCCAGGAGCGTGTAGATCCGCGTCAGGATGTCCTGCGCTGTCCCGACGTCGAGGTCCTGCAGATTCAGGCTGGTGGCTGCCGCTTCGTTGGGATCGGCCCCTTCCGCTGCCCCCAACGCAACCGTCTCCATCGTACCTGCCAGAAGCAGAACCATCAGGAGCTTTCGACTGATTGTGTCCCAGCATTTCATAGCGTGCCCTTTCCCTTGCGCAAACGATCTGAGTCCAACCGAAGTCCTGCAACACCCTGCGTTGCCAACACAATGGCCAACCTGGGCAGTCTTGGTGGTTGTGTGCGTTTTGACGCAGGCGGTTCGGGAATGCTGCCTGCGTTTACCAGAAGCCACCCAGAGCAACGCTCGCGCACACGAATACAGCGACCATGCCTGCACAGAAACCTGCAACCGAGCTCTGGTACGATTTAATCCGCATATGGGGCGGTGCCGCCTGCCTGCCGCTGCCACAGCCCAACCAAGACAAAAGCCCAAATGGTCCCTGGTAGTACCGTGGATTGCCACGGAGAGTTTGCGGTTTTTCGGAAAGTTTTTCCTGGTTTGGGCCACGCGGTTTCCCTGGACGCAAACCACGTGTGGTCGGGCCGCACGCGGCACCGGAGAAACGTCTTGCCCTGAACCGGGCGCTTCGCCGTCCGCCGCGAGAACGGAGCAAAAGTGGTGCGTGGTTCGACGTCGTTGGAGGCGACGTGAGGAGGAAAACTGTAATAGTCAGCGATGACATCGCTCGTAATGACATCGGAATTGACGACTTGAGCTATCGCCCTTCTTAGTTCATATGAATTGACGAAGACAGCGTTCTTTGACAAGAGGTGCCTCGCACGGAATCATCCTTCGCGGCGGATGCCCCGGAGACGGATGGGCCACGAAAACGGTCTTGGGGGGATGGAGCCAGAGAACTGAAATGTTGCTATTGCCCGAGCCTTTGAGGGGAGTTGCGTGAAAACTCCCTGCGAGAGGCGGAAAGGAGGCCACAATGTCATTTGTTCGGAGTATGTCACATTTTGTTCCCATATTGGTTGTTCTGCTGACGGTTTGCGGTTTTGGGGCCGTACCAAACGTCGCCGATGTTGTCGAGACGATCGCGGTCCGCCTGGAGCAGGCGCAGGACAAAATGGGCTGGAATATGGGATCCTGGCCCGAGGAAGAGCTGTTCACCGGTTCCCTGACCGCAGGGATGGTCGGCGCTTACGAATGTACGGGCGATTACACGTATCGGACCGCCTCGCGCCGCGCCGGCTACTACATCCTCCGGGCCGCCAATCAATCGGGCAACCTGCTGGGTGACGAGACATACGCGCTGGTTCGACTGAGCGAAGTGTCCCGGCTTGTCGAGAGCGGGCTCTCCAACGTGTGGTTCTTCAACCTCTCCGAGTTTTACGCCAGCATGCGCAAACCGAATTACGAGGAGGCGACCGAAGCATATCTCGCCTATTTCGAGGGAGAAGAGCCGTCAACGACGGTGTTTTTGCTCGCGCATTACGTGGTGGGGGCGTATTACGTCGATGACCCGGACAAGGAGCTGTGGCGCGACGCTCTGGTGCAGCATTTGTCGTATGTTGATGACGGAAGCAGTCATCCGGTCATGGCCCTCGGCGCCGCGACGTGGGCTCTGGCACAAATCGACGGGTTGGATGACACCCCGGTTGCCTCTGACGGCGGTTCAACATACTGGGAGGGCACGGTCTTGCGCGATCTTCCGGCGCTTCTTCTGAGCCACCAGGTACCGGCCGGCGAGGCTTATGGCGGGAGCTTCTATTGGCGTTTCGATCACAGTGAAGTGGTGCCGGGCGGCATTGGGTACGGGTTCACCGAAGACGTGATCTATGCAACGCTCGGACTCGTTGCCGCAGCTTCAGCGGCGGGCAGTGACGATGCCAACGAGGACTTTGCGCTCGCCATTACCGCTGCCCAGGAGGCACTTCTGCGGGGCGTGGATGAAGACGGAAAGGTGTACGAGCATCTCGCCCAGGTAGGCCAAACGTACCACGCATATGAGGGGGAAATGCTGCAGGCGTTGTGGAACACCAAACATTACCTGGATACGCTGGCGGATCCTGATTCAGACGAAACCGGTGGAGAAGGCTGAGCGTCGAAGGAATCGGGCGGGAAAGGGAAATTCAACGATGTCCCCTCGATGCCCTGGTCACACAGGGAACAAACATGAGGTGTGCTCGCTGGCGGTTATTCCGATGAAACTGAAAAGCAGTAGGACAAGGATGGACGGAGGTGACGAAAAAGGATCGGTCTTGAGCTTCTGTTTGGCTTAGCGGGAACTCCGAAAGAAGCAGAAGTTGTCGTCCGCCACCGCAAACCGAAGTGCAGGGAAATGCCCCATTGGAAAGGAGCAACTTATGAAGAAGCCAATGAAACGACCCATTCGCAGGAGAAACATAGTGTTGTTTATGGTGCTCTTGGGCGTCACGCTGGCCTGGGCGGGTTCGGTGGCTTTTGCCCGACCGGCGTCGAGCGTCTCGCCCCAAGGTAATGTGACTATGATTGATCCGTTTTTACTGACGGTTGTCACGATACCGTACAATCCGACGAGTCCCGGGGCTATGCGTGAGGCGGTGCTTATCACGCCGCGGGCGCGCGTTCGGGTGCCCGGGAGGCTGCCTCTCCGAAGCGCCTTCCACCCGAACGGCTCGTACATTTAAGCTGGGTTCCACCAGCATAAGTTCGAGTTCGCGCGTTTGCACAGTACCGGGGGATACATGACAACGATTCGGAGAATCCGCTCGACCGCATGACCCGGGTGGCTTCCGACATCGCGGGTATCCTCGGATTGCTGCGGTAGCCGGGCCTTGCAGGCTCGTGCCAGGGTCGGCACGCATGCCAGGCTGTTGGACGCGGGCAGCGCTCATGCGTTCAAGGCCGGCAATCAGTTTCTGGTGGTGGAGGCGTTTTCGGTTGAAACCGTGACGTGAAGAGATCCGAAGAGGACCTCCTTGGCGTCTGCAGCACCGACGGAGTTCCCGCTGCCATTTGCCATATTCAAGGAGGATTTATGGAGCCGTTGGCATCTTCGAGACGACACTGCGTGCGCGTGACACGGCAGGGCTTTCTCCGACTGGTTGCTCTCTTGCTCGCATGCAGCTATTGGGGCGGGTGCGGTGACGGGATCCAACAACCTTCCACGGAACGGCTCACGGAGTTTGCCCACGCCGGCCCGGATGGACCTGTAGTCGATCTGGATCGGGTGGCCAAGGCAAGACTTCGCTCGGGGCCCTATCGAGTCGTGCCCGGCGACGTTTTGCAAGTAGAAATGCCGCAAGTACTGGATCCGCGCGCGTTGGAATCCACCGCGGCAACCGGCGGCAAGGAGACCTACACCTGTCGCATCGGCGATGCCGGCGCGATCATACTACCGGTGGTCGGTCCGCTGCCGGTGGCCGGCAAGTCCCTGGCGGAAATTGAGTCCTCGATTATCGCAAGCTACTGCCCGAAATTCGTCAAGGCAAAGCCTCCGGTCTATGTCAGCGTTTTCGAACACAAGACGCAGCGGGTTTCCGTTGTCGGAGCCGTTGCGCGGTCGGGCATTTATGCCTTGCGGCACGATCAAATGACCCTTGTCGGTTTGCTGATGGAGGCCGGCGGCATTGTCGACGAGGGGGCTGCGCTCATCAAGATCAACCGTTTCGGTCAGGCCGGCGTCAAACGTTTGGGGCTGTCCCATATGCCTGCGTCACGGGGTCTCGCCGAGAAGGTAACAAGTCGGCGCATGTTTGCCGACTGGACCGTGCCGGCCCGGAGTGATACGGGGATCGGGCCGGCGCCCGTCGGGATGAGGCCGCACATGTTGTTTGTACGAGAAGGACCTCTGCACGCGACGGGTTGGCTCCTTCTCGCAAGGGGAAACGAAGTTGCGATTCGGAAATGGCTGGACCTTGGAAGCGAGCATCAGAGGCGGCAATTCCTGCACATGGCAACGGCGCGAGCGCGCTGCGTGACGGGATCGGAGTTGGAAAGAAGGCTGTCCCGTCTGGCTCTGTTTCTGGAATCGTGGCCCCCGGGGCAAGAAGTGTCGTTGTCCGTGCGTGATCCGGTGTGGAACATGACGCGGGACGGCCATTTCGCGACTGTTTTTGTCGAACCCGTCGGCGGAATCTCTCGGGTGAGTCCGGCCGCCATGGTACAGAGCACAGAAAGTCAAAGAGACAACATGGAGAGTACGGCCACTCTCGTTCTGCCGGTCAGGGGACTGAGCATTCCATTTGCCGACGTGGTCTTGCAGGAAGGCGATTCGATCGTTGTCGAGCCGCCGCCACAGCAGTTCGTTTCGGTTGTCGGATTGGTCGGCCGACCCGGCAACTTCCCTTACCCGCACGATGTTCGCTACACACTTATCCAGGCCATAGCGCTGGCGGGCGGTTTGGACCTCACCGCCGACCCGCGATATGTCAGCGTGTATCGTTTGAAGGCCGACGGCACCGTCGCCGACGTGACGCTGCAACTGGTTGATCCGGAGAACCAGGAAAAGCTCACGGAGACGCTGGCCATGCCGCTGAAACCCGGCGACGTTGTCTCTGTCGAACAAACGCTGCGCACGCGCACGAACAGGTTCCTGGACAGGGTCTTCCGCGTGAGCCTGGGCCTATATTTTCGACCTGAAAGTCTCTGGGATGATGATTGAGCGAAGAAATCAGTCGCAGTCTCGTGTTGCCGGCGGGGAAGGCATCGCGGGGGGTCTGGGGCGTCCGCGGTACAGTCCCAGCGTCGGTCGTTCCGCCGTTGTGCCCGCGGTTTCGGGCGGCTTCTTGACGGTCCTCTGGCGGAGCCGATGGATTTTTCTTGTCTGCACGGTTGCGTCGCTGGCTGGAGGCTTTGTGTATATCAGTGCCGCCACGCCCATCTATACCGCCACGGCCAAACTCTATCTTGACTACGCCAATATTCCGATCAGCCACTCCTACGGGGGACCCGGGCCGGTACTGCGTACGGACAAGTACCTCCATACGCAGGCGGAACGGCTGCGTTCCAGACCGGTTCTGGCTGCCGCACATACGATGTTGGAGGATCAACCCCTGCGCACGTGGGCCGATGTTGATGTCCCGGTCGCCTTTCTGCGCAAGAACATCGTTGTGAAGGTTGGCAGGAAGGACGAGACCGTCAGTCTCTCTCTCGAGTCTCCTTATCCGCTCGAGGCGGCTCAGATGGTCAATACTATCGTAGACGCCTACATGACGTCTCGTTCTGAGGACGAGCGACAAGATGCCACGAAGGTGTTGAACATTTGGCAGTCCGAAATGAAGCTGCGGCGCAGCGCGCTCGAGAAAAAACGCAACGAGCTGGAACAGTTCCAGGCCAATGACATGCCTTTAACATTCGGATCGGAGCAGGGCGGCGGTGTCATGCAAAGCCACCTGGAGTATCAGAGCGCCTACAATCAATCCCAGCTTGCTACCCTACGGGCGAAGGGGTATCTCGATGCCGTGCGGGACTTGTCTGAGAATCCGGCTGCTCTCCAGCAGTATCTGCAGGCGGAGGGCCGAACCAGTGAATACGTAGCTTATTTCCAGGAGAGAATCCCCCTTGAAACCAAGCTCACGGACTTCGACCTTAAAAGGGAGCAGTTACTCGAAACACTTACCGTCGATCATCCGGCGACCGCGGCGGCTACGGTCGAGATAGACCGAATTCAGGAGAAGCTGGCCGCATTGAATGATCAGTTTGTCGACGCAGTGATTACGGCGGCACAGCGCCAACACGTTCAAGCGAAGGCAAATGAACAACAGCAAGAGGCGTTATACAAAGAACAGAGTGAAAGAGTCCGCCAGTCGAGCAAAGAGATCTTTCAATACCAGCAATTGCTGTCGGAGGTGCAATGGTTGCAGGCGTCCGTGCAGACGCTGGATGAGGAAATCGAGGAACTACGAAAAATCGTGGGCGAAGACGTGGGCCAAATGAGAATGGAGATTCTCGAGCCGGCGCAGCGGCCCAAGGTACCCTCCTGGCCTCAGAAGAGCAAGATCCTGGCCATGGCCCTTGTGCTCGGCTTGTTCCTGGGAGGAGGGATCGGTCACGCGCGAGTGTGGCTGGACCAGAGACTGCGTTCGGCTGATGAGATTGCCGCAGCACTGGAACTGCCCGTGCTGGGAGTCGTGCCGGCCATGTCCCGCCGTCACAGCCTTCAGACGCGAGGGCGAAAGGTTTCGTTCCAGCCTGACTCGGCGGAGGCGGAGGCGTTTCGAACGATACGCACGGCCGTTTTCTTCGGGGCTCCCAAGGACAAAGCCAAGACCTTGCTGGTCACATCGCCCGCAGCGGCGGACGGCAAGTCGACCCTGGTGAGTAATCTTGCGATTGCCATGGCAACCGCCGGTCAGAAGGTTCTCGTTCTCGACGCTGACTTCCGCAAGCCGGTGCAGCATCTGATATTCGAGGTGGACCACAAGGAACGGTGCATCTCCAGTGTTTTGGGCGGGAAGATGAGACTGGCGGAAGCCGTCCAGGCTACCCCGGTGGACGATCTGAGCCTTCTGGCATGCGGGCATGCGGTCTCGAACCCGGCCGAGGTTCTCAATAGCCACGAATTCGCCAGAATTTTATCCGAATTGGCCGGGGCGTACGATCGCGTTCTCGTCGATGCGCCGCCGGTCACAGTCGTCACGGATGCTCAGATTCTGGGCGCGATTTGCGATTACGCAATTCTCGTGCTCAAAGCGGACAAATCCACTCGGAGAGTCGCCCGCCGGGCCATCGAGGCGCTCGATAGTGTGGGAGCTGAACTCCTGGGGACGGTTGTTAATGAAGTGAAAAAGGGCGGCGGGCGCTACGGTTACTACGGAAGGTACGCGGCCTCTTATCGTACAGGCTCCAATGACGGGGGCGCCAAGAAGAAAGAGGGCGTGAGAGCAGACCCAGGCACATGCCGGGTCGTTACTCACGTGGATGCCAGGTCCGAAGCATGATGATGCAAGGTACTCCAAATCATTCTGCAAAGGCTCGTTCGGGCATTTCGCCGAAGGACGTGCCGTCCGGGTATGTGGATATTCATTGCCACTGCCTGCCGAATATTGACGACGGTCCCGCGTCCATGGGGCAAGCCGTCGCACTTTGTGCGGCGCTGGCCGACGACGGCATAGGCCTGGTGATTGCGACGCCTCACCAATTGGTGCGTTGTGAGGCCCGGACCTGCGCACAGGTGATTCGCACAGCCGTTGATGAGCTGAATCAAAAACTCGCGGAAGAGTCCATCGATGTGACGGTGTTGCCCGGTGGCGAAGTCCGGCTTGATGAGCGGATCGAGACGCTGTTGGCCAACGATGAGATCCTGACCCTGGCCGACAGGGGACGGCATATTCTCCTGGAGCTTCCGCCGGACGTGTTCGTCGATATCGAGCCGTTGCTCCTGCAAATGCGATCTCGGGGCGTAGATCTTGTCATCGCGCATCCCGAAAGAAACGCGCCGCTGATCGCGCATTCACAGATTCTCAGACGCTGGCTGAATTGCGGCGCGAGCCTGCAAGTGACCGCTGCCAGTCTCGCCGGCTATTTTGGCGCGGCGGCCGAGCGCGCTGCATGGGACATGGTTCTGGGAGGATGGGCCACGATTGTCGCGACGGACGCCCACGACACAGGGCTCAACGGCCCCTGTATGACAATCGCTTCAAGGTTGCTTGCGGACGCTCTCGGCCCGAGTATGGCACGGCGGCTCTGCTTTGAAAACCCCCTCGGGATCGTCGTCGGCACGGAGTCACTGCCGCTGCGCTGGCCCGGCAAACAGGAGGTTGGTTAATATCCATGGTTGGAAGGACACTACATTTCGAGAACCGGGGCGACCGCTTCGATCGTGTGATTGAAGGTTTGTTGATTGCTGCCCTGGCATTGATGCCCTTCCTCTTTGGCGTCGTGGACGCCTGGAGCGAAGAGGTGGTCATAGCATTGGCGGCGACCATGTGCATCTGTTTCCTCTTGAAGCTGATTCTCGTAGAGGGGTGTAGTGCGACCTGGACGTGGGCCTATGTTCCGGCGACTGTTTTCGTGCTTGTGGCGGTGGTGCAGTTGATTCCCATGCCCCCAAGCTGGGTAAGCCTGGTGTCTCCGAACACAGTCGAGCAGAAGACGACGTTACTGGCCGATCTTCCTCAAGCGGAACGGGTGCTGTCAACCGTGACGGTGAGCTTCTACACCTGGGCGACGCGACACGACCTGCGGCTGGTCCTGGCTGCGGCAGCGGTATTTGTCGTTGTGCTCAATGTCTATCGGCGCCCCGAGCAGATCATGCGGCTGTTGGGAGCGATCGCGATCGTGGGCGTCGCGGTGGCTCTTTTGTGTGTGCTGCAGAATGTAGCCGGGAACGACCGGATTTACTGGGTCGTGTCCACCCCGCACGGAACCGCCCACTCGGGCCCCTTTGTCAACCACAGTCACTACGCTCAGTTTATGAACCTCTCCATCGGTGCGGCTCTGGCTTTCATCTTTGTCAAGTTACATCAAGATTTCCAGGGTCACTCCGTGAGCCCCGATACGGTTGCAGAATATCTGGGCTCCGAACGTGCACGAGTGCTGTGGACTGCTCTGGCGATAGTCGTGCTCGGGATCGCCAGCATCTTTCTGTCGCTGAGTCGCGGGGGCATGATCGGCATGATTATCGCCGGCGCGTTCACGACTCTGATCGTCAGTTCAAAGAAGTCGCTGCGAGGACCCGCCTGGATCATGGCGCTATTGGCGCTCGGGGCGTTCGTTTGTGTTCTGTATGTCGGTTTTGACGCCGTGTACGACAGATTGGGCAGTCTTCGTGAATTGCACCGAGCCCAGGGGGGACGCTGGCAGATTCTGAAGGATATCGCCGTTGCCTGGACCCGGTTTCCGATGTTGGGTACGGGGTTGGGAACGCATGAAGTTGTCTATCCCATGTTTGATCGCTCGACGGTGGCGGCTCTTGCGTCGCATGCTGAGAACGAATACGCGCAAGCGGCGGAAGAAACCGGCATTGTCGGCCTGATGGCGCTGGCGGCTTTCGGGGCCATGGTCTGGGCGGCCTACGTGCGAACGGTTCGGGCTCCGCAGGTGCCCATTCACTCGGCGGTGTACGGCCTTGGCTTCGGATTGATGGCCATCATGATCCACAGCCTGAGTGACTTCGGCCAGCATTTGCCTGCCAACGGATTCTTGTCTGTCATCTATTGTGCCTTGTTGATTCGCTTGCCGCACATGCCGGAGGACGGCAACGCCGATAGCGGGGGCGCCCTTTTCCGCAGGGGCAACGTTCGACGCTACGGTCTCGCGGGGCTTGTCGTTGCGTGCATTGTGTGGGGATGGGTTTTGCTCGACGCCGATGGGGCCCGGCGGGGAGAGAGGCGTTGGAAGCAGGCTGTTGCCATAGAAGCGAGCCTGGCAGAAAGAGACTGGCAGGGCAGCGCCGAGGAGTTTATCGATCTCATGGGCCATGCTCAAGCCGCCGCCGCCATTCAGCGAGACAACATCATCTACCGATACTGGCTTCCCGTGTACCGATGGCGTGCCGTCAGTCGTGCAACCGATCCCAATACCGGAGAGATCCTCATGCCGCTTTCGGGTCGTGATTCCGTGGTCCGGATTGTGGGAGAGCTGAATGAGGCGCGCGCCTGTTGTCCGACTTTCGGTGCAACGTGGTCCGTCCTGGGGCAGCTCGAACGATTCGTACTGGACCGCGACGAGGGAGAAGAGCACATCCGGACCGGGTACACGCTGGCTCCGTGCGACCCGACGGCATGTCTCTTGGCCGGTTGCCTCGATGCCGAGACTGGGCAAGTAGAGCAGGCTTTTGCCAAGCTCCGACGGGCTGTGAAGCTTGACAAAAATTGCTTCTCTGAAGTGGCCCGGCTCCTTGTCGACGACTTGCAGCGGCCGGACCTGGCTCTTGAGATTGCCGGTGAAGACCCGGGGTTGGCCGAGCGGCTTGCCTTTATGCTCGACGATGATGTCGAATTCGGCAAGAACGTTGACAGGAAGCTGCTGGACCAGCTTGAACGGAAATGTCGCGAGGACGACACGTCGGCCTGTTGGTATGCCATGCTGGCGCGCGTACAGCGAAGACACCAGAACGCGGAAAAGGCCATCGAATGCTATCGCAAGGCACTGGCGATGGATTACGGCCAAGTTCAGTGGCGGCTCAGCCTCGCGCAATTGCTCTCCGAAGAGGGGCGGATTGTGGAGGCGATTCACGAGGCGAAGATTTGCCTGCGATTGTCGCCCGGCCTCCGCGAGGCCGAAAGATTGATCGAACGATTGTCCGTTGCGCGGATTTCCCCGAGCGGCGGTCAGTAGGACCGATCCGGCCGGCCCAGGAGGGATAGTTGCCTGGCTGGATGCGGATTTGTCGCGGGGTAACGAATGTGGGTCATGGCCGGAGTTGGCTGTCGACCCACGAGGACGGAGTCTGCGCCATTGCATGTTGCCGGAGTGATAGTTGCGTCTGTGACAGTTGACGAGCAGAGTCCGCAGCAGCACGACCGGTTTGTCAGAGGTGGGAGATTGCCATGGCAGCCTACATAGTGAGTGCGAAACGGTTGGCAACGGGTCGGTTTAACGGAACTCTTGCGCCGCTTTCCGCGGTGGAATTGGGCGCCACTGTGATTCGAGAAGTGATTGAGAATTCCCACATAGACGCAAACGAGGTCGATGAAGTAATCATGGGCAATGTAATACAGGCCGGACTGGGCCAGAATCCGGCACGACAGGCCGCTGTCAAGGCCGGATTGCCCTACGTCGTACCCGCCTTTACGGTCAACAAGGTTTGTGCCTCAGGTTTGAAGTCCGTGGCCCTTGCAGCACAGGCGGTCGCTTGCGGCCCCGCCAATCTGATCGTTGCCGGGGGCATGGAGCACATGACAAACGCCCCCTATCTCCTCAAGCGGGCCCGATGGGGACAGCGCTTGGGGCACGGCGAGATCGTCGATTCCATGGTCTGCGATGCGCTGTGGGATATTTTCTATGACTGCCACATGGGAATTACCGCGGAGAACATTGCCGCGAAATACGACATCTCTCGAGAAGAACAGGATGCGTTTGCCGCAAAGTCACAGCAAAAAGCAGAGCAGGCAATGACGACGGGAAGGTTCAAGGATGAGATTGTCCCCGTGACAATCAACGGGAGAAACGGAGATGGCGCCGTCTTTGACACGGACGAACACCCCCGCGCCGGCACCACCGCAGCATCGCTCTCAAAGCTGAAACCTGCGTTCAAGGCAAACGGAACCGTCACGGCTGGAAACGCCTCCGGCATCAACGACGGCGCAGGGGCCGTGATCGTCGTGTCGGAGAACAAGGTAAGAGAAATGAAACCCGACTGGGCATTCAAGATCGTTGCGTCGCATTCGGTGGGATTGGATCCGGCCCACATGGGGCTGGGGCCCATCGAGGCCTCGCGAGGCGCGCTGGAGAAGGCAGGGTGTACGCTCAATAATATCGACCTGATGGAAGTCAACGAGGCCTTCGCGGCCACGTCGATACAGGTAAACCGCGAGATGGAATGGAATCAGGATAAAGTGAACGTGCTCGGAGGTGCTATCGCCCTGGGCCATCCGGTGGGAGCCAGCGGGACAAGGATTCTCGTGACACTGTTGTATGAGATGATGCGGAGGGATGTTTCGCTCGGCCTTGCCTCGCTCTGTGTTGGAGGGGGGCAGGGAATGGCGATGATCGTCGAGAGGGCTATATAGGATATCAAAGCGAACTTTCTAAACTGTCTCAAATCGGAGCAGGAAAGGACGGGCGACAGATGAAACTTGGAATCGTCGTAGCAGGAAAGGACGGGCGACACATGAGAGTTGGAATCGAAGCCATAGCGTTCCACAGTCCTCAGCACTACATCGAATTGGCGGAATTGGCGAAGGCCCGAGGTATCGATCCCAACAAATTCACCAGGGGCCTGGGCCAGATCAGAATGGCGGTGGCCACTCCAATGGAAGATACCGTCACCTTGGCGGTGAACGCGGCTCGGAAAGCCCTGGAGAATTTCGACATCGACTACAGTGACATCGGCACGCTGGTAGTGGGAACGGAGTCGGGCGTGGATCACAGCAAACCCGTCGCCGTGTACGTGCATGAGGCGCTGGGGCTGCGCTCGAATTGCCACACCTACGAAACCAAACACGCCTGTTTCGGCGCCATGGCGGCGGTCTTTTCCGCCAATGACTGGATCTCGTGTGGTCGTGCGGATGGGTCGAAGGCGCTGATCATCGCCTCTGACATCGCGCGATACCCAATCGGCGATCCCGGCGAGCCGACTCAGGGAGCGGGCGCGGTGGCCATGGTCATTTCGGACAAACCGAATCTCCTCCAGTTTGACCCTGAGATCAGCGGTCACTATACCAAGCAGGTCATGGATTTTTGGCGGCCGTTGTATTCAACGAAAGCGTTTGTCGACGGACACTACTCGATCCAGTGCTATCTCAGCGCGTTGGAGGGCGCCCTGGCAGACGCGTTGAATAAGGCGACGATTCCGGAACTGTACAAGATGGATCAGTTGCAAGCCTGCATTTACCACGTGCCCTTCGCAAAGATGGCTGCCAAAGCACACCATCGCCATTTTGAGATGGATTCCGGAGAGAGGATCGACAAAGAGAGCGAGCGATTCGCAGATGTCAAAAGGTCGTTCGCTGAAAGAACCGGCCCCTGGCTTTCATTGAACGCAGTCGTCGGCAACATATACACGGGTTCGCTGTTCCTGTCGCTGATCGATCTACTGAGGAGCAGCACAACCGCCGACATCAGGCAGATCAGCATGTTCGCCTACGGAAGTGGCTGTGCCGCCTCAATGAACATCGCTTATCCGACCCCGGGTTTTGTCCGTTTCAGGGACCAGATCGACCCCGAGCCCGAGTTGAACGAGCGCAGAAAGCTCAGCATTGATGAATATGAGCATATCATGAGAGTCAGTGACTCATTGGGGACCGGTGACACGAAGGAACTTCATCCGGGCGACTGGGATCTGACGGGGGACTTCTTCTATTTAGGCAACAGAAACCACGTTCGCCAGTACAGCGGCCTTCAAAGTGGCTCGTCTCAAGCTCGACAATCGGACCTGATCAGCGTCTCTGCACACCATTGATAACACCGGTGTGCTATCGAATGCCGGCGAGGCATGAACAGCAAGGTACCTAAAGACGTTCTCAACATGATCGGTGGGGAGAAAGTACGGCACTACGAGGTTACGAAGAGAGATATCAAGCGTTTTGCCCAGGCAATTGGAGAAGCCGATCCCATCCATTTCGACGAGGAGTACGCGAAAACCACCAGGTACGGCGGCATTATCGCTCCGCCTCTGTTCTGCCAGATGTTCACATTCGAGGATGTGCCCGCCGACCGGTTGCCGGGCGATGGATCACCCATAGAGATAGATGTTCCCATCCCGGCTCAGAGGACCGTCGGCGGAGCAAGCTCGTATGAAATCTTTCAACGCGTGCGAGCGGGAGATCGAATAACGGCAAAATCAACACTGAAGGACGTCTTCACCAAGGAAGGCAAAAGTGGAAGGCTCTACTTTGTCGTTGTCGAGACAGAGTTTTCCAATCAAAGAGAAGAAACCGTCGCCAAAGAGACTGCCACTTACATTAAACGCTCGTAGCTGACACGTTTCGTACAAACCGCAGCATCCCAGTTGGATTCCGATCACATGGATATCGCCCAAGCCAGCCTCGATCGTCCGATGCCCGATCAAAGGAAAGCGGAAGGAAGGGATCTCAAGAGCAAGAAGAACAAGATCGCCAAAGTGCGTTCGATTCTGAAGAGGCACGGTCTGAAAGGGCTTGTCGTATGTCTGTTTCGCGTCGTCTTTTGGCAAGGGATTACGCGCAGCTCGTGCAGAATCTTTCTTTTTGAGCTTTCATCGCCCCGGTCCGGACCCCAACGTATTCCCGAAAACGGACACACCTTCAGGTTTGCCACAATGGAAGATATTCGCCGGTATCATGCAGACCCGGCCTGGAACATCAGAGACAGAGATGTGCAGGCCTTCGAGAGAGGAGACCGCTGCCTTCTTCAATTCGACGGCGATACTCTCGTCGGATTCTCCTGGATCGCCGCCTCACCGCTCGTCGAGATCATGGGGGGCTTCCATTTCAACATGCCGGACGACACCGCGTACAACTACTACGGCTTCACGGCTCCGGCGTATCGCGGCAAGGGATATCAAGCGGTAAGACATCTCAAGTTGCTCGAGCACATCAAGCACACGGGACAACGCCGCTTATTCGGATACGTGGCTCAGACCAATTTGGATTCCCTCCGAGGCGTGAGAAAGAGCGGCTACAAAAAGATGGGCGTTCTGCGTCGCGTGAAGAAGCGAGGGCAAGTGAAATTTGTCCTCAAAGTATCCGATGATCTATGGAGTGACAGGAAGCGAACGTAAAGCGCAGGCTACGACAATGAATAGTTCAGATACATGCGTTGTTCCGCCCCCGGCAACACTGGATCAGGACGCGGTGAATTCCAGGGAACTGACCGGTATCCTTCGGATCTCAATTATCGATCGCCTCGATGAACTTAAGAAGTATGCCGACGCATGGAATGCCCTGGCGTACAAGGCGCCGCCCCAACTTCCCACATCTTCATACGCCTGGGTATCAAGCTATTTCGAGCACTTTCTGCTGCCCGGCGAAGCGTGGCGCTGCATTTTCGCCCACGATGATGACCGTCTGGTCGGCGTGCTGCCCCTGATTGTGGCACGAAGAACGAAAGCGGGACTCGCATGGTTGCGTACGCCTATGAGCGGTCACATGATTGCCGTCAGTCCTCTTCTGTTCCCTGGTCAGGAGTCGAACGTTTCAAAAGCTCTGCTGAACGCGGCATGGTCGAGCGATCCAAATGTGATACGGATCGAGATGAGTGACCTGCCGGCAAACTCACCGTTCTTTGAGTATGTGGATGATTGCCTGCGTCTCGAAATCAGCAGAAGAGCCGGAAGGTACCTGCGTGTCGATGAAGATCAGGATCGATATCAATCATCGCTCAGCAGGAACTTTCGCAGCAACCAACGTAAAGCCGCCAACAAGCTGCGTAAGCTGGAGGGGGTGGAAACCGCATTCATTACGGGACAAGACGCCTCGAGCGCTCAACTGTCGGAATTCATTCCGGTCGAAGCTTCGGGATGGAAGGGCCGCAGCGGCACGGCAATTCAGAAGTCGCGGGATCTAATAGCATTCTACACGACGTTGACCACTCGGTTGGCAGATGCCGGCTGGCTTGAATGGCATTTTCTGAGAGCCGAAGGACAGGCGATCGCAGCCAATCTGGCGGTTCGCTTCAACCGCTCCATCTTCGTGTGGAAGCTTGGATACGACGAAGACTACAGGCGATACTCACCGGGCGGGATGCTGTTCCAGGCGCTCCTGGACCGGGCCTTTGCGGATCCGGACGTGGATGAAATCAATCTACTGACAAATGAGCCATGGTATGACAACTGGAGGATGAAAGAGCGAGAGTTTTATCGCATCCGTTTCTATAAAAAGCAACGGCCTCTCTCAATTCTTTTGGGCTTCATACCCAACGGCTTGTTGAGTATACCTCTTCGCAGCAAGACTGTCCGCTCTGTCGCGCGAGCCGGCTGGCGATGGATGCACACTTCGCCCGTCCTGGGTCGCCGGCCCAAAGAACTGGATCGCAATCCTCGCAATTCGTGACGTTCAATGACAAACAGCCGTCTGTATTGGGAAGACATCTCCGCGGCGACGCAAATACCTGAACTGATTGTGCGCCCCGATTGCACACAGGTATTCATGTTCAGCGCCGTCACGTGGAACAGGCATCATATTCATTACAGCAAGGACGCGGCCATCCGGGAAGGATTGCCGGATGTTGTGGTACAGCGAGCCCTGATCGGGAATTTTCTCGCCCGACTCATAATCAACTGGGTTGGTGACGATGCCGAGCTGCGAAAGCTGGCATGGAAAGTTGTTCGCAGTGCTCAGCCGGGAAAAGACATCGTCTGCCGGGCCAGGATCAGCGAAAGAACTGAGTCAGAAGGCCAAAAGTGCCTCATGTGCGAGGTTACAGCCTCGAACGAAAACGATGAATTGATCGCTTCCGGCGAGGCCCAGGTGGTATTTGCCGCCAATCATACGCCAGATTGAACGTCTGCAATGGAATCCACCGCGAAAACCATCGAAGAACTCCCCTGCATCCAGGAACGACGTATGCAGGAACCGCCGGTAAAGAGGACCGAAACCTCGGACCAATTGATTAAGAAGGCTGCAAAAGGCGGCGGGATTGCCTTTGCCGGCAATATCATCGATAAGGGACTCCGATTTCCCCTCGAGATACTCCTGGCCAGAGTGCTGGGAGCGGGAGACTACGGCTCATATTGTCTGGGATACGGCTTGACCATCCTCGCCGGCCAGATATCCATGTTGGGACTGCCGAGCGGAGTAGTGCGCTTCGGGGCTTTGTACCGCGGTGCGGGCGATTTCAAACGCGTCAAAGGGACCATAAGTTCAGCACTGGCAATTTCAACCTTGTCCAGCGTTGCGGCGGGAGGATTGCTCTTTGCGTTCGCCAGGCCCCTATCCGAAACGTTTGGCATGCCCAGGCTCGCAGACGTGCTAAGGGTGTTCGCATTTTCCTTTCCCTTCTACGTCATTACCCTCATGGTCGGTTACGCCGCCAATGCATTCCAGGCGATCAAGCATCAAACGGCCATCACAAACATCTGCCGCCCCCTGGCCAATGTCGCCATCGTATCGGTCGTGTTCCTCCTCGGCTTCAGGCTCCTGGGCGCGGTGTACGGTTTTCTCTTGTCTTCGGCGATGTCCGCCATTCTGGGGCTGTACCTTCTCAAGCGTATTTTCCCCGACATCGTCTCCGAACTCGAGTCTTCCTATGAGGTCAGGAAACTTCTCCGGTTTTCTCTGCCGGTTTTGTTTGTTGGGGTTTCCGCCATTTTACTGCGCCAGACGGACAGGATCATGCTGGGCTATTTCAAGGCTTCGGAGGACCTGGGTATCTACTCGGCTGCCGCTGTCATCTCGCATCAGGCGGGCTTGATCATGTATTCCTTCGGTTACATCTTTTGCCCGCTCATTTCGGACCTGTACCACAGGGAGGAATTCGGCAGCCTGGAAAAGCTGTTCAAGACCGTGACCCGATGGATCGTCTCACTGAACCTGGTGCTCCTGCTGCTACTGATTCTCTTCTCCAAACAGATCATGGGCGTTTTCGGCTCCGACTTTGTCGCAGGCTGGTCGGTGCTGGTTATACTCTCGGCAGTGCACCTGATCGGGTACAGCACCGGCGGAGCGCTCGTTGGATACGTGCTGCAGATGTCCGGCAAACAGGACGTCGAGTTGATCAACGCAGTCGTCATGCTGATCGCGAACATTGCCCTGAATCTCTGGCTCATTCCGCCTTATGGCATTCTCGGCGCCGCGATCGCGACCGGGGCGTCCTTTGCCATGATCAACATCGCCAGAATACTGGAGGTCTACAAGTTCTTCCGGATGCACCCCTTTGATACCAACTACTACAAGCCGTTTGTTGCGGGCCTGGCGGTTCTACTGCTGTCGGCGGTCTTGTCCATGTTGGACGTTCTCTGGCCGCACTGGGTCATGAGCATGCTGACGCTGGTCCTGGTGTATTTCGTCGTTCTGTATTGCCTCGGCCTGGAGTGCGAGGATCGCATGGTCCTGGCCGCGATCAAGAGGCGAATCGGCAATCAGCATGGTTCAACGAGGCCCCGAGCCTGAACGCATAAAGGCGGCCGCCGATCGCTTGCGGAACCTGGATGTTACAAGGAGTCTTGCCCCGTGGAAGCGCAATTGGCTGACAACTTCTCGAATGGCGATCTCTATGATGCCTGGAATCATATTCTGTCACACACAACCGCTGGGCATGTACAACTGACTCATGAATGGCTGAGCAGTTGGTGGGAGGTCTTCGGCGACAACAACCGACTCTCTCTTATTACGGTTACCGATGGGGGGCAAATCGTAGGCATTGCCCCGCTCATCATCAGCAAGGTCATTGGCAAGGCAGGAGTCGAGCTGCGAAAGCTGACCTTTGTGGGAGATGGTCTGACAGACTACCACGATCTGCTGGTAGCGAATGAGAAGAGAGAAGAAATCGTGCGCGTCCTCCTGGAGTGTATTGTCAAGGACAAGCGTCGCTGGGACGCCATTCATTTTAGAAACGTTCGCGGCGATTCTCCCAATTTGCCCATTGTACGTGAGGCTCTGCGGGAGTCGTCACTTGCCTTCTCTGAGAGAGTCAATATTCAGTGTCCCTACGTTGCCATTGACGGCGATTGGACGGATTATTACGGCGCTCTGGACAGGAAGATGCGGGCGGAGATGCGCAGGCAATCGAGGCGTCTGGCGGAGATGGGAAAGGTTGAGTTCGTCCGCCTTCGCAACGTCGACGATGTGGCGGATACTCTGGATATCATAAAGGCAATCCATGTGAAGTGTCGAGGGGCGAAGGGGGGACCAAGCTGGTATACGAATGAAAAGCGGTTCAAATTCGCATCCCTGATTTTGAAACAATTTGGGGACCGGAAATGGTTGGATATTCTGTTTCTCAAGCTCAATGGCAGCGTGATCGCATACCATATTTACTTCCTGTACAACAACGTCGTCTATTGGTGGAATACCGGATTTGACCCGGAATTCTCACGTCTGGGTCCGGGAAAACTGCTGTTGCAGCACGGGCTCCAGGACTCATTCGCCAAGCGTCACAAAGAATTCGATTTCATGGTGGGTGAGGAATCCTACAAACTTCGGTGGACGGGATTGACAAGGCCGAACTACGAGGTCTTCGTCTCCAAGCACACAGTGCGTTCCCAACTTCTCAAATGCTGCCATACCTACAAGCCTATTATGAAGAAAAATCCCTACCTGAGGAAAATGGTGGTGGGGATAAAGAGCAAAACCGGGGTCGTACGCTGATGAGGGCTCTAATCATCTGTTATCATTGCGTCAAGGACGAGGCGAATTCGTACCTTCGGCCCACGAGGGTCGCAGATTTTGAGAATCAAATGCAGTACCTCTCGCGAGAGTACAATCCGATACCGCTGGAGACAGTGGCGCAACACATTCAAAACGGAACGTCGTTGCCTCCAAGGACTATCGCTGTGACCTTTGATGACGGATATCGAGACAACTACGAAAACGCCTACCCCATTGTGAAGAGATACAAGATACCTGCGACCGTGTTTCTCACCACGGATTTTGTAGGCACGGGCGCGCTTCCCGCGTGGGAAAGGGGGCACTATACCGCCGACAAGCCCCTGATGCTGTCATGGAAGCAGGTGCGGGAGATGAGTGACGGCGGGATTTCGTTCGGCTCGCACACGCTCACGCATCCATTTCTCACCCGGATTCCCCGAAGGCAGGTTCGAAAAGAGATACTCCAATCCAAGGACATCATAGAGCAGCAGACAGGAAGACCCGTTACCACCTTCGCCTATCCCAGCGGAGACTTCGATTCAGACGTAAAGGGAATCGTTAGAGGGGCCGGCTATTGGGCCGCGGTCACCACCGTTGCAGGATGCAATGGCGCGTATGATGACGTGTGTGCCTTGCGAAGAAACCTCATACAGCTCCAGAGCGTTTTCCACAAACTCTTCCCTCTGTCCTTCCGTGCCGAGATCACGGGCGCAGTGGGTCACGTGCGTACTTGCTATCACAGAATGAGGGGGTTTTCCGTACGGGATGCGTAGCGGTCTTTACCGGCGGGCTTCACAACGGCAGCGCGTCCTCATATCGATGATTCTCGGAGAGCCGGCGTTTGTGCTTCAGGACGGTCATTGGGAATCGCTTCGGTGCGTATGGCACATCTTCCCATGCAAATTTTGGTGACAGCTTGTTCTTTGTGCTTGTGCGCGGGGTGCGCGCCGGCTGCAGAAGTAGCAACGAACGACGGTCTCACGCTGGGTCTGGGACCCGACGGCGAGGTCGTGAGCTGTCGCGTCGACGGCCGGGAACTGCTCCGGGTCGGCGCGCGCGGCGGGGTGTTCGTTGCAGACGTGGAAGATATTCCGGTTCGAGACGAGTCGCTCGTGGAGAACCACAGCTTCGAACAGATCGAGGCCGGCAAGCCCGTGGGCTGGGACGTGGGGGCAGACTGGCGGGTTGACCGGCAACTTGCCCACACCGGCGACGTCTCCATGCGGGTCCGTGTGCCCGGCCCCAACTTCTCGCACTCGGGTCCGCTGGCCATCGATGTGCCGGTCAAGCCCAACACGCCTTACCGTGTGTCTTTGTGGCTGCGTACCCGGGGGTGTGCTCCGACCTTCTACATCGTCCAATTCGACGCACAGGGGGAACCGCATCGCGACTATCCGCAGATCGTCGTTACTCATGACCAGACGAATTCGGACTGGTTCCAACTGAGCCGGTCTTTCACCACGGCCTTCTTCTGCCGTAAGATCCTGGTGTATTGCAATGTCTGGAATCAGACCGGCGCCGCCCGGCTCGACGACGTGTCCATCGTGTGTCTGGAGGACGATTATATGTCCCCGCAACGCCTGACCGAGGGACAGGTCCGCCTGACATCCGGTCGCGTGGAACAGACATGCGATCTTGCCGAGAAGTCTTTGCGACTCAAGACGGTGTACCAGGCCGGGCCCCACTGCATCACCGTTGACGGCGAGATCGAAGACACCTCCGGCCGGGACCGTGCCGTGACGGTATCGTTTCGGCTCCCCTTGGATGCTTCCGGATGGAACTGGTACAATGATATTCAGAATCAAGACGTCATCGAAAACAAGGTGAGATACGGGTCGGCGCGGCTGTTGGACGGGCAGGATGCGACTCAACGAAGGACGGTTGCCTTGTATCCCTTCTCGGCCATGGGAGATGGAGAGACAGCTCTGGCGTTGGCCGTGCCCATGGACCTGCCACGGGTGTTTCGCCTGTGCTACGACTCCGAGTTCGGCTACTTCCTCAATTACGAATTTGGTCTCACGCGGGCGGCGAAGAAGTTCCCCGGCAAGGCGGCCTTTCGATTCTTCATTTATCGTGTTGATCCTCGCTGGGGATTTCGCTCCGCCGCCAAACGCTACTATCAGTTCCATCCTCAATTCTTCGTTAAGCGTGCCGAGCGTGAAGGCGCCCTCAGCGGCATGGCGAATTTCAACGCGATCGAACCTTCTGATGTTGTGCCGCCCGCATTCGCCACCTTCAACCGACCGGACTTGGCCGCAGGCAATCGTCGGGAACTGGTCAAGTTGCTTCGGTACACCGAGTTCATCGGTTGGTGGGGTTGGGCCCTCAGCATCAGACCTGGACAGGCCCAAAACAAGCCGGAGCCGGAACAGGCCTGGGCCCACGTGGAAGAGTTGGCGCGCCGGGAACCACCCGACGAAGTCGCCCTGAGCATCCTCAACTGCGCCCTGCACGACCGCGACGGCAACCGTAGGCTTCATTGGGAGTACGTACCTGAATGGGGCGGCTACAACTACCTGTGCAATCCCGATCCGGAGATCACGGGCATCGGTGGAGACATCAACCGCTTCACGCTGACGTACGAACGCGAGGTATCCGAGGTGGATCTGTTTGAACTGGACGGAATGCGATACGACAACCCCATCGTCTTTGCGACGGACAACTTCCGGCGCGAGCATTTCCAGTGGGCAGATCACCCCCTCGCGTTTGACCATCTTTCCAAGCAACCTGTGATTCCGCTGGATTTTTCGAGCTTCGAGTGCGCCAAGGCCATTGCCGACGACATGCATGATCGCGGGAAGCTGGTCGGGTCGAATTACGCGCCCGTGAACTATGCCAACGACATATTCCACATCCAACTCCTGGACGTTGTATCGAGCGAGACGCTTTGGACGTGGCCCACGAATGCGAAGCTTGCCTTGCAGCGTACTCTGGCCAACCAGAAGATCGTGTGTATGTCAGGGCAGGAAGCGAAGAAGGATTGGGCTCCGGAGCGGATCGAGTCTGAGATGAAGCAGGCCATGTTCTACGGCACTTTTTACTACCTCACTGCGATGCCTGGCCTCCACGACCGGTGGATCCCTTTAACAACGCGATTAGCAAAGGCAGGGTGGGAACCGGTAACACATGCCCGGTGTCCGGCCCTCGGACCGATGGTCGAGCGGTTCGGTGGATTTGCCGGCCGGAATCTGCATTTCACCCTGCGCAACGAGGCGGCAAATGCGAAGTTCGTGGAGCTGGACATCGACGCGGAGGCCCTGGGCCTGAATGCGTCGCCTCAACCGGACCTCTGGCTGATGCAGGATGCCCATACCCATCAGCGGCTTGAAGCAAATCAGGATGGCCCGCGTTGGCCGGTGAACCTGACCGTCCTCGCTAAGGACACGGTTGTACTGCGCGTGGCAACTCCTTTCGGTCTCGCGCTCGATCACCTTTTTGCGGTCCCCGACCTTTTGCGCACGTCGGCGAACTATCGCGACGCGCTGCGGGACGCGAACGTAGCGGTCGTGTGTCCCGATTATGAAGCGCTGGTACAGGAAGTGCAAATCGCCCAAAGCGCGCTCATTGCCCAAGAGGTTCGGTCTGCCGATGTGCTTGCTCGGCTCCAGGCCGTAGCCGCCGCGCTCGCCGCGCCCGACGTGCAGCCGTGGACCACCGAAACCAGGTGGTGGAGCGAACGGCTGACGAACCGCAGCGCAGCGGCCCGGCAGGGGATATTGGCCGCCGTGAGTGTTCTCTCGAAGGAATAGGCGAGTCTGTCGCTACATCAAAGAGCTCCGGACACAATGAATGGCCTCCGCGGAACAACCTTGAAGACACTGCCAGTGACCTGGTCACGAAGCGAGTACATCGCCAACGCTGCGGTTCTGGGTTTATGCGTTTTTTCCGTTGCGAATCCGCTTGTCAAGCAGGCCGTATTGTTTTTCTTTCCTTCCCCGATCGCCGGCCTGAATATGATGCAGTGGTTCCAAGGATTGTGTTTTCTGCTGGTTCTCCTAACGCTGCCCATGGTGCCCAGAGGTTGTAATGAGCTGTCTCGCCCGTTTTCCAGACTTCTGTGGGCCTATGTCATATCGCTCAGTGTCATCCATCTCAGGCTCCTTTCGACCGGCCGTATACCGACCGATATGCTCTTCACGGAACGCATGGTCCATTTCAAGATCGTATTCGCATTACTGTTCTGGTACTACGCATCCCGCCTGGTCCAGTCGTACGAATTCGCCCGGGTGTTGTTGCACTCGATACTGCTTGGCGCCCTAATCAGTGCGGGCTGGATCATCGTCTGTTATTTTTCCGGCATTGGCGGGGCCCACTATGCGTTCGCCGGGATAACCGCCACGGCCGGATCTGAGGGGGCATCGGGAAAAGGTGTGGCTGGTTTCTTATTGCCCGCAGCGGCAGGAGCGATGTTCCTGGCCTTGCGAGACGGTTCTTACCGGTGGGCCCTGTCCGCTGCGCTGATTGTGGCGGCAGTATTTGTCACATTCGATCGATCCGCTCAGGTTGCCTTCGTGGTCGCGCTGGCCTGGATGGCTGTTTGGTGGCTCGCGCTGGCCCGCCCCAGACCTGCCTCACAAATCGTCTTTCTCTTCCTGGCCATTGTCCTCGTGTCAGGAGGCATTTACTACGCCCATCATGGGACCGAAGAACTGCTTGTCCGATGGACGCGTGACTTCGACCGTGGAGAGATTGGCTCCGGACGAGGGGCTTTCTATACGGGCGCATGGAACTGGTTCTGGTACGACTCCAGCGTTGCGGATTTCCTCCTGGGCATGGGGTATGTCAACATCGGCGATGTCATGCACACCGCCTCGGGTGCTTTCCGCCACACCCACAGCGATTTGTTCGACATGCTCATGATAGGTGGGATTGTGGGTCTGGCGCTATATTTTCTGCTGTTCCACACGATTGCCTCCCTGGGGAAAGGTTTGCCAATCGGGAGTGCGGAGTTTGCGACATTGGCCGCAATGCTGTTGTCCTTTGGTGTAATGAGCCTGCTTACCGGGCTGATAGCGTTTCCCCATGCGATGTACGCCTTTGGGGTCCAGTGCATCTGTATTCGAGTGCTCGCCGTGCAAGAGGAGAGCGACTTACGTTCTCAGTATGCCCATACGGGCGCGCGTACGATGATAGCGGTAACGAAGAATCCCGGAGAATCGGGCGATCTCATGTTCTGAATTTCGAATAGCGGCAGACGCGATGATCAGAGTACTCCATATCGGTCCCGATGAACGCGCCCTCGGGGGCATTGCTTGTGTCATCCGAACGTACATGCGCTGTTTGGCGAACCGTTCCTTGTCTGTACGCCGGCTGGCGACGGTCAACGAGGGCCACCGTCTGAAGAAACTGTTCGCCGCGGCGGCGGCCTATGTCCGAGCGCCCTTCGAAATCATGCGCGTTGATCTGGTTCATGTCCACACCGCTTCGAGAAACAGCTGGCGGCGAAAGGCGCCGTTGGTGATTCTCACAAAGCTGCAAAGACGGAAGCTGGTGATTCATATCCACGCTGGGGGGTTCGCGGACTTTTTGGATTCGATGGGCCGTAGCCGACGATGGCTGAACATACGCCTGTTGTCGCTGGCAGATTGCGTCGTGTGTCTATCCCCCTCGACACGCGCCGAGCTTGCGAAACACCTGCATACGATCCCCGTGGTGACCATCCCGAATCCTTGTAGATTCTTTCCCTGCGAGGAAAAGGTCTGCCGAGAACCGGGCGTGGAAATACTCTTCACGGGCGCGATTGCACGGCCCAAGGGTGTGTTTGATTTGGTCCGAGCCTTTGCTTTGGTCGTGCGGGAGTGCCCGAGGGAGAAGCTCAGGCTGGTGATCGCCGGAGGAGGCAAGGCGGAGGCGTGCAGAGAACTGGCCCGCGAATGGGGCGTCGAGGACAACGTGTCCCTGCCGGGATGGCTTGCTTCACGTCAATTGCAGGAGGCCTATGCCAAGGCTGACATTTATTGTTTGCCAAGCTACATCGAGGGGGTGCCGATGGGTGTTTTAGAGGCCATGGCTTTTGCCTTGCCGATCGTCGCCAGTCCGGTAGGGGGCATCCCCGACCTCGTCGACGATGGGGTTCACGGCCTCTTCGTGCCCCCCGGCGATGTGAACGCCCTCGCGCTGGCCTTGAGGCGACTGATTGACAACCCCGTTGCCAGGGAATCGATGGGGGCGGCATGCCGCCAGCGCGTCGCGAGCCGGTACGCTCCGCAGCAGGTGGGCCGTCAACTCGACCGGTTGTATCATTCCTTACTACGAGGGAACGAGCCGGAGGACACCGAGCTGGCGAACCGGGTGGCAGAACCCGATGAAAACGATGATGGCGCGTTCTGTCGCCGGCCAAACCTGCAAGTGTAGTCCGACGGACCACGGACTCCAGATCGCTTCGTTGGTTGGACTAGACTTGGATTGAATCGGACGTGTCCGTTCACATGGAGACATCAAATGTACAGCTTGCTCAAGACATCCTATGAAAACGCGCCACTCTTTCTCAAGAAAATGATATGTCGTCTTCCCTATCGGTTCATGGCAGGCGGTGACTATCGGCGTACGCTCCGTTTATGCGAGAAGCTGAACCGTATGTCACGGGACGAGGTCTTGCTTCTGCAGCAGGTCCAGCTTCGTGACCTGCTTGAGTTCGCCGTTGAAGAAGTGCCGTTCTATCACCATCTGCGCGGCGTAGTCCGGCGTTGCAAGCCCTTTGACGCCCTCAAGGAATTCCCGCTTCTCACCAAAGAAATGGTGCAGCAAAATTTCAAGGCATTGCTTCCAAAGTCACTCGAGCGAATACCGCACCATCAAGGAACGACGGGCGGATCTACAGGGAATCAGTTGGTCATCCTGGAGGATGAATCTGCCTACGCCAGGGAGAAAGCGTACGTACACTCGGAATGGAAGCGGGTGGGCTATACGCCGAAATGCAGAACGGCAGCGTTTCGAGGCGTTTCCTTCCGGAAGATTACGGACTCATGCTTCTGGCAGGAGAATCCCATTCACAACGAGTTGCAGTTTTCTCCGTTCCACATGAGCGAGGAGAATCTCCAACGCTACATTCGCAAACTCATCGCGTACCAGCCCGAGTTTCTCCACGGATACCCATCAGCCGTAGATGTAATCGCCGAGTACGTGCTCCGCCATGAGCTTGTTTCAACCCTGCCCCCGATCAAGGCTGCGCTTCTGGCATCGGAGGCGTGTTCCGAGGCGCAGCGGCAACGCGTGGAGGCAGCGTTTCGGACGCGCGTGCACACTTTCTACGGGCACTGCGAAAGGACGGTGCTCGGCGGAGAGTGCGAGAAAAGTCGCTGTTATCACGCGTTCCCGACCTACGGTGTGCTGGAAATTCTGAATGAGAAGGGGGAGCCCTGCGCTGTGGGGCAGTTCGGCGAGATCGTGGGGACAGGTTTCCTTAAGCGTGCGATGCCCCTGATTCGATATCGTACGGATGATTTCGCGATCAGGGAACCGTACACGTGCGAATGTGGTCGCTGCTGGGACCGGTTTTCACATGTTGTAGGGCGAAGGTCATTCGAGGGAGTCGTTGTCGGGCGAAGCGGCACGAAGATATCGGCGACCGCTCTGAACATGCACGGGGATGTGTTTGAGAATGTTGTGCGATATCAGTACTACCAGGAAGAGCGAGGCCGATTGGAAATTCGCGTGATTCCGAATACTCGCTTTCGGGAGTGCGACAAGGAGAGCATCCGCTGTGCTCATGAGAAGAAATTATGGGGGGAGGTGCAAGTCCGTGTCGTTCCCGTGCGGCACATCCCGTTAACCAAATCCGGAAAACAAAGGCGAGTAATCAGCGTGTTAGGCAAACAGGTTGCCCCATTGACGGTAGGTTCTTTCGATGACGGTTGTTCTGTCCCAACCTTGTGAAGATGTGGATGTCGCGCTCGTCAGAGCACGTACGCAGAGACTCCGCGCTTTTGTCGAGGCATGTGACTATGTCGGTTACGATCCTTTTGACGCTCTCAACAGCCCGCTCTTGCGCGCGGTGAGTTCGCCAGGCAAATGGCTGAGAATCGCCTGCACCCAATTTCTGAGACGGTGCCCTATCAATCTGAGGCCGATCCTGGGCGTGAAGAAGGGACATAATCCCAAGGGCATCGGGCTCTTTCTCTGGGGCTACGCCAGACTCTGCGCGATGAGCGAGGGACGAGAGTACCGCGACAGGGTCGAGTACCTTCTCGATCTCCTGGGAGAATTGCGGAGTGAAGGCTGGTCCGGCAACTGCTGGGGCTACAACTTCGACTGGCAAAACACGAAGATGTGGACGCCGCGGTACACGCCGACGATCGTGAATTCCGCATTCATCGGCCATGCTCTTCTTGACGCCTACCACTTTGCCGGCGTGGAGAGAGCTCTCGATATGGCAGTGGGGATCAAGGAGTTCATCTGCCGTGATCTGAAACGTTACGAAGAGAGCGACAGGCTTTGCTTCAGCTATACGCCATTAGATCAAACCTATGTGCACAATGCCAATCTCCTGGGAGCATCGCTGCTAATCAGGCTTCACCGGATATGCGGCGACGATGCTCTGAGGGATGTGGCACTGGCGAGCTTGAGATACGGCCTTCACCACCAGCGGGCGGACGGCGCCTGGTACTACGGGCAGATGAGGCTGGGACACTATGTCGATTCTTTCCATACCGGTTTCAATCTCCAGGCCCTTCAGTATTTCATCCGCGCCGGGTATGGATTTGTCTGTGAGGAAAACTATAACCTGGGGCTGCGTTACTACGTGGAGAACTTCTTCCTGCCCGATGGAGCCGCCAAGTATTATGACAATCGGATCTTCCCCATAGACATTCACAGCGCCTGCCAGGCGGTCGTGCTCCTGTCCGACGCACTTGCCGAGCAGCCTGAATTATCGAGGCGCGTTCTCGACTGGATGCTCGCGCACATGTGGAGTCCCAGGGGATATTTCTACTACCGCAAAGGTCGGTTCCACACCAATAAGATTTGCTATATGCGCTGGTCTCAGGCGTGGGCCTTCCATGCACTCACGTCCTATCTGTACAACAACACCCAAGATACCCCGCACAACTGGCACGGGAGCCCTGCTCATGCGAATCTGGATTGACCTGGCCAACTCCCCGCACGTGAATTTCTTCGCGGCGATGATCAAAGACCTTCAGAAACAGCACGATGTGCTCCTCACGACCCGACCCTATGCGAACACGGTTGATCTGCTCAAGTTGTACGGCTTCAAGTACCATGTGATCGGGCGCCATTACGGAGCCAACAAAGCTAAAAAGCTGCTGGGCTTTTCGCTGCGGTTCTGGCAACTCTACCGGTTTCTGAGAAAGCAGGACGTCGAAGTGGCTATCTCGCACAGTTGCTTTTATTCGCCCATCATCGCCCGCCTCCTTGGCGCCAGGAGCATTTACCTCAACGACAACGAGCACGCCGCGGGAAATCGAGTCGCCTTCCCGTGGGCCACGACGATTATGGTGCCCGAGTTCCTTTCATTAGACAAGGTCAGGCGGCAGTGGGGTTCGCCGGACAAGACCGTGCAGTACCCCGGCGTCAAAGAGGGAATATACCTTTGGAAGCTTGGCAGTTCTCCTGCCGGGGGAGCGAGCGATCAGCGGTCCGGCGCCGGAGAGATCTTCATTCGGCCTGAGCCATGGGCCGCGCAATACTACCGGGGCGCCACTAATTTCATGGACGACCTCATCGTCGATCTAAAGGACAAGTACAAAATCGTCGTGCTGCCCCGGGGAGAACAACAGGCCATGCACTATCGGCAGGAGAAGTTCACCGGCATCGTCATTCCCGACGAGGCATTGAGCCTGGAGGCCGTCCTGACAAGGTGCATGCTCTTCATTGGCGCCGGCGGTACGATGACACGAGAGGCCGCCGTCCTGGGCATACCGACCGTTTCGGTGTACCAGGACCAGTTGCTGGACGTGGACAGGTATCTGATCGCTCAGAAACGGATGATACACGAGAAGAATCTTACTGCCGCTGCGGTTGACGAACTTGCCAGAGACATGCGGAATGTGCCCCCCAGCAGCGATCTTCTCAAGAAAGGTCAGAGCGCCTACGAACTGATCATGCGAAACCTCCTGGATGGAAACGGCGAACAACAGTCCAGTGCGACCAGTCCGTTGTCCGCTGCGTAGAGCATCATACTAAGGCCCAACGGGTCTTTGGCAATCATGCCAGGTCATCAGAAACTGCCTGTCTGTAAGGATCGTATCATGCTGACCGGAGCTGTCATCGGATTGGGACGCATGGGGTTGACGCACTTCTCGATATTGAATACGCACCCGCAAGTCAACTTCGTGGCCGTATGTGATTCATCCTCGTTCATGCTCAAGAAAGTGGCCAAGCACCTGAACGTAATGGCTTACAAGGACATGGACACAATGCTTGAGGACACGCGGCCCGACTTCGTGATTGTTGCCACGCCTACCGCACTGCATGCCGAGGCCGTCAAGTGTGCGGTCGGTTGTGGGGCGCACGTCTTTGTGGAGAAACCGTTTTCGCTCAATCCAGAGCAGGGCCGCGAGCTCTGCCAGGCTGTACAAGGCAAACATCTTGTCCACCAGGTCGGTTATGTCAATCGCTTCGGCGATGTCTTCATGGGAGTGAAGAAACTGCTCGATTCAGAAGCGATTGGGAATGTGGTAACCTTCAAGGTGGAAATGAATGGTCCAACGGTTCTTCACGGGGCCCGGGGCAGTTGGCGATCGAAGACAACGGAGGGAGGCGGCTGCCTTTACGATTTTGCCTCGCACGGCGTTGACCTGATCAACTACCTGATCGGCCCCCCCGCCCGGGTCCTCGGGGCCGTCCTGGGAAAAATCTATTCCGAAGGCGTGGAGGACACGGTAAGCGCCACCTTCGTCTACGAAGACGGCACCAGAGGCAATCTGCTGGCCAACTGGAGCGATGCCTCCTATCGAAAGCCTACCTGTCACTTCGAGGTGCTGGGCAGGCATGGCAAGATCATGGCCAATCCGTACTCGTACAAGGTATTCTTCCGCAAAGATCCTGAACTGGAGGGGTTCTCCCAGGGCTGGAACGAACGATACTTCGCCGCGATTGCCAGGCCCGTTCGCTTCTTCGTACGCGGGTTTGAATTCACGCGACAGCTTGACTATTTCATCGACCGCATATTGGAACGAAAACCTTCCGAAGTGTGCTCATTCGAAGATGGGCTCGAAACGGACCTTATCATCGATCGAATCCGAAGAAGCGGGGAGAATGGAGGCCGAAAAGGTGGATAGAATTATATTTGGCGACAATCAGTTCTTCGGCATTAACCACATGTCGGAAGAGAGAGCTCAGGCTCGAGCGGAACGTTTCAGGGACATCGGGACCATCATCGAGGTCATCGACAGAGCGTACGCCTGTGGCATCCACGCCTTTATGTTCAACACGCACGATCGAGTGGGCGAGTTGTGCGACCATTTCCGCGCCCACCCAGGCAGGTACCGCGATCTGCGCCTGTATCCCTCGATGCCCTACGCACATAAGTACGCGAACGCGGTGAATGAGAAGGGAATGGTGAAAGCTCTGAACGAATTCGTCCTCTCCGGTCGCAGCACCGCCCAGGTCGTGAGAACTCTCATTCGCGGCGGCCGGACGGTTATCCACCGAGACATGCTTGAGGTGATGAAACTGCTCGTCGATCTCGAGATGAGAATGTTCAGGGGACTCAACGTCAGAGCGGTGTTCCTGCAGAACATCGTCACCGACCTTCTGCTTGGATTTGGCGTGAAAGAAGTCTTCCTGGAATTCTGCAACCATATCAAGACCAGCTATCACGTTGAACCGGCCTTCATCACGACGAACATGCCCACGCTTGTGGATTTTCTGCTCGCCAGCGGAATCGAGAATCCGATTGTGTGTTGCGGCATCAACAAGGCCGGATTCGCGATGTGTCCCAGTCAGGCGCAGTGCGAGAAGGCGTTGGCGGAGAAATCTTTCAGACCGATAGCGATGTCGGTATTCGCTTCGGGGACGATCTCTCCCAAAGAGGCGATCGAGTATGTCTGCGGTCTTCCCAATGTTCAATCGATTGTATTTGGCGCCTCATCCAAACAGCACATTGAGCACACCCGGGAGATGATCTGTTCACAGTGGGATTTGGGAGCGTTCGTGGCTCGTCCCGCGGCTGTGTCTTAGGGCGGTGATCGACTGTAACCGATATCGCTGTGTGGGCGAGCGGCTGGCTCCTGACCCCGCCGTGTTGCTCCCAAGGTCGAGTGACATGCGGAAGACCTTTTTCCGCTTGAGACTACAGGTCATATACGAACACTAAGGAGTTCCCAATTGACTACTTTGACTACATATAGACCATTTGGATTGTCCAAAGAAGACTTTCTTACGGAAATGCAATCTCGCCATGAACCAATTTTCGGGCAAGAAGGTTGTAGCAAACTTTCTCAAGCAGTTGTAGTTGTAGCAGGGAATGGGGGAATTGGTTGTCCCGTTATAGAAACATTGGCACGGGCTGGAGTTGGCAACTTTCGGTTAATCGATCCAGAGCTGTTTGATATATCGAATCTGAACCGACAAACTTTTGCAACCGTCGAGACAATTGGCCAGGCAAAATCAAAAGTTGCAGCAAAACGCATTAAGGAAATAAATCCGTATGCCAAAGTGGAAAAGCTATTTGTTGAATGTGCCAACCTCAGAAATGTCGAGGAATTGGTTGAGGGAGCAGATATTGTCGTGGAAGCGACCACTTCTCGATCGAGCAAATACTTGTTTCATGATACAGCACACAAGAACCACGTACCTGTAGTTGAAGGGGTTTGTATGTTTATGGGTGGTCAGGCATGGTTGACAGACTACTCCAATCCCAAACAGAAGAAAATAAGCATGCCTACAGGAATCCCCTTAATCAACCGCCTATATTACATTCTCGTGGGGCAAAAAAAGGTCGTAAGCGAACAGGAAATCATGGCATTGGATGAATATACCAATCCTTTTGCCAAAGACCTTGTCCCCCAGTCAACAGGATTTGTAGTCCATATCACAGCAAATTTTGTGGCTGGCCTGGCAATTAAACATTTGATAGGCAAAGCAGGGGGGAAGAAGATTCAGTTTCCTAAACGCCAAATATATTTCGATCTATTTAATATGAAGATGTGTACCAGTAGTCGTTTTTCTGTGTTGTTGAAAATGTCATTTCTACATTTAAAACGTAAATTTTCGTTTGGCGGAAACAGGGGGAAATAAAGGACAACAAACAACAGGAATAACCATGCTCTGCATAGAACATCGAAGAATTGGGGCTTAGCATTGTAGAACATTGAAGAATCAAAACTCGCACACTTCAACGTGTTGACTCACTCAGATAATGGTCTATGACGACCGGGAAGTGAACTCTCGCTGTAGCCCAAATGGCTTTGCGGGCAGCGCGTAGCAGTCTGCCGGACCAGGCGAGAGCAAAAAGTCCTGAGAAGTTCAGGCAATCACAACTAATGGTTTGCCTTGTAATCAAAGAAGTTCTCCTCCTTATAAGGGCTAACATTATGGGTGATACATGGGCAAGGGCGATGACGTTTTGGGGATCGATTCTTTTCTTTGTGGAAGCAACGTGTCAGGCGATGATGCCCGTCATAGGAAATATGAGTGTTTATCCCGAGACGACGATTCATGATGAGCGGCGTGCGGAACCGTTTGTCATGCCGGCCGATGGAACAATTGAGACTATTTCCATTTATCACGAGGGTGGCGGTAGTGAGATGCTCCTGGGCGTCTATCTGGGTGCCGCAGCGCCGGACGTGCGTGTCGGCATCACTCCCTGGACACCTGTCAGTGCGAACGAAGGGTGGCAAACCGTGGCTCTGACGCAGCCCTTGTGGATCCCCGAAGGGACACGGATCTGGCTCGCCTGGGTCTTCGAAGAAAATCCCGGAATGCGATACCAGATCGCACCGGCAAGATCGGTGGAATCTGAGAACGACTGCGACGCGGGCATGCCGGGCACATTCGGAAGCAGTCGAGAGGTTGATCGCAGTCATTCCGTCTATGCCACGTATATTCGGGACGGGCATCCGATCATCAACGAAGTGCTTTCGAGAAATGATGTGTTTTCCGAGTGGCCCTTTATCGACCAGGACGGGACGAAACAGGGTTGGATCGAATTATATAACCCGACCCGCCTCCCGATTTCTCTTGGGGAGTACTATCTATCAGACAGCGCGGAGACCCCGCAGAAATGGGCCTTTCCCGACATCGTCATGTGGCCGCGTACATATTTTCAGGTGTGGACCTCGGGCAAGAATCGCAGCGAGCCGGGGGCGCAACTGCACGCTTCCTTCAACCTGATGGATAGCGAGAGCGTTTTTCTGACGTACGCAACTCCGGACAATCAGATAGACATGCTCGAAGAAGTCAGAGTCCCTGTCGACCACTCGTACGGCCGATATCCCGATGGGGTCGGGAGATGGCACTTCTATACAAAGCCGACACCGAGGTCCGCCAACACCTGGGAGAACAAGAAACGATTCGTTATCGATCAAAAGCACGTGTCCCTGACAGTGGGGACCCGATACCAACTGACCGTGACGCCTCCCGACGAAAGGGTGCTCTGGAGTTCCGACAACCCCCTCGTATGGGTCGATCCGACGGGTGGGCTCCTGGCCGTTCAACACGCGTTGAGAGAAAACGCTCAGGCAACGATCACGGCACGCTCGGTGGATGGCGATTTTGTGGATTCCTGTCGGGTGACCATCGTCAGTTGGCTGGCCAATCTCTCCGAGCTCAAGGTGGTGGCAACGCCATATGCATCTTACATCCTGGCGAAAGAAGGAGACGATATATTCTATACGGTAGACCGTGACTTGTACAGGACCAGCGACAGGTTTACAACCTCGCATTTCCTGTCTACGCTTCCCGAAGATCTGGATGTTCCCAAGATGCAGGTAACACCGTTTGGCTACTTCGTACAATGTGCAAAGACAATCTTCGAGTCGTACGACCTCATCCATTGGACTCCCAGTTTCAAGATGAGCATGGGAGGTCTATATCATAGCCTTGCCTACCATTGGGAACCGGCATCGCAAACCGGGTACCTCTATGCGGGTGAATACTCCCATGAGCTCAACCACAGGCATTCGGTGTGCAGGGGGGTCTTTTCTGCCACGGGACAGCCGGTCTGGGAAACCGTTCTTGATTTTGCGACAATGTCCGAATGGCAGGACGATAAATCCGTTCTGGACAGCGTCCGTCACGTCCACACCGTCTGCGTGGACCCCTACACGGGACACGTGTGGGTCGGTACGGGAGACGATGACGCCCATTCGAGGTTGCTCTATTCGGATGACAACGGCGAGAGCTTCAGGGTCGTGGGCATGGGCAGTCAGACCTGGCGCACTCTATCGATATGGTTTACGCAACGTTACGTGTACTGGTCCTTGGACACCTGGGACAACCAGGGCGTCTGGAGGATATCCCGATCCTATATCGACGAAGCGGGAGTCTGGCCTTGCCTGACTCCCGAGTTAGGGTGGGGAACGACCAAGGTGGGTGTTCGCTACTACGTTACGGCAAGTGAGACGGACGTGCGTTTTCCCGTGTCTGTCGGTGACATCTATAGGGAGACAAAGGCACGTACTCTGGACCCGGAGCACAGGGTGAGAGCCATAGACGATCCGGAATACGACTACAAGGAAAAGGTAGCCGAGTTGCACAACGGTGTGCTTTGGTATTGCTTGTGGGTGCATGATGACCGGGGCGATCCCATACTGATCCTGGGACAGTCTCCAGAAGGGGAATACCGAGACTACCGTGGCAGAGTCTTCGGCCTCAAGGAGTTGCCCAACGGCAGCGTTGACGTTCAGGAACTGCTCTCCGTTAGCTCCGCGAATCCCGAAAGAGACGATGCGCGCCCTCGACTGGAACCCATGGTACAGGACACGGACGGATATGTGTATTTCACGGGTGTGAATACGAATCATAGAATCTACAAGACGGAATTGAGATGGGTGGACGACCCCTTGCTTCGTTAGCGTGGAAGGCCAGCCTTCGTGTGTTGGATCCGACGCGTTCGATTGCCTGAACATGGCGTCGCCCGTGAGACGCCGCAGGCTGCGCGAGGTTTCAATAGGGCGATGGATAGAGAGGTGTGCAGTATGGCGCATGACAGAACAACCTGTCAGGGTGAACGTTCGCCTTCCCAGTCATGCTGTTGGGCCCTGGATTTCTTGTCTGACGTTGGCAGGTAGCCATTGAAACGCAAGAAGTTCTCGGCCTGCGAACAGATCGCTCAATCGAGGGCAAGGGGGCGAACGAGCCCGATGCATTCTCATGGAGGAACACCACGAAGCGAATATGGATGATTCTTGTTCTGCAGGCAACCTGCCAGGCGATGATGCCCGTAATCGGGAACATGAGTGTCTATCCCGAGGCGACGATTGACGATAAACGATGTGCCGAACCGTTCATCATGCCGGCAGGTGGCACAATTGAAACCACCTCCATCTATCACGAAGGTGGCGGGGATGAGAGGCCTCTGGGCGTCTATCTGGGTAACGCGGCGCCGGACGCGCGTGTCGGCATCACCCCGTGGACACATGTCAGTGCGTACGAAGGGTGGCAAACCGTCGCTCTGGTGCACCCCTTGTGGGTCCCCGGGGGGACGCGGATCTGGCTCGCCTGGGTCTTCGAAGAGAATCCCGGAATGCGATACCAGATCGTACCGGCAGGGTCAGTGGAATCTGAGAACGACTGGGACGGGGGCATGCCGGGCACATTCGGAAGCAGTCAGCAGGTTGATCGCAGTCATTCCATCTATGCCACGCATATTCGGGAGAGACATCCGATCATCAACGAGATTCTTCCGAGAAATGATGTGTTTTCCGAGTGGCCTTTTATCGACGAGGACGGGACGAAACAGGGTTGGATCGAACTATATAATCCGACCAGCCTTCCGATCTCTCTTGGGCAGTACTATCTATCAGACAGCGCGGAGGCCCCGCAGAAATGGGGTTTTCCCGACATCGTCATGTCGCCGCATACGTTTTCTCGGGTGTGGACCTCGGGCAAGAATCGCAACCAACCTGGGGCGGAGCTGCACGCTTCCTTCAACCTGATGGATAATGCGAGCGTTGTTCTGACGTACGCAACTCCGGACAATCAGATAGACATGCTCGAAGAAGTCAGAGTCCCCGTTGACCACTCGTACGGCCGATATCCCGATGGGACCGGCGGATGGCACTTCTATACGAAGCCGACGCCGAGGTCCGCCAACACCTGGGAGAACAAGAAACGATTCGTTATCGATCAGAAGCACGTGTCCCTGACAGTGGGAACCCGATACCAACTGACCGTGACGCCTCCCGACGAAAGGGTGCTCTGGAGTTCCGACAACCCCTTCGTACGGGTCGACCCGAGCGGGGAAGTTCTGGCCGCTCAAGACGCTCTGAGAGAAGACGCTCAGGCAACGATCACGGCACGCTCGGTGGATGGCGATTCTGTGGATTCCTGTAGGGTGACCATCGTCAGTTGGCTGGCCAATCTCTCTGAACTCAAGGTGGTGGCAACGCCATATGCATCTTACATCCTGGCGATGGATGAGGGTGATTTATTTTATACGATACGCCGCGACCTGTATAGTACCAACGATGGATTCAAAACCTCCCGCTTCCTTTCCACACTTCCCGAAGATCTAAATGTTCCCAAGATGCTGGTAACACCGTTTGGCTACTTCGTGCAATGTGCCAAGACAATCTTCGAGTCTCATGATCTAATTCATTGGACTCCCAGCTTCACGATGAACGTGAGAGGTTTACATCATAGCCTTGCCTGTCATTGGGAACCGGCATCGCAAACAGGATACCTTTACGCGGGCGAGTACTCCTCTGATCCCAACAACAGGCATTCGGTGTACAGGGGTGTTTTCCCTGCCACGGGGCAGCCGGTTTGGGAGACCGTTCTTGATTTTGCGCCACTATCCGAATGGCGGAACGATAAATCCGTTCTGGACAGCGTCCGCCACGTCCACACCGTTTCCGTTGACCCCTACACGGGACACGTCTGGGTCGGTACGGGAGATAATGACACCCATTCGAGGTTGCTCTATTCGGATGACAACGGCGAGAGCTTCAGGGTCGTGGGCATGGGCAGTCAGGCCTGGCGCACTCTATCGATATGGTTTACGCAGCGTTACGTGTACTGGTCCATGGACACATGGAATGACCAGAGCGTCTGGAGGATATCCCGATCCTATACCGACGAAGCGGGAGTCTGGCCTTGTCTGACTCCGGAGTTAGACTGGGGAACGACCAAGGTGGGTGTTCGCTACTACGTTACGGCAAGTGAGACGGACTTGCGTTTTCCCGTGTCTGTCGGTGACATTTACAGGGAGACAAAGGCACGCACTCTGGACCCGGAGCACAGAGTGAGAGCCATAGACGATCCGGAATACGACTACAAGGAAAAGGTGGCCGAGTTGCGCAACGGTGCGCTGTGGTACCACTTGTGGGTACATGATGACCGGGGCGATCCCATCCTGATCCTGGGGCAAGCCGCGGAAGGGGCGCATCGAGACTACAGGGGCAGAGTCTTCGGCCTCAAGGAGTTGCCCAACGGCAACGTTGACGTTCAGGAACTGCTCTCCGTTAGCTCCAGGAATCCCGAAACGTACGATGCGTACCTTCAACTGGAGCCAAGGGTACAAGACGACGATGGATACGTGTATTTCACGGGTGTTCATACGAATCACAGAGTCTACAAGACGAAACTGAGGTGGGTGGACGACCCCTTGCTTCGTTAGCACGGCAAGCGGGCCTCCCGGCGTCGGTCCCCATGGGTTCGATCGCTTCCCCGCGCGTGGCGTCCGCAGCGCGATACCGCAGACTGCAGGAGGTTTCAATATGACTATGGATAGAGAGATGTGCAGTATGGCGAATGACAGAACAACTTGTCAGGGTGAACGTTCGTCCCTGCTCTGCTGCTCCTTGCGACCCGTATGCCCGAGCCGGCCCTACAAATTGTTCTGGCAGGCGAGATGCCAGGGCCTTCGTCAGGCGTTCCGCGTCACCGTCCTGAGGATTCGACGTGCCATCACGACTCACACCGGCACTCGGAGCCGGCAGCAGAGCAAAACGCAACCGTTGGAGGCATTGGATCTCAAACCCGGGGAACTGGTTCGCGTGAAGCCCGAGCCCGAGATTCTTGCGACGCTCGACAAATGTGACCAACACAAAGGTATGGCCTGGATGCCCATGATGCGCGACTGCTGCGGCAAGGAGTTCAGGGTGTACAAGCGGGTCCACAAGATCGTCCTCGAGAGTAGCGGAGAGATTCGCAAGCTCAAGAACACCGTGTTGCTCGAGAACGCCATATGCAACGGGATCTATGGCTGTGACCGGTCGTGCTTCTTCTTCTGGAAAGAGGCATGGCTCGAACGCGCCGCGGCGTGTTGCTGACAAATGACGAGCCTGTGACAATGGAACTCCTGCGCCGTGTCCGACCTGTGAGAACGAAACGGGGCGCCGGAGGCAGTCGGCGGATTATCCTGTTGCGTGTCCCCACGTGAGACGAAATACGAAATGGGCTCCGGACTGACAGCTCTGAAGATGCTATTGCGGCCTCGTTACTCTTCCGGCACGCAGTTGCTTCCCGCCTATGAGCGGGCCTTTGCGAAGATCATTGTTGGTGTTGACGTTCCCGCATTAGCGTTCGGCCGAGGCAGGGTAGCGCTGTGGTCGATTCTCAACGCCATCGGCGCCAAGGATGGGTGTGAGGTCGTCGTTCCGGCGTACACGTGCGAAACCGTCCCCATGGCCGTCAAATTCGCCGGAGCCCGATGTGTCTACACAGATGTCGAGACCGGACGCTATGATGTGTCCCTGCGCGGTGCAGCGCGTGCCCTGACCCAAGACACCCGGGCGGTCATTTGTCAGCATACCTATGGGATTCGCCAACCCGTGCGAAACTGGATCGAGTGGACGTCGGAGCAAGGCGTCCTTCTGATTGAAGACAGATGCCAGCTCATAGCCAACGAATCCAATGGAGATGCCGCTGCGATTCTTGCGGCCGCGGCGTATTTCAGCACCCATTTCAGCAAGCCGTACTCAACCGCACAGGGAGGGATGGCGGCCTTTGCCGATGCGGAACTGTATGCCAGGGTCAAAGAAATAAGGGACCGCTTTCCCAATGACAACGCGGCCCAACGCGCTCGGGCGCTGGCCCTGCAAACGCTGCTCTACGCCGTCATGGTTCGACCGGCAACCAGAGCGATCGTTGGGAGCATCTTCCGTTGGGCTCAGCGCAGCGGCCTCATTCGTGGGACGGTTGCACACGATGAATACGGGGATGTCATGCCCGCCGACTATTTATCGCGCGCCGCCAATTTCCACGCGGCCGTCGGCACGGGAGAGCTCCTTCGCTGGCGCACCAATCGTCAGCATCGCCGTCGTCTGACAACGTTCTACCTGGACAACCTGGCCGCGTACGGTGTGAATGCGGAAGCCTTCGGAAACGGAGATGACGACCCCGTGCTTCTGATGGTGCCCCTGCTCGTGACTAACAAGGAAGAGGTATTGAAACGAGCCGCCAAAAGGGCGCTACCCATCGGCACCTGGTTTGACCGCTGTCCCGCTCACCTTGACCGGAGGACGGCTCGTCAATATGACTACCAGCCCGGACAGTGCCCGAACGCCGAGTATCGGGTATCGAAGGAGATTCACCTGCTGACCGCTCCGTCGGTCAGTCTCCGTCAGGCGGAACGCGCAGTCCGGTTTGTCGAGAAATATGCTCTTAGCGCCGGACCGCCTGAAGAGCACCGGAGTAAACAGGCCCAAACGATGATGAATCTGCAGGAGAGCTGACTATGGATGTCTCGCTTCTGGACTCCACGGACCCGGAGTGTGACCGCTTCGTAGAGCACATGGCCGGGGCCCGGTTGTGCCATATGCCGGCGTGGACCCGCATGGTCGAGAAGGCGTTCGGTTACAAAGGATTCTACCTGGTCGCTCGCAACAACGGTCGCGTCTGCGGCGTGCTTCCTCTGGTGCACGTTCGCAGCAGACTGTTCGGCAGCCGCCTGGTATCTCAACCTTTCAGCGATTACGGTGGGCCGGTGGCGACCAGTCCCGCGGCTTCGGAAGCGCTCTACGACCGGGCGGCCGAAATCGCCGCCCAATGCCGGTGTGACTCCATGGAACTCAGAAATACGATTCCCCTGTCGCGCGATCTTCACGTGCGTACCGATAAGGTATCCATGTACCTGCCTCTGGTGGCGGATCCGCAGGAGGTATGGAAGGACCTGCGTCACAAAACCCGCAATCGAGTTCGCAAGGCCGAGAAAGCGGGCCTGACCGTAAAGGCGGGCGGGCAAGAATTGCTGGATGAATTCTACCGGGTCTGGACGGTGCGGATGCGCGAACTGGGCACGCCGTGCTATCCGCGCAAACTGTTCAGCAGCATCCTGGAGGCATTCCCCGACGCGGGGCAAATCTTCCTGGCGACCCTCGATGGAGTAACCACAGCCGTCTTGTTCGCCTATACATTCAAGGGCTGGGTGCAGTGTTCCTGGGGAGCGGCCCTGCGGGACTACGACAACCTGGGACCGAACTACGTCCTCAACTGGGGCGCCATTGAATACTACTGTGAGAGGGCGATGAAGTGGTATGACTTCGGACGCAGCACCATCGGCAGCGGGCAACACATATTCAAGCAGCGCTGGGGGGCGAATCCGATACATCTGTACTGGCAGTACTGGACGCCGCCGGGGATGGAGTTGCATTTGGTCAAGCCCGACGATCCCCGGTACAAAAGAAAAACGCAAATGTGGAAGAAGCTTCCGCTGCCGGTGACGCGCATTCTCGGTCCGCGCATAAGCTGCAGCCTGCCCTGAAACGGACCTCTGCCACCTCGCCGGCCATATCGACCGGTGCGGCGGGTCACAAACCTTGGGAGGAAACTACGCATGGACGCGAGGTATCCAGTACAAAATCTCAATGCGTTTAGTTGCGAGCTGGAAGACTGGTTCCACATCCTTGACAGTGACATAGCCCCGCGGATTGAAGAATGGCCGGGCCCCCCGTTGCGCGCCGAACGAAGCGTTCAGCGGCTGCTCCAGCTCTTCGAGGAAACTGACGTTCGGGCCACGTTCTTCTGTCTGGGCTGGATGGCCGAGCGAGCCCCCCGGTTGATCCGGCAATGTCAGCGAGCCGGTCACGAGATCGGCTCGCACGGGTATGGTCACGTCCTCGCGTACAGGGTAGGCCGTCGCGCCTTTCTGGAAGACATCACGCGCTCGAAGAAGATCCTGGAAGATATCACGGGCGAGGAGATTGTTGGATTCAGGTCTCCTGGATTCTGCGTCAGGGAGGACAATCAGTGGGTTTTCGAAGTGGTGCGGGAGGCCGGCTACACGTACGATGCCAGCGTATTTCCCGCCCACCACGGTCACGGGGGATTAAACCACGCCAATCCCGACCCGCACGTGATCCAGACGCGGACGGGATCGCTCTCCGAAATCCCCACGTCGACGGTGAAGTTTCTGGGCCGGCGCGTTTGTCTTTTCGGTGGCGGTTACCTGCGCATTTCACCTCTGCCCCTCATCCGCTGGGGTATACGACGACTGCACCATCAAGGCCGTCCACTCGTTGTGTACATGCATCCGAGAGAGATCGATCCCAATCATCCCCGCCTGCCTCTTCGGGCGAGGCGACGATTCAAATGCTATGTCAATCTCCGCAGCACCATGTCGAAACTGACGTGGCTCTGCGAGCACTATCGCTTCACGACGATGAGGATGCTGGCGATGCAGGCCTGTGGTCGCACGCCGGCGCAAGTCAGCGCGGCAAGGGAGACAATGACACCGGAAATAGTGCAAGCCCGGCACCGAAAGGTCGTCTGTCGGCCCGAACACGTGTGCTGAATTCCAAGCAGCAAAGTTCAAATGATGCTGTTTTCCTGGTATCCGTTGGCACATTCCGTACGACATACTCGGGCGGGGGGAAGAGAGGGGGCATGCCTATGAACGCGTACTTCTGGGTCTATCTTGGATCTGTATTTCTGGCGGTGGCAGCCACTCCCGCTGTCATCTGGCTGGCGCGTCGAGTCGATGCGCTCGATCGCGGCGGCATCCGCGCCTCTCACGACAAACCCGTTCCACGCATCGGAGGCGTGGCCATCTTCCTGGCGGCCATGGGCACCATCGTGCCGGTCTTGTTCCTGAACAATCGACTGGGCGGGGCATTTCGAGCGGTGCAACTGCAATTGGGCAGTCTGCTCTGTATGGTGACGTTTGTCTTTCTCGTGGGATTGGTCGATGATCTGCACGGCTTGCCGGCGCGGGTGAAATTCGCGGCCGAGACCGTAGCGGCTGTGGCCTTGTGTTGCGTGGGCGTTCGCATTACCAGTCTGGAGATCACGGAGGGATTCGTGCTCAATTTGGCGTGGTTCTCCTTTCCTCTGACGGTACTCTGGATCGTGGGCGTCACCAACGCGGTAAACCTCAGCGACGGTCTCGACGGTCTGGCGGCGGGGGTTTCGGCGGTGGCCTGCGCGACGATCGCCATCTTTGCGATTCGCGGCGCCGACGGCGTCATGGCCGTCTTCATGCTGGCTTTGCTCGGAGGATTGAGCGGATTCCTGCTGTTCAATTTCAACCCCGCCAGGATCTTCATGGGCGACTGCGGCAGTCTCTTCGTGGGATTCACGATCGCCTCTTCAAGCGTAATGTGCCTGACGAAATCCGCAGCTCTGGTCGGTCTGGCGCTGCCCGTATTGGCTTTGGGAATACCGATCTTCGACACATTTTGTGTAATGCTGCGGCGTTTTCTCGAACGACGGTCCCTCTTTGCAGCCGACCGGGGCCACTTTCACCATCGTTTGATCGATCTGGGGCTCAAACAGAGACACGCGGTCATGGCCGTCTATGCGGCCACCTGTGTCGCCGCTGGTTTCGGCCTGTTTATGATGGTTCGAAACGATGCGGGTTCCCTTGTCATTTTCGGGTGCATTCTGCTCTTGCTGATTCTCTTGTTTCGCGTGGTGGGAGCCGTTCATTTTCGCGAGACGGTCCGTCAGCTCCAGAAGAAGCATTCCATGACCCAACAACTTCGCGAGGAGACCGGAGCGTTCGAGCACGTTCAGCTTCACTTCCGCCAGGCGCGAACGTTCGCGCAGTGGTGGCGCGCGGTCTGTGTTGCCGCCGAACGCCTGGACTTTGCCTGGCTGTCGCTTACGACCACGACGCCGGACGGAGATATCGAGACATACCTCTGGCGGGCCCCCGGATTGAATGGGAAACCGTTGCGCATTCTGACCATGACGATGCCGGTCGGCAATCCCGGCGCTCCGGGACAGACAAGAGCCTCGTCCGAGTTCGAGGTGGCGGTTCGAATCAACGGTTCTCTGGAGTCTGCCGGGCACCGGACGTCGCTGTTTGCCAGACTGATCGACGAGTATGACGGAACGCAACTGCTGGGCGAGCGGAGAACACTCCATAGACCCATCTTGCAGGACACACCGGTGATCGAAACCGAATGGATCAGTGCGTAGGATGGACAGCGATTCGCTGCACGCGCCGGCTCGCCCTTCACGGGCGGGCCGGTTTTTTTTTGGCCTCGCGCAGACCGTTTCGGTCATTGTTTGTTGGGATTCTGAGATCCCGTAGGACGAGCTTTCGCCCATGCTGACGCCGTACGGCAAGAATCTCCGCCGCCCTGCCGCCGATATTGATCGCCCCCGGGAAAGCGGATACACTGATTCCGTTGGAGTTTCCTGTTGAATGTGGCTTCAAGGAGGTGTTTGCGTATGGGCATGAAGACTTCTTTCGCGGCGGCATTTCTGCTTGTCGCCTGTTCGACGGTTTCGGCCGAATCGATCTCTGTTTACATTGGGACGTACACCGGGGGCCGGAATGCCAGCAAGGGGATTTACCGCAGCGCGCTCGACCTGAAAACGGGCGCGCTGTGCGATCCGGTTCTGGCGGCCGAGGCGAAGAATCCGTCCTTCATCGAGATTCACCCCACGGGGAAGTTCCTGTACGCCGTCAGCGAGTCCGGCGGCGCCGGAAGCGTCGGCGCCTACCGGATCGAAAGCGGCACGGGAGACCTCACGCTTCTGAACCAGCGGCCCTCGGGCGGGTCGGGTCCGTGTCACGTTAGCACCGATCACGCGGGCCAAAACGCCCTCGTCGCCAACTACGGCAGCGGCAGCGCCTCGGTGATTCCCATCCGGTCCGACGGCCGACTGGCGGAGCCGACCGGCTTCGTGCAGCACGAGGGCTCCAGTGTGAACCCGAAGCGGCAGAAGGGCCCGCACGCCCATTCGATCAACGCCAGCCCGGACGACCGCTTCGCTTTCGTGGCCGATCTCGGGATCGACAAGGTCATGACGTACCGGCTGAACGCCGAGAAGGGCACGATCACCGCCAACGATCCCGCGTGCGCGAAGGTTGCGCCCGGCGCGGGCCCGCGACACTTCGCCTTTCATCCCAACGGCCGGTACGCCTATCTGATCAACGAGCTTCACGGCACGATGACCGCCTTCGCCTACAATGCGACTTCGGGTGCGCTAAAGGAGATTCAAACCGTCACGACGCTGCCTGACGGCTTTGACGGTTCCAATTCGTGTGCGGAGGTGCGCGTTCATCCGAGCGGCGACTTTCTGTATGGCTCCAACCGGGGCCACGACAGCATCGTGGTCTACCGCATCGACCCGAACAATGGGACGTTGACCTTCGTCGAGCACGAGAGAGCCGGCATCAAGACGCCGCGCAATTTCAACATCGACCCGACCGGCGCGTTTTGTCTCGTAGCCAATCAGGGCAGCGATAGCGTAGTCGTGTTTCGAATCGACCGCAAGACCGGCGCGCTGACGCCGACGGGACATAAGATCTCCGTCGCCAGACCCGTTTGCATCCGCTTCGCAGCGAGGCCGTGACGTTCCGGGGCGAAGGACAATTTGCGTCGTTGAATTCAGGAGTTGCATATGAAGACCGTAAGGAACCGCGCCACACTTCTGCTTCTCGTTCTCTTCTGTTTGCCCCGGATCGTGCAGGCGGCTGACGACGCAGCGCTTTGGCCGAGTGACGCGTTGACCAAGGTACTGCGCTCCGACACACGCCAGGCCGGCACCGAACCGGCGCTTTCGATCCGCGGCGCTGGCGGCGAGATTATCAGCGCGCAGGCCGTGTTTCGACCTCGACGCAGCGCGGGCGCCGCCTCCGTGCACCTTAGCGATCTACGCGCCGCGAAAGAGGATGCGATCATCCCGGCTTCAGCCGGCAAACTCTGGTGGGTGCGATACATCGACATCGACCGCAATACCGGCGGCATCCCGGATGACGAGCTGGCGGTCAAAGCGCCGGCCGGCGTCCCCGATCCGTTCTGGGAAGCCGCCGAGATTCCCGTGCAGGCCAACCAGGCCCAGCCGATCTGGATCGAGCTGCGCGTTCCCGGGGATGCCGGGCCCGGTGACTATCACGGGACATTGACGGTGCGCGCGGGGGCGGACTCGTTTGCCTTGCCGGTGCGGCTGCACGTCTGGGATTTCGAGGTGCCCCGCCAGCGGCACTTGTCCGTCATCAACTGGTGGAGCTTCCCGGGACTGGGCTTCAATGACATCAAGTCCTACAGCCCGGAGTACTGGGATTTGCTCGGGCGGTTCTGCGCCTTTTTAGTCGAGCACCTCCAGACGGATGTCTCGACCTCGCTCGGCCTGATCCGGGAAACGGGCGAGGAGGAGCAAAGCTACTCGTATGACACAAGCCGCCTGGAGAAATACGCCGAGACGGCTTTTGCCGTGGGCATTCAACAGATCCATCTCCATTCCGTAGGCCGGCGGACGGCGCACATTACGGATCCGAACAGCCGGATCGTGCCCAACGAGTCCAGCCTGCGTCGCCTGGCCGTGTGGGAGAAAGTCATCCAACGCCGGAATTGGCGCGACCGCTTCCTGGTCAGCATTTCAGACGAGCCCTTCATTCACCACGAGGAGACCTACGCGGCCATGGTCGACCGCGTGCACGAGATCGCGCCGAGCGTGCGCTGCATCGAGGCGGTCGAGACCGAGTACTTAGGCGCGCTGGACGTGTACGTTCCCAAGCTCAGCCATCTCAACCTGTGGTACCCGCGCTTCCGGGACGTCCAGCGCGAGGGCGCCGAGCTCTGGTTCTATACCTGCTGCCATCCGGTCGGGCGCTACCCGAACCGCTTCCTCGATCAGTCGCTCCTGAAGGTCCGCGTGCTGCACTGGATCAACTACCTCTACGACATGGACGGATATCTCCACTGGGGCCTGAATCATTTCTCCGGGGACGACCCCTACAGCCAGGAAGGAATCAGCCAGGGTCTGCCGCTCGGCGACCGCGCGATTGCCTACCCGGGCAAGGACGGCCTGCTCGGCTCGCTGCGATTCAGTGCCATGCGCGACGGCTTGCAGGACTACGAGTACCTCTGGGTCCTGGAGAACGAGTTGTCCCGGATCAAGGCCGACGTGGGCAAGGACGCGTTCTGGCTCGATCCGCGTCAGAGGCCGCTGGAGCTCTGCCGCCGGGTGGTGTGGTCGTTCCATGAATACACGCGCGATGCCGATACGATGCTGGGCGCGCGGGCCGCCGTCGCTGCCGAGATCGAAGCGCTGCGAAGCGATCCTCTTCTGATCGTCCAGACGTCGCCGCCGGAAGGAACGTTTGTGCCGGCAGGTCCGCGAAACATCGGCGTTCGCGGCCTCGTCCCGCCTGGGGCGAAGGTCACGCTCAACGGCAAGCCCGTGCAGAACGTGCGCCCCAGCGGCTACTTCCTCCAGGCGCACTTCATGTCCGAAAGCAATCCCGTGATTGAAGTCACGGTTGAGCATAACGGCAAGAAACGTACTGCCAAGCGCGCGTTCCGGCTGACCGATTAGCGCGGGTCGGGGAGGCAGGCGCGCTCCCGGCAAGGTCTTCACGTTGACATCTTACTTGGAGGCACGTCATGGAAGGCAACTGGTCTAAACGAGCGCTCTGGTGCGGCGTCTTGCTGGCGGTTTCGGTCGTCCCGGGTGTGGCTGCCGAAACGCTCTACAACGGCATCGAGCTGCCCGAGCCGTGGCCGCCGAGGATCGACAAACTGACGAGGGAGCCGATGCCGGTACCCTATCTGGAGGACCGTCCGGCAGTCGTATCGATCGACGTGGGCCGGCAACTGTTCGTCGACGATTTTCTCATCGAGCAGACCACGCTGAAACGCTCGTACCACAAACCCCAGTACCATCCCGGCAACCCAATCCTCAAGCCCGACAAGCCCTGGGAGCGCGGCGACAGCGCTCTGGCGGCGGCACCCTTCAGCGACGGGGTCTTTTACGACCCGAGGGACAAGCTGTTCAAGATGTGGTACATGGGCGGCTACATCGCCAGCACCTGCCTGGCGACCAGCCGGGATGGAATCCACTGGGACAAACCGTCGTTCGACGTCCGGCCGGGCACCAACGAAACCCTCAGCCACCGGCAGGGAGAGCCCGCCAGCGGCGGACGCTACCGCGATTCGAGCACCGTCTGGCTCGACTGGGACGACCCGGACCCGCAGCAGCGCTTCAAGATGTTCGCCACCACCGCCATCCCGCGACGGTGGAGCCTGGCGCTGCGTTGTTCCGCCGACGGCATCCACTGGTCGCAGCCCCGCGCCGTCAGCGGGACCCGAATCGGCGACCGCACGACGGTGTACTACAATCCATTCCGCAAGAAATGGGTCTTCGGTCTGCGCATCGGCCAGGCCGGTGTCGGTCGGGCCCGCGCGTATTTCGAGCATTCCGACGCGGTGGCCGGGACCGAAGAGCTGGCCGACAAGGCGGTCCCCTGGATCAACGCCGACCGTCTCGACCCGCATCATCCCGATCCCAAGTACAGCGGCATTGAGCCTGAGCTCTACAACCACGACGCCGTGGCCTACGAAAGCCTCATGCTCGGATTGTTTTCCATCTGGCAGGGGCCGCCCAACAGCGAATGTGCGAAGCTCAAGATCCAGAAGCGCAACGAAGTGCTGGTGGGCTTCAGCCGCGACGGATTCCACTGGCAGCGCCCGGACCGAAGGCGCTTCCTGACCGTCAATCCCACCGAAGGGGCATGGAACTGGGGCAACGTGCAGAGCGCCGGCGGCTGTTGCCTCATCGTCAAGGACAAGCTGTACTTCTACGTCAGCGGGCGCCGACTGGGAGATCGTTTCTGGGACGGCAACTGCAACACGGGACTGGCGACGATGCGACGCGACGGATTCGCGTCCATGGACGCCGGCGGCGAGTCCGGGACGCTCACCACCCGCCCCGTGACATTCCGAGGCAAATACCTCTTCGTCAACGCCGATGTCCCCAACGGCGCGCTGCGCGCCGAAGTGCTCGACCGGGCCGGCAAGGTGCTGGAGCCCTGTACGAAGGCAAATTGCAGAGTTCTGCGCGCCGATACGACCCTCGCGCGGATTGGATGGAACGGTGCGAACGATCTCTCAGCCCTTTCCGGCCAACCGGTGCGGTTCCGCTTCCACCTGGCCAACGGCAGCCTCTACTCCTTCTGGGTCAGCCCCGAGACCTCCGGCGCCAGCTACGGTTTCGTCGCCGCCGGCGGCCCCGGATTCACCGGCCCCCGGGACACCGTGGGCGAAGGAAGCCTGTGAACATCCGACTCCCGGATGCTCGTTACGCGTGAAGCGTCATTCGCTACGCGAAACGCTTCGCGCGGTTCGCCTTCAGAATCTCCTTGAATGCGCGGGCCCCGATGACCTATAATGGATGGTCCGGATACACCTTGACTCTGTTGGCAAAATGTGAAGTCGTCCAACCTTCGGAACAGGCTGATGCAGATGCAGGAGAAACAGGCACCGTTTTCCGTAAGCTCCCCCAACGCAGATTGTACTTGATCGCGGTCCCGCTGTGACACGCGTTGATTGTCTGTCGGAGTAACAAATGGTACGCCACACACGAAGGAGAAGTATCCGAGACGTTATTTTGCTGCTGATTTGGGCCGCCGCAGCGGTCCCGTCGCTGTGCCGGGGCCAGTCTGTTGTCACGACCCAGGACGACGGCTACCGGGGCATCTGGTACATGAATCAGGCCACCGGTGACAAATACGTGTATAAGTACAGCGGCGGGCTGGGAACCTACTGCGCCAAGCACGCGCCTTTCGCCGTGTACTGCGACAAGGTGAAAAAGACCTTTTTCTGTTACGGCGGCACCACCAAGACCAGCAACACGCACCTGCTGCACATGGTCTCGTACTACGACCACAGAACGCAAATGGTGCCGCGTCCGACGATCCTGCTCGACAAGGGGACAGGCGACGCCCACGACAATCCCGTGATCTCCGTAGATGACGAAGGCTACATCTGGATTTTCTCAACCGCGCACGGCACGGGCCGGCCCGCGTACATCCACAAGAGCACGAAACCGTACGAGATCGTCAGCTTCGAGCGCATCACAGCGACCAAGGACGGCGGTGCGGCGATGGACAATTTCTCGTACATGCAGGCGTGGCACGTTCCGTCCGCCGGATTCGCGTGCTTCTTCACGCACTACGGCAACCCCGCCGCACGCACCAGCTTCCTGATGACCAGCCCCGACGGCATCGAGTGGAAATGGACCCGCCTGGCGGCGATTCACCAAGGACACTACCAGATCAGCGCCGTATCCGAAACCAAAGCAGCGTGTGCCTTCAACTATCACCCGAACGGACGGGGCCTGAATTACCGCACCAATTTGTACTACATGGAGACCTCCGCCACCCCGGAATTCGGCCGGACCTGGCGGGCCGCGGACAAAACGACACTGACGCTGCCGCTGACCGATCCCGAGAACCCCGCGCTCATCCACGACTACGAAGCGGAAGGGTTGAACGTCTACCTCAAGGACCTTCAATTCGATGAGCGGGCAGCGCCGGCGATCCTCTTCGTGACCAGCCGGGGCTGGGAATCGGGCCCGAAGAACGACCCGCGCACCTGGCGAGTGGCCCGCTGGACGCGCGAGGGCTGGGACATCCAGACCCTGACCACCTCGGACAACAATTACGATATGGGGTCGCTCTACATCGAGAGTGACACGACGTGGCGCATCATCGGGCCGACCGAAACGGGCCCGCAAGAATACAATACCGGCGGTGAAATGGCGATGTGGCTCAGCAAGAACGCAGGCCAGAGCTGGACCAAAATCAGAACGCTCACAAGGAACAGCGAGCGAAATCATACGTACGCCCGGCACCCGGTGAACGCGCATCCCGATTTCTACGCGCTCTGGGCCGACGGGCACGGCCGGAAAGTCTCGGAATCGAATCTGTACTTTTGCGACAAAAAGGGAACCATCTGGAGCCTGCCGCGACAGATGAAAGACAACTTTGCCCGGCCCCGCCCCGTGTACGGGCGCGATCCCGATCTCAACGCCGACGGGGTCCTCGACGCCCGCGATCTGGCGATCCTGGGGCAAAACTGGGGCAAGAAAAAACTGTGGCCGTAGTCAGTGCCGCAAGCTCGTACGGCTTGCGTTTTGGATAGTCCGGATGATGATCTTATGTGCCGGAGGACGGAAATGAACAGGAGCACATTGGAGGAGAAAATCATGTGTAGGGCACTTTGTTTCGCAGCTTCGTTTGTAATGGTGCTGGGCCTCGCCGGCTTGGCCTCGGCGGCGGATGTGATCTGGGATGGTGACGGCACGGATGGCCTCTGGAGCACACCGGCCAACTGGAGCACCAACGCGCTTCCGACGGACGCCGATAAGGCGATCATCAACCTGGAGCCGGGAGCCGTGATTGACGCGGCCGTTACCGCCGACGCACTCGAGGTGATCCTCGGCAACGCCGACGGCGAGACCGGTCGAATTACCATGACCGGCGGCACGCTGACCGCCCACAAGACCGGATCGGGCGGCCCGGGGCTCTTGGTCGGCAACCGGGGAGTCGGCTATTTCGACATGAGCGGCGGCGCCATCGTCGCCGACAACGTCTATCTGCCCCGAAATGTCCCGGGCCAGGGCTACATGACCATGAGCGACGGCTCGGTCACGATCGGAAACACCTTCACCCTGGGTCTTCACGGTGGTGAATACGGCGAATTCACGATGACCGGAGGCACCGTACAAGTGGCCAAGATGTTCCGCTGTGCGGATATAGGCCGTGCGCTGATGACGGTCAGTGGTGGCGCCGTCACCGTGGACGGAACGTTCTACATCGGTCGCAGAAACGGCAGCGGCCACCTCCAACTGGACGGCGGAACGATTACGGTCGACGATTTCCTCATGGACCCACAGGGCGGCAGCCCCGGAGTCTCGATGGATCTCACCGGCGGCACGCTCGTCATCGATGGCGACGAAACCGCCAACATCAACGGCTATCTGGCCAAGGGCTGGATCACCGCCTATAGCGGCAGCGGCGACGTGAATGTGGAGCTGGTAGGCTCCGACACGGTCCTGACCGCCACGATGGGAAGCAGCGCGTGGGCTCCGGGTCCGACCAACGGAGCGACGGAAGTACCGCTGGATGCGACGCTTGGCTGGTCGTCGGGAGCGGGCGCCGTCCAGCACGAGGTATACTTCGGCACCAGCTTCGCGGACGTCAACGCGGCCTCCGATCCCGACGCGCTGCCCGGGCGGGGCCGACAGGACGGCAATACCTACAACCCGGGCGCCCTGGCCCTGGGGCAGACGTACTACTGGCGCGTCGATGAAGTACAGGAGGGTGCAACGCCCGCCATCGAGCGAGGCAGCGTGTGGAGCTTTGCGGCGCTGTCGTCGCTCGTTGTCGAGGATTTCGAGGACTACAACGACTACGAGCCCGACAGGGTATTCGACACGTGGACCGACGGCTGGGGAGTCGAGACCAATGGAGCACAGGTGGGCTACGGCGCCCCCCCGTTCCTGGAGCAAACGGTCGTTCACGGCGGCGCCCAGGCCATGCCGCTGGCGTACGAGAACATCGGGGCGGCCAGCTATTCCGAGACCAGCCTTCCCTTTGCCACGTCGCAGAACTGGACCGCAGCGGGCGCCAAGGCGCTGTCGCTGTGGTTCTACGGCAACTTCAACAATCAGGCCGAGCGGATGTACGTGGCGATCGAAGACAACGCCGGCAGGCGCGGGACCGTCGCTTATGGGGACCCCAACACCCTCATGTGGCACGCGTGGCAGGAGTGGAATATCGACCTCCGGGAGTTCAGCGACGCTGGTGTGGACCTGACGCAAGTGAAGAAGATGTCCATCGGCGTCGGTGACGCAGGCGGCGCCGGCGCGGGCGGCTCGGGAACGCTCTTTGTCGACAGCATTCGATTGTATCCCTCGCGTTGCGTACCGGAGTTTGCGCCGGCGGGCGACCTGGACGGCGATTGCGACGTGGACTTTGAAGACCTCCGCATCCTGACGGAGAACTGGCTGGAGAGTTTCGTCTGGGACGTCAGCGGTGGCTTCGACGGCGGCGGCTGCCTCCAGCTCGACGGGAGCGGAGAGCGGATCTTCGTGCCGGCCGCCCCTTTTCCGCGCGAGGCGTTTACCTATTCGCTGTGGTTCAATCCCGCGGACACCATGGACACCGATTCGGCGCGCCAGGACCTGATCTACTGGAACGCGGGCGGACCGGCACCGGGCGCACGTCCGGCTCTGGTTCACAACATCGACGGCAGCGGACGGCTCCGCGTCAGTGTCATGCTTGACACGATGGCGTCCGGCGAGGAGGGCCTGGCGTTCACCGACTCGCGGTCCTTCGACGCCGATACCTGGTACCACGTCGCCTTTACCTTCGACGGCAGCAAGACCCGGGTCTACGTCAACGGCACACAGGAGAACGTGCTGACCTATTCGGGCCTGCACTGGCAGCGCTACACACCGGGAATCTACTTCGGCGCCAGCTCCGGCGGCGCCAATGCCTTCAACGGCAAGCTCGACGATATCCGCATTTATGGGCACGCCCTTTCGGCGCCCGACATCACGAATCTGGCCGAGGCGACGGCAGAACCCGCCCCCGGGCCGACGGCATGGTACAAGCTCGACGAAACCACCCGCGGCGCCGTTGTCGATGGCTCCGGCAATGGATATGATGGATACGTATTGTTTGTGGAGCCCTATACCAACCCGTACGACGACAACCGGGTCGACTGGAGGGATTACGCCGTGATCGCCGAAAGCTGGCTCGACGCGCAGATGTGGCCGTAACCCCAATCGGCCGCAGGACGCCAAGGTGGACGTGCGCCCGGCGAGATGATGAGATGGCCGGGCGCCGGGTTCCTTGGGTGGACGGTAAGAACGTACTGAAACAAGGATGAGAGAGTTGCACGATGCGCAAATCAACCGGATTCACACTCATCGAGCTTCTGGTGGTAATCGCCGTCATTGCTCTGCTGATGTCCATCTTGATGCCGGCCCTGCAAACGGTGAGGAAGCAGGCGCGGGCTGTGGCGTGCCTCTCGAACCTGAAGCAGTGGAACCTCTACTTTTCGATGTACACGGACGACAACAACGGCTATTTCCAGCGAGGATGGTGGTCGGGCCAGGATTACAGCGGCACGTGGGTGGCGATCTTGCGCCCCTACTACCACGGCAGTGAAGACGTCCTCTGCTGTCCGACCGCGACGAGACCCGTGACCGATCAGGGTAGGAACCCCTTCGCCGCCTGGGGCGCCTATGGTGAAGAGCGTCCGTCCTTCGCGGGCCTGTCCGGCAGCTACGGAATCAACGCCTGGGTCCGCAATCCGCCGTTCGATATGTCACAGACCAACGCGGAGCGCCCGACGAAGAACAACTGGCGAACGCCCAATGTTCGGGGCGCCGACCGGGTGCCGCTTCTTCTGGGTGAACAGTACTACGCGGGCTATCCCCTGCTGTCCGACAATCCGCCGGAATACGACGGCGAAACCTACTACGGCACTTCCGATTATATGGTGGCCTACTCCGTCAACCGGCACAACGGACACGTCAACGGCTCCTTCATGGATTGGTCCGCGCGGAAGATCGGCCTCAAGGAATTGTGGCGGCTGAAGTGGCACCGGAACTTCGAGACCCGCGCCCCGCAGCCGACCTGGCCCGACTGGATGAAGAGCTTCAAAGACTACTGAGCGTCGCGTGCCGGCACGTTGCGGCGGTATACGACCTTTCCGCCCACGATTGTGTAGTCTACTCTTGCCGACATGATCCGCTCCGGCGGCGCCGTAAGCAGGTCCGTGTCGAGCATGACGACGTCGCCCAGATAACCGACTCGGATCATGCCCTTGCGATCTTCCATGAACTCGGCGCGGGCCGAGCCGAGCGTGTACAGCTCGATGGCCTTCTCCATGCTGAGCTTCTGATTGGGAAACCATCCGTCGCCGGGCTCGCCGAGCCTGTCCTTCCGCGTAACCGCGGCGTACAGACCCTCCAGCGGGTCGATCGGCTCCACGGGATAATCGGTGCCAAAGGCGACCACTGCCCCGGCATCCAGCAACCGCTGCCAGGCATAGGCGCCCTTGCATCGCCCAGTCCCGATTCTCTTCTCGGCAAACCTCTTGTCCGTGATGCAATGGGTGGGCTGCATGGACGCCACCACGCCCAGCGCCGCGAACCTCGCGATATCGTCGTCACGGAGCACCTGCGCGTGTTCGATGCGATGGCGGCTGTCGCGCCGGCCGTTGCGCCGTTGCGCCTGTTCGTAGGCGTTGAGGACCCAGCAGTTGGCCTCATCGCCGATGGCGTGAATGCCAATTTGAAACCTTTCTCGATCGGCGGCCACCACCCGTTTTTCCAGCTCTTCGTAGGGCATCTGCGGCAGACCGCGGGTCTCCGGAGCGTCTTCGTACGGATCGAAGAAGAGAGCCGTGCCCGAACCGAGGGTGCCGTCGATGAATCCCTTGAGGTAGCCGAAGCGTATCCAGTTGCCCTCGCGCGGATACCGCTCTCGCAGCTCGGCGTAACGCTTGAGCTTCGCGGCCTCGGCGGTCAAAGATCCGCCGACCGTTACGCGCAGCGTGAGTTTGCCCATGTCCTTGAACTTCTGATAGATATCGAAGTCACCGCCCGGCGGAAGCTGAATCGACGTCACGCCGTACTTCATGGCCATATCGAACGCCGCCTGCCACCGGCGCATCCGCTCGGCTTGCTCCTGCGCGGGAGTCCGCTGCACGGCGACGCGGCCGTATTTCAGCAGCGCCTGGGCCTTCTCCTTGAAAATGCCCGTGGCCTCTCCGGTGCGTGGGTCGCGCTGGATTTCGCCGCCGAAGGGATCGGGCGTCTCGCGGGTGATTCCGGACTTTCTGATGACGTAGCTGTTGACCAGGACCGAATGTCCGTCGGCACGGGACAGCACCACGGGGTTATCCGGGGCGACCGGATCGATAAGCTCCTTCGTGGGCCACTGCCGGTTGTGGAACATCTCGTGCTCCCAGCGGCCTCCGCGGATCAGCTCGCCGGGCCGGGCGCGGGCCACGGCCTCTCTGACTCTCTGCGTGATGACCGCCGGGTCTGTGATATAACGCAGGTCGATGTAATCCGGGTCCACCTCGTCGAAATGGATGTGGGCGTCGTTGAAACCGGGGACGACGAGCCTGCCCCGCGCGTCGATCACCTGCGTCACGCCTCGCTTGACGTATTTCTCGACGGCCCGGTTGGTGGCCACCGCGATGATGGTCTCGCCTTTGAAGGCGACCGCCTCGGCGCGAGGATTGGTCCGGTCGATCGTAACGACCTTCGCGCTACGGATGACCAGGTCCGCCGGCGCGGGCACCCCACCACTTGCGTGAGAACCGCACAACGCCAGCACAGACCATGCGATGATTGCAGTCGATCGATTCGGCATCATCAGGAGCTTCTCCTTACAGCCGCAGTTTTGCAGATGTCCGTTCGAGAAAGCCGCACGCCGGACAATACGCAAAGTCGATTCTATAACGCCCCGGAGCGACCTTCAAACTCAATTTCTGCGTCTGTTTCCGGGGGATTCTGCCCTTTCTGTCGAGGCGTGTCTCTGGTAGAATGGTCGGGCGTGCGCGAGTAACGCCGCGTTCTCTTCGGCAATTCTATATCTTTTCAGGCGTTGGGAGGTGGACATGAGTGTAGACGAATGTCACGCGAACGCGACCGGACGCAGGGAGTTTCTCTCGCGGCTTTCCCTGGCCGTCACCGGTTCGGCCCTGGCCATGAGCAAGACGTCCCGGGCGACGGAGACTCCAGCGGCGCCCCTGCTGCCGACGATTCGGCTCGGGGAGCACCGCGTCACCCGCCTGATCGCCGGCGCGAATCCCGTCAGCGGGTACTCCTACATGGGTCCCGTCATGGACCGGCACATGCGCGAGTACTTCACGCCCGCACAGACGGTCGAGTTCCTGTGGGACTGCGAGCGCGCGGGGATCAACACCCACCAGTTCAGCGACCCGGAGAAAATGGCCGGCGTCTTTCGCACACTGCGCCGGCGCGGCTCGAAGATGAAGTTCATTTGCCTTCACGCCGGCGGATCGGGACGCGCGTCGGTCGAGAAGGTGGTCCGGGACACGCAACCCATCGCCATCGTCCATCACGGCGGCGTGACCGACCGACTGTTTCGCGAGGGCAAGAGCCGCGAGGTCCTTGATTTCGTCAAGCGCGTTCGCGACGCCGGGGTGTTGGCCGGCGTCTCGGCCCACAATCCCGCCTGCATCCGGCGCATCGCCGACGAGGGGTGGCCGGTCGATTTCTTCATGGCGTGTTTCTACTACCTCACGAGATCGCAGGAGGAGATGGAAAAGATGCCTCCGGTCGTGACGCTGCAAATCGGCTATCCGTTTTTCGCCTCCGACCCCACGGCGATGACCGAAGTCATCCGGCAGGTGGACCAGCCGTGCCTGGGCTTCAAGATTCTCGCCGCCGGTCGCAAGTGTCACAAGAAACCGCTCGTGAAGGAGGCGTTCCAGTTCGCCTTTGAACATCTCAAGCCGACCGACGCGGTGATCGTCGGCATGTATCCCCGCTTTGAAGATCAAATCCAGGAAAACGCCCAGTACACGCGCCAGTTTGCGAAGCCGCCGAAAGCGTAGGGCCAATTTGAAGGGAGGACCATGCAATGAACGGAAGATATGTGACAGTCCAGCGGGTTGCAGGTATTTTGTCGGCCGTTGCGGTTGTGTGTCTGCTCGGCGTCACGTCGGGCCAGGCGGCTCAGGGATTGGCCGTCGCCGCGCCGCACGTTCTGGCAGCGGCGATGGGCCCCGTGCCCAAACCCGCGCCCGCTCCACGGCCGGCCGACGGCAAGCTGCGCATCATCTGCTTCGGCGCGCATCCGGATGACAACGAGTTCCGGGCCGGCGGCGTCGCGACGATGTGGGCCGCGAAGGGCCATCATGTCAAGTTCGTCTCCTGCACGAACGGCGACATCGGCCACTGGGGCATGGCCGGCGGACCCCTGGCCCAGCGCCGCACCGCCGAGGTGCAGCGCTGCGCCGAGATCTTCGGCATCGAGACACAGGTGCTCGACATCCACGATGGTGAGATCATGCCAACGCTGGAGAACCGCATGACCATCGTTCGGCTGATCCGCGAGTGGGGCGCCGACGTGGTGATGTGTCACCGGCCCAACGACTATCATCCCGACCACCGCAACGTCGCGCTGCTCATTCGGGACGCCGGCTACATGGTCACGGTGCCGTTCTTCTGTCCCGAGACGCCGTATCTCAGTCGCAACCCGGTCTTCCTGTACTACCAGGACCGGTTTCAGAAGCCCTATCCGTTCACGGCCGACATCGTGGTGGGCATCGACGAGGTGATCGAGAAGAAGCTGGACGGGGCGCTGGCGCTGGCCTCGCAGACGCTGGAAGGCGGCTGCGGTGGGTCGGAGAAGCTGTACCCGAAAGACGATGCCGCCGCCCGTCGGGCCCGCGAGCAAAAGGTCCGCCGGAGCTTCGACGGTCGCTTCGCCGGGACGGCCAACCGCTTCCGAACACAGCTCATCGACTGGTATGGCCAGGAAAAAGGCGCCAAGATCAAATACGCCGAAGCGTTCGAGATCGGCGAATACGGACGCCGCCCGTCGAAGCAGGAAATCAAAAAGCTCTTCCCGTTCTACGACTGAGAATCGCCAGCGTTACGGACACCGAGCGCCAAAAAAACCGCATGGGCTAAGGCTCATCTTACGCCCGCTGCTACCGGCCGCGGCCCGTTTCACGATTGCCGCTTCAAGAGCGGCAAGATGTACCGCTCTGTCCTCTTGCGGATCGTCGGAAAATCACACTGATGCAGGCACTGGCGTAGTGTAGCTGGAGGAGGTAGTCGCAACCGTTGCTGAGGGGATAGCAGGGTAAGCGCTCGGCGCCGAGCACTGCCGCAGTGTCCTTGTCGCGGAGCGGGTTTTGGGCTGCTTTTGGTGGGTCGGACGTGTAACATGGGGCACCCGGGCGCAATTGATACTACGGTGATGGTTGGTGCTATGGCAAAACCTGTTGATCAAAGGGTTTACGACGATCTGGTGGGTGCGGCCAAGAGCCGGGCCCAAGCGTTGGGGCAACTTTATGAGTTGTACTACGAGCGAATTTTCCGGTTTTGCGTGCACCGGCTGTTCAACAAGGCCACGGCTGAGGACATCACTTCGTCGGTGTTCCTGACGGTCGCCAAGAGCATGCGAACGTTCAAGGGAAACACGGAGCAGGACTTTCGCAGTTGGATCTATGCCATCGCGGCCAATCAGGCCAACGCCTATATCCGCAAGACAACGCGGCGGCAGCGGCTGATGGAAAACGTGGTGGCCCAGCGAAGGGCCGCTCAGCCGGACGGCGATGAGTGGTCGCAGTTGGACTGGCCCACGTTGTACGCGGCCCTCGGGCGTCTCAAGCCCGAGCACCAGACCATTGTAACGCTGCGGTTCTTTGAGAGCATGGATTACGAAGAGATCGGCCGGATCGTGGAGGCGCGACCGGCTACGGTTCGAGTTACGCTGCACCGGATCCTGCGCAGGCTCAGGGAAGCTCTGCAAGGCGATCTGGGTGGAGACCAGTAGATGATTGAAAACGAAAGAGATTTTGAAAAAGTCGTTGCCGGCTTGCACATCGACGCCCAGCCGGACCCGGGCCACAAGCAGCGCCTGCGCCGGCAGATGCTGCAAGCCTACAGCGACTCTGCGAAGCCGGCGCGAATAACAGCGGAGCGTCCGGGGCCGCAGAGAATCCCGTTGCTGCACCGCTCGCTGGCGAAACTGGCGGTGGCCGCGGTGGTGGTCGTTGCCGCCGGCATCGGACTCTGGAAGGCGTTCGGGCCCGGATGGGGCCCCGCCACGGCCCAGCAGATCTGCCAGACCACACGGAAGATGCCCTGGCTGCATGCGGTGGCCACCCACTACGACAAAGGCAACGTCCGCAACGAGGAGCACTGGTACGACTTCGCCTCCGAGAAGGCATACGTCGTTCGCGCCGACGGCACGGTTTTGGGCTGGGACAGCGGCGCCGATAAGAAGCAATTCACGTACAGTCCCCGGGTCAAGAAGCTGGCGATTACGGAGCTTTCGAGCCAGGGAGTCTTCGGAGTGGCCTCGGCCTATACGATCGTGGACGCTTTTGCGGTTTTCGCGGCGCAGGACGATGTGACAGTTCGGCAATGGGACGACCGTTACGAGGGCGAGACGGTGCGGGCCTATGAAATCGAGAGGCCCGCACGGAGCGCCCGGGCTACGACCGCGCTGCGGATCAAAATGATGGCCAATCCCGAGACAAATCGGATCGTGGCCGCCAACGTCGAGCACCGCGCCCCATCGGGCGTCGCGCTGGCCCGGGAAGAATGGGTCATGAGTTATCCGCCGTCGGGCCCGCGGAGCGTCTACGATCTCGGCGTGCCCCGGTCGGTCCGCGTCCTCGACATGCGGATGGGCTACATCGGCACCCCGGGTGACACGCCCATGCCGATCCCCACGCCCGGCGAACCGGCCGGCGTTAGATTGACACCCCTGAAGATCGATCTTCCCAAACCCACGTTTCGGGGAACGCCTGAGAACAACCGCGTGCCGAACTTGCAGAAACCCCGACGGGGGCCGCGCCCGCCGTTTCTGGCGCCGTCGGGAACGACGAACGTCGCGCGGGGCAAGCCCGTTTCCGCCAGCGACCGGGACCCGGTCGTCGGGCATCTGGACATGATCACCGACGGCGACAAGGAAGCGGCCGACGGCAGCTTCGTCGAACTCGGCCCGTTCCTGCAACAGGTGACCATCGATTTGCGGGGCCGCTACGAGATTTACGCCATCGTGGTGTGGCATTACCACCAGCAGCCGCGCGTCTACTTCGACGTGGCCGTTCAGGTTTCGAACGATTCGCGCTTCCGCCGGAGCGTCACGACCGTCTTCAACAACGACATCGACGACTCCGCCGGCCTGGGCAAAGGCGACGATCTGCACTACACCGAAACCTACGAGGGCAAGCTGATCCATACCCGGGGCATCCAGGGGCGCTACGTCCGCCTCCACAGCAACGGCAACACGAGCGACAACCAGAACCACTACATCGAGGTCGAGGTCTACGGCCGCCCGGCACGGTAGGGCGAACATGGCCCGTGCGCGGCACCGAATTCATACCAGCCGACTTTGGGAGGACAGAACCATGGCACGGGGAAAGTATGCGCACCGAAAAGCATTCGCAGCGGTACTGGCTCTTGCGTCATTGTGCGGGCACAGCCCGGTAGTGATGTCGAACGGCGCCGCTTCCGATCCGAACGCAACACTGCGTGCGGCCGGTGTGGAGTTCGCGTTCGTCCGCATCCCGGCGGGACGATTCCTCATGGGCTCGGACACCGGCGCCAGCGACGAACGGCCTGCGCATGAAGTCGTCATTCCGCGTAACTTGCACATGATGAGGACGGAGGTGACGGTACGACAATTCACCGCGTTCGTGGAAGCGACGGGATACAAGACCGACGCCGAGCGCAGCAACTGGGCCTGGCTGTGTCCGGCAGCCGACCTGGCGGGGCCGGACCGGGGGCTCAATTGGCGCACACCGGGCCTCGAACAGAGCGGGAACGATCCGGCGGTTGTCTTGACCCGAAACGACGCCATGGCCTTCTGCCGCTGGCTCGGGGCGCAAACCGGGCGGTCCGTGCGCCTGCCAACGGAAGCCGAGTGGGAATACGCCGCCCGCGCCGGTGCCGAAGCCGATGCTCAGATCGATATTGACGAGCGCGCCTGGTATGACGCCAACGCCGGCGGACGGACGCATCCCGTCGCGCAGAAATGTCCCAACGCGTGGGGCCTCTACGACATGCAGGGCAACGCCTGGGAATGGTGCCTGGACGTGTGGCACCCGACGTACGACGACGCTCCCGCCGACGGCGGCGCACGCCGGAGCGATCCGGACATACCTGAAGTGGGCTGGCGCTACGTCCTGCGCGGCGGCTGCTGGGCCAGCCCTTCCCCGCAGTTGCGCCCGGCGTATCGCTACCGGGGCACGGACAATTTCCGCAATTGCGGCACCGGCTTCCGCGCGGTCCTGGACCCGGGCGGTCCTGTGGAAAGGCTTCCCGCACATGCCGTCTCTTCCGCCGTTCGATTAGGCCGCGTGGGCGTGAAACCAAATCGCTCCGCGCGCATCGAAGCGAGCCAGAATGGGACGACGCTTTGCGCTGGCGTTCTGGAGTTCGATCTGGTGCGCGTGGCGGCCGGCCGCTTCATCATGGGCTCCGAGGTCCATGGCGAGGAAGAGCCAAGGCACGAGGTGACCATCGCCTACGATTTCGAGATCGGGCGCACCGAAGTTACGCGCGGCCAGTTCCGCGCGTTCATCGAAGCTACGAGCTATGTCACCGAGGCCGAGAAGGAAGGCTGGGGCTGGACCCGTTCCGACTGGCGAGACTGGCACCCCGAGCTGGACATAAGCTGGCGCAACCCCGGTTTCTCGCAAACCGACGACCACCCCGCTACTTGCGTGAGCTGGTACGACGCGATGGCCTTTTGCCGCTGGCTGTCACACGAGACGGGCCAGACCATCCGCCTGCCCAGCGGGGCCGAATGGGAATATGCCTGTCGCGCCGGAACTACCGGCCACTACGCCGGCGATGTTGCCGCCATGGGCTGGTACCGCTACAACTCGGGCCAGCGCACGCACCCCGTCGCGCAGAAGCAACCCAACCCGTGGGGCCTCTACGACATGCACGGGAACGTCTGGGAATGGTGCCGCGACATGTGGCACTACGGCTACCACGGCGCCCCGACCGACGGCAGCGCCTGGGTCGAGGCGGGCTTCTTCATCCCGCTGATGCGCGGCGGCTCGTTCACCAACCCCTCCTGGTGGCTGCGCTCGGCCAACCACATGCGAAACGACCCAGGCTGCCGGCACAGCTATAACCAAGGCTTCCGCATCGTCCGCGACCTGCGACCGGCCAGGGCCCGGGCCGTAGTGACAGCGGCCGAATTCGATGCCGTGCAGCAGACCGATGCTTCGGGCGCGCTCGTACCGGTCGTAACAGAGCTGCCACAGAAACAGTTCCTTGGGACACCGAAGGACATTCGCGCGCCGCGCATCAAGCCCGTCCAGACGGAGGCAGGGCCGCCTTTCCTGGCGCCGCCCGGGACCAGGAACGTGGCGCTGGGCAAGCCCGTCTCGTCCAGCGACCCCGAGCCGGTCATCGGTGAGCTTGAGGTAATCACCGACGGAGACAAGGAAGCAGGCGACGGCAGCTTCGTCGAGCTCGGGCCGCTGTTGCAACAGGTCACGATCGACCTGCAAGGCGACTATGAGATCTACGCCGTACGCTTGTGGCACTATCACCAGGAGCCCCGCGTGTATTTTGATGTGATTGTCCAGGTCTGCGATGATCCCGATTTCGTCTCCGGCGTAAAGACCATCTTCAACAACGACATGGACAACTCCGCCGGTCTCGGCACGGGCAGCAACATGCATTACGTCGATACCCACTTCGGCGAACTGCTCGACGCCAAAGGCATTCGCGGGCGGTACATCCGCCTCTACAGCAACGGCAGCACGGCTGACGACCTCAACCACTACATCGAAGTCGAAGTCTACGGCCGGTCCGTCCCGCGCGGCTCCGTACGAAGTAAGTGACCGTCTCCGGCGGCGCATCCCGTGCAAAGCCGAACCCAAATTGCGTTTGATCGCAGCGGTAGAGATGTGTCCAATATTCCCGAAACCGCGTGAAATCCGATGATTTTCTGCGCCCATTTTGTGCGGCCGAGCAGACTTGTAGGTAGTTTTAGAAATAGGCCTGTTTCTTCGACGGAACTGAATGATTGAGCCGAGCGACGAGATCCTGGTCCGGCGGGCCCTGGAAGGCGATACGGCTTGCCTCGCGGCGTTGTGCCGGCGGTATTATCCGGCGCTCGTGGCCATCGGCCACGCCATTGCCGGCGACGATCATCTGGCCGAGGACGCGGCGCAGGAGGCCGTCGCCGAGGCGTGTCGCCGGCTGCGAACGCTTCGCAACCCGCAACGGTTCGGGTCGTGGCTCGGCGCGATCTGCCGCAACGTCGCCAGGGACATGCTCACCGAGCGGAGCCGATGTCGCCAGGCAGTCGAAGGCCGGACGGCACCCGACCCACGAAACGACGGCGATGAGAAGGCAGCCCTGATTCAGGCGGTGCGCGCGTTGCCCGATCATCTCCGGCAGGTCGTGTTTCTGCGGTATTACAACGCGATGACCTACGAGAAAATGTCGAGCGTGCTGGGGCTCTCGGCACAGGCGATCAACGGCAGGCTGCGCCGGGCCAGGAAGAGAATCGCTCGCACGATGAAAGCCAACGGCTTCGGGGATGACGACCTATGAAACGCAGAAAGAACGACAATCAGGTCGACGAGATGCTCGCCAGGCATTTGCAGCGCGAGCCCGCCCGGTTCGATTATGAAAGCTGGGCCGAGAAGTTCCCCGACGAAGCCCGGCTCGCGGCGACCGGTTTCGCTGCAGCACAGTCACAGCCGAAAATTTCACTCGCACAGATATGGAGGTGCATCATGACCAGTCGATACACGAAATACGTCACCGCGGCCGCGGTCCTTCTCGTGGCCCTTTCCTTCCTGTTTCCCGGCGGCAACGGCATCGTTCCTGAGAGCGTCGCCTGGGCGGACGTGCAGAAGGCCCTCGTCGAGCAAGAACAAGTCCGCATAACGGGCACGCGCAACTGCTTCTTCGGAGACGACGAAACGCCTACGCACAAGCTCGGCGTGGAGAAACTGTTCTCCCTTTCGTACGGGTACGCCGATCGCACTTTCACCGAAGACGGCAAGCTCATTATAGAGTTCACCTACCATCTGCCCACCGACACCGTGACTGTCGTGTTCCCGACCGTCAAGAAGTACTATCGCATGGCGGTTTCCTCGCAGTATCGCGACCAGGCCGGCCAGATCGCGCCGGAAAACCACTTTGAGTGGCTCTTTGAGTGGCTCTGGGCCTCGGGCGACTACCGCCAGATCGCCCCCCGGAAAGTGCAGGGCATCGAGGCGGTTGGCTTCGAAGTCTCCGACGTTCACGATCGCTTTCTCGGAGGTCTCGGCATCAATCCGAGAATCGCGAATTTCTTCTTCTCCGCCCAATCGCTGAGCGTCCGCATGTGGGTCGATCCGAAAAAGCGGCTGCCGATTCAGATCGAGGGCGAAGGCCAGATCAACCCCTGCCTCATCACGGGCTATAGAAGAATGAAACTCCGCGAGATCAACGATCGCTGGGAATTCGGAGCGAACCTGAACGAAAGCCCTTTCCAACCCCACATCCCCGACAATTACGAACAACTCGGCCTGCCCGACACCGCCCAAGCGGAGTAGATCTTCTCCGGCGCCGCCTTGCGCAGACCCCTCGCGTGAGCAGGCACGTCCATGCTCTCTCAAACCGCACGGTCTCGAATAGGGTGTGCCAACGCAACGGCTGTTCCACTCAATTGGGCAAGCTCGCATGCTGTATTTTGCAGACAGTGATGACTTCAGCCGAAAGATCGCTTACAATCGTCCGCAAGTCGGTGCCTCGGTGCCAGTTGTGAGTGAAATTGGAATAGGTATGAACAAGGGAAAAGACATGAGAGATTCGTTGTTCTTCGTTTTTATCGTGACGGTCCTGTTGTGTACTTGCGGTGGGAAAGCGACCCTTGCAAATGAGGGCGGGGAAGGGGGAGCCGGCACGGTCACGGCGCATTGGCGTGGCCTGCACGGGTATATCGGTTACAGTGCGTCCCGGCCGGCGGATCGGGCTCGGTACAGTGCGGGGATGGGTTTTTACTCGGCGGTCTGGCCGCTGGTCGAAAAGCCGATCGCCCACTTTCAGATCGGCCTGCCCAGCGCCTGGATCACGCCGGACAACTCCGACAACAAGGACACCCCGCTGGCCCCGGTCGGCACCCTGGCGCGGGACAACTGGCCCGAGCGCGGACCTACCTGGAGCAGCGTGTTCCAGACCGTCGAAGGCGGACTGGGCTATTGGGCGCGCAATCATTTCCGCTACGGACCGCCCAAATTCAGCATGAACGCCACGCCGCAGTGCTACGATTATGAGGTCGGTTCGCCCGGGTGGTCGTTCTTCTACAGCAACGAGGCCCTGCCGGACGAGCGATTGGGCATCGCCCAACTGAGCAACCGCCTGCTCATCCCGCCGGACGCGCTGCCCTTCGAGGGCAATCCCAACGGCAAATTCCTGGGCTACACCTATATGGCCCTGCCCTTCACCAAGCCGACCACGGGCGACCCGCCCACCGGCGATCAGGCGTGGACCTGCTTCCTGAGCGCGGCCAACTTCAAAGGACCGATAGCATATTACATCCCCGAGACCTGGAGCAAGATCGGCAAGCTGTTCAATTATCCGTTTATCTACGGGCGGGGACTCGACGCCCGGCCGGGACAGATGGGCGGCGGCGCCATGGAGATCAACTCCGTGCCCCGCTTCGACGGCAAAGACAATCAGGGGGTCGTCTATTCCAAGATACCGAAGTTGCAGTTCCCGGTGGACGAGCAGGGGCGAAGCCTGCTGGTGCAGGACGTAACGTACTATTCGAAGGCGGCCCTTTACGATGCCTTCAAAGCCTGGCGTGACGGGGGTCCGGCCTGCTCCGGACGCTTCGACGAGAAGGGCGCCTGGAAATCGAAGTTGACCACGCATACGACGCGTTTCGACCAGGCCGGCAAGCGCATGACCGGTATCGAGAAGGTCTTCGACACGAAAATCCACGAAAACAACGTGTGGGGCCTCGAGTGGTTCGACAGCGATATCAGCGACAACGGCTTTTTCCCGCAATACTACAAGCACGTCGGCGACGAACGCGTGGCTGTGGCGGCCGCCGACGTCCCGCCCGAGACGAAGCTGCTGACTCAGGAGTTCGAACTGGCGGGCCGGGGCAAACCCTACACCTCGCCGACCGGCGGCGCCTGGGGCACGCCCGGTCCCACACGCGGGCCCTACCGCGTCGATCTGGCGGACGGCTCGACCGTGACTTATTCCTGGTACCGTTTCGTCGATCAGCCCTCGTTCCAGCAGTACAAGTGGAGCGAGGCCAAGAAGGCGAGATTGCAATCTTTCATCGAGCAGGTCCACGCGAGCTGGCGCATCGACCGGGACTACATGGCCCCGCCCAGCAGCGGAACCCTGGCGGCCCTCGATCCGGCGCTGCTCGTGACGCCTCCCAAGGGCCTGGAAGTGGGCTACGTACCGATTGTGACGTACCAGGAAGACGCCGGGAAGTAGTCTCGCGTGCGACGCCGATCCCCGGAACGCGTTTCCGGGTCGCGTGTCGAAAGGCGCTGTTCGGCGCCAATGTATCGTCATTGTGCGCGTACGAGCGGCAGAAATCGCCCAAATGAACAACTGAACTTCTGCAAAATGGAGATTAGGCTTAGTTTAGGGAGGAAAATCCTCTTGTCGATTTTCCTCCCGAGAACGTAAGTGCTTTTCGTATAGGTATATAAGCCCCCTCTTCAAGGAAATCACACCAACGACTTCCTTGAGAAATATAAGCCTAATCTCCATTTTGCAAAACTCCTCTGAATAACAAAAACACCTTCATCGGCACCGAATTGCCCTCCCTTTCGATCGCTTAGACCAAAATGACGACCGTATCAGGGGTTGGAAACGTTGAGGTTCGGCCCTGTTCCGTGGTATGGTATAGAGCGTGATGTGCCGAGGCCCCATTCATAGGGCCGTTGAGACACTCCGTAGATTGTCCGTTTCACATCGGTATCTGAGAAGGCAAGAAGCAATGGGAGTCGTATCGGCTTGGGGAAAAGGAGAGCATCATGCGCAATCGCAATTTTTCGAGCACGATCCCGGGAGTGATTGCTTTGCTCGCAGCGGCGCTGATTGCCGGGTGCGCGAGCGAGCGGCATGACAACGACCACGTGAGCACATCCCTCGGCACAAACGGCGGCCTGGAGATAGGCATGGGAACGCTCCCCTTGCTGACCGAAGCCCGCACCCGCTCAATCTCGGCTGAGAACCCGACGGGTGAGAAGGGCAAAGGAGGGATGGCGATCCCCAATCCGGCCGAGCCGAAACCTGCCGCTTCGGCCCGCGCCGCCGACGACCTCGGACAGGGCTGGAAGGTGCGTCCTTTCTTGCGGGTCAATGCCGGAGAGACCGTGACGCTGATGAACGTGGACGGGCCGGGAGTCATTCAGCATATCTGGATGGTGGAAGGACTGAGCCGGGCGCACGTGCTGCGCTTCTACTGGGACAAAGAGACGACCCCGTCGATCGAGGTCCCCGTGCCCGACTTCTTCGCCGTGGGCCATGAGAGGTTCGCCCGGGTCAATTCCCAGGCGGTCGTGGTCAATCCGCGCAACGCGCTGAACTGCTACTGGCCGATGCCCTTCCGCAAACACGTACGAATCACCTTCACCAATGAAGCCGACAAGGACCTGCATCTACTGGCCTTTCAGATCGACTACGCCGAAACGGAGATCCCGGAAAACGCCGCATATCTTCACGCCCAGTGGCGCCGTAGCGTCACCAGCGAGGAGAATCCCTACGTTATCCTGGACGGCGTCAAAGGCAAGGGACGCTACGTGGGGACGTTCCTGGCCTGGACCCAGCTTTCCAAAGGATGGTTCGGCGAAGGCGAAATCAAGTTCTACCTGGACGGGGACACGAAGTTCCCCACCATTTGCGGGACCGGGACGGAGGACTATTTCTGCGGCAGCTATGGTTTCCCGCAGGCGTACAGCTCGGCCTATACCGGCACGGTCCTGCCCAGCAACGATGCAGAGATACCCGGCTACTGGAGCCTGTACCGCTGGCACATTCTCGATCCGATCTGCTACGAGAAGGATCTGCGCGTGACCATTCAAGCCCTGGGCTGGGGCTCGGACGGCAAATACAAACGGCTCTCCGACGACATCGCCTCGGTCGCCTACTGGTATCAGCGCGAGCCCCACGCACCTTTCCCCGCCTTGCCTCCGCGAGAGCAGCGGCGGCCCTGGAAGAACCCGGACTAAGCGAGGCACGAGGCGATCTGCTCATACGTCTCTGAAACCCGGCAACCGGATTGAAATTCGACTGGCACTTGAGATGAACCGACGCAGAATAACACGACGTGGATTTCTCGGTACTGCAAGCAGTATACTTCTTCCCTGTGTCGTGCCTGCAGCGGCGCTGGGCCTTGACGGGGCGATCGCGCCGAGCGAGCGCATCACGCTGGGCTTGATCGGCAATGGCAACATCAACGGCCATCACCGCGAGGCATTCCTGGTCCAGAAGGACGTCCGTATCGTGGCGGTCTGCGATCCGGTGACGGCTCGGCGTCGAGCCTTTCGCGACCGCATCAACCAGGCCCACGAAGGCAATGTTTGCGTCGATTATCGCGACTTCCGCGACCTGCTGGCACGAGTGGACATCGACGCCGTCTGCATCGCCACGCCGGACCACTGGCATGCAATACTGGCGGTCGCGGCCATGCGAGCGGGCAAAGACGTGTACGTGGAAAAGCCCCTCACGCACACCGTGGCCGAGGGCCGGCGCGTGGTCGAGACCGCCGCAACGTACGGGCGGGTCCTCCAGACCGGCCTGCAGCGCCGCTCCGGCGGCGTCTACCGTTACGCTTGCGAACTGGTCCGCAACGGTCGCATCGGGCGGTTGACGCGCGTCGAGGTCGGTATCATCGGGATCAACAAGGGCGTACAGACGGGATGCAACTTCCCTGCGACGGCCGTGCCGGAAGGCTTTGATTACGACCTGTGGCTGGGCCCGGCCCCAACGGCACCCTTCAGTCCGCAACGCGTCGCTCGCGGCAACGAAACGTGCTACTGGTACTATATCTCCGATTACACCACCGGCTTCATCAGTGGCAACGGCGTGCACTTCGTGGACATCGCCCAATGGGGCATCGGCGACGAAGTCAAGGCGGTGTCGGTGAACGCTCTTTCAGCCGACATCCCGGCCGACGGTCTGGTTGACGACGCGATTGCCTGGCAGTCGGAGGTCGTCTACGAAAACGGCGTGCGAATGAGTTACACCAGCGAGGGCAACCCGCATCCCGACGGCATCCGTTTCGTGGGCACCGAAGGCTGGATTCACGTCACCGGCGGCGGGACCCTCAGCGCCGGAACCGCCGATGTGCTCAAATCCGTGATCGGTCCCGATGAGGTCCATCTGTACGCCAGCCCGGGACACCACCGCAACTTCCTGGACTCCATCAGGACGCGCCGGCCCGCCGCGGCTCGCGCCGAGGTGGGACACCACGCCACCACGACGTGCAACCTGGTGGAGATCTCCGCGCGCCTGCGGCGGAAAGTAACGTGGGATGCGAAAACGCAGCGCGTGGTTGGCGATGACGCCGCCAATCGGCTATTGTCCCGCGCGACACGTTCGCCCTGGCGGCTCTGATACCACCGGTCGAATGAGAGGCAAGGCGGCCCGATACGCGATTCGGCGGAGGTGGAATGGTCGCGACCCGTCGTTTCGAAATATGGTCTTGATTTCCGCGCGGGTGTTTGTCATAATTCCGTCGTATTCTATGATGTCACGATGGCGCGACAGATTGTTTTGGCTTTTTGTGCTGGCTTTTTCGTTCTCCGCAGGTGCGGCGGGCCGCGACGCCGACGGTACGCCCGAATCCGTCGAAGCACAGCAAAGCGACTGGGTCGAGGTGCTCAAGCACGACATCGCGGCTTTCCCCAATACGCTGGCCGGGAATGCGGAGGCCGCCTTCCTGGACAGGAACAACATGGCGGCCCTGCTGGGAGCCGGCTTCGCCAGCGTAGCCATGCACAACGGCGGCGCCGACGACCACGTCGCCGAGCACTTCGAGAAGCATTCCACGTTCCACGGCTGCACGGATGAGACGCTCAACATTCTCGGCTCTTCGGGCACGCACGGTGCGGCTGCCTTGCTCTGGTATCTCTTCTCGCGCGACAGCGGCAACGAGGTCAACCGGCAGTGCGCCGAGGCGCTGCAACGGGCGGTGACGCTGAACACCATCAGCTTCTACACCCTCAAAGCGGCCCGGCACAACGACACGCCCAACGGCAAGAGCTGGGCCTGGCCCAGCGGCCACACCTCGAGTTCGTTCACCGTCGCCTCGGTTCTGCACGAGTTCTACGGCCTGAAGGTGGGCATCCCGGCCTACGCGGCCGCCGGCCTGGTCGCCTACCGCATGATGGACACCGGCGATCACTGGGCCAGCGACGTCGCCTTCGGCGCCACCCTCGGCTGGGTCGTCGGCCATTCGGTCGCCCGCAAGTACAAAAGCACCGATGTCGCCCGTTTCGAAATCCTGCCCTACTTCGGCAACTACGACGCCCCCGCCCTCGGCATCAGCCTGGCCCGGCGATTCTGACCGAGACCGATGTTCTCGCTTGATTCTCCGCCGCGCTTACGCGATACTCGGCATCATGTGGAACATATCTGCTCCGAACACTGGATGTGATCTGTCGAACGATGCGGCTTCCCTCCGCGTCCGCTCGGTGCAAGGTCAAACTATTCTCAAAACCACCTCGAACGAAGGAACGTCAAAAGTGATCTATCTTACAGCTTTCTTCTTGTTGGGACAGATGGCCGGCCTCAGCCCGGCCGCTGTGGACGTACCGCAATCGGCGAGCAGCCTTCTCGTCACCGACCTGCGGTGCGAGTATCTCGTCAATCCGTTGGGCGTTGACGTGGAGCGCCCGCGTCTGAGCTGGCAACTTCAATGCGAGCAACGCGGCCAGAAACAAACCGCCTACCAGATTCGCGTGATCGACGCCGACCGCAACAAGCTGTGGGACACCGGCAGAGTCGATTCCGACCGGTCGATTCACATCGAATATGCGGGTCGGCCGCTCTCGTCGCGTCTGCGCTGTATCTGGAAGGTCCGCGTCTGGGACAAGGACGGCAAGCCTTCGCCGTGGAGCGCGCCGGCCTGGTGGGAGATGGGCCTGCTCGGCCCCGACGATTGGCAAGCGAAATGGATCAACGACGGCAAGACCAATCCGGAAAAGGACGAGGATCTCTACAAGGAAGACCCCGCCCCGCTGTTTCGCAAGACGTTCGACCTGCCGAAAGGCGCCCGGAAGGGGCGGCTCTACATCACGGGATTAGGCTATTACGAAGCGAGCCTCAACGGCAAGCCCGTCGGCGACCACGCGCTGGACCCGGCCTGGACCGTCTATTCGAAACGCGTCTTCTACAGCACGTACGACGTCAGCGAGTTGCTGCGAGGCGGAACCAACAGCCTGGCGGTGACGCTGGGCAACGGCTGGTACAACCCCCTGCCCCTGCGTATGTGGGGACATTTGAATCTGCGTAAGCACCTGGCCATCGGCCGGCCTCGATTCATCGCCCAATTGGAGGTCGAGCTGGCCGACGGTACGCGCACGACGGTCGTCAGCAACAAAAGCTGGAAGGTCACCGAGGGCCCGGTGCGGCGCAACAGCATCTATCTGGGCGAGGTGTACGACGCCCGCAAGGAGATTCGCGACTGGGACCGGCCGACTTGCGACGATTCAGCCTGGGCGCAGGCCGAAATCGCCCCCGAACCGCTCGGCCGATTGCAGGCCCAGCCGCTGCCGCCGATCAGGGTGACGGCCACGCTGAAACCGGTCAAAGTCACCGAGCCGAAAGAAGGCACGTTCATCTTCGATATGGGACAGAACTTCGCCGGTTGGATCAGACTCGGGTTGAATGTCCCGAGAGACACGCAGATCACCCTGCGCTACGGTGAGCTGCTTCATAAAGACGGCACACTGAACCCCATGACCAGCGCCTGCGGGCAGATCAAGGGAACTCGCAAGAACGCCGAAGGCGAGACGATATCCGTCGGAGGGCCGGGCGCGCCGAAAATCGCCTGGCAAGCCGATACGTACATCGCCAGGGGCGACGGCCCCGAGAGCTATACGCCGCGGTTCACGTTCCACGCGTTTCGCTACGTGGAAGTCACCGGCTATCCCGGCACCCCCCCGGCCGACGCGATCGAGGGACGGCGGTTGAACACGGACGTCGCAGAGGTCGGAACGTTCGCCTGCTCCAACGAGCGGTTCAACCGCATCCAGAAAATGTGCCGCTGGACGTTCCTGAGCAACATATTCAGCGTGCAATCGGACTGTCCCCACCGCGAGCGTTTCGGCTACGGCGGCGATCTGGTTGTCACCTGCGACGCCTTCATGCTGAATTTCGACATGGAACACTTCTACGCCAAGGTCGCTGCCGACTGGCAGGACAGCGCCCGTGCGGACGGCATGCTCACAGACACCGCTCCGTTCGTCGGCATTCAATACTGCGGCGTCGGCTGGGCCATGGCGCATCCCCTGCTTCAATTGCAGTTGTACCGATACTACGGCGACCGACGGATCATCGAGGAACAGTACCCTGCATCGAAGCGCTGGCTCGATCTCGTCGCCGAACGCAACGAGAATCATATCATTGGCAAGGGCCTGAGCGACCACGAAGGGCGGGCCCCGGCGCCGGCATCGGAGATGGTAACGCCGCTGTATTGCGAAAGCGCTCGCCTGCTATCCCAACTGGCCCGAGTTCTCGGCAAGGACGACGACGCACAGACCTGTGCGGCCCGGGCCGAAGCGGTCAAAAAGGCGTACCGGGAGAAGTTCCCTCCCACACAGGCCGGCCGCGTGTCGCCGGGGACACAAGCGAGTCAGTCCTTCGCCTTGCAGCTCGACATGCTCGACGAGGACCAACGAGAGCCGGCCCTGCGGTATCTGCTCGACGACATTCGCACGCGTAACGAGGGTCGCCTGACCACCGGCATTTTCGGCACGCGCTACCTGCTCGAAGTTCTCTCACGCGAGGGCCACGCCGATCTCGCCTATGACCTCGTGAACGGTCGTGACTTTCCCGGCTGGGGCTACATGCTCGACAACGGCGCGACGACTCTGTGGGAGCATTGGGCCCTGAGCGAAAACACCTTCTCTCACAACCATCCCATGTTCGGTTCGGTCAGCCAGTGGTTCTTCAACTGGCTGGGAGGCATTCAGGCCCACCCCCAGGCCGCCGGTTTCGATCGCATCATCATCCGGCCCCAGATCGTCGGCGATCTGCAATGGGTCCGCTGCCGATACGACTCGATTCGAGGTCCCATCGCGAGCGATTGGCGTCTCGACGGCGACAGGCTGTATCTGAATGTAACGATTCCCGTCGGCACCACGGCGCTCGTCTACATCCCCGCGACAAAAGCCGCGGAAGTTACCGAATCAAACGGCCCGGCCGCCGAAGCCCCCAGCGTACGCTTGCTCGGCGAGGAAAACGGCTGCCTGGTTTTTGAAATTCAGTCCGGGCGTTACGCCTTTGCTGGAAAAACCACCTCCGCTATGGTATCATTGGAACCATAGCGGTACCGCGGCGCCATCAGAACCGCAGGTTCTGTCGGTGGCAGTGGGCCGCTCGGGCGGCCGCTGGCAATTCACGTCCGGCAAATATGGAGGAGTAGGAAAATGACTCGGTTGACAATCATCTTCCTGGTGCAAACGGTGGTGATTTCGACGGCGCGGGCGGGTCTGCCCGCGCCACGGGGCGGCCTGCGGATCGCGGATTTGCGCTGCGAATATCTTCTTGACCCGATCGGCATCGACGCAGAGCGCCCCCGTCTAAGCTGGAAGCTCGAATCGCGCCGGCGCGGGCAGAAGCAGACGGCCTACCAGATCCTGGTCGCCGGCGATAGAAAAATCCTGGCCGACGACCGGGCCGACCTTTGGGACACGGGCAAGGTCGATTCCGAGAAGTCCATCCACATCAAGTATGCCGGCCGGGAGCTTGCCTCGCGGACACACTGCTACTGGAAGGTTCGCGTCTGGGACAAGGATGGCAAACCGAGTGCCTTCAGCGACGTGGCTGTATGGGAGATGGGCCTGCTGACCCCGGGCGATTGGGAAGCGCGGTGGATCAGCGCAGCGGGGCCGAAAGACAACTCCGCACGGGCGGCGCCGCTGTTTCGCAAAGCATTTCTCTTCACGAAGCGCCCGCAAAAGGCGCGCGTCTACATCTGCGGCCTTGGCTATCACGAGCTGCGTCTCAACGGCGAGAAGGTCGGCGATCACGTCCTCGATCCCGCCTTCACCCGCTACGACCGGCGTGTCCTCTACACCACCTACGATGTCACCGACCAACTGAACAAAGGCTGGAACGCCGTGGGCGTGATCCTGGGCAACGGGTGGTACAATATGCACACTCGCGCCGTCTGGAACTTCGACAAGGCCCCCTGGCGCGACCGGCCCGTGCTGCTGTGTCAGCTTGAGGTCACGTTCGCCGACGGCTCGAAAAGAGTTATCGCCACGGACGACACGTGGCACGTCTCAACGGGCCCGGTCGTGTTCGACAGCATCCGCAACGGGGAGATCTACGACGCGCGGCTGGAAAAAGAAGGGTGGGACACGGTCGAATGCAGCGACGCCAACTGGCCGCTGGCGGTGATCGACGCGGGGCCGAAAGGCAGGCTCGCGGCCCAGATGATGCCCCCCATCAAGGTCACGCAGACGATAAAACCGGCGAAGGTGACCGAGCCTCGCCCCGGCGTCTACGTCTTCGACATGGGTCAGAACATGGCGGGCTGGGCCCGGCTGAAGGTTTCCGGGCCGGCCGGTACGAAGATCGTCATGAAGTACGGCGAGCGCCTCGGCGCGGACGGCACCGTCGATCAGAAGGAGATCGGCCAGCACATCAAGTCCGGCCAACCGCAAACCGACATCTACATCCTCAAGGGCGAGGGCACGGAAATCTGGGAGCCGCGCTTCGTCTACCATGGCTTTCAATACGTGGAAGTGACCGGCCTGCCCGGCAAGCCCAATCGCACTACGCTGCAAGGCCGGGTCGTCCATACCGCTTTCGAGACGGCCGGAACCTTCGCGTGCTCCAATGAGCTTTTCAACCGGATTCAGAAGAACACGCTCTGGTCCTACGTCAGCAACTTCCACGGCTACCCCACCGATTGCCCACACCGCGAGAAGAACGGCTGGACCGGCGACGCCCATTTAGCCGCCGAGACGGGGCTCTACAACTTCCATTCGGCCTCGGCCTACGCCAAGTGGATGGACGACTTCAAGGACGAGCAGCGCGACAGCGGCGAACTGCCCGGCATCGTTCCGACCAGCGGCTGGGGCTACCACTGGGGCAACGGGCCGGCCTGGGACAGCGCCTACGTCCTGATCCCATGGTACCTGTACGAGTATTGCGGCGACACCGGCATCCTGGCCGAACACTACGACCGGCTCAAACGCTACGTGGACTACCTCACGACCAAATCCGAGGACCACATCGTTTCCATCGGCCTGGGCGACTGGGCACCGGCCAAATCGAAGACGCCGGAGAAAGTCACCTCCACCGGTTATTATTATCGAGACGCCCTGATCGTCGCCCAGATCGCGCGACTCCTGGGCAAAAGCGACGATGCGCGGAAGTACGGGCAGTTGGCGATGCGAATTCGAGACGCGTTCAACAAGGCGTTCTACCACGCCGAGACAGGTCTCTACGAAGGCGGCACCCAGACGGCACTGAGCTGCGCGCTGTATCATGGGCTGGTCCCGCCGCAAGAGCAGGAGAAGGTCGTCGGCAATCTCGTGGCCATGATCGAGAAGAACGACGGGCATCTCGACGCCGGCATCCTGGGAACCAAGTACCTCATCGATTCCCTGACCGCGCACGGCCGGGCCGACGTCGTCTACGAAATGGCCACCCGCACAACCTATCCGAGCTGGGGATGGTGGCTCGAACAGGGAGCGACCACGCTCTGGGAACAGTGGGATGGCAAGGCCTCCCGCAATCACATCATGTTCGGGCACGTCAGCGCCTGGTTCTACCAAACGCTGGCGGGCATCCGGCTTGACCCCGAGGCGGTCGCTTTCAAGCGCATCGTCATCAAGCCGCAACTACTGGGCGACATCGAATGGGTCAAGGCCGAGCACGAGTCCATGTACGGTGCCATCAAGAGCGCGTGGCGGATCCGAGGCGACAAGTTTCGTCTGCAAGTGACGATACCGCCCAACACCACCGCGACCGTCTATGTCCCCTGCGACAAGCAGACGTTCGTCACGGAAGGGCCCGACACCATCCACTCGGGCGAGCACGTCCAGTTCCTCCGGCTGGAAGGCGACTACGTCGTGTTCGACGTCGGATCGGGAACGTACGAGTTCACTTCGACGCTGCCGTGATGACGAAGGCACGTTGGAAAACAGACGCAACGTTCTCTTTGAGGGATGAAATATGACCACGACGATAGTCCGACGCTGCACCGTGCTCCTCTCGCTCCTTGGTTCTGCGATCTGTCTGCACGCGGCCCCGAACGAAAACTCCGCCCTCGGCATCAACATCGGTGGCGTGACATACTGGTCGTCGGAGATCGTGTTCGTGGACCTGTTCAGACACTCCCAGACGTTCAAGAGCCAGGCGCCGGGCAAGAGTTACGGCCAGGGTGGCCCGCTTGACCTCGACGAGAAGGGCTGGGTCCGTTCGCTGCGCGACGGGGGACATGTCGCCGACTCGATCATCCTGAGCCAGCCCAAGCTCGGCTATCCCGCCGGCGTTTATACGTGCCTTTACGACGGGCAGGGCAAGATCGAATTCGCCTACGGCACAAAGGTCGTCGAGCAGAAGCCGGGACGCGTGCGCGTCAAAGTCGAGTCCGAGCAAAATATCCTGACCCTGAAGATCAGCGAAACCGACCCCGCCGACCCCGTCAGGAATATCCGCTTCATTTTGCCCGGCTTCGAGGACACGTACGAAAAACAGCCCTTCCATCCGGACTTTCTGAAGCGCTGGGAGAAGTTCAAGGTCCTGCGCTTCATGGACTTACAGCGGACCAACAATTCCAGGCAGACGAATTGGTCCGACCGCCCCACCGCCGCGATGCAAACCCAGGGCAGCGAGGCGGGCGTGGCGCTGGAATACCTGATCGAGCTGGCCAACACGCTCGATGCCGACCCGTGGTTCTGCATGCCGCACCTGGCAACCGACGACTACATCCGCAGTTTCGCCCGGATGGTCAAGGCCCGGCTCAAGCCCGACCTCAAGATCTACCTCGAATACTCCAACGAATGTTGGAACGGCATCTTCGGCCAGGCCCGCTACTGCCGCGAGAAGGGCAATGAGTTGGGCCTCAGTGACAACGACTATCAGGCGCAACTACGCTACTGCTCGAAACGCGCCGTTGAGATCTTCGCGATCTGGGAGCAGGTCTTCGGGGGCGCCGACCGGCTGGTCCGTGTCCTGGCCGCCCACAGCGCCAATCCCTGGACGAGCGAGCAGGTGATGGGCTTCGAGGACGCCTGCAAACACGCCGACGCGCTCGGCATCGCCCCGTATTTTGGCAACGCGCTCGGCAACCCCAAGACGCAGAACGAGGTCGCGCAAATGACTGTGGGCCAGGTGCTCGACAGGTGCGCCGAGTACATTGAGGAGGGCAACGAAACCATCGCCAAGCAGGCGCGTTTGGCGAAAGAACGCGGCCTGCGTCTCGTCGCCTACGAGGCGGGCCAGCATCTCGTCGGCCACGGCGGCGCCGAGAACAACGAGACGCTGATGAATCTCTTCCACGCCGCCAACCGGCACCCACGCATGAGGCAACTCTACCTCGACTACCTCGCCGGCTGGAGGCAAAACGGTGGCACCCTGGCCGCGATCTTCTCCTCCATGGGCCGCTACTCCAAATGGGGCTCCTGGGGCCTGATGGAACACCACGGCCAGTCCCCCGCCGAAGCCCCCAAATACCAAGCCGTCCTCCAATTCCTCGACGCCAATCCCCAATGGTGGTAATCCCCGCGCCGCCAGCGAGGCGTGACTTGGGTCGTGTTGCGGTTAGCGGATTCTGGGGTAGTATGTTTCGAAGCGGCGGATGTATTGCCAGCCGCCTTTGTAGACGTGGCAGAGGCCCCAGCGAATGCCTTCCAGGGAATCCTTGTCGGGATTCTCGCAACGGTAGAGGCCCAGCGCGTGGGGCGCGTCTTTGAGCACGGCCACGATCTCGAAATTTACGCCGTCCGGGGCATACTGAATCGTGTTCTTTTCCGGTCCGTCGGTGGTCAGCAGAGCGGCAATGCCTCCCTTGTACTGCCAGACGCAGACTTCGTGGCCACTGTTGGTGACGGGGTTGTACTTGGATTTCACATACGGGCCTTCCGGCCGGTCGGCAATCGCCACGCCCCAGCGGATCTCGCGTCCGCCAAAGGTCATTTCCTCGCCCATCTGCTCCCCCTTGTAGTACAGGTAGAACTTGCCCCGGTAGTACATCAGGCAGGGATCGTGCACCTTGTGGCTGTCGAAGTCCCCCTTGGCCACGACCTTGAAGCGATCGTCTTCGTCTCCGAGCCATCGCCCGTTGTCGGCGGGTTTCAGTATGGGCGCAGGCAGCTTCTTCCACGGTCCGTGCGGAGAATCGGATATGGCCATACCCACGGCATTCTTCACGCGTACCACATAGGGCGCCTTGACGACCTGGTATACCAGATAATACTTGCCCTCGTGGACGAAGATTTCCGGAGTAAACACGGCGCGGTCGTCGTACGCGCCGGCCGGACCTCTGCCGACCGCCAGCCCCTGCTCACGCCAGTCCCAACCGTCTTTCGACGTAGCGTACCACACCTCCGTCAGGTCCCAGGGGAATACCTTCTTGGATGGGTCGCCGGTGCCGAAGCCGGCCGTCTCTCCTTCGCCTTTCGTATACCACACGTAGAACCGGTCGCCGACTTTGATGACAGCGCTGGGGTCTCGGCGAATCACGCCCTTTTCGTAGGCAAAATCCCCTTTCAGGTCGGTGACCCGGAACTGGCAGAACCACTCCGGGCCCCGCGTGTAGTTCAACGCTCTCTTCGATGCGGCGCTGAGAGGACGCTCGTCCGCAGAAGCGTGCGCCGCGAGCAAACAAAGCAATCCCAGCATGGCCGCAAACCTGGCTGCGCGTGGCATCTCTATCTCCTTCCCGACAATAATTCTCTTGGTTTGATCGATGTACAGACTGATTATACGTCGCCGGTCGAGATCGTTCCAGCTTCTCATGGGCCGTACATCGGGCGTCGACGCAAGGTCTCAGCGACCGGGGCGCTTCAAAGAGAGCGCCGCACCGACTCCACTGGGCTGTCAGGGTTGATTTCGGGCCAGCCGACGGTATAATCACCTGCCATGAAGGACTTGCTGAGACAACTGATCCAGGCTGACTCGACGTTGGATAAGGGTGAGGTGGCGTCGGCGGAGGTGCTGGCCGGCTGCTTCGAGGCGCACGGCATCGAATGCCATCTCGACCGCTGGGATGACAAGCGTGCGAACGTGACGGCGCGCGTCCGGTCCACCGGTCAGCGTCCGGGGCTTCTGTTCCTCTGCCATCTTGACGTGGTCAGTCCGGGCGAGGAGGCCTGGGTGCACCCGCCATTCGGAGCGGTGGAGGAGAACGGCAAGATCTACGGCCGGGGCACGACGGACATGAAGGGCGGCACCGCTGCCGTGGCCGCCGCCATGTGCGAGCTAGTCGAGTCCGGTACCGAGTTGCAGGGCGACGTCGTCTTTGCAGCGACCGCGGGCGAGGAGACCGATAGCTGCGGAGCGATCCGGTTCATGCAAAACCGAAACGATTTGCCCGAATTGGCGGGGATCATCGTTCCGGAGCCGACCGATTTCTGCGTGGTCACGGCCCATCGCGGCATGTTCTGGCTGAAGATCACCACGAAGGGCAAAGCGGTCCACAGCTCCATGCCGCAGCGCGGCGTCAACGCCATTATGTCGATGAACCGTCTGCTCGCCGAGCTGCAGCGCTACGAGGTCCCGTTCGAGCCTCATCCGACGCTGGGCAAGTGCTCGGTAAGCGTCAATACCATCACCGGCGGAGAGGCCATGAACATCGTGCCCGACCGCTGCACCATTGGCGTCGATATTCGCACGCTGCCCAAGCAGGATCACGACGCGATCCGATACGATCTCGAACGCATGCTGGCCCGCCTCAAGACCGACACGCCGCAGTTCGAGGCCGAAATCGGCGTGGACCGCTCCGTCCGCGCCATGGAGACGGACGCCGAGGACGAGTTCGTCAAGGCGTTCTGCTCGGCGGTGGACGTCGATCTGACCAACACGATCGGCTTTGCCACGGACGCCCCGCACGTGGTGCCGTTAGGGGCGCCCATCGTGATCTACGGCCCGGGCAAGCCCAAGCTGTGTCACCAGGTCGATGAGTACATCGAAATCGCCGACCTCGACGCCGCGGCCGACATCTTCAAAAAGGTCATTGCCCGATTCCTGACGTAAGCGTGCAGGTCTGCGGCCACGGCGCAACATGGATCGTTGCGCGTCCATGAAACCAGGGAATCGGGCTTTCGGAGGTGAACGCATGAGCTTCTCAGGGACGCCACGCAACGGAACACGCCGATTCGTCGTCTTCCTGGCCTTATTGTCCCAGACCGTTGCCACCATGAGAGCCGACGAGGCTGAATCGCGCCGTCCGCGAATTCGCAATCCTAAGCTGAGCATCGAGCACGTTCACTATCGACCCGTCCGCTACGAAACCGAAAAAGTCACCGAGCCGCAGAACGAGCGCCCCAACCGGGGCGGGCTGGTGTTCGTGTACGTCAAGAACACCTCGGACGAGGAGGTACGTTTGCGCTCGTGGTATCTCAACCGAAAAGGCGACAGTCACTATCGCCTGGGCGGGTTTCTCGCGTGGGATCGATTGGGCCGGGACCGGCTGTTGCCGGGTAACATGACGGTTCTGGAGATCTCGGGAGTATCTGAAGATTTCTCCGCCGGCGCGCCGTTCGAGTTCGCCTTCATCGGCGGCAACTGGAGGCCGGTCGGCGGCATCCGGACGACACTGAACGCCGACGTGGTTCACGTCACGTTCATTCGGATCCTGCCAGGCATGAGAGAGATCGAGGTGCACATCCGCAACGAGGGACGCACACCCGTGCAAGTGAACTCGCTGGAGGTCATCGGCTCGCAAGCGGATTCTGTCGCCTGGACAACGCAGCGATTGGCCGGACCGGGACACGCCATCGGCCGCCTGCGCCTGCGGGAGGCGCTGGAGGCGGGCCGGTTGCTCGTGGTCAAGCTCGACGTCACCGAGGATGGCAAGACGCGGTCGCTCTACGCCCATCGCAACGCGTTCGCCGACCGTTTCCCCATCGGGACGTGGGGCGCCCGGCCGGAGATGTACGCGATGACACGCCGCCACCACATCGACACCATCGTGCAGGGTGGCCGCTCGGACGACCCCTTCTATTCCCAAGAAGCCCAGCGATACGGGTTCCATACGATGGTCCACACGGGCGTGTTGCCCCGCGTCGACGTCCTGCGCGACCTCGGCGGCCATGAGGCCGTGGATTGCTGGATGATCCACGACGAACCGGACTGGCACTACACGCCCCAGAAAATGCTGGCGGCCGCAGAGATGACGCGGCACTACAACGCCACCAAGCCGACGTTCATCACGCTATGCCGCAACGTGAAGTTCTTCGAGTACGCCTTTCTGCCCGACATTGCGTGTCAGGACCACTATTCGGTGACGGCACCGTCGAGCAGCCGATGGCCCGTGCGGTACGGCACGCGACTGGAAGAGACGGCGTACTACACGCGGGATCTCAAGTATGCCGCCGAGCCCAAGCCGATCTGGGTCTGGACGCAGGGCATCGCCAACTGGTCCGAGCGACCCAAGCGACCGGTGCCGACCGTCAACGAACTGACGGCCCAGTTGCTGCTCAACCTGGGCCGGGGCGCCAAAGGCATCCTGTGGTTCACATTCAACCAAAGCGTGGGCGAGAGATACCCCGAACTCCGCACCGCCATTCAGGGCTGGGGCCGGGTGATGGAGCTGATTCGCAGCGACCTGCTGGGCAGCGAGCCGGTCGAGGCGGCCGTCCGGGCGCCGGAGAAGGTGGACGTAGCCGTGCTGGCAGGCTGGGACAAACTTTTCGTCTTCGTCTTCAACCAGGACTACGAGATTCACGACGAGGCGTATCCCTGGACGAAGCAGGAAGATATCACGATCTCGCTGCGGTGCCCCGCGTGGATCGGACCGCAAACGGTCCTGGAACTGACGCCGGACGCGGTCAGGCAGCACCGCTTTGAGACCTCGGACGAACGTCTTGCCCTGGAGCTCGACGCCCTCGACGTCGCGCGCCTTTTCGTCGTTGCCAACGACCCGAACGCCGGTCGGGAGTATCGTGAGAAGCTCGCCCGGATCGTGGAACGTGAAAAACGCGAGTTCTGACAGCGGCCTCTGGAAAAGGGCGATACACGGATCGTGATTTTTGCCTGGAAAGCGGCGGAATTTTGTAACTCCGAAGGGAGCGCTGCGTCTAACAGGTGGAAAGCCGTGGAGTGGGTCCGTGACCCGCGCATTTGTGCACGCGACGGCTTTACGCGTGGGTTGAGAACGCACCCTACACTATTATGGTGGTCTCGAACTATGGCATCGACTGACAAAAGCAGCGCCGGCGGTACCGAAACGACAACCCGTGGCAGCGTAGCCGCTGCGCCCGCTTCCACGGGCGTGAACCACGAGGAACTCATTGAGCGGCTCCATGAAGGTCACGCCCGGCTCAAGGAGCAGGTCCATCACATCATCGTGGGACAGGACAACGTGATCGACGCGGTCCTGTGCTGCATGCTGGCCGGCGGGCACTGCATCGTGCAGGGGGTCCCCGGGCTGGCGAAGACGCTCATGGTCCACTCCATCGCCGACGCCATGAAGCTGGGCTTCAACCGCATTCAGTTCACGCCGGACCTGATGCCGTCCGACATCACCGGCGCCGACATCATCCAGAGAGATCCCCAGTCGCATAAGAGGAAGTTCGAGTTCGTCAAGGGACCGATCTTCGCCAACGTGGTGTTGGCCGACGAGATCAACCGCACGCCGCCCAAGACACAAGCCGCCCTGCTGCAGGCCATGCAGGAGCGGGAGGTGACGATCTCGGGACGAACCTACAAGCTCGTCAAGCCGTTCTTCGTCCTGGCCACGCAAAACCCGATCGAGCAGGAGGGAACGTATCCGTTGCCCGAGGCGGCCCTGGACCGGTTCATGTTCATGATCTACATCGATTATCCGACCGCCCGGGAAGAGCACCTGATGGTCAAGGTAACCACCACGGGCAAAAAACACACGCTCGAGCACGTCCTGGACGCCAACGATATGACCTTGTTCCAGGAGATCGTGCGGATGGCGCCGGTTAGTGACGTGGTCATCAGCTACTGCATCAAGCTGGCGCGGGCGACCCGGCCGAGCGATCCGCTGGCCACGGCCATGGTGAAGAAATACCTGAAGTGGGGCGCCGGCCCGCGCTCCGGACAATTCATGACGCTGGGAGCCAAAGCGCTGGCGCTGACGAAGGGGCGCATCACGCCGAGCTTCAACGACGTCAGGGCCATCAGCAAGCTCGTGTTGCGACACCGCGTGATCCCGAATTTCAACGCCGAGGCCGACGGCATCAGTATAGAGGCTATTCTCGATGACTTGCTGGAGAATGTACCAGAGCCCAAATAGCCGCCCCGGACGGCGCTTCGCTGGGGGTGTAGACCCATGGCAGGAACGACCCGAGACTACCTCGACCCGATCTTCCTGAGCAAGCTGGCCAATATGGAGCTGGTGGCTCGTTGCGCGGTGGAGGGTTTCTTCTCCGGCCTGCACCCGAGTCCCTTCCAGGGCTTCAGCGTGGAGTACAGCGACCATCGCGAGTACTACCCCGGCGACGAGGTAAAATTCGTGGACTGGAAGATCTTCGCCCGCACGGACCGGCTCTGCATCAAGCGGTTCCACCAGGAAACGAACACCTGCGTGTACATTCTGCTGGACGTCAGCAAGAGCATGGCGTTTGCCGGGGGGCAGGCCGTGCGCAAGGTGGATTACGCTTCTTTTCTGGCGGCCGCCCTGAGCTACCTGATGCTCAAACAGGGCGACAGCACCGCCCTGGTCCAGTTTGCCGAGCGAATCAGGACGCAGATTCCCCCGGCCTCGAAGCGAACCCATCTCAACGCGATTCTCACGGCGTTGCAGCGTAGCAGCGTGGGCGGGCGCACCAACCTCGCCGGTGTGCTGCACACCGTCGCCGAGACCACCAAACGCCGGGGCCTGATCATCCTGATCTCCGATTTGCTCGACGACCAGGGGGATATCTCCCGGGGACTGGCCCACCTGAAGTTCCTCAAGCACGATGTCATCGTATTCCACGTACTCGATCACCAGGAGCTGGAGCTCGATTACGAGGGGCTTATTGAGTTCGAGGACATGGAATCGAAGGACAAGGTGCGCGCGTTCCCGCAGTCGATCCGTTCCGGCTACCAGCAACGAGTGGGTGAATTCCTGGACGACGTGCGCAAGACGCTGGGCAAGAACGACATCGACTACTGCCAGCTCGACACGTCCGAGCCGCTGGACCGGGCCTTGATCGCCTACTTGGTCAAACGAAGGAGGCTGATGTGAGCTTCCTGCAGTGGACATTTTTGCTCGGGGCGCTGGCCGTGGCTGGGCCCGTGCTGGCGCACCTGCTGTCGAAGCCTCGCTTTCGGCGCGTGCCCTTCACGATGCTGCGCTTTCTCCGGAGCGGGCAGCGCGAGAGTCAATCCCGGCGTAAGCTGCGCGACCTCCTCGTGCTGTTGCTGCGCTGCGCGATCATCACGCTGATCGCCGTTCTGTTTGCCCGGCCGATGCTGCACCGCCAGGAGCGGGGGGGCGAGCAGAGATCGTTGATTCATGTGGCCCTGGACGACTCGATGTCGATGTCCTATCGCGATGGCAGCCGCACTTTGTTCGCGCGGATGATCGAGGCCGCCTGCGACCGGGTCCGCCGGGCGCCCGAGAAGGCGCGATTCAGCATATACGCTCTGGCATCGCGGCGGTCCATCGACGGTCTGAACAAACAGCAGGCCCTCGCGGAGATCAAACGACTGGCCGTCGTGCCCGCCAGTGCAGACCTGGCGGACTTTCTCTCCGCCCTGCGACAGGCAGGGCGAACCGCGCCGGCGGGCGACCGCCTCCGCGTCTGCATCATGAGCGACTTCGCACCGAACGCGCTGCGGCAGTTCGAGCAGGTCCTCCAGCCCGCGCCGGTGCACGAGTGGACGTACGAGCTCATCCAACCGAGCGACGCGGCAGAGAACACCGCCGTCACCGGCGCCCGCGTTGTGGGCGTCGCCGGCTCCACGCTCGACGTCGATGTCACGGTATCCAACCGGGGCGGCACGGCACAGGAGCGAACGCTCGTTGCACAGTCGCCCGATCTCAAGGAAGCACGCGCTGACGTCGCTCTGGCGCCGAAGGAGCAGCGGGTCGTCCGAATGCAGATGGATTTAGGGCGTACGTTCAGCCGGTCCGAACGACCGTCGCTTCCCGTGGAGCTGAGCCTTGCCCCCGCCGACCGCCTCGCGGCCGACGACACCTACCGTCTGGCGGTGCACGTCCCGGCCGCGACCTCAACCCGCGTCCTGCTCGTCCGGAAGGCGCAGGAAACCTTCCTCTTCGAGACGGCCCTTGAAGCGCTGGGACAGAAGAGCTCCGCCTCGACTCTGGACGTGCGGACCGTGGCGGAAGACCGCGTCACCTCCGGCCAGATCAACTGGGCCGACATCGTCGTGTTCTCCTGCCTGCCCGCGGAGCTGCGCTACCGAACGCGCGATCTGGAAACGTTCATCACCGGAGGCGGCAAAGTCATCTTCTTTGCCACCACGATCGGAAACTCCAAAATTGCCGAGCGTCTCTGGAGGGAAGGCGTATTGCCCGCGCTGCCGGAACGATGGGTCGAAGAGACGATGTACCCCCAGGCCCGGCCCTGCACGCGAATGTGCCCCGGTTTCGACGACCGCACCGCCCGGTCGCTGTCGAACTACCGACCCGACAAGATCGCCGTGAGAGGCTGCTGGCTGTGCCGCGTGCCTGCGGAGACACGCTGCCTCTGGCGTTTCAACAACGGCCCGGGCCTTCTCTACAGCAAGCCCGCGGGGCTCGGCTCGGCCGTTCTCGTCAATACCAGTATCGATGACTCTCTCGGTCTGCTGGCCAAATCCAGTGCGTGGGTCGCCTTCTGCAGCTACCTGCTGGGCGAGGACCAGGAGACGCGGCAATTCTCGTTTTCCACCGGCGAGCGGCCCGTTCTGAGTCTCGCCGGGTCGAGCCGGGCCCAGCAGCGACTCGCCGTGGTGCCGGTGGAAAACTGCGACGGCGGCAAAACGCGCGCCCGCATCGAAGGCGACAGGCTCTTCCTACCCGCTCCGAAGGGACTCGGATGGATGAAGACGCTGGGCGCGACGGCCCTCTATGCGGGGATCAACCTGCCCGCCGACGAAACCGATATCGGCAGCGCCACGTCGGAACTCGTGACCGATGCGCTGACCCGCGCCTTCGTCACGACCGAGCCTTCGAGCCGCGAGGGCGAGCCAGCCCGGGCAAGCCTGGAACGAAAGCCGATCTGGAAAACATTGGCGTGGGTCATCATTCTTCTCGTGCTGCTTGAATCAACCGTCACGAGCAGGCTCAAAAGATAGGGACGGTTCAGCTATGGCTGTGGACGTCGATAGCGCTTTAGAGGATCTTATCGCCCGGGTAGACCGGGTTCGCCGCTGGCTGATCGCTCTCGGGGTGATGAAGACGGCGGCCCTGGGTCTGGCCTGCGTGTCCGTCTACAGCGCCTCGTACGCGTGGCTCGACCACCGCATGCACTTCGGCCACTGGGAAAGGCTTGCCGCCTGCGCGATCTTCATCGCTTTGCTGGCGTTCCTTGCTTACTACCTCATCCGGGCTCTCCGTCGGGACTTGACGTACAGCCGCGCCGCCGGTCATATCGAGAGCAGGGAGCACTTCGATCAGCAGCTCATCGCGGCGGTCGAGTATTATGAGGGGCGATCCGACTACCCCTATTCCGAGTCGCTGGCCCGGCATCTGGTCCGCCAGGTTGACGAAGCGACGCGGGAATTCGACTTCGATGCCACCGTGGATAAGAAACGAGGCTACCTCCTGGGCGCTTTCATCCTGCTTTGCCTTCTGGCCGTCGGGTTCTTCGTCAAGGAGAACGTCGCGTACTTTTCCTCATATCTGGCCCGGATGCTGCAACCTTTTTCCGCCGTGCAACCGCTTCCGGCGACGATCTTCAAACCGTCAACAGGCGACATCGTCACCGGGCCTAATGTCCCTGTGACACTAACCGCTTTCATCGAAGGACGCATCCCCGAATCCGCGACGCTGATACTGACACATCCCGAGCCCCACGACGCAAATGCCGCCTCTGCCCCGCTCGTGGAGAGAATCGAGGCAAGTCTGGCCGTCGATCCGCAAGGAAATGCGACCGCCACCGCGACGGCCTCGTTCGATGCGCTCGGGCCGGTCGAGTACCGCTTCCAGACCGGGGAAATTCGGTCCGAGCCGCATACGATACAGGTCTGCGAGCCGCCCGCGATTGAGAGCATGGCCGCGCAGGTCACGCCACCGGCAAAGCCGGGCACGCAACCGGTCGGGACCTACACCCAGCCGATCGAGAATCAGACGCTCGAAGTGCTGCCCTACAGCCGGGTCCAGCTCCAGGTGGAAACGACCACGCCCATACGAAAGGCCACCATCACCGGTCCGAAGGGCCAGTCGAAGGTTGTGCCGCTCGACGGCGGAAAGACATTCAACGCGCAATTTGAGGCTGACGGGAACGCGACGGTTACGTTCGATCTCGTCGGCGCCGAGGGTCTGGCCAACGACAAGCCGCTGGAGCTGCACGTCCGGCTCAAGTCGGACGAGCCGCCGCAGTTCAAGCTGGTCTGCCCGGATGGAGATTACCTGACCACCGACGTGGCCAGCCTTCCCATCGCATTCGAGATCACCGATGATTTTGGCCTGGAGGCCGCGCGTCTATGCTGCGAATTCCCGAACGGGGACACAACCGTTCTGGATGAGGCCGCACCGCAAGGTTCCAAGCAGACCCACCTGGCGCACACGCTCGAGCTGGAGAAATACGAGTTGAGCGTGGGCGACGGTATCCTTTTCTACGCCGAAGCCCGCGACGTCGACACAGGCCAACGGCGCGCCGACGCGAACGCGTGCAGCGAGGTGTACTTCATCGAAATACGCCCGTACCGACAATACTGGCATTCGCAGGGAGGCGAGGCAGGCCAGTCGTCGCCCGGGCCGATGGGCGAAGACCTCACGACCATTCTGGAGTATACGCGCGCGATTCTGAAGAAGGCCTGGGCCATCGCCCAGACGCCACAGCTCACGAACGAACAGCGGTCGCGCTTCGGGCCGCTGCGCTCGGACGTGGAGTACTGCGAAAGCCGTCTGACCGCGATGCGTGACAACCCGGAGATGGGATTTACTAACGCCGCCAAGTCGAAGCTCACCGAGATTGCCGGGCAGTACACGCAGGCTTCCAACTGTCTGGCAAGGTCCGACGCTTCCGCCGCGCTGACGCCGACGAGAAACGCGTACCGGCTGCTGCGCAAGTTCATCGACGAACTGCACTTGCAGTGGAGCCCGCCTCCCGAGAGCCAGAGCGTGCCGGAGGACAAGCCCGAACGCATCAAGCTGCAGGAAGAGCCCGACGCGCCGCACATGGAAAAGGAGCGTATCGAGAGCAGGCTCAAGAAGCTGCAACAGGAAATCGACGCGCTGCGCCGCCAACAGGAATCCGTGAAGGAAAACCTCGCGGACACGCTACGGGAGGCAAGCCAGGACGCCGGCGCGTCGCAGTCATCCGGAGAGCCTTCCTCCGAACCTGCCGCCGGCCAACCCGGCGAGGCGTCCGCTCAGAACGAGCAGACAGCCGGAGAGACGCAACCGGCTCCCGGTCAGGAAGGTGGAACGCCCACAGACCAGGGAAGTCAGGGCTCACAGCAGAGCGACTCTGCACAATCGGGCGGTGCGGGCCAGCAAGGCCAGGGCACCTCCCCGGGACAGGGAACCGGCGGATCGGGCCCTTCCAGCGGAGAAGGCTCCCAGGGGCAAGGCGGAACCGGCTCCAGCGGCAGCGGTCCTTCCGAGAGCGCTTCGTCGGCAGCGCAGGGCGAGCGCCCGGGCCAGGGCCAGACGCCATCCGGCCCGGGTAAAAAAGGCTCACAAGGGCAAAGCGGCGACGGCGCATCGGCCGAGGGCACCGCCTCGGCGTCCGGAGACCGTCGCTCGGGCTCGAGCGGTCAGGGCGGCGATTCGGCCGCCCGCCAGGACGCGGTCCTGCAAATGCTCCGGGCCAAACAGCAGGCGCTGCGCCGGCAAACGACGCAGGCGGACGCCGAACTTGGACGTATGCCTCTGCCCGAATACTCCTCACACGCGAGGGCGCGGGACGACGCCCGACAGCGTCTCGAGCGAGCCGTCGAACAGATGAAGAAACTCGAGAATACGCTGGGCGATCTTCGGTACCAGGGTCCGACTTCGGCACAACAGCGGGACGCGGCGACCGATCTGGCCGATGCGATTGCCCGGCAGCTCGCCGAGGTGGAACAGGCGCTTCAGCGCGGTCTCTCCGCTGAAAGCGGACAGAAGGAGGCGGACCAGGCCCAGGACCTCGCCGAGCAGCTTGCGAAAGATGCCGAGGCGTTCGACGAGTCGGTCGATCCCGCTGACCAACAGGACATGCTGGCGCGGCTGGAGGCGGCCAAGCGCCTGCTGGAGAGGATGGCCGGCGTCCAGTGGGCCACCATCGGCGGCGGAGGCTCGGCCGGGGCGGGCCACGTGTATACCCGAAACCGACGATTGGGGCCGGCCGAACAGGCCCGCCTGCTGGCCCGCGAGTTCTGGTCCCTCTCGCTCCAGAGGCGGGAACGCCGGATTCAGCCGGCCCAGGACGAATCATCCGATATCGAGTTCTTCGAAGCCGAAAACGAGTTCTTCGAGAGCGCCGCCAGATTCAGGCCGCAGGGTAACGACAAATGATCTTCACCGACTACCCGGGACATTTCGTTGCCGCCACGCTCGTGCTGCTTTTTGCCGCGCTGACCTTCGTCTCGCACCGTTCAGCCGAGATGCGCAGACCCGAGCGCAAGCTGCATCGCGGGCTGCTTATGGCCACACAGTTGGCGGTCATCCTGGTGTTGCTCCTGATCGCCTGGAATCCCTCGACCCGGCAGGAGAGCAAGGTGTTCGCCCAAAACGCGGTGCTGACGCTGTTCGACACGAGCGAGAGCATGTCCGTTGCCGATGACAGGAGACAGATGAGGCTGGACAAGGCGCTGGAGCACTTCGTCAAGCACTTTCGGCGTCGCGACGCGGAGGGCCCCGAGCATATCATCTACGGATTCGATCGCTACCCCTACCACTGCGGCTCGGCGGACCTGTTGCGCCGCTGGGGCTCGCAGACGGACTTGCATTCGGTGTTGACGCTGCTGGCACAGTACGCCGGCCCGGATCCGGTGGCCCGGGCAGAGAAAGACGTCCCGGACCACACAAAAGAGAACGATGCGGCGAACGCGGCGCGAGAGGCCGATACGGAGAAGCTTGCCGGTGTAATTCTCTTCACCGACGGTCAATCCGACGATAAAACCCTGCACGCGTATCATTCCTTCCTGCCGAAGGATTTACCGATTGTGCTCGTGGGCGTGGGCTCGCGCAAACGCGCGACGGATATCGCCGTGACTTCGATTGCCGCTCCGGCGCGGGTCTGGATCGACAACGCCTACACAATCGGCGCTTCCCTTGCCGCGACGAACCTCCCGGCCGATGCCGTCGTCGTCGAGCTGCTCGAGGACGGGCAGGCGATCGACGCGCGACAGATCGACCGCGACTCGTTCGCTCCGCGTGCCAGCCAGGCGTCTTCCGGCGTGCGCGGGCTTTCCGAGGCAACGGCCGAATTCGTAGTACCAGCCCACCAGCTCGGCGCCCACGTGCTTTCGGTGCGGGTCAGGCCGCACGCACGCGAGATCAACGTCGCCAACAACTCCCGCAGCACGTGCGTGGAAGTGACACAGGAGCAACCGTTGCACGTGCTGCTGTATTGTCAGCGGGCCGGCTTCGACATCGGGAAAATTCGTCAGGCCCTGGCCTGGGACAAGCGCGTCGATCTGGCCCTGGGATTCGACGTCATCCGCGACCCAATGATATCACAGCGCGTCTCGGCCGGGCTGGGCCACACCGCGCTGCCCCGCACCGCCGAAGAATTCGGGACCTATGACGTCATCATCCTCGGCCCCTGCGATCTGACCCGGCTCACCCCGGCGCAGCTCGAGGGGCTGTACCGTTTTGTGACCGACCGGGGCGGAGGACTGCTGCTGTTGCCGGGTGAAACAGTGACAACGCTGGCAGCCTGGGGAGACGAAAAATCGGTAGCGCTGCTGCCGGTTCTGTTGGACCGGGAGCAGGAACGCATCTGGCCCCCGGTCCCGGATGCAATCGACGTGACCTTCGAAGCCGAGGTCAGCCGCATACTCGACCCCGAGCCGTTCAAGAACCGCGCCGAGTCCATCGCGCCCTACCACGGGATCGCGGCGGTCAAACCGGCGTCGCTGACGTTCGCCACGGCGCAGAACGTGCCGCTGGTATCGGCGCATCGATTGGGTCGCGGCCGGGTTTGCCTGCTGAACGCTTCGAAGCTGTTCACACTCTATCGTGAGGACGAGCAAGGGGGATTGCTCAGCGAACTGATCACGCCTCTGGTGGCGTACTTGGGTCGCACGCCCGCCCGGGGGGCCGGTATGGAGCTGTTCGTCGAACGCAGCGCCGAAGATCCGCGGCGCGTCGTCTTCAGCGCATACGTTGTCGATAAAACATTCCGGCCGGTATCCGAGGCCAACGTGCTTCTGACCGTCGAGGACAAAGTCACCGGCATGGAAGCCATCGGACAGGGTCGCTACCGGGCCGAGGTCGACTGGGGCGCCGCGCAGTCCGTGGTCGCCACCGTCCAGGCCGAGAACGCCGGGCTGTTTCTGGGAGAGCGAACGACGGCAATGACCTTGCCGCCCGTGCGCGATGAAATGTCCGAGGTGGACCTGGATGAAGGCTTTCTCCGAGCCCTGGCCGGGCAGCTCGGCGGTCGCTACGTCCATATCGACGAGATCGACGAAGGCCTCGCCGAGGTCTTTGTGCCCAGACGACAGACGGGAACCACGGAGAAGATTCAGAGCGTCTGGCCGATGTGGCCTCTGCTCTTGGCACTGTGCCTGCTGCTCTCGGCCCAGTGGTTTGTGAGACGCGCGGTGGGCCTGGTCTAAGGAAACGTGGAATGACTTTGAAAGAAACGAAGATTGGATGGGCGGTTGTTTCCGCGGTCGCTCTGCTGCTGCCGGCGACGGCGGCGCTCGCCAGCGCCGGCAACGAGGATTCGTCGACGGGCAAGACATATGCCTTGATTGTCGGCGGCATCAGCCGGGAGCCGTCCGACCGTCTGGCGCAGCGCCAGGCGCTCGAGACCTGGAGCGTCTATCTTCGCGGGCCGGCGGCGCTTGGGGCGGAGCAAGTGTGCGCGCTCGTCGGCAACGGTTCCGGCCTCTCGGACCCGAACGTTCTGGCGACGGCAGAAAACGTGAAGACCGCCGTGACGTCGATCGCGTCGGTTATCCGGGCGCAGGATCGATTCGTCTTCTGTTATCTCGGTCTGGCCAACGCGGTCTCGGATACGCTGCGGTTCAATCTGCCGGGGCCGGACGCGACGCACGAGGCCCTGGCCGGCTGGCTCGGCGGCATCAAGTCGAAGACGCAAGTGGTCGTGCTGGATTGCCCCTGTGCGGCCCTGGCAGCAAAGGCCCTCGCCCGGCCCGGTCGAATCATCGTGTGCGCCTCGACCGCGACGCAGGCGTACAGCACCGGTCTTACCGCCCGCTTCGTCCCCGCTCTGACGCAGACGGCCAACGACAGCAACCAGGACGGCAGGGTCTCACTCCTGGAAGCCTTCACGGCGACCGCTAAAGAAACCGAGCAGTGGTATCGCAGGATACAGTGTTTACCCACCGAGACACCGTCTCTGGAAGACAACGGCGACGGCGTTCCGAGCGAACGACCCTGGAGATATTCAATCGATGGCGGAGACGGCGCGCAGGCGTCCGCGTTCTTCTTTGCCCCGACGCAACGGTGAGTGATGCAGATGGATTTCGGAACAAACAAAATGGAACGACGCGACTTTCTCGCCCTGGCGGGCCGGACGCTGCTGGGCGGCGCGCTGGCTTCAACCAGTGCGGCTCGGCCCAATGATTCCGACAGAGGGCCGCCCGAACCGAGAGACCTGGACAAGTACGACTTCGTGATCCCGCGCGTCCGGGTCCAGGAACTGGCGTATCGAGGCCGCGGCAAAGGCCCCGACGTCTGGAACGTCCGCCCGGGAGGCGACGCCAACCTTTTGCGCGAGCTGACCAAAGTGATACGGTGCCGCGTCAAACCGATCCAGGGAACCTTTGACTGGCAGCCGCAATACGCCGCGGAGAGCCAGCTCAATGCCGTGGTCGATTTTGACGAGCCGAAGCGCCTGCGTGAATACCCGTTCCTCTTCATGACGGGCGAGAACCACTACAAATTCACCGACAGCCAGAAGAAGAACCTGAAGGAGTACGTCACACGCGGCGGGTTTCTTCTCATAGACGACTGCGTGGTTGCCTCCGGCGGCGATTTCTTCTACCAGAGCTCGTACCAACTCCTGGAAGAGGTCTTCGGCTCCGGCGCCGTTCGCCCCATCCCGCGCGACCACGAGGTCTTCCACAACGTCTACGACCTCGGAGGCACGGGGCTTCCGCTGTTGCACTACAGCGGGGACGGCCGCCCTCATGGACTGAACCACGGCGCGCGCGGCCTTTTCGTCCGCGATCGTCTGGCGGTGTTTCTCAGTTCCACCGACCTTCATTGCGGCTGGTGTGACCGTCACGGAACAACGTGGGGCCTGCACGGCTATCGCCAAGCCATTCAGATGGGTATCAATATCGTGATGTACTCCCTGACACACTGAATGGCGTTTCCACCGGGGCCGTCAGTCAGGGGCCCAGCAGCGTATCTGTCAGGCAGCCGGGCACTTCGTCACCGCGACATTCGTCGGCACCTTCGGGCAGGTAGATATCGTCCGCCTCATCGCCGAAAAAACGGGTCCGGCTATAGCGAACGTCGCCGCCGCCGTAGAGAACGTTCTGTCCCCGGCGCCCGTGGTTCGGGCTGTTCAGACGCAATCGGTCGGGATCGAGACCAAGTGTCACCCGCGCCGACGTACACGCGGCCGACTGCTCGAAGTGAGGATTCATGTCCGCCATGATGGGCAGTCTCGACAGCGACGTCCTCGTCAAAAACGGGTCGGAAGAGACCCGATAGCTGTACGTGATGTGGTCGCGCGAGGGGAAATCGTTGTGGGCTTTGATCTGTGACGGCGTCAGCGGAGACGCATAGCCCCGTTTCCCGCCGCAACAGACGAAATCTTCTGCCCTGTCCAGGTAACCTAATGTCAGCAGGCGAAAGGGATTGCGCGTATTGGAATGGTTTTCCGGGCCCGGGTGGCCGATCCGGTTCCACGGCGCATCGTCGGCTCGAGCCATGACCGGAAATCGGTCCTCGTGGTCGGCGCTGTAGAGATCCAGGCCCCGGAAAATGTTCGCTAATTGGCCTTTGCACGTCAGCAAACCCGAGCGATGACGCATGAGCTTCGATGACGGAATCACAATACCGACGATGAGAAGGACCGAGGCCGCGACGGCGATCACGTTGCTCAGGTTCTGCCGCCGGGAAAGCTTGAGAACCGCCGGCGGCGGCGCAGAGGCCACGTGCTCTCGGGCCAGCTCGCGCAAACGCTCGACCGTACGATCCGCCAGCTCGCCGGGGCAGCTCGTTTGAGATATCGTTCTCAGAGGAGCGAGGGCGGTGGCAATTCTGGCGTGACTCTTCGCCGCTTCGTCGTTACCGGCGATGAGTTGTTCCGCCTGCGCCGCTTCCTCGGAAGCGGACAGGCCAAGACAATGTTGAAAGACCAGATCCTTCTGTTCCTGATCGAACCCAGACATCAGACCACCACAGATGTTGCCGTTGCTTCATTGGTTGCGACGGACGTTATTCTCGCATTGTACCTTATATCATTTATCACTGGGTCTAATATACTGTCTCCGGCGGCGTGTTGTTTGCGGAAATCCGGGCGCAAATCCAAAAAGCCTGTTTATACGAGGTCTTCTAACTGGTTCGCCCCTCCCGGTACGGGGCAGAGATCGCGTTGCCGCCGAAGGCGGGAAATGCTATGCCCATCTTCTACAGTAAGGGCAGTTATCCACCGCCAAAATCTTTGTTCTTGAGTCAGGAATGAGGATTTTGCGTTTTTGGCTGGTGAAATGTAGTGCCACAAAATGAGGGCTA
>Ga0272441_10000304_pt1 | contig 113509 bp, 99 predicted proteins | sample SSMProp6N_FD_193582 | JGI IMG/M metagenome (GOLD analysis project Ga0272441, IMG submission 193582) | Marine sediment archaeal communities from Little Sippewissett salt marsh, Falmouth, MA, United States - SSM-Prop-6N | ecosystem: Environmental > Aquatic > Marine > Wetlands > Sediment ...
CCTTTCTCACCACTGAAGAGGGGGAAGTGGTGGCGGGAGAAGCATGGAAGCTGGAAGAAGCATACCAGCGGGGTGTGCGTCTTATAACCCTCACCTGGAATTATGAAAACAGCCTCGGATTTCCGAACTATCAGTGGACCCACCGGGACAGAGGACTGAAACCGGAGGGAAAGACGATGGTCGAGAGACTGAATGACCTGGGAGTATTGATCGACGTCTCCCACCTTTCCGATGCCGGTTTCAAGGATGTAGCAGAAATATCGAAGCAGCCCTTTGTCGCATCCCACTCCAACGCCCGGGCACAGTGCGATCACCCGAGGAACCTGACCGATGGAATGATCCGCAGGGTCGCGGATGCCGGCGGCATCATTGGACTGAATTTCTGTCCGGCCTTTCTGAACGGGACAGAATCGGCGACCCTGCAGGATATGACCCGCCACCTGGTCCATATCAGGAACACCGGCGGGGCGGAAGCTGCGGCCCTGGGTTCGGATTTCGACGGCATCCACGGTGAATTGGGGATTCCCGATGCCGGGGCATACCAGAAACTCATCGAGGCTATGGCTCAGGCCGGATTCACCGAACGGGACATTGAACTGGCCGCGCACGAAAACGCACGCCGGGTGATCAGGGAAGTCATCGGATAGATCCGCTCGTCGTCTAGACAAACCTTCCCGAACGGAAAAAGGCCTCCAGCTCTGTTTCTATTATATCAACTTGGTTTGCATTCCTCCGGTTCTGTTTATAGTGTTCCAACACAGTTCGTAGTCCTCCGGATCCGGTCCTATTCCTCCAGCTCCGAAAGCGCGGTGACCCCGCCTCGCCTTCTCATAAGATCAAAGAGAAGCAGCAGGAAAAGGAGATTCAGGACGGAAGTAGCCGCGAAGATACTCCACTGAGGAGAGCCGGAGGCAATACTGCCGACGAAGGTGTAGATCTTTACCCCGATGGTGTACTTCCAGTCATCCCGGATGAAGAGGAGGGCTGGAAGAAACCCGTTCCAGGCCCCCAGGAAGGCAACGATCATGGTGGTAAAAAGAATGGGACGGCTGAGAGGGATGAGAATTTTTCTCAGATAATAAACCGGGCCCGCCCCTTCCAGAACCGCAGCCTCACGCAGGGAGGAGGGCAGATCCCGAAGAAAGGCGCTGATGGTGTACAGACTGAATACGAAGCTGTGTTCCAGGTAAATCAGTACCAGGGCGGCGTATGTATTGATGAGTCCCAGGGTGCGGAAAATAATGTAAAGCGGAATCAGGGCGTGCATTCCCGAAACCGTCCCGATCAGCTGGATGGAAACCAGGACTATAGCCCCGGTCCGTCCCCTGCTTCGGGCGATCACCCAGGCCGCAGGGAAGGTGACCAGCGGCAGAAGCACTGCGGTACTCATAGCTACGATGAAGCTGTTGGAAAAATGGCGGAAGATGTGCTCTTCTCCCACGGCAAGCCGGAAGGCCCTGAGACCCGCCCGGGGCGGAAGCAGAGAACCGAAGTTCACCGCGTCCACCCCGGAGAAACTCAGCCACAGAAGCGCCCCTCCCATTCCCGCCGCACACAGAACCAGAACCAGAGGTACCGCGGCCGAAGCACCCCTCCACAAGGTCCTGCCGGAAATCCCGAAGCGGCTGTTCAAGCCCCGGGAAAACAGCCGTTCCCTCCCCCTTCGGACGATCCATACGGCGCAGGCTGCGGCCAATGCAGGCTGCAGACCCGCCGGATATCCTCTCAGCATCAGAAGCATGGCCATAACGAAGGTGTGGAAAACGATCACCCGGGACAATTGGAGCGGGTAGAAGAAAACCAGAAGATAAAGGAGGGCCAGCGGGACGGCACCGGGCCCTCCCGTCATCAGCTGGACACCGGCCGGAAGGAAAAGCAGAATACGTTTCAGCCGGCGGCTGTCGTGGGATCTGCCCGCCAGATAGAGCAGTGTAGCAGCAAGAATTACCAGGGACAGCAGTACGGAAAAGGCTGAGGAGACCCCGTAATCCCCTGCTGAGAGAAAGAGATCGTAGAGGAACACACTGAGAGTGGTGGTGGCGCCTAGGATATATCTTTCAGTGATTCCGGACAGCAGCGGAGGCCCCCCCGCGGTCATCAGGAAGACGACGCTGAATTCCTTCAGGGCTTTTATGAAATTGATAAGTACGACGGAAAGGATAATCTCCTTCAGCTGGGGAATGCAGATGGAGACAGCTATACCGGTCTCATCGGCACCGTCGATCGAAGCAGCTTCCACCACATGACGGCCTATCTTCCTGAACCCGCTGTAGAGAATGAAAACCGTGGCAGGCAGAGAAAGCCACACGCTTACCAGCAGGGCAAAGAAAAAAGCCCAGAAGGGCTGGAGCAGCAGATTGAAGGGCACTCCGTCTCCGTGAATGAGGGCCCGCCATACCGGGACGGCGATATAAACCGGAACACCCCAGGGTACAAGAACGGCCAGATGAAGGGGCCGAAAACGGCCGAACCGCACCGGGAATCTCGTACCGCCCTTCAGTTTGCCCTTCAGCTTGCCTTTTAGCTTGCACTTCAGTATTCCCCTCCTGGCGGCCCGGGATTTTCCCGGACGCCAGAGCCGGTACGCGGTGACAAGACCGAGCGAAACGGTCAGGAGGGTCTGCAGGAAGGCCCACAGAACGGTGATATTCAGGCTGTATCCGAAGGCCCTGTCGCCGAGGATGAAGCGGTAGTTATCCATTCCGGCGGAGGATATATCGCCGTAAAAATCGTGAAGGAAGGACCCCCGCAGGGCCGCGGCAAAGGGTGCGAGGCCGACCAGGACCGCCACCGCTGCCATCGGCAGCAGCAGCGTCAGTCGGCCGAGGTCAGGTCTTCTGATTTTCCCCTGAGCTTTCAATTATAACTCAATCGAAGAGGAGGCGGATCTCCGTTATGCCGCGGACCGCCTTTATGCCCTCCGGCACCACTTCGGCGTTCTGGTCCCAGACGATGACAAGCGGCCATTCACGGTCCGGCAGAGTTTCACCGTTCTTCCGGGTTGCAATAATTACATCATCGTTCCTGTTGAGCTGCTTCGAATCCAGATTGATGGAAAAACCGTCCGAAGCAACGACCTCTACCCGGTAGCCCTGCAGGGCAGTCTCTTCCTTATAGGAGAGAATACTCTTATCGGTCTGCCGGTGGGGAGCATGCTGAGGATCATCACCATAGGCAAGCAGAAGCCAGAGGGGGATTCCGGTGTAGGTCTCGGTTTCTCCGCTCTTGCGGTTGAAATACTCCACCGTCCTGGTGTGGCAGCTCACCCCGGACTGGATGGTCTGACGATCCAGCCGGTTATCCATCCTTCCGGTGATCAGCAGATCGTATTCCCGGTAGACTTCGCCGCTCACTTCCACCCGGCTGATCATCCTGGCGGAACTGTGGCCGTCGATATTCGGCTTCGACGGGCCGACCTTCACCGATCGGATATACCCGGGATCGAGGGGCAGATATTCCCCGTCACTTTTAAAGGCCAGAATCCAGGTACCCTTGCTTTCATCCATCAGGTCTCCACCGCTGTAGCTCATGCTGTATCCGTCCATGGCCACGACCTTGACGGTGGTGTCCGGCTGGAGGTCCACATAGCCGCGCAGAAAATCAGCAAACCTGATCCCCCCGTAGCGGTGGGTATGGGTAGTACCCGCACTGGTAGTGTAACTGCCGATCTCCTCGATGTAGTAGGGCGTCGCTTCAAGCTCCTCCCTGGAAAAGGAAGTCATCTCCCCGTTGACATCAAGCTCGAGGCTGACCTCCTCTTCGGCATCTTCCGCGGATAGAGACAGCTCGATGGAAACGAGGTCCTTGATCTGCAGATTACCCGGTATATCACCGACGATCCTCGGAAGGGTAAACTCACCGCTCTTCTCATCGGCTACATACATGGCCCCGGCTGGAATGTCGGCTGTGGAAAAAGTGACCGCGTATCCGTCTGCCGCGGTAAGGGTAACATCATACCCCTCCTCCCAGGCTTCCGCGTCAAACAACCACGGATGTTCGGTATCTTTTCCATCTACCATGGCAGCCATATACCAGAAGGGCATGGCCCGGTATTCTATCATCTCACCTTTCCGCTCGAAGGCTACTTTCTGATAATGGGAGCCGTGAACCTTCGCCTCCTCGAAACCTTCGGCTGAGACTGTATCCTCCCTCATTCCCTTCAATTCTATAGTCCAGTCAGGACTTGACCCGGTTTCCGGACTGTCCGCCGGCACGACGGCCTCCGCGTCCGGTGGCGGAGCTGTCTGCACGCCTGCGCATCCCATGAGCATTGCGATGATAACAGCCGGGAGAACCATCCCTGTCCATATTTTACTTCGCTTCATTCGTTTCTCCTCCATACATTTCTTATATTCATCATCCCGATATCCTACCGGGCCATCTGCGTATCGATCAGGGATTGCGCTTTTTCCAGCCCCTCTTCGACGGGCATTTTCCCGGTAAGGAGAAAACGCAGCATTTTCCACATGGTGTTCTTGTATACCTTGTACCCCCGGGTCGAGGGTACGGGAACACCGGTATCGTAGGCTTCCCGTAAATCCTGATAGTAGGGATTCAGCTGCTCGGCCATGGCCCAGGCGCTTTCGGATACCGGGAGTTTGAAAACCCGACTGGTGAAAGAATGCTGAACCCCGGGATCACTCATGGAAAGAAGAAAACGGCGGGCCAGCAGAGGGTGCTTGGTCTTCCGGCTTACCGCAAAGCCCTTGAAGTCGAGAAGCGGCGCCAGGGGGCCCTCCGGACCTTCAGGGAAGGGAGCAGTACCGAAGGGTACCTCGAGCCGCTGAAGTTCCGGGATGGAGAAACTGGCCGACAAGATCATGGCGACCTCCCCGGAGATAAAACGGGAAAACATGGAATCCCGCTCCCGCAGGTCAAGGAGCCCTTCATCTGACAGCTGTTTCAGATAAGTAACGGCTTCATAGCTTGCCCGGTCGTCCACCCGCACCGTGCCGTTCTCCTCGAGCAGCTTTTCCTTTCCGAATCCTATCTGAAAGGGTACCAGCCAATAGGCACTGTAGGCGTTCCAGGAAGCCGGGCTGATTCCCCTTTTTTTCAGATTCCTCGCTGTTTCCTCGAAAGCCCTCAGGTCCCATCCGGAGGCGCTTCCTGTTCCGCCGGCGGGAAGCGTCATCAGATCGGTGCGGTAAAAGAGCATCTGCGCGTCGAAATAGAACGGGACTGCCCATATCCTTCCGTCCAGACTGAGAGCATCCAGGCTTTTCGCGGCAAACTGTTCCAGAGGGAAGCGTACCATCGGCTGCAGGGCCCCGGCAGCCGTGAGGGCCGGAATATAATCGGACTGTATCAGGACAACATCGGGAGGCTGTCCTCCTCCTCGAAGAACCGACAGGAGCTTCGAGTCGCTCTTGGGCACCTCGTTCACCGTGATTTCAATATCGTGAAGACGGCCCCAGCGGCGGATCTCCTCTTTGAGTTCCGATACTCCCTCCCAGGCAAGCCAGACCTCCAGTTCTCCGGAGGAGAGAAATTCCCCTTCGATTTCGATGGATCGTACATTCCTGAGGGTCTTCGACGGCTCTGAAGAATTCGTTCCTTCCAAATAAAATGTCAGGCTCCCGTCCTTTTCCGGGAAGAGACAGGACCGGTACAACGGAAAAATTGACTCTTCGTCACTTTCGGAGGGCAGCACGCTGAAATCCCCGCTTCCCCGTATCATAAGCCTTTCAAGCTGCGCAAAAGGGGGAAACAGCTCCTCGAGCACCACAGACTGCCGGATTTCTCCCGAAACAGGTCTGGGCCTGGCGATTTCGAGGACCCTAGAGAACGGTACAGCCGGCCGGGCGGCACCATTGACGGATATTTCAAGAGCCTGCAGGCGGGGGATCAGGAGCAATAGTAAAAAGAATGCTGCAGCAGCGGATGCGCTTTTATTCATCAGACTTCCTTTCCAAACACGGGAGGGCAGGATGTTTCCACTCTGCCCCGGTGGTCCGGAGGCCATAACCGGAAGGGCGACAGGCCGGCGGACTCGGAAGTGTATTTCCTTCGAGGAATACTCTAGATCATTCGCCGAGGGAGGTCAAGCAGATTTTTTTTTCCGGACTTCAAAAACGGCTCTTCTGCTCAGTTTCCGTATGTGCTTCCGCCTCCCGGAGAACGGCTTCGATACTTCCGAGACCGTGATGGAGGGAGGTTTTGATCTGTCCCATTTCCTCAAGGGGTATGCCGAGGAGGTTCTCTCCCGGAAAAGTTCGGAGCACCCGCAGCGCCTCGCTGTCGACGGCTACCATGTCCCCGGAAGCCATGACGATATTGGGATAGATATAGGGGCCCCGTCCGGATTGGGTATTGGTTGTCCGGCGGCCGTCGATGAATACCAGGTCCGGCTGCCACCCGAGGTTGAGATCCCCCACTTTGTGCTCCGTCAGAGGCCGTTCTTCGTGCAGGTACCCCCGGTCTTCCATATTGATCCAGCCGACACTGAGTTTCAGACTGGCGGAAAACCTGGCCGAATTGTGACACCGCATATTTGCCGCGTAAACCCTTTTATCTGCTTCATAGATACTTTTCGGGACGTGGATCTTCTTCCAGTACAGACCGGGGACTTCCATTTCAAGCCACTGGTCCTCCTCGAAATCCACGAAGGGAACTCCGTAGCGTTTCAGGATGGGAAGGACGCCCAGATCTTTTACGACTTCCCGGGTCGGCCCGTCAGCCTTGCCCGAGCTTTCCCCCACCGTCACCTTGAGACCATAATCGAGCAGAAGTTCCAGCAGAGCACTGAGAAAATCGAGATTCGTCGACAGGGGCATCGCGTACCTGCAGTTGAAATTCGGTTTCAGCAGTACCCGGTCTCCCGGAGAAAAGGCCTTGTCGAGACCCCCGAGAAGCTCCGCCGCGCTTTTCACCGTTTCGGGCAGATAGTCCCCATTGAAATGGGGTACCTTTGCTACAATCGGCTTTCCGTTTTCAGTATATGTATTTGTCGTTCTTTCCCTTGGTTTTACTACCTTCATTGTTTTCTCCATTGCCGGTCTATTTATTCACCCAGAAGTTGGAATGATCTTTTATCCAGCGCATATAGTCGATAAACGACTTATCCATGTCATATACCGGCAGATAACCGAGATCATTTTTCAGCCTGTCAATGCGCATGGGGTTCCGGTCTTTCTCCCCGAAATCCCTGATATCCGCCTCGGAAGGATCATCCACAATACTGTAGGTGAAGGAAGGAAAAGCTTCCTTCAGTTTTTCGCACCAGGCTGTCCCGGACCAGATATAACCGGAACTGAGGTTGTACACATCATAGCCGAAGGATTTGGCGGTTATCATGCAGCTGAGGGCTCCGGCGATGTCACGGCTGTACACCCAGTCCTTATTGTCCGGATTCAGCACCTTCGGCCGCTGTCCGAGATAGGCAGCCCTGGTAGCCAGAAAGGGACCGCTGAGGGTATCCCGCACGCCGGTATACCGCTCCCAGGCTCCGAAGACCCCGCCCACCCGGCCGATCACGATATCCATACCGAAGATTTTTTTATATCTCAGAGCCGCCCGTTCAGCGGCAAACTTGTTGATTCCGTAGAGAGAGTTCGGCCGGGGATAGTTCTCATCCTCGTCCAGCCAATCCGATTCGAAGGAAGCGTCACCGTAGGTCGCTCCGGAGCTTGTGTAAACAAGTCGCCTGATACCGTTCCGTTTCGCCGCCTCGAGTACCTCGATCGTACCCATATAGTTTACCTGGGCAATGAGCCGGCTCTGTTCTTTTTCCCGCACTTCATCCGGGGTAATAACCGCCGCGTGCACGATCGAGTCTATACTGTATTTCCGTATGACCTCATCGAGACTGTCCGGGTCCAGTACATTGCCCTGAAAAAAGGAGTGCTTCCCCTTTCTGCCTTCGAGGGCGGTTTCCATCTCGTTTAGCAGGGGTCTGCGGGCCATCAGGACAACATCCATTCCCTGATCGGTAAGTTCCTCCGCCAGGGTCATACCGATAAATCCGGACCCTCCGGTGATCAATACCCTCATAATAACCTTCCTTATTTTGTGGAATGATTATTCCAAGGCTAACCGTGAACAGATGAAATGTCAAGTAAAATTGTCATAATTCAGAATAGCGTTTCGTATTATGGAATAGCCTTTTCACTAAGCCACCAGGCCTTCATGCTGAGCACGCAGCCGGTAATGCTTATCGAGGCGCTGATGCTGAGAAAGAGAAACATCAATCCGGAATAGAAATCGCCCGGTCCGACCGCGGAGTCTATCAGCATCGGTCGTCCTTCGAAAAGCAGGATGAGCAGTATATTCAGTAGAGCCGCTCCGCTCCAGAGGGATGCCCATCGAACCCTCTGATGAACCGCGAGGAGAAATCGGCGATGAGAACTGAACCGCCAGGCGCGTTCCGTTTTCCAGTAAGGACCGGGTCTGGTCCGGATTTTTTCCATCACCCGGTCCGGTATCCCGGCGGATACACACTGCTCTTCAAGATCGGTCGGATCATCCCCGGGGAATTCCACGGCGGACAGCGCGGCTTCCAGCTCTTTTTCACCAATCCTGTTCTGCATTCATCCTCTCCTTTAAAAGCTGTTTGCACCGGTAGATATGGCTCTTGATGGTCCCCACCGGAATCCCGGTGATTCCGGATATCCGGACATACGAAAACCCCTCATAATATTTCAGATGCACCAGCATAGTGTAGAGTCCGGGTAATCTTTCCAGCTCCTTTCTCACTCTGTGGATAGTATCCTCCCGGATTACCTCATCCACAGTATTATCCCGTCCCGGAACCTCGATCTCGGGGAAGAAATCCTCCCGGATGCTCCGGTAAGCCCTCTTTGTGTTGATGGCCCATCGGTAGGCCAGGGTGTACAGCCATCCGGAAAAGGAATTGTCCCTTCCTTCCCGGGCACCGGAAAAACTGCCAAGCTTTCTGAAGGCCCTGAGAAAAACCTCCTGTGTAAAATCCTCCACATCCTCCGGTTTTCTGAAAAACCTCCTGCCGAGAAAGAAAATTCTCCGCTGATGCCTCTCCACGAGAAGACGGAACAGATCTTTTTCGCCGGTGCGGATCCTGCGGACCAGCTCTATATCCGAAAGCAGGTGATCCTTTCCTCCTGCAGACGAATTGTTCCGCTGTTTCACACCGATTACTCCCCTCCCGTTCTCTTCCCTCCTCCCGCGACGCAGTAGAAAATGATGATTCCGAGACCAGTGGCGGCAGGCATGAGCCCCCCCAGCAGGGCGTCGGTGATCCCGCCTTTCAGCAGAAAGTAGAGAATGAGACCAAGACCGACGCAAAGTGCGACGATTCCCACCAGGAGCAGGCTTTCTTTATACCGGCTCGGCGGGAGTTTTTCACCCCTTTCAATGATCATCCGGATTTTCCGGTACTCCCACAACAGATAAAAAAAGGAAAGTACCCCCACTATAACTACCGACACGATGGGCAGCAGGGCTATCAATACCTGGGCGGCCTGATTCATATCTCCTCCTCCTTAAAGGACAGGTTCTTTCCCCCCTAGGTTGCGCTTTTTGGCGGCTTTTTTCAACTCTTCTGCAACTTTCCACCTCCCTTCTGTGTCGTATTGTAAAAAAGAAGGCGGGAACTTTTATGTATAAAAACATACTTCTCGTGGAACCCAAATCACCGGATGTGCATATCTATTCAAAGTTCAAACTTCCCCGTATGGGTCTGGCCATCCTCGGAACCATGGCAAAACAGGCCGGTTATTCGGTCCGAATCGTTTTTCAGGAAACCACGGACGTAACCTCGGAACACATCCTGTGGGCGGATGTTATCGGATTTTCCCTTACCACTTCCACCGCCCAGGAAGGGTATCGGCTGGCAGAAGTCGCCAGGAGCCTGGACCAGTACCGTCCGAAACCGGCGGTTATCGTGTTCGGAGGTGTGCATCCCACCTTCCTGCCCGAGGAAGCCCTCCGGTACGGCGACTATGTTTTCCGCGGTGAAGCGGAACCGGCGTTTGTTCCCTTTCTCGACACGCTCAACACGGCGGCCGGCAAGGACAATCCGGCCGGCCGGGACAACCGCGCCGATTTTGACCATATCCCTGGATTGAGCCGGCGGGCTGATGGTTCGGTCCGTCACAACCCCCTCTCGGAACAAGCGGTGGACATGGATTCCCTTCCCGTTCCCGACTGGGACCTCTTCGAAGGACTTCACAGCGACATCGGCGGAGTTATGACCTCCCGGGGCTGCCCGTATGACTGCAGTTTCTGTTCGGTCACCGCGATGTTCGGACGTGAATACCGCATGCGCTCTCTGGAAAAGATCATCGCGGACCTCGCCGCCTCCTCATCCAGGCATGTTTTCTTCTACGATGATCATTTCCTCGCCAATCCCGGCCGCACGGAAAAACTGCTCCGGCGGATCATCGCGGAACGGGGCCGCAGCATTTCGGTACGGGAATTCTCCGCCCAGGTGCGGGTCGAAATCGCCAGATACCCCCGGATTCTTGATCTGATGAAGGAAGCGGGATTCACTACCCTCTACATCGGTTTCGAATCGGTGAACAGTGAAACCCTCAAGCTGTATAACAAGAAGCAGAGCCTCAGCCAGATCATCGAATCAATTCGGGAGATCCGCAAGCGCGGGATCTGGATTCACGGGATGTTTGTCCTGGGCTCGGATGCCGATACAAACCGGACCTTCTCCGAAACCGTCCGCTTCGCCCGGAGAAACAGGATAGATTCGGTCCAGTTTCTCATTCTGACCCCCTTCCCCGGAACCCGTCAGTTCAGGGAATTCGAGGCGGAAAGGAGAATGCTCAGTTACGACTGGAGCCGATATGATGGTTTTCAGGCGGTATACCTGCCGAAATTGATCACTCCATATCAACTTCAGAAGGGTAATCTCTGGGCCATGCTGCGTTTCTATACCTGGCCCCGGGTTATTTCCAGCATTATGCGTCTGCGGATCTTCGAGGCGGTGGTCCGTCTGTACGGCCGGATTTCCCTGCTGACCTGGTTCAATCACAATCGGGAACTGCTGCGCAGGCTGAAGAGGGATGATGAGGTCTTCTTTCTCCCGCTGGACCGCGGCTGATGAAGCATTAAAATTACTTCTCTACATCAAATTGACCTCACAAGTCAATTAGTTTTAAGCTGAGGCCATTTCGGATGTGCAGATATTATTCTATCCCGAACTTCTTACTACCAGTTCCGGTTTTATAAGATGATGCGGATGAGGATGTGCAGGATCTTTTATCATTTCCAACAGCTCAAGTGCAGCGATCCTGCCTATATCACGAATTGACTGTGAGATGGTTGTAAGGGGAACCTGAGAAATACTTGAAAGACGGATGTTGTCGTAACCGACTATTGAGACCTGTTCCCGAATAGAGATTCCCTTTTCCAGAAGTCCCTGAATTATCCCTATGGCCACATTGTCGTTGGTTACAAACAGAGTTGTCTTTATCTGATGGATCCTGTCTCTTGTCAAAAGTATCGGGATAAGCTCGTAACCGTCTTCAAAGGTTTTGATGTTCGGATAATGTTTTAAGGGGGTTCTCTTTTGGTAATTCTCTCTAAAACCGTCGATTCTATCCTGTAGTGACTGATGATAAAAACCGGTAATCAATATGGTCTGGTCACTGGGAAGATTGTTGATGTAATCAGCAGCCAGATAACCCCCAAGTTTATTATCACATGTTACATATGCGAGGGACGGATCATCGGGAATACAGTTCATTATCACAAATGGGATACCTGACTTACAAACCATATCGATGGATTCGGAAGCTGAACCTACAGGAGCTAGAAGAATACCATCAACACGACTGCTTATCAGAGATCGAACTATTTTTGTTTCTCTGTCCTGTATCCATCTTGAACTGGATAACTGCATAGAGTAATCAGAAACACTCAGGACCCGATCTATACCCTCGGCGATCTCAATGAAAAAGAAGTTTGAAAGCTCGTCTATCACTAAACCGATAGTCCTTGTCAGCGTTCCGGCAAGCCCTTGAGCCAGTTGATTGGGAATATAAGAATATTTATCCATAATATCCAGGATTTTTTGTTTCGTGACATCTTTTACCATTTCCGGATTGGACATTACTCTCGATACGGTTGCCTTTGAAACACCGGCTTCCTCTGCAATGTCTTTAATTGTTACCTTTTTCATGTTTTGCCTATTTTCTATTTTTTTAATGTAAGGCCTTCTCTCTTATTATAAAACAGCATAAACATTCTGCAAACCGTACCTTTAACTTCTTTCATTTCTTATACCTATTTCGATAGCAGTCCTGACTATTTCTCCACTCTTTATAATTTTTAATCTTCCTTTTTCCAATTCCTCTGCTCTTCCCTCGGGACGACAATTTGCCGGTTCCATACCAAAGGCGTAGTCCTTCACTCCCATCTGTTTCCACTCGAGGAGCTCCGGAAGCTCCTTCTTCCTGTATTTGACATAAGTTTCCAGCTGCTTCCCATGATCGATCGAAAGATTTCTCAGGGAACACTCTGCATATCCGTTTTTATCTTCTTCAGGATCATGATAAAACACCTGTTCCTCGTATCCCGCTTGTGGTGCTTCAACCTTATCATAACGGTCCAGTCCCTGCTGCGCTGTCTCGTCCCTTGCCTCTATTTTCCGGTCGTTCACAAGAAATGAACTTCCCTCCGATACAATAGGAAAACCAAAATTACAGTGATACAGGAGCATGAGAGGAGCTTCATCGGTATCGAGATTCTCGAACTCGTCCTGTACAGAAATCACGCTTTGTCCAAGCCTCACTATTATTTTTCGCCTCATTACAAGGTTGAAACCGAAAACCCAAGCTTCGCGCACTTCTCCTGTTATTGAAAGTTCGAACTCATCATTTTTCCATTCTTTGTAGACATTCACATTTTCTGCTGGAGTATTTGATACACGCCCGTGAAGGCCATGTTCTCCGAATCTTTCATCGATTGAAGGATGCCCGGCGGCACTCAAACCGCAAAGGGTGAGCAAGCCACCGTGAAAGTTTTTCTGCCACCCGTATCCCCTACTTTCATAAAAATAAGGGCTCCGTATACCTGTCGAGGAAAAAAAAGAAAGGGGAATACCTCTGTAGCGCGCAGGTCCGATATCCATCCCCCGGTCAAGTAGTACGGTGAAAAACAAACCGCTTCCGGTATGAATATCGGCAACCCTTACATTCCTGCCGGGCCCGTCAGAAAGCTCCGACAAGCGTATGTCCGCAAGAGCCTCAGGCCTTCCGACACTGTTCAACAATTCTTCTTTTTTCCACTCTCTCCCATATAAAAAAGCCATTTCTCATACCTCTGTTTTTTATATCTTAAAAAAGACCCCCCGGGTTAATCCTTATACTCATTTCTCACCCGAGGGGTTTATCATAACCTTATATCGAAGAATTACATGTTTTTATCAACTAATGCCTGTATAGTCTTGGCAGCTTCATCAAGGGCTTTCTGGGCGTCCCACCCTTCACTGAGCACTCTAGCTATTGCCACGTTTACCGCTTCGTGCATCTCATCATAAAATACGACCTGCGGCTCCGCCTTTGCTATTTCGAGAGTTTTAAGCATGAGCTCAAAGTCGGGCCGGCTGTCCTTGAACTGAGGATCGGATAATATGGATTTTCTGGCAGGAGTTCCTCCATGCTTGGCATGCACCGTTCCACCTTCTTTTCCTGTTGCCCACTGTAAAAATTTCCAGGCTGCTTCCTTGTTCTTTGAGGCCTTATTCATGATGAGGGTCCATCCATGTTGAAAAGGTGTTCTGTAGATGGATCCGTCGCTCTGCTTTACACCTGGAGCTAGAGTGATCTTTACCGTATCGGCCTGAGGTGTACCGCTGTTTAAAATCGGATCGTACGCAGCGTTCCAGAAAGGGCTTCCCATCGCTACGGAGCTGCTGGTCAGGGCTTCGAGCACCTCGGTAAAACCCCAGTTATTGGTCTCGGGAGAGATGAGTCCTTCGCTTATCATCTTCTGCCAGTTTCTCATTGCTCTTACCGCACCTTCGCTATTTATACCGACTTTACCGGTTTCATCAATTATATATCCGCCATAGCTCCACATCATTGTATAGAAAATTTTCGGGCCCTCCTCGGGAGCAAGTGCATCAAAAGAAGCTCCCCATACGGTTGGAGAATCAGCATTGTATTTTTGTGTGAATTTCGAGGCTATCTCGAGTACTTCATCCCATGTCTGCGGAGGATCGGGTATGAGATCTTCCCGATAAAAGAGAAAGTGAGCACTAACATCAGTAGGGATAGCATAAAGATCATCCTTGTAGGAATAGGTTACAAGGAAGTCATCGAAGTCGAGGGTACTCTCGTCGGTGATTGAACTGTCCTCGAGATACTTATCGAGAGATTCAAGTGTATCAGCCTCAGCGAATTGCGCTACGTAGGTGCTGGGAAAGAATACAAGATCGACATCATCCGTACCGGCAAGTAAACGAGTGGAAAGTGATTCAAAATATCCCGCTCTTCCCTGCTCGTTCACCACTACAGTTATGCCTGTCGCCTCTTCATACGCATCTGCAACAGCCTGCAGTGCATCCGCTTCATCACCTGTTCGTATCATAATAACAACAGGTTTCTCTTCCGCTTCTTTTTCCTGATTGCCGCCTGAAAAAAGCGGTACCATCACAACCAGTCCCATGACCAGCGCGAAGATCAAGATTCTTTTTTGCATAAGACTCTCCTTTTTGTTTTATTTTTAGTTGCTTTAAAAGCAACTATTTTTCCAATCACAAAGTTATTTAATAGCTCCAAGAGTCAATCCTCTTACAATATGTTTCTGAATAAAAAGCGTAAAAAAGAAAATTGGAGCTCCAATGAGGACACCCGACGCGAATAGCGGGCCCCAGTTAATGGCATAACCGGTTACAAAATCGTTTGCCGCTACAGGCAAGGTTTTTGCGGCCTTATCTAATGTTAGTATTGTTGCAAAAAGAAACTCATTCCATACAAAAGCTGAACTGAGTATAGTGACTGAAATAATCCCCGGCTTCGATATCGGAATTGTTATCTTTAATAAGACTTGCAGATACGTTGCGCCGTCTACAATAGCAGCTTCTTCAATTTCCTTAGGTACATCATCAAAAAAACTCCTCAGCAGCCATATTACATAGGAAATGTTCAGAAGAATATACACAATGATGAGCGCCCACCATGTATTGAACATATCGAGTCCCTGAAAAATAATGAAAAATGGCAGCACAATTACAGCCGGTGGAATAAAACGGGAAGAAAGAATCCAAAAACTGTAGTTCGGGCCACCTGTATTGAACCGGGACATACTGTATGCTGCTGGAATACCAATAATGAGAGCCAGTATTACGGAAATAAGGGTAATAAAGAGACTGTTTCTAAGATATGAGGCAAAGGGCTGACGTGAAAAAATATAAAGGTAATTTTCGATCGTGGGAGTGAAACTAAGACTCAGACCTTTAAGGGAAAGAAGCTCTGAAGGTTTGAATGATGATATAAAAATCCATAAAACTGGGAAACCCCAGAAAATTGCCAATAGTAGGATAATAAAATAAATAATAATTTTAGTACTTGTTTTTTCCTTCATAATCAGCTGCTCATCGCCTTAAAAAATTTATTGATAAAAATCTTGCTGAGGATAATTATGGAAATCAGGGTAATCAAGGATAGAGCTGCTCCTTCGCCAAACTTGTTCATCCCCATACCGAATGTATATATTGAAATATTGAGGGTCCGTGTCGCCACGGCGTTTCCATAGAGAGCCCAGATAGTGTCAAAAGCCTTTATCGCATCCATAACACGGATCAGAATGACTACACCGATTATGGATTTCAACTCTGGAAGGACGATATAGATCAGCCTCTGGAAATACGTTGCTCCGTCTATCATGGATGCTTCGATATGCGCTCTGTCTATCGTACTCAAGCCCGCTAGAATAATAATCAGTACGAAGGGTGTCCATTGCCATATGTCGACAAAAACCATCGACACAAAAGACCATTTAAAGTTGAGAACATTTACAAGAAAGGGACTATTTGAGGCAAAAGCCAGCGGTTCAGAAGTCAGCCAAGGAATAATATCAAGTCCCATATTTTCGAGAAAACAATTGATAAAACCGTTTTTCAGGTCGAAGAAATACTTCCAGCCCATCCCCACAACTATAGGCGTCATCATCATAGGAAAAATAAGTATAAGGGTAAGCAATCTCTTGCCCGTGAAGCTTCTGTCTAAGAGCAATGCAATGATGATGCCGAGAATGAGTTCAATCCCCACAGAAAAAACCACATATTCTATACTACGGATAATGGAGATCTGGACGACCTGATCTCCAAGTACACGGATAAAGTTCTGAAATCCCGCAAAGGGCCACTCTTTCCTGAAATTGTAAAGGGTTACATCAAAAAAGCTGATATATAAAAGATATAGGGTTGGAATAATCGTAGTTAAAAGGAGAAATACAGTCGTAGGCACGGTAAAAAGCCGCGGAATATCTTTTTCTCCGGCAAGAAATATAAAAACGACGTACAGGACGGCAAAGATGAGCACACTTAGTAAAACAAAGAGAAGCATATCATCCGATAAGCCGGTAATCAGGAAATACCCGACCCCAATGATGCTGAACGTTAACAGAAGAAATGAAAGTATTATGCGCTTTCGTAAAAAGTTAGCTATTTTTGTCATCTTGCCCCTGTACATTTCAACTTGTTGTGAAGAATTTTAGTACGCATCGATATACGACATATCAATCTTTCATTCGTAAAAACCGTATAATACTTTACATTACAAGTTCGATTTCATTTTCCAATGAAGCGATATTGGTAACTGTAAGATCATGTCCTATACGAAGAATACTCATTTTCGCTGGTCCGCCTACTGCAACAGGCGGCCAATGCCAGTTCCCATTCGGCAATGCAACGCCCAGAGATCCATCCATGAAGAAGGCCCGTATACCATTGTTGTCGGGAACAGAAGCTTTAAGATCAGTAGGTGCTAGAACAAAGATGAATTGTCCTTTTAGCGGAAAAAATATTTCCCACGCACTTGGATGCCTCTCCATCTCCTTTACCCTGAAACCAGGCTCCATGGGTTTTGCCAGGAGTAATCCGAGATCAATCTGATCATGTGAAGCAGTGAGGTTAACATTCTGTGTCCAGTAATTCAGATGTTCGAAATCCTCCAGGGGATCGTAGTTATCAAGTCCTACAATTTGACCAAATGCAGCGAAATCTTCCTTGGTGATATCGCTTAATCTCTCAACGACAATAGTTTTTTTAGACATTTCTTTCTCCTTTGATGTACGTGCTTAAGCTCAGACTGCACCGCACCCTCCCATGCATTCTTAATGTGCACTGAAAAAATGTAACCGGTATCATTTAATCAGTATATCATCATATTTTAATTTGTCAAGTAATATATAATCGTATCCTAAATACTTCTACTGTTGACAATTCCATATCTTTATAATATTATTCTTAATACAACCGGTTACATTTTATCCGGATAGGATATATGGAGTAGACAGTGGATTACGAATACATTTTAGGTCACATCAAAGATGTTTCGATCGCTGTAATCGGGGATATTTGCCTGGATGTGTACTATTTTCTGAGTGATAAGAATACCGAAGTATCCCTTGAGACAGGCCTCGAAACAAGGAGCGTAGCCAATTTCAAGTTTGTCGCAGGCGGAGCAGGCAATGTCGCCGTCAATTGTGAAAAACTGAAAGCGCGAACTGTAGATCTCTACGGTATTATTGGAGACGACCAGTTCGGCACTCAAATGAAGTCAATTTTTATGAAAAATGGGATAGACACTTCTCACATTATCACACAAGCGGATCAATGGGATACCCACGTATATCACAAGATTTATCAGGGGTCAACTGAACTTCCTCGATATGATCTAGGCAACTTCAACCTGCCATCACCTTCATCGATAGATGCGCTGATCACGGACCTCCGTAGCAATATCGAATCGTATGATGTCATTATCGTCAATGAGCAGGTTATCCGGGGACTCCACAATGTACATTTTCAGGATAAACTCAACGAGATAATCAATTCGTCAGGAGAAAATGTTCTGTGGATCAGCGACTGCCGCAGTCTACACAATAAATATACTAAAACCATTCATAAACTGAACCTTTCAGAGGCATGCAGTCTCCTCAGTTTAAGCGGAAAAGATAAGAATACACTCGTCACCGATGAAGATCTCGTAGAGTATCTCTACGGAATATGGAAGAGCCCTGTAGTAGTAACCAGGGGAGAGAACGGCTGCATCACCTTCGACGGGCGCAGGACTCACGGCATCAGGGGTCTCCATATTATTAATCGTACAGACACAGTAGGTGCCGGAGATGCTTTTATATCGGCCTTCGCTGCATCACTAGCCGCAGGCGCTGCTATTGAGGATGCCGCTGCTATCGGCAACTTTTCAGCCGGTGTGAGTGTCCAGAAATTATACGAGACCGGTAATCCGGAAATGAATGAAATAAAGAAAATCATGAAAGAACCATATTACAGGTATAATCCCTCTATCGCTTCAGGTTTATCCCCTTCTGCTTATTATCACGATACGGAAATTGAAATCATAAACGACAATGCCGTCGATTACTTCGCCGACACATGTCTCGAATTTGCCGTTTTTGATCATGACGGAACCGTTTCCACACTACGTGAGGGCTGGGAGGAGGTGATGCGTGAGTTGATGGTCCGAAGTATTACGGACAATAGGCGCAATATTACTTCGCCTGAACATCTCTCTGAGATAGAACGTTCAGTCGACTCACTGATCAGTAGAACTACTGGGTTACAAACGATAGCACAGATGAAGGAATTGAGAGAGCTTGTCAAAGCCTGCGGCCTCGTCGAAAAAAGTTCAATATTGAGTCCTGAAGAGTATAAAAATTGGTACAACGTCATGCTGATGGAGCGTGTTTGTATACTGTATAAAAAATTACGGAAAAGCTCAATTGATCGTACGGACATCACGATAAAAGGTTCCGTTCCATTTATAGAACGGCTCCGCTCCTCCGGAATAACACTGTACCTGGCCAGCGGTACGGACACCGCAGATGTACTCAGCGAAGCAAGAATGCTTGGGTACAATACTTATTTCAACGGCGGGATATATGGATCAACAGGTCAGATAGATAAAGATCCCAAGAAAATGGTACTTGAAACCATATTATCAAAAGCGGGAAGAAAAGGAACTACCGGTTTGAGCCGGGGTATAATTTTTGGTGACGGTCCCGTTGAGATGCGGGAAGGGAAGAAAAACGGAATGATAACTGTTGGAGTTTTAAGTGATGAGAAAAAACGATTCGGGCTGAATCTGAGTAAAAAAGAGCGGCTTGTGCTGGCCGGTGCTGATTTGCTGATACCGGATTTCTCGGTCGCCGATTCTCTCATGGAATTATTAGGATGCGAGAGGTAGATAGTGGACCGGCTTTTTGACAGATCAAAGATGACATATCCGGCCTTGAAGGACCGGTATAATAAAATAGATATTACAAAAGATCATATTTCTCCATATGAATTCGTAAATATCCCTTCTGCAGAATTAAATGCAAAAATCTCGGATATTGCCGATCACATCATTCACGCCAAATCCATGGGGGCATCGGTTATATGTACATTCGGCGCTCATACAATAAAAAACGGTCTCGGTATCGTCTTGGGAGAGTTCATTAAAAACCGTTGGTTTACCCACCTTGCCACCAATGGTGCCGGCGTAATTCACGACTGGGAGTTTGCTTTTCAGGGGAAAAGCAGTGAAGATGTACGAGAAAATGTAAAAGCCGGAAAATTCGGAACATGGGATGAAACCGGCCTTTTTATCAATCTTGCACTCATGGTAGGAGCATATGAAGGATCGGGATACGGAGAAGCAGTCGGATCTCTGATTGTGCACAACGGGGTGAATATTCCGGATACCGATGAGCTTCTGCATACTATCAAGTCCCTCTCTATCGATAGTATGAATGATGACGAGAAGATCCGTCATACTGCAGCGGCGGCGGATCTACTGGAACTAATAAGGTTTCTTGATTTGCCTCCAGGTTTTTACCCTGTGAATCACCCGTTTGCTGATTACAGTCTACAGGCGCTTTCTTACCGGCTCGGTGTTCCTTTTACCAGTCATCCGATGTTTGGTCACGACATTATCTACACCCACAAGGCAAACAGGGGATCAGCTGTTGGAAGAACTGCGGAAAGAGATTTCTTATCTTTTGCGAACAGCGTGTCAGGTCTTTCGGGAGGGGTATATATTTCAGTCGGTTCTTCTGTTATGTCTCCCATGATATTCGAAAAATCACTCTCCATGGCACGTAATGTTCTCCTCAGCGAGGGTACTGCTCTTGAGGACTGCGCCATATATGTCATCGATCTGCAAGGGCAAACATGGGACTGGACGAAAGGTGAACCGAGTGAAGATAATCCGGCATATTACCTGCGATTCATGAAGAGTTTCAGCAGAATGGGCTGCCCCTACGAATATATCTCTATAGATAATCGTATATTTTTCCTTGGATTACTTCACACCCTGCTCGAAAGGAAGGATACGCATGAATATTAAAGTAAATACTGAAAAGAGAACTGAGCTTGTTACCGGAACCGATACATTCTTTATCGGTGTTGATATAGGAGGTACAAAAACCGCTGTTTCTATTGCACGATCGGATGGAAAGATCATAGCTGAAACCCGCTTTGCCACTGAATCACACTATCGGAAAGTCATAGAAGAAATAACAGCTTCAATACATGATCTGAAGACCTCCGTCGAAAGCGGCAGGTTTGATGGGAACAGAGCAGAAAACAGTTTAAGACGCGAAATCAAGGCCATAGGCATAAGCTGCGGCGGGCCTCTAGACAGTACTCGGGGGATTATTCAATCTCCCCCCAACCTCCCTACCTGGAACAATATCCCTATAATAAGCATTCTTGAGGAACAGTCAGGCATCCCATGTTATCTGGAAAATGATGCCAATGCCGATGTCCTGGCTGAATGGTACTGGGGCAGCGGTCAGGGCTGCAGTAATATAGTTTTCCTAACTTTCGGCACAGGCATTGGTGCTGGTTTTATTTTCAACGGAGAACTATACAGGGGTGCAAACGGCCTGGCTGGAGAAATAGGACACACTCGAATAGCCGATTCGGGTCCCTTCGTATACGGTAAAACCGGCTCGCTGGAAAGCTACTGCAGCGGCACAGGTATAAGCGAACTGTATAAACAAAACCACGGTATCAATTTAAGCGCTAGGGAAGTATGCAATCTCGCCCAGAAAGGCGATATTCAGGCACTAGAGCTGATAGAGACGAGCGGACGTATGCTGGGCAAAAGCCTGGCAATTCTCATAGATCTACTTAATCCCGAGTGCATTATTATAGGCAGTATTTTTACCAGGTGTGAGAATCTATTCCGCCCGATTATAGAGAAGGTGATCACATCTGAAACTCTGGCTGGACCACGGAGAGTCTGTTCTATAAGACCTTCAGGGCTTGGCGAAAATCTTGGGAACATGGCCGCAATAGGTGTCGCAATAAATAGTTATAAGAAATGAAACGACCTAAGGGAAAGAATATGAATAAAGAATCAGGTATAAAAATAGAAAATGAATTTAATGAACATCCAGAAGCCATATTGAAGGACGGTATAAAGTCCCTTACAGCGCGCTACCCTTCACTTTCCGTCATTCAAGAATCTCTGATTGATGCAGGAAAACTGCTTTTTGATACATTTATTAATGGAAACAAACTCCTGATATGCGGAAATGGAGGCAGCGCTGCCGATGCTGATCACATCGTTGGTGAGCTGGTAAAGTCCTTCCGAAAACCGAGATCCATCAACTCCCGTGTCCGGGATGCATTAATCAGTATCGATCCTGTAAAAGGATCTGAACTCGCCGATCACCTGCAGGAAGGTGTTCCGGCCATGTCCCTCACCCAGCACACGGCTCTCTCAACAGCCTTCGCCAATGATGTCCATCATTCAATGGGATTTGCCCAGCAAACCTTTGTGCTCGGTAATCCCGGTGACCTTCTCCTCGCTCTTTCTACATCTGGCAATTCGGAGAATGTTTTATACGCAGCTGTTACCGCGAAAGCGAGAACTATGAAAGTACTGGGAATGACAGGACGTGGAGGCGGAAAACTCCGCTCATACTGTGATGTGCTGATTCCTATACCTGAGGATGAAACCTATAAGATCCAGGAACTACACCTTCCCGTTTATCATGTTCTTTGTATGTTCATAGAAAATTCAATGTGGTATTCTAAGTAGTCCTATTTTCCCCATTTCTCTTGAGATTAGACTTGCTTATTATTCCAATTCCTGAACAATATGTCACCAGCTTTCCTCTTCTTTAAAGGATAGAGAATAGCGAATCATTTTCCCGCAGAGAGCGCAGCTTATATCTATTCATGTATATTTTTATTATCAGCCAAGGTTTATCAAACATAATGCATCTAATCGTTTTTAAATATTTTATTAGCAGTATTAAATATTTCATACAGCTTGATCTCATTAAGATACCTTTTTTAATCTTAGTTCGTCGGATAAAAATATACTTTCCAGAAAAATCACTTTTCGTATTGACAGAATAATCCCAGAAGTGTATTCTGCCATCATGAGCACTGTTACTGCTTATAGAAACATTGTACATTTCACTCACAGCTGGCACTGGCGCGAATAGCGCCGGGACCGCATATATTCAGGTTTCGGTGAGAGGATACAACCGCACCGGGACCTGGCACGGATTTTACGGAAGCCGTATAGACCTGCCCTGGTCTGTACGGCTTTTTTTATTCCCGGCAGCGGAAATAAGGAGGCATCAAGTGAATACAAAAATAAAAACGCCCCCTTCGCGTGGAGGCGTTCCGGAAGCTAAGTTCCGCACGGATGGAATCATCCGGACGATTCCCGGCGAACGCTTCACGCCCTATTCGGTAGCGAAAAAACTGAAGGCCAAGGTTCTTCTGGAGTCCTCATCCTTTCAAAAGGGCAAAGAGCGGTATTCCATCCTGATGGTGAAGGAAGCTTTCACCGTATTTGAAAAGGACAGTGAGACGTTTATCGAAATGGAGGATAAAAGATACCGGATAAGAAAAAAGGAGGGGGATATTCTGGATGTCCTCCGCTATTTCGCCGGACAGCACAACTCCCTTCATCAGGACTTCCCCTTTCCCGCCGGGGGGGTCGGCTTTATCGGATATGAATACGCCGCCCGTTTCGACACCATCCTCCTCAGGGAAAAACCCGGTGTCCCGGAAGTGCCGGATACCGCCTTCATTTTCGGTCATCTCTTTCTTATTTTCGATCATTACACTGACATCATCTATCTGATCGGCCTGAACTACCGGGAGCATGAAATCGACCTGCAGGCTGCGGCATCCGAAACCGAAAAGAGGCTTTACGATCTTGATTTCAACTATCTCGCTCCGCCGGAGACACCCTATGAGACCGGGATTATCGAGGATCCCGGAGAAAAAGAAACCTTTCTCAACGGAGTAGAACAGGTCAAACAGGAGATAATCCGGGGCAATCTCCTGCAGGGTGTGTTATCACGAAGGCTGAGGATCAGAACCAACATGCCGGCTATCGAAGCCTACAAAAATCTCCGTTCAGCCAACCCCTCTCCCTATCTTTTTTACCTGGATTTCGGTGTTTTCCAGCTCTTCGGCTCTTCCCCGGAGGTCCACGTGAAGGTGAAGGAGGGGAAGGCGGAAATCCACCCCATCGCCGGAACCCGCAGAAGAGGAAAGAACCAGGCGGAAGACCTCCAGCTGGCCCGGGAGCTGCAGAACGATGAGAAGGAAAAGGCCGAACATCTCATGCTGGTCGATCTGGCCCGAAACGATCTGGGTCGGTTCTGTCGGAGAAATTCGGTCCGGGTAGGACAGTACATGGAGGTCGAACGGTTCTCCCATGTCATGCATCTGGTCTCGAAAGTCCATGGAGAGCTGGAGATAAAAAAAGACGGTACCGACGCGATCAGGGCGACCTTCCCGGCCGGGACCGTCAGCGGGGCACCGAAGATCCGGGCCGTACAGGTTATCGATTCTCTGGAAACTGAGCGGCGGGGTTTCTACGCGGGGCTCGTCGGCTACCTCGAGCCGGACGGCAGCATCGATACCTGCATCACCATACGCAGCGCCCTGAAAATCGGAGACACCCTCATTCTGCAGGCCGGGGCGGGAATTGTGTATGATTCGGTGCCGGAGAGGGAATATGAGGAAACAAACGAAAAACTGCGGGCTCTGACGGGCGCCGTGGGACTGGAGGTTTAACTATGTACATGATAATCGATAACTACGATTCATTTACCTACAATATCTATCAGGAACTGTGTGAATTAACGGGAGAAGAGGTCCGGGTCCTGCGGAACGATGCGGTATCCGTAGAGGAAATCGCCTCCCTGCATCCCCGGGGTATCATTCTCTCACCCGGTCCGGGTGTTCCGGAAGATGCAGGTATTTCCGTCGATTTAATCCGGCGCTTCGCCGGTCAGGTACCCATCCTCGGAATTTGTCTTGGACACCAGGCTATCGCCACTGCCTTCGGCGGGAGTATCGTACCGGCAAAAAGGATCGTACACGGCAAAACCGAATCGATTCGGCTGGATGGGAAAGGACTGTTTCGGGGCATTCCCCGTGAATCGACTTTTACCAGATACCACTCGCTGATTGTAGATCCCGTCTCCCTTCCCCAGGAGCTCGAAATCACCGCATGGAGCACGGACGATGAAATCATGGGGCTGCGGCACCGGACTCTGATGATCGAAGGGGTACAGTTCCATCCCGAATCGGTATCCAGCGAGCAGGGCCGCAAGGTCCTGGCGAACTTCATCAATTACAAGAGGCAGCCGGCGGATATGCACACCCTGCTTGAAAAGGTGCTTTCCGGCAGGGATCTTTCCATCCCGGAAGCCCATGATTTCATGGATGAACTGACCGACGGCAACCTTTCCGAATCCCACATTGCGGCTTTTCTTATCGGCCTGACCATGAAGGGTATCGTCCCGGAAGAGATCGTCGGCTGCGCTTCGACTTTGCGCGAAAAGCAGCGGTCCATCGACTCTGACACCGCCGTCGCCGATACCTGCGGGACCGGAGGGGACGGGCTTCACACCTTCAACATCTCCTCTCTCACCGCACTGACTGCCGCGGCCTGCGGTGTTCCCGTGGCGAAACACGGAAACAGGGCCGTCAGTTCCCGAAGCGGTAGCGCGGATTTTTATACCCAGATGGGCATCCGCATCGACCTCCCTCCCGAACAGACCGCCGAGCTCCTCAGGCAAACCGGCTTCGGATTCCTCTATGCGCCGATTTTTCACGGAGCCATGCGCCACGCGGCTCCGGTACGGAAACAGCTGGGAGTGAAAACCATCATGAACCTGCTGGGGCCTCTGGTCAATCCTGCCCGGGCCGCCTGCCAGCTCATAGGCGTCTTTGATAACCAATACTGCCTGACTATGGCGAAAGCCGCCAAAATGCTCGGCTGCCGTCGGGTCATGGTCGTCCATGGACAGGATGGTCAGGACGAGATATCCGTCACCTCGCCCAGCAGAATCGTATACATCGATGAAAACGACCGCATTCTGGACTATGAATTCGATCCCCGGGATCTGGGTATTCCCCGTTTTTCCCTCCAGGAGCTCACCGGCGGCACTCCGGAGGGAAACGCCGCTGTTGCGGAGGATCTCCTGTCCGGTACCGGTCCCAGGGCCCTTCGTGAGGCTGTAGCGGTCAACAGCGGGGCGGTGCTCTTTCTGCACGGCGCTGCCGGTAGCCTGGAGGAGGGCTACCATACCGCATCGCAAGCCCTGTCTTCCGGCCAGGTGTTGAGCAAAGTCGAAGAAATCCGAGATACCGCGGCGCGTATCATCCAGAAGGCTCCCCAAGCAGTGGGAGCGGTATAGGAAATGACAGTGCCAGGCATTCTTGAAACGATTGTGGCCCAGCGGCGACGGCGGATCGAAGCCTCCGGCCCCGCCCTCGGTCGGACGGTTCCCGAACGGCGCCGGGTACCGCTGGTACCTTTTCCGGAGGGGCCCTTCATAATCTGTGAGATAAAACGGCGGTCCCCGTCGGCTGGGGAAATCCGGGACCTGAAGGATCCGGAGGAACAGGCAGCCGCCTATGTGCGCGGAGGAATCGGCACCATATCGGTCCTTACCGAGGAGGACCACTTCGGCGGCAGTCTGAACGATTTGATCACCCTGAAACAGTCCCATCCCCGCTGTTGTTTCCTGCGCAAGGATTTTCTGCTGGAACCGGAGGATATCGATATTTCCTACCGGGCGGGTGCTGACGCGGTCCTTCTCATCGCGGCGATTCTGGATACGGACACACTTGAAATGCTGTACCGGATCGCCAAAGGCTACGGAATGGAAGTCCTTGTGGAAGTCCACACGGCTGAAGAGGTCCGGCGGATACGACAGCTGGCACCGGATACTGTGGGCATCAACGCCCGTAATCTGAAGGATTTCTCCATCGACCTGCTCACTCCCCTCGTGCTGAAGGAACTACTGGACTGGAACCCGAAAACAATATTCGAATCGGGAATCAGGTCCGGGGAACACGCCTCCCTGGCCTTCACCGGGGGATTCGATGCCCTTCTCGTAGGAGAAGCGGTGATGCGGGATCCCGGACTGCTCCGGGAGCTGCAGGTATCCGCTGCAGCGGATGAGGACAGATTATCCGGCAGCTTCTGGTCCCGGCTCTGCAAACACCGGATCGAACACGAAGGACTGATGGACCCGGAGACAAATCAGATATCATCAACATCTCAGCAGGAGATTCGGGGTTCGCGATACCCGCTCTACCGGCCCCTGATAAAAATCTGCGGACTCACCCGTGAAGAGGACGCGAAAGCCGCCGAAGAGCTCGGCGCCGACATTCTCGGTTTCGTCTTCGCCCCCTCGCCCCGCCGGGCGGAACCGGAACTGCTCAGGCGGATAGGACCCGCCGGGGCGCTCAAGGCAGCGGTGGTCGTCCTGAAAGATGACAACCCGGATCTCCCGGAAGAGGTGAAGGGACTGCTTGAAGACGGATTGATCGATGTCCTTCAGTTTCACGGCGATGAATCCCCCGAAAAATGCGCCTCCTTCGGATTTCCTTACTACAAAGCTTTGAGGATAAGAAATCGGGAGGATATAGCCGGGATGAAAAACTTCCGCAGCCCCAGAGTATTGACGGATGCTTATACATCCGATGCATACGGAGGAACCGGACGGTGCATCAACGCCGATCTGATTCCCCTTATCGCCGGTCAGGGGCCCCTCTGGATCGCCGGAGGAATCGGTCCGCAGAACGTCGCCAGACTCATCAATGCATATCAGCCGGAGCTTATCGATGCGTCGAGCAGTCTGGAATCGGCCCCGGGCAGGAAGGACCATGAAATGTTAAAGGATTTTTTCAGCAAAATAGACCGGGCCTCTCAGCTCGTATCCGAAAGGAGAAATGAACCATGAAACTTTACAATGATTTTTTCGGAGAATACGGCGGGAGATATACCGCCGAGGTTCTCCGTCCTCCCCTGGAGGAACTCGAAAAGGCCTTCCTGGCCGCTGCCGGAGATCCGGACTTTCAAAAAGAACTTCAGGACCTCGCCGTCCAGTATACCGGCCGCCCGACGCCCCTGCTTTTTGCTGAAAACAGCAGCCGTGAGCTCGGAGGGGCACGGATCTACATTAAACTGGAAGGCCTGGCCAATACCGGGGCCCACAAGATCAACAACGCTCTCGGACAGGCCCTGCTGGCAAAAAGAATGGGAAAAGACCGGATCATCGCCGAAACCGGGGCCGGTCAGCATGGTGTGGCGGCGGCCGCTGCCTGTGCCAAACTGGGACTTCAGTGCCGGGTCTATATGGGGGAGGTCGATATCCGGAGGCAGCATCCCAACGTTTTCTGGATGGAAATGTACGGAGCGGAGGTCGTACCGGTCTCAGCCGGTTCAAGGACCCTCAAAGACGCGGTGAACGAAGCACTTCGGGACTGGTCCTCCTCCTACGAGGATACCCACTACCTGCTGGGTTCCACCCTCGGTCCGTCACCTTATCCCGATATGGTCCGTTTTTTTCAATCCGTCATCGGCAAGGAAACCAGGCTGCAGCTCGAAGAACGGGACATCGAAGCCGACATCCTGGTTGCCTGTGTGGGCGGCGGTTCCAACGCCATCGGCTTCTTCGAACCCTTCATTGAAACCGAACACCCCCGGCTCATCGGGGTCGAGGCCGGCGGGTACGGCAACAACACCGGAGAACACGCGGTAAGAATGAACGGATCGGGACGTACCGGTATCGTCCAGGGGTACAAGAGCAGGTTCCTGCTGGATGAGGACGGACAGGTCGAGACAACCCATTCAATATCCGCGGGGCTGGATTATCCGGGTATCGGCCCGCAGCTTGCCCATCTGGGGAAAACCGGCCGGGTGGAGTACACATCGGCCAGTGATGAAGAGGCTTTAAAAGCCCTCCGATTCTTCGCCGAACGGGAGGGAGTCATTTTCGCGCTTGAATCAGCTCACGCCGGCGCCGTCGCCATGAAAATGGCTGCGGAACTGCCGAAAGATCAGGTAATTGTCGTCAACATGTCCGGCCGGGGAGACAAGGACCTGTTTATAACAGCCAACTCCCTCACACCGAACGCATGGAATGAATTCCTCGTACAGGAGATCAAAGCATATGCCTGCTACTGTTAAAATACGCCTCATGGCCCATCTGGTAGCCGGCTACCCCACCCTGGATGACAGCTTCACGGTTGCAGAAGCCCTGGCCGCCGGAGGTGCCGATATTCTGGAGGTGCAGTTTCCCTTCAGCGATCCCTCCGCCGACGGCAAGCCCATACAGGCGGCCTGCAGCGCCGCCCTCGAATCTCATATGAAGGTATCCGACGGATTCGCTCTGGTCGAAAGGATCCGCAGCCGACTGAATATACCTGTCTTCATCATGACCTATGGAAATCTCATCTACTCGATGGGTGTGGAAAACTTCGTAATGCGTGCGGCTGACGCGGGGGCGAAGGGTATTATTGCTCCCGACCTTATGCCCGGCAGCGATGAAGGGCTGTATGAAATCGGCAAGGAATACGAAATATCCATCGTCCCGGTGATCACTCCTCAAATATCACCTGAACGGCTCCGCAGCATAGGGGCGGAAAAACCCATATACCTCTACTGCGCCTTGAGAAACGGAATCACCGGAGACGAAACCATACTTGAGCAATCCACTATCGACTTTCTCGAACGGGTCCATCCCCTCAGTCCGGTCATCATGGCCGGTTTCGGCATTCACCGGCCTGAACAGATTGAGGCACTGGCTCCTCACGCGGATGTGGCGGTTGCCGGATCGGTATTCGTCCGGGAGATCCAGTCATTGATCGCCGGCTCGATACCTGCATCGAATCCGGTATCAACTCCTGTTTCCCGGGAAGCACTTTATGAGGGGGTTAAAACAAAAGCGGAATGTCTACTTCGGCAAAAACACAGGATTTCGGCGTTCCAGGAAAACTAGTACAGGAGTGTTCGGCTGAAAAAACCCCCGGCCAGATACAGGCCGGGGGTTATTCATCCGGAAATGCAGATCCGCGCAAAACGGCCCGGGCTTTTGTCGCCCACTATTTCTTCTTCCTCACATTGAGCCTGCAAACCGGCTTCCCCTCCGCGATGGTGCCTTCCAGATCGAACTCGAAACCAGGGTGTATGCATCGACTATTCCCCGGTCTCCGTCCATCGCGATATCACAGAGATGGGCGACTTTCTCCTCGTCTCCGGTCTGTTTCATCCAGGCGTTTACCAGGGGACAGTAATGAAAATCCACCGCGAAGCGCTCTTCACTGCACTCCACGACCTCCATGTCGAAGGTCTTTTTCAGTATGTCCGTAGCGAAGGCTTCGCCGAATTCCTTTACACTGTTGGTTTTCGGGAATTTCGTAGTACCGTGAAAGGTCCCGCAGCGCCGGATGGCCCTTCTTCCGAATCCGTCCCATTCCAGGCCGTCCTTCTCCGCTTCATCGAGCAGAAAGTACATCCAGGTGGCCCGATGTTCGATGGCGTTTCTCAGGATCTCGGTCTTTTCATCGTGCTGGACCGCTTCATTTTTTATACTCATAGGTATTTCCTTTCTAAATTCTATTTCTTGTCGAGCATCATCCGGAGGATGAGCTTATCAGTCTCTTCCATACCGACCGAACCAAGTCTGCCGATGTTCTTAATGGTCTGTTCGATATCCTCATGCACGATCCCCTCAATAGGGGAGACTACCTTGCCCTTCAGGGCCAGGAGGGCTGCCTGTCCGGCGGCATGTACGCTGCTGGCCACCTTGAGGGCGCAGTCATTCTTGGCACCGTCGCAGATCATCCCCGCTACGTTCCCCACCATATTCTTGATGGCGCTTTCCACTTCCGGGTAACCGCCTCCGAGAAGGTAAACCATACCGCAGGCGGAGCCGGTACCGGCGATAACCGCACCGCAGAGGGCCGAAAGCCTGCCGAGATGTTTCTTCATGTGTATGGTGGTGAGATGACTGAGGATGAGAGCACGGACCAGCTTTTCCTCTCCCGCTTCAAGGTCCTCGGCGACCGAAAGAACGGGCATGGTCGCGGTGATTCCCTGATTGCCGCTTCCGGAATTACTCATCACCGGCAGAGGACATCCCGCCATTCTCGCATCGACGGCTCCCGCGGTTCGTTTCACCGCCCGGTTGATAAGGTCATCCGCCCTGAGCCCGCTTTCAATATCTTCTCCCATTAAACGCCCGACTTCGAGGCCGTAATGCCCCTGCAGGCCCTCTTCGGAAACCGTATTGTTCAAGCGTACTGTTTCTTTTATGAAAAGCAGCTGTTCGAGAGGCGCATTCATAGCAAAATCCCAGACATCCTTCTCGGTCAAACCCGCATCCGATTTCCCACTGGTACCGTCATTTTGGCTTTCAGCCGGTATTCTGTCATCTTTAAGGACTTCACCGTTCAGATCGACATAAGTGATCTTCGTATGTTCATCCTGAATAATCACCAAAGCGGTATCCTTCCCGCTGCTGACCTCGACTTCTATATACAGATTGAGCGGAGTGTCCTTCAGCTCCACTTTCACGACTCCGGCGTCGCACAGATCCTTCGCCTCTTGTGAAATCCGGTCGTTTAATCCGCTCAGGACCTCGAGACCTCTGGTATGATCTCCCCCGACCGCTCCGGCGGCCACTGCTATTTCGAGACCGAAAAGACCTGTCCCCGGAATACCCACACTCATTCCGTTCTTGAGAATATTCCGGCTGAGTCTGGCCACTATCCTTTCGGGAGTCTTTCCCAGCACAGCGGTGGCCCGGGCGGCTGCCAGAGCGACTGCAACCGGCTCGGTACAGCCCAGAGCAGGAACCACTTCCTTATTGATCAGATCTACATATGTATCCCATAGCTTCTGATTCACTGACATATTCTGCCTCACACCTCGGCGACCGCTTCGATTTCAACCAGCGCGCCTTTGGGCAGCCGGGCGACTTCGACGCAGCTTCTGGCGGGAAATTCGGCCGTAAAGTATTGCCCGTAGATTTCATTCATTTTTCCGAAATTACCCATATCACTCAGAAAAACGACGGTCTTGAAAACCTTCTCCATACCGACTCCCCGGGATGCAAGAATGGCCTTTACGTTTTCAAGGGACTGCCTGGTCTGTGCCTGAATATCCGCCGGGATTTCTCCATTCTTCGGATCGATCGGCAGCTGTCCCGATGTATATACAAAACCATTCACTTCGACTGCCTGTGAATAAGGGCCGATAGCACCGGGTGCGGCATCAGTCGCGATTATATTCTTCATATCTTCCTTCTCCTTATTGTTTTTCAATAAACTCACTGGCCTGATTGCATCCCAGGCCCTGAAAAAGAGAATCGTTTCTGAGCAGGTTCTTCAACTCCTCCACCTCCTCCTCAACGCTTTTCTCATCAGTTCTATAGATGTAATCAGCTGCCGTATAGTATTTGTTCTTTGATTGTTTCCACATCAGGCTGATATCCTCTTCAATTGTGGTCCCCTCGTTCACCCTCGGACGGTCGGCTTGGGAGACCCTTCTCACCAGTTCTTCAATGGAGGCCTCGAGCAGAATCAGTCTGCCTGAAGGTCTAAGCACATCTACATTCCAATCGTAGCGGACGGTCCCTCCTCCGAGACAGATGATGGCATCACTTTTCTCCGAAAAAAACTTGCAGATGTAATATTCCAGTTCTCGAAAAGCCAGCCAGCCCTCTTCGGCGACCAGACGGTGGAATGAATACCCAAGCCGTTTGTTCATTTCCTGATCCAGGTCATAGAAGGGCATGGACAGCTCATCAGCCAGACGCTGTCCGATAGTTGTTTTTCCGGTACCGATCATTCCGCAGAAGTAGACATTCACACCACAGCCTCCCCTTATTCTTCGATTATTTCCAGGCGACAGAAATCACAGCCTTTTCCGATGGTCTCATGCAGTTCCATGCGGATTCCGTCATGCCCGTCAGCCCTGCCGCGGTCCCCGTCCATGGCAATATCACAGAAAAGGTCGATCTTATCAGCCGGATATCCGAGCTTTTTCCAGCTTTCCACCAGGGGACAATACTTCATCCGCTGGGTAGCATGATCATCGGTATATTCAATATCCGAGTCGAAAACAGCCGCCGAGCCTTTCTTCTTGTGGCGTATCACCCAGTCCTTCGCATGAAAGGGTTCCGGATCCTTCTTAGCCTTCAGGGTTCCGAATTTATGAATAGCTTTCCGGGACGCCTCTATGACCTGCTCTTCGGGCAGCAGTTTTGAAAACTCATCATACAAAAAGGCAAACCAGGTTGCCCGGTCTTCGATAGCGGCTCTGATTTTCGTGAGCATTTCCTGTTTAGTTACCATTTCTTCTTCCGTAATCTGATCCATATCTTCCATCATGTTTCCTGTTCCATTTTCTGAGATAATTCCCGGTAGACTTTATCCGTTCCGACGATATACTTCTCGAAAAGTGAAAACCGCTCAGCATACCGGGCAGCTTCCTGCATATCGGGATGGTATACCCTTTCCGGTACTACCCATCTTCTGCTTATTTCAACCGGGTCGGCCGCCGGGTCCGATCCCAGCCGGCAGAACAGGGCGGTTCCGAGGACCGTCGCTTCGATCTCCCTGGGTACCGTCAGAGGAATCCCGCAGACATCCCCCCTGATCCGGTTCCAGATCTCCACCGTGCTGCCGCCGCCGACTACATTGAGGGTGTCCATGGAGACTCCAGAGTCGTGCATTACCTGCAGCAGTTTCCTGATGCGGAAGGCCGTACTTTCCAGAAGGGCCCTCGCTATATGTCCCGGCCGGTGGTTCATCGTCAGACCGAGGAGCCCTCCGGTCATATAACTCTTCCAGTAGGGTGAGCGTTCTCCCGAAAAGCCGGGCAGCATATACAGCCCCTCAGCGCCGGCGGGAATTGTTTCCGCCTCCCGTATCAGCTCCGGAACAGACAGCTTGAACAAATCAGCGATATGCTGCAGGCTGCCGCCTGCCATCCCCATCGCTCCTCCCACCGCGCAGGTTTCCGGAACCATCCCGGTGTTGATGCTCAATACCCGGCCGGATTCACTAACCGGTCTTTTCGTCAGGCTCATCAGCACATCGGTGGTGCCGGATACCAGAACTGCCGTCCCCGGCACCAGCATACCGCCTCCGTACATAGCGGCTGTCCCGTCGGTAGTTCCGCAGATTACCGGGACTCCTTCCCGCAGACCCGTAAGCTCCGCCGCCCTTCTGCTCACTCTTCCGATAATCTGCTGTGCAGGCACCGGGTCCGGCAGAGGTGGTGATTTCAAGCCGGACCATTCGACGAAATCCTCCAACGGCTTCCGACTTACATGATCATACAGCATTGAATAGTTCATATGAGAATAATCGGTGGCAATCACCCCGGTCAGCCGTCTGACCAGTTCGTCCTTCAGTCCGATTACTCTGTGTACCTGGCGAAACTTATCCGGTTCGTTCTTTCGAAGCCATCTCAGCCTCGGTGCAAGCAGCTCGGGACTTACCCGTCTTCCGGTCCTCTGATGGATAAGCTCAGGAGAAAAGTCCAACGACAGTTCCCGGGCTTCCCTCTCGGCCCTGAAATCCATCCAGATTGCCGCGGACCCGATGGCGCGGTCTTCGGCATCCAGGTAGAGATAAGCCAGCAGAGTGCTGATACCGACCGCTTCGACCTCCGAAGCCGACACGACCTCCGTCAGACCCCGCAGGACTGTTTGGACCGCAGTCCAGGCCTCATCGGGATCAATCTCGGCACAGGCACCGTTCCTTCTGACCTTTACCGGGGTACGCTGTTCCTGTCTGCATACCCCTTCCTCATCTACAAAGACAGCTCTGCAGCTGGAAGTGCCGAAATCAACGATGAGATAAGCCACAAACAGTTCTCCGTTATTTTTTCTTCTGCGCTACATCGACAATCGCTTTGAGGGCATATGTGTCCATGTGCCCGGGAGAGCTGCACCCGTTGGCCAGGAAGAACCGGGATTCTCCCCCAATCCGCATCCCTTCACGGGTATGCTCCATCAGAAACTCAGGCGTGCGGCGTGTCATCCGGGTATTATCGAGTCCGCCCATCACCGCCCCTGCCCATCGGTCTTTCACCTCCTGCAGTGACGGGTTCCCTTTCTGCCGGTCCTCCCAGCTCAGTACCTTGACCGGAAAATCGAGGCATTCATCGATATCGATGTTTTTGCCGTGCAGATGGGCGGTATTCATAGCCCCGAGGTCCTTCACTGCTTCGAAGACCTTCATGGCGAAGGGTTTCTCGAAGGCGCGGAAGTCCTCTTTGCTCATCTGGTCCTCCCCGGAAAGAACGGACATAAATATTCCGTGAGTTCCCAGCGCGAGGGTCCGTTTCGCGAATTCAATGGTATTCCGGGTTACGATCTCCAGCGCGTCCAGAACCGCCCGGGGTTCTTCCTTCATCAGTCGGGGCAGATGTTCTCCCACCGGACTTTTCTGCAGGGCCTGGTAGGGATCAAAGATGGTATCGCATACGTAAGCTTCACCCTTCAGCCGGGTGTTGATGATTTCAATCGCCTTGAGCTGCTCCCTGAGGGGTGTTTCATCAATATTCACAATAGTGAGCTGCTTCAGGTCCTCCGGGCTTTTCAGCGCATCGTATCCCGGGGGCATCGGATAAAAATAGTCATTCATCACCTTGAGCCAGTCAAATCCGTAGTATTCATAAAAGGAGAGCACAATCTCCGCGTACTTCTCTCCGGGCAGGTACTGGGTTCCGAAATGATACCAGCAGGATACTGGCGCCCGGTCGGGTTTCTCTCCGGCCAGGACGGCATCTATTCGTTCGATTTTGTTCATTGTTTCTCCTCAACACCAATAAGAAGATATATTTTCAATCTAAATACACTTACCTAAAAATACAAAAAAACCATTACTTTTTTCTAAGATTTATAGTATCTATATATTTATCAAGAAATTTTAGAGATTTAATATAAATTTTAATTCCTTTTAATAAAACATCAACTTTAACCTTCTCATCAGGTTGATGAGCACCTCCTCTAGTTTTTAAATTAATATGATCATTATCTTGAATACCCATACCAAACCCAAATCCATTATTTAGCTTTCTTGCATATGTTCCACCACCCATAATGTAAGGTCTGAAATGAGTATGTAATATTTCATTTGTAATAATAGTTAATTTCTCAACAATTTCATTTTTAGACTCTTCTACTGAAGAAGGATTATGAATAATATTTAGTATCTTATATCCATGATCAGAAAACTTATCGCTTATAATATCAATTATTGTGTTTCCATCAGATTTTACGGGATATCTGATATCATAGAATAATTTAATTTTTTGATCAGAAATATCCATTTTCGTTAATACATGTGTTAAGCTGCCTGATATTTCATCTTTAAAAGGCACATCAATCGAAACGCCATTAAAATCATTCATTGTACTATTTATAAATTTTAATTCTTTTTCAATTTCTTTTGGCACAATTTTTCTAAAGTTTATACTATCCAATAATACTTTTATTGCATTGATTGAATTTTCAGGAAATGCAGAATGCTTGGCAATTCCATAACTTTCAAAATTTACAATATCTTTTTCTTTAGTAATTTTAATTTTACTGCTATTATATTTACTATCTGAGATTGATTTATCTTTATTTTTTATTTTTGCATAACAATAAGCCGGAACAATATTTATTGCTTTCCCACCCTTTATAAACATAATGTCATTATTTCTAATTTCTTTCTGTAATTCTATTTGAATTATGCCCTTTTCGCCATAACATACAGGAAATACTGCGTCTGGCACCAGAGATAAATCAGGTTCTTTATTCTTTTCAAGATAATAATCCAAATCCTTCATTCCACTTTCTTCACAACATCCTAAATAAATGAAAAAATTATTATTTAGTAATTTCTTTTCTTCTAAATATTTTAGAGCATAGAAAGCTGCCATTGCAGGGCCTTTATTATCTTCACTACCTCTACCAATAATGAATCCATCCTTTTCACTTGCCTCGAATGGATTAAAAGACCAATCATCTCCTGCAGGTACTACATCTAAATGATTGAAAATACCAATATTATATTTATTTTTCTTCTTTTCTTTATAGGCAATACCATAATGAAAATTATCGTTTATTGTTATGAAACCATATCGTTTCATCATATTTAATGCAGTAACAAGCACTTCAGCACAGCCTGATCCATAGGGGAATTTATCAATACCAATTTCTGCTACACTTTGAATATTTACAAGATTTATAATATCAGTTACAAATTGTCCTCTATTTTTTTCTATCCAAGAATCTATGTTTGAGTCTAAAAGTATTTCTTCTTCTATCATTATTTTTTTCTCTTATTCATCTACACATAAAGATGACATGCAACAAAATGATCTTTTGTTATTTCTTCAACAGGAGGTTTCATTTCACTACATATCGGCAACGCCTTATTACATCTAGTAACAAAGGGGCACCCCTTTGGCTTATTATATGGGCTAGGTACATCTCCCTTTAAAATTATCCTTTCTGTCATAATATCAATATCAGGTATAGGAATTGCTGAAAGCAAAGCCTCTGTATATGGATGTAATGGAGTATTATAGATTCTATCTCTGCTACCAATTTCAACAATCTCTCCCAAATACATAACAGCAACTTTTTCACATAAATGTTTAACAACGCTCAAATCATGTGAAATAAACAGATATGTTAAATTAAATTCTTTTTGTAAACTAACCATTAAATTTAATACTTGAGATCTAACTGATACATCCAATGCTGAGACTGGTTCATCACATACAATAAATTCAGGATTTAGAATTAATGCCCTTGCAATTACAATTCTTTGTCTTTGTCCACCAGAAAATTCATGTGGATATCTGTGTAAATGCTGATGTCCTAGCCCCACACATTCAAGGCTCTTTATTACTTCATCAATCCTTTCATTTCTAGTTCCAATTTTGAATACATCCAAGGGAGCTTTTACAATATCCTGTATGGTCATTCTAGAATTCAGAGAAGAATAAGGATTTTGAAAAATTATCTGCATCCTTTTTCTCATTTCACGCATTTCTGCTTTATCCAGTTCTAGTAAATTTATCTTATCATAAATAATATTTCCATAAGTTGGTTCAATTAATCTTAAAATAACCCTACCAAGAGTGGATTTTCCACATCCACTTTCTCCAACAATTCCAACTGTTTCACCTTTTTTTATTGTTAGGCTGATATTATCTATTGCCTTCAGAACTCTGCCTTTTCCAATAATATTATTTTTTGATTTGAAATATTTTGATAAATTTTTTAATTCTAAAAGATTACTATTGGTATTCATAAAAGCCCTACATTGTGTTTTTATATTTCCAACATCTTACATAGCTATTTTCGATATTAAATAATGGAGGTTCTTCTTTAAAACAAATATCCATTACATCGTTACACCTTGTGTTAAATCTACAACCTTTCGGCATATTTAAAGGATCAGGAACTGTTCCTTTGATTGTCCTCAATGTTTTTCCTGAATCAGTTATTCTTGGGATAGCCTCCATTAACCCTTTTGTATACGGGTGTAGAGGATTTTTAAAAATATTATATGCATCTGCTTTTTCTACCACTTTCCCTGCATACATTACAATTATATCATCTGCCATTTCAGATACTACTCCAAGATCATGAGTTATTAAAATTATTGAAGTATTAAAAGTATTTTTTATTTCCTTCATTAGTTCAAGTATCTGAGCTTGAATAGTAACATCTAATGCAGTTGTAGGTTCATCAGCAATTAACAAGTTTGAATTACAACTCAATGCAATGGCAATCACAACTCTTTGACGCATCCCGCCACTTAATTGATGAGGATATTCATTAATGCGTAATTCTGGAGATGGCAGTCCAATTTTTTTTAACAAATCGATTGCTTTAATTTTTGCTTCCTTTTTAGTTAAATTACTGTGAGCTCTTATAGTCTCAGTAATTTGTTTTCCAATCTTCATACTTGGATCTAATGCTGTCATAGAATCTTGAAATATCATGGATATTTTTTTTCCCCTAATTTTTCTCATTTCACTTTTTGTTTTATCTAATAAAGATTCTTTTTCAAAAATTATATCTCCTTTTGTAATCTCACCATTTTCATTTGGAATCAATCTGAGAATCGACATTGAGGTAACACTTTTCCCACACCCTGATTCTCCAACAATACCCAGAGTTTTACCTTTTTTGACATTGAAACTAACACCATCAACAGCTTTAATTACACCATTTTTTGTGTAGAATACTGTCTCTAGATTTTTTACCGTAAGTATGTCAATGCTCATAATCTATCCTCAGAATGGCAATTGGATCTTACTACCGAATAAATATTACTTTATCACAATAGTAAGATCCCTTTACTACCTCTTAGCATTTAAGATTTATTTAAAAACCATTATATTATTCTACTTCCCATTCCCAAACACATGCATTCGCAAAAAAATCTTCAACGTGCACATTACTTAATCTGTTATTGTAAGCATATAGATTGTTTTGAAAGTACAGCCATGTCATAGGAACCTGTTTTTTTAGTGTAATTTGATATTCATCATATACTTTTTTTCTTTCTGTAAAATTAGTAGCTCTCATCCCTCTATTACCAATATCTCCCAGTGTAGTATCTGAGACATGTGCAAAATTACACGGATCTCCTACTGTAACAAGAGTAACACTTTCATGGGGATCAAGTGATCCTGCAGAGCCAATTAGAGCAAAATCATAATCTCCTTTTCTTACTGAAGATAATAAAGTTGGGAAATCAAGAGTTTGAATCTTCACTTTTATCCCAATTTTTGCTAAATCCTGCTGTAAAAGTGGTGCAGAGTTTTCTCTAATAATATTTCCTTTAGGAACTAACATAAGATGCTCTCTAGATGTATCAAACCCGGAGCTTTTTAATATTTCTTTTGCCTTTTCCACATTATATTCAATAGGAAGCATATTATTATTAAAATATTTATGTGACTGAGATAAAGGTCCTATAGCCGCTTCTCCTTCTCCCTTCATTAGCTGATCTATCATTAGATCCCTATTAATTGCAATGTTAATTGCCTGTCGTATTTCCTGAGAGAAATAGTCTTTTGATGTGTTAATGGCCATGTATTGATAGGCGAGAGAAGGTAAAGATTTTTTAATAAGATTATCTTGTTTTTTCGTTAGTTCCCAATCTTTAAGAGGTATGGAAGCAAAATTACCTCCGCCAATGATATCAATTTCGCCACTCATCAATCCAGCAAGAAAGTTTGTAGAGGGCACTACTCTAACAATTAATCGATCGAAATCAGGGGCTCCAAGATGGTAATTTTTATTAGCATCCATTTCAATCCGCTCACCTGAAATCATATCTGACAAAATACAAGGTCCTGATCCTACCGTTGGATTACTCCAAAATTCGTGACCTGCAATTTCATTCATCGGGATATCTTTCAAGATATGTTTCGGTATAATATACATATCCCTATTTACTAGTGCAAAAATAGTTTCTGGATCCATTGGCGTTTTTAACTTCATTCTAACAGTATGATTATCAATAGCTTCAATCTTCAATTCGTCAGGATATGCAGCACCCGATTCATCAGTGCCTTTGAAATATACCATTCGGGATTTTCTAATCACTTGTGATTCAGGATGTGCCGCAACCTGAAATGTAAACACAACATCCTCTGCTAAAACCGGTTCACCATCATGCCATCTGGCATTTTTGTTTAAATAAAATACTATCTCGTCGCTGTTTTCTGATACTTCATATTTTTCAGCTAACCGAGATTCATATGATCCGTCTTGTCTAATTACCAATAATCGATCAAAAATTAAATCGAAAATAGCATCACTATATGCGCTTGTTGTATTTAATGGCATTAAAGTATCCCATGTTGATGGTATTGCCATCGATACAACAGTTAAATCTTGTTTTTCTGATTGTCCATTTGAATATACTTGTACTGTAAGAAAAAGAAACAAACAAGTTACAAGCAGAAAAACCCTAGAAAACCCTTTTACTTTCATACAAACCTCCAAGAAAATAATTTTTGAATAGTAATACTATTCTTAATTACATTTTTTTATTCCCACAATCTTCATTTTTGTATCAAGAGCATCACGAATTCCATCTCCGAAAAAGTTAATACTTGTTACTGTTAAAATTAATGCTATACCAGGAGGTAGCCAGAACCAGGGCTGACTTGACAAAACAGTAATTGATTGAGCTTCATAAAGTATATTTCCCCAAGATGCTTGCGGTGGTTGTACCCCCATACCCAAAAAACTAAGAGATGATTCTAATATAATCGCTTGTGCAGTTCTAAAAGTAAAAGCAATTAGAATTGGAGCAAAAGTATTTGGTAAGATATATTTTGTAATTATGGTAAAATCATTTGTACCAATTGCTTTTGCTGCCTCAATGTATTCTTTTTCCCTGACTGAAAGCACATTTCCATATATCAATCGTGAAAATTGTGGCCATCCTAATATCCCAATAACTATTGTTACTGTCCAAACGGAAGGACCTATAACTGAAACTAAAACAAGGATCAGCACTATTGCTGGAAAAGACATAAATACATCGGCGCATCTCATTATTATAAATTCTATTGCTCCTTTATAGTATCCAGCAATAATACCAAGTGGAACGCCTACAATAATACTTATAAGAGAAGATAAAATTCCAACTAATAATGAAACCCTCCCACCATATATAAACCTTGAAAAAACATCTCTTCCTATAGAATCGGTACCCATAATATGAAACTCATTAGGTTCTGCATCAAAAGCTACCGGGTCAGAATTATAAGGATCAAGATCAAATAAAATAGGAAGAAATATTGCAGATATAATTTCGATAAAAAGAATAATTAAACCGAGAATAGCTAACTTGTGTGCTTTAAGCCGCATAAAAATATCATTTAGATATGAATTATTATGTCGCATCTATTTATATCCTTAAATTTTCACCTATTATGACTAATCTTTGGATCAAGAGCCCCATAAATTAAATCTGCAATAAAATTTCCCAGAAGTACTACTATTGCGATAAAAGTTGCAACCCCCATTATTGTTGGATAATCTCTTGCATTTATAGATTGCACCATTAAACTTCCTAATCCCGGCCAAGAAAAGATCTGCTCTGTTACAACTGCACCTCCAATTATGTATGGCATCATTGAACTTATCACAGTCACAACAGGAATAAGAGCATTTCTTAATACATGCTTTAATATTATTTCAAATTCGGTCAGCCCTTTTGCTCTTGACATTGTAATAAAATCTTCTTGTAATACCTCTATTACACTTCCACGAGTCTGTCGCAATATACTTCCTACTTGCTGCAAAGAAAAGACTATTACCGGCATTATTAAATGTTTTAAAAGCGAACTTACATGCCTCATGCCTGATGAGTCATACATTCCTCCCAAGGGAAGAATTCCTAGATTAACAGCAAAGATATAAATTAGAATCAGTCCAACAAAAAAATTAGGTGTTGCGGTGCCAATAAAAGCTAAACCAGATGATATATAATCCCACAATGAATATGGCTTGTATGCTGACATTACTCCAAGAGGAACAGCAATAAAAATTGATAAAATAGTTGCTGTTACTGTTAGTAATAAAGTTGGACCCAGTCTTTCCATTATCATACCAAGAACAGGAGTATTAGTTCTAAAAGAAATACCAAAATTACCTTTTAATAATCCACTTAACCAATGAAAGTATTGGATTAATACTGGTTCATTTAAACCTAACTCATTTGCTTTACGTTCAATATCAGCAGCAGTTACTTGTGAATCCCCTAATAACAAATCTAAAGGGCTACCTGGAGCCAGTGTTGAGATTATATATACTAAGATAGTAATGCCAAAAAATGTTGGTATTAGTATTATAAACCGTTTGATTAGATAATTCTTCATATTCTAAAACTAACCTCATTGAAGAATAAAATCGTATAACTGATTTTGTATACGTAATCAGCAATAAAAAATCAAAAACAATTCATAGTGAAATTCCTATAGTCTGTATATTTAGGAAGTTAATAGATGCTCAAATCATAATACTGAATATAACAGTAATCATATCAGTAGTATGCTTTATAAATTTATACTTGTCAACTTTTTTATTTAGATATTTTATAAGAACATTCTAAAACAAATAAGTTCTATTCTTTTTGATTTGCAAATTATATCATCTCATTAAACAGCTTTTCTCGAACTCTAATATCCTTCTGTAAGTAAAATATCGCATTCTCGACATCTTTATTCTCTAAAGATTTAATAATATTTGAATGCAAAGACTCTTCGTATTGCGGAATATCATTGTCAAAAACTATGATTTGGGCTATTGCTCTACGTAATAATGTTAAAATATTTTCTAAAGCTTTATTCATTATTACATTTTTTGAATAACTGTTTAATAATAGATGAAACTTTTGATTTAACTTTAATTCTTCTTCAAGTGGCAGCGGTTCTATTTTGCTTCTTTTATTTCTTTCAAGAGTTAACATTTTTAGACTATTTATATCATTATCTGTTATACGATTAAATCCAGTTCTTATTCCTTCCTCTTCAATGAGTAATCTAAATTGTATAGCATCTCTTATTTGCTTTCCTGTAATTTTTACTATCTGATAACCTGCTCTAGGAATATTTCGCAGGATATTCTCATTACATAATTCTACCAAAGCTTCTCTAACTGGGGATCTACTTACACCAAACATTTGAACTATTTGATTCTCTACAATAAATTCATCAATAGGAAATTTATTCGCAATAATCATACGTAATAGTTCTTCATAAATTTTATTCTTTAATGATTTATTTGTTACAGCCATATTTCTCCACCGCAATTTTCAAAGCATGCATATTATTCTCCGGTGTTCCTTCTAAAAATGTACAACCTGGCGCTAAAATAAATTTTCTTCCTTTTGTACAGTAAATAGCTTCCTTTGCTTCATTAAGTATATCTTCTTGTTGATACTGTACAGCCTTTAGATGATTTATTCCACCAATGAGACATTTATCCGTTTGTTTTATTGCCTCTTTGAGAGATGGACCGGAAATTCTATCTTCCCAACTTATGCCATTACAAGGATATTCTTTTAGCAGATTAAAAAAGGAGTTCTTTTCTCCATGGATATGCAAAATTACTATTTCCGCATTTGAAAATTCATTTAGAACTTTCAAATCAAATGGCATCACCATCTGCTTATATTGACTCTCTGTCATCCAACTCTCTTCACATCCGAATGCCCCGAAGAAAAAACCATCAATTCCTGCTTCTTTCAAACAACAATCTGAAAAGGCAATAAGGTTTTCTGCTATTATATTAAAACCATATTCAACACTTTCAGGATCAATTTCCCAATCTTTAAGCATTCTTCTATTAGTTAATCTATGAGAAAAATGGAACGGTGAAAATATTGTCTGAATTACAGGAACATTCTCTCCAGCCTTATCTTTCAATTGCTTTAGTATTTCAAGTTGTCTTCCAAAAGCTCCTATATGTGGATCAAAATTTTCCAGTTTTTTCCAAATAGTAATATCTGTTATATATTGCCAATTCACCGGAGTATCATAATTGTCGTCAAACATCACTTTTATATAATCAGGATCATATTTCTCATAAAAACCCAATGTATAATCAACAAATCTATTAATATCCCTTTCATGAACGGTAGAATGCTGATAAACAGAAAACGGAATTCTATCAGTTTCTATCCCTTTTAAAGTAGCAATAATTCTTTCTTTCTTTTTCATTAGTTTCTCCACAATAAATTTTTTTTTATATTAACATACCACTAATCATACCAGTAGTATGGTTTATATTCAAGTGAAAATCACATATTATTTTTTATAGAAGATATATTGCTAAGTTATTGATAGTCTTCCCAATCCTGCAGATATTTTATCTCTATCTCAAAATGCAAAACTAATTAGGTATAACGTTTATGAGAGAGGAAGGGATTTAGAATATTTTTATTATGAAATGGTAGCAATTCATACGCAGAATTGAGAACACCAGGTGATATTTAAGTTTACTGAAGTAATTCAATGTATGGTAGTACAATTTTTGGGAAGCAGATCACATTTTCTAACTTGATAATCAGATAAATTGGTCTTCATACCCGTATTCAAAGTTAAAAGAATGGTATAAAATACCGCTTATCGGCCCCGGGCCGACAAAAGCTATCCTTTTAGGAGCCCTTCATGACAGAGTTCACCTATGAGAATTTCATATCTCTCGTTAAATCAATAAAAATAGATCTGCCGAAATTTGAAATGCCCAAACTGAGAATCCGTGATCTGACTGCAGATTCTCCCGTTATACAGGGAGGCATGGGTGTTGGTATTTCCCTCTCCGGCCTCGCCTCCGCCGTCGCGGCCAGCGGTGGAATCGGAGTTATCGCTGCCAATGGGATCGGAATGATCGAAACCGATTACTTCAAAGACGGACGGGCGGCGAACATCCGGGCCCTGAGAAGTGAGATCCGCAAAGTGAGAGCTACGACCGTCGGCCTCGTCGGCGTTAATATTATGGTCGCCCTGAATGACTTTCAGGAGCTCCTGAACGCGGCCATAGAAGAAAAGGTCGATCTCATCATCATGGGAGCCGGTCTTCCGGTTAAAAATATTCCGGTCGAAGAAATTCGAAAGAACAACATCAAGGTTGCCCCGATCGTGAGTACCGCCCGGGCAGCCGATCTGATATTCAAGATGTGGAAACGGATATACAACGATGTTCCCGACGCGGTGATCGTGGAGGGACCCGAAGCGGGCGGACATCTGGGAGTCAAGGAGGATGAAATCGACGATCCTTCTCTTTCCATCGAAAAAGTCGTGCCGGAAGTCCGCGGCATCATGGACGGTTATGCGGATGAATTTCATAGAGATATCCCCGTCGTTGCGGCGGGAGGAATTTTCACCGGCGAAGATATCTATCGCATCATGAAACTTGGTGCCCAGGGTGTCCAGATGGGAACCCGTTTCGTCGCCACCGACGAGTGCGACGCGGATATCAGATTCAAAGAAGCCTACGTAGCCTCCCGCAAAGAGGATATCGGTATTATCAAAAGTCCCGTCGGTCTGCCTGGCAGGGCCATAATCAATGAGTTCCTCCGGGACGCGGCTGTAAAAAAGCGCAATTTCAAGTGTCCCTGGCAGTGCCTTGCGGGATGTCAGGCTGAAAAAGCCAATTACTGCATCTCCCTGGCGCTCAACAATGCCCGGCGGGGCAATCTTGCCCGGGGGTTCGCCTTCGTCGGCTCAAATGCATATCGGGTCGAAAAAATCGTCCCTGTCGCTGAACTGATGCGGGAACTGGAAACCGGTTATATGCAGGCGCGTTTCGCGGACATGAAAGATTCACTGAGAGAGTTCATCGAGAAACTCCGCGGGCTTGCAAGGGATTATAAGACCGTTGAAATCAGAGCTGCGGGCATTAAAAAAGAATATGAGCAGGCCCTGACCTCCCGGATCAGCAGCATCGGAAAAGGAAGCATTGCGAGATTAAAGACGGAATATAAAAAAGCCGCCGACCGTCTGACCGATCTGCAGCTGCACATCACCGAACAGGTATTCGCTGCGTATAAAATACTGCTGGAAGAATAGAAGAAGAACAAAAACAGACCAATACGCAGCATAGCCGATTTAGACCATATAAGAAGGCAGATCGCTCTGTTTCCTTATATACCGGCCTTATCCCGCTGATTCCCTTTTTTCATTCATACTTTCCTCCTGGCTTTCTCCCATCCTCTTCCGAGCTCGGGTCCGGCAATAAACAGGACTGCCAGGGCAATCAACGTAACCGCGATAAAATCAAACTGATACACCCGACCGTACCCGGAGATCTCCGCCTGAACGATGGGAAATATTTCCCAGGCCGTTCCGATCATCGCACGAAGTGACACACGCGAGGCAGCGTGAGCAGCTGTAAGCGCTGCCGGGCCTTTTTTTACCAGGCTTGAAGTGGCTGTAATCCTTGTTCAGCGTACTTATATAACAAGATGTGTCACAGAGGCCGCAATTAGTGCAGGCAGCCGGATCATGCTGAATACTGAAGATACTCGACCGGTTCAACAGTCCACTGATCCAGGCTATGGGACATCCGAGCTTGTGATACATATACATCTGTTCCGCGTTTCTGCCCCGGCGTCCCAGCATCAGTTCGATAAAGAATCCGATGGGACACATCCAGCGGCAGAACACCTTGCCGAACAACAATCCGAGTACTGCGCCTCCGGCTAGGACATACAGCAGCGGCAGTCCAAACCAGGATACAGCTCCGTACATCATAGCCGCCGCTATGCCCTGAATGATTCTCCGCTTCGATACCAGTTCTCTGATCAAGTTCTGCCTCTTCCATTCCCGCCGGCTCTGCCGGAACCTCTGCCCATACCCCCGCCTCCGCCGCGGCCATTCCCCCTGCCCCGACCGGCACCTGTCCCCCGGCCGATTCCCGTACCGAAACCGCCGCCAGGACGAAACCCCCTGCCGGAGGCTTCATAGGAACCGGGCCTTTCTATCGGCTGCCCGGGATAAGGGCCGGCAGATTGATTCTCCCCGGAGCGAAGAACAGATTTCTCGGAATTCGGCCTCACAGCATTCCGTGGACAGACCTCCATGCATTTCCCGCAGCGGGTGCAGAGATTATCCTGAATAACCGGAAGTTTTCCCGGCTGCACATCTATCGCCCCCGGGACCGGACATGCCCGGGCACAGACATTGCAGCCGGCGCATAATGTTGCATCAATCCAGGGCATGGACAGGCTCCCTCTTTTTCAGAATGTCCTCGGCGGCCAGAACGATGCCGTTGGCTGCCGGAAAGAACGACTGATAGGGTTGAGATGAATAACTGAGGGCTGTGAGATCTTCCACGGTGGCTTTCTGCTGGATAGCGAAGGTAAGCAGATCGATCCGTCCCGTTACCGGTTCACCGCTTACGATCTGCGCGCCGAGAAGACGCATGGATGCGACGTCGACCACGAGCTTGATCTTCATCCGCTTCGCCTCGGGCATGATCGGAAACCGGGTTGTCACCTCACTATAGCCGGTGCGTACCGAATATCCAGCCGACTCAGCCGCAGTCTCGGGCAGACCGGTCCCGCCTACATAATAGCCGCCGACCTTCGTTGCCGCTCCGTTGTAGAATCCGAGGTAAGTCCGGTCCCGGCCCATCAGATTGAAGCCGAGGATCTTGGCCATGGGAACCGCGTTGGTGGCTAATTTCCCGGGAGTCACTTCACCGGTGATTCCGCTGACGAACTGGGCACAGTCGCCGACCGCGTACACATCCGTCAGACTGGTTTCCATTTTTCCGTTGACAAGGATACCGTCCCTCCCGGTTTCGATGCCGCTGTTCTTTACCAGATCGATCTGAGGCTTCATTCCCGCCGCAAATATTACGATTCCGTCATGAGCCGGGGAACCGCTTTCCAAACATTCATCGAGGGCGTCGAAGTGGATATTCCGGCCGTTATCAAGCTGAACGGATTCAACCCACTGTATGCCTTCAAGTGCCGTTACTTTTGCATTGAGGTGGAGATTGATACCCCGGCGGATGATTTCCGCTTCCAGTTCTTCGGTCATCTCCCGGTCTACAAGGTTCGGCAGCACCGATGCGCCCATATCCACCAGATCCACCTTTAGGCCGGCTTCCCTCAAGGCCTGGGACAGTTCGATACCGATGGCTCCGGCTCCAACAACCACCGCTTTTTTCAGGCCGGCACGAATCATTTCCTGGATTCCTTTAAGGTCAGTCTCAGTCTTGAATCCCGTAACACCCTTCAAATCCGCCCCCGGGATCGGGGGAATGAAGGGCACAGCTCCGGTGGCAATAACCAGCTGATCGTAGCTGATTTCAGTTCCACCGGAAAGAATTACCTTTTTCCCGTCATAATCAACCTTGCTAATGGAATCGCGGACCAGATCCGCTCCAGAGCTGGTCACCAGATCGTCCTTTTTGAGGGTTTTTTCAATATCGATCAGTCCTTCCAGGACATACGGCATGGCGCAATAGATCATGGAATGGGCTTCCGGTCTGATAACCGCCATTCGTTTCAGCTTTCCCAGCATCTTCGCCAGGGTTATAGCCGCGGGCCCTCCCCCGGCTATTATCAGTTCATAGTGTTCCATTCTGCTTCCTCTTTCATTGGTTTCCAAGTAGGGTCAGGAGCAAGTCTGAGATGACACCGGTCGGGGCCCTCAAGCCATTCGGCTTCGATTTCGGCCATATGTTTCTGTATAGTCCGGATCGCCCCTTCTATTGTTTCATCTCCGCTGAGCACACAGACAAACTTTTTCCTGATCCGCTTGATATTCGGACCGAAGACTTTCGACACCGCTGTGTTCACCTCTTCTTTCAACAGGAGGCCCGCCACACTATGCGCCTTCAGCGGATCCGCGTGTACAGCTTCATTTTCCTCTTCGCTGGTATTGGGGATTCGCTTGAGGAATTCGGAATCTTCGGCGGTGATCTCGTAGATGTCGTAAAAATCGGCATCACCGAAATGACGGTTCATGAAAAGCGTTCCGTCATCTGTGGCAAAGGCGGCGGTAAGGTTCATACAGTCCTCCTGAATAGCCCGTATATTGTATTACTTTGTAATACCTTTACAATGAAAGGATACCAAGACTCAGTATTTTTGTCAATATATATGGATTCATTTATATAATTGCTTTTTCATTCCGGACTATTTAATTTTTTCGGAAATGCAGAAAAAATAGCATCGACTTTTCGCCGCTCATGAAACATATATTGTCAGTACAATTGCTAATATTTGTACTTTACGGTATAGTATCGGTATGACAACGAAACATCAGGAAGTATTAAAATATCTCGAACAGTTGATCGCCAATGGCACAATCAGTGAAGGTGACGCTCTCCCCGGGGAAATGGAACTTTCCAGAATCCTTTCGGTAAGCCGTAACACGGTACGCCACGCTCTGAACCAGCTTGCTCAGAAGTATAAAATCGAGCGCACCCCCGGAAGGGGTACTATCTTCCATGGAGAAGACAGCAATGAGAACGGGATGAAAACCATCGGCATCATCAACAGCTCCCTGATGTACACCATCTACCCGGAGCTCATTCATGGTATAGAAGACGGTTTGTACCGGGGCGGTTTTTCCATGCTTCTGGCCAATGGAAATTATGACCCGGAAAAGGAACGTGAATCTGCCCGCCGGATGCTGGCACATGAGGTTGCCGGACTCATCGTCGAGCCCATGAACAGTGCCCTTCTCACACCGGAAAATGAATTTGTTCAGATCCTGAGCAACGCCGGGGTTCCGGTTATTACCACCAACTGTGCCATCCAGGGTACCCGGGCTTCCTCTATCACCATGGATGATGAATGGATAGGTTATCGTGCGGTAGAGTACCTGGCTGAAAAGGGGCATCGGAGGATTGCCTGTGTCATGAAATCAGATACTCAGGCTGGGCCTCTTCGTCTTCAGGGGTATCTGCGGGGTCTCGCGGATGCGGGGATCAAACCGGAGGAAAAACTTATCCACACATACTCACAGGAGGATGAGCCGATAATTCCCGGTGACCATTTTACGAGAATGATTCTGGACAATATCTCTGAAATACCGACGGCCATCCTCTTCTTCAATGATCAAATCGCTTTACAATCGTATAGTGTCTTTGCAGACTACGGATTATCAATCCCAGATGATATATCAATTCTGGGTATCGACAACATTCCCGAATCAGCTCACGTCCGGCCCGGACTCACGACCTTCAATCATCCCAAGTATCTGATGGGCAAACTGGCCGCCGAAATGATGCTTGCCCGCCTGGGTCCTCACAATGACTATATCAGCTACGGAGTAAGCATGAAACCTGATATAGTCGAACGGAACAGCGTGAAAACTTTGTTGTAGAGATACGGTAGTGTTTCTGATCCTGCGGATGAAATGATGAAAAGTCCTTTCCCAATCACTTTATCGGCCTGAGGCATAGCCTCGATGGGGAAAGGACCTGTTCCTTTCCCCATTCAAATTCATCCTGCAATGCGCTTTGCACTCCTTATCCGTGCGGAAAATATCCTCACAATCAGGAACAGTACAGAATACAAAAAAACCGCCGTACCGGAGGGTCCTGCCTTTTCGTTACGGCGGTATAATGAAGAAGGATCAATTGTATTTACTTCTGTAATTTATCGGTAACTACTTTATTCAGCCACGTCATAAACATGATGATGGCGAAAAGTATCCACGCCATCGCGGAAGCTTTTCCGAACCTGTTGAAGTGGAAACCTGTGGCCAGAAGATAATAAGCGCTGGTAAGTCCCGCATTGCTGGGCCCTCCCATCTGTTCATACCCCCGCATCAGGACGAAGGGCTCTTCAAAGAGCTGCATACCCCCGATAATGCTGAGGGTAACGGCAAAGAAGATGATCGGGAGAAGAAGAGGCACGGTAATATGCCAGTGCTTTCTGAACCCGACGGCTCCATCGATATCCGCCGCTTCGTACAGGGCCTTATCGATAGACTGCAGACCGGCAAGGTAAATAACGGTATTCCAGCCGATGAAGCGCCAGTTCACCATGATGGAAATACTCGCCAGAATAGCCTTGGGGTCCTTTACCCAGTTTACCTTCGGGAGGTTCAGCCAGTTTTCCAGGATATAATTGAGCCACCCATAGTTCTGCTCATACAGCTGATTGAACACAAGAGCGATAACTACGGTACTGGTTATGTAGGGGAGAAAGTACAGGACCTTTAGGAAGCCCCGGCCTTTTACCGCCTGATCGTTTAGGATAATAGCCAGCGGAATGGCGAATACGTGCTGAGCCAGAGAACCGAATACAAGCAGGAGAAAAGTGGTTCTGAGAGAGCCCTTGAAAAAGGGATCCGATGTCAGCAGAGTAATGTAGTTTTGAAATCCCCGGAAGTCCTGGGGGCCGGCCACCGTCCATTTGAAAAACGAAATAGTGATCGAATAGAGAATCGGAAACAGTCCGAATACGGCGAAGAGAATGATAAAAGGACTGATAAACAGGTATGGAGCAATCTTTTTCGGTGTTTCTACCATAGTATTCCTCCTATCCCTTCACACTGCCGGCGGCAAGTCCGGAAATGATCTGTTTGTTGAACATAACAAAGACAATGATAAGTGGCAGGACCGCCAGGAAAGTACCCGCCATCAGGCCGCCGCGGTCGCCGTCCATCTGCATGAAGAGCTTGGAAAGCGCCACAGGCAGGGTCGTTTTATCAGTGTTCGGCAGCATCACCAGAGCGGTAAGAAAGTTGTTCCAGCTGTTGATGAAAGTCATGATACCCAGAACGGCGATGCCGCTTTTTGAAAGCGGAAACGCGATATGTCTAAGAATCCCGAACTCCGTGAGCCCGTCGATCCGCGCCGCGTCGAGCAGTGCGTCCGGTATTGAACCTTGCATAAACTGGGTCATCAGAAGTATCCCGAAGGCGTTGGCCATACCCGGGATGATCAGCGGAAGCCAGGTCCCGTACCATTTGAAAAACACCATCATTTTAAAGAAGGGAATGATGTTGAGAAAGGGAGGAATAGCCATGGTGCTTAATAGAAAAAAGAAAATCATCTTCTTCCCTTTGAACTCATATTTCGCCAGAGCAAATCCGCCCATGGTACAGAAAAAAATGACCGTGACCGTCGAAAGTGCCGCTATACCGAAACTATTGAAAAAATTGACCGGAAACGGAATATCCTGCAGTAGGGCCAGTACATTTTCAAAAAATGATGTCTTGAAAAATATATGCGGCGGATTCTGGTACATCTGGGTTCCCGGAACAGTTGCCAGAACAAACATATAGTAGAATGGGAATCCGAAGATAAAGACGAACACCAGAAGCATCAGGTACATTGGGATTTTCACGCCTGCCTTGGCAATCGATACGTTGAACGATTTCATTATTATCCCCCTGTTGCATAAAGAGGCGGGATTCTCACGAATCCCGTCTCTGAATGTTTTCAGTATAATCAGTCAGCGATAGCAAGCACGCTGTTCAGCGCGGTTTGATACGCATCCTCGACCTCAACATCATTCACCAGAACATCGGTAATGGAATTGTTGAATATGGACAGTATTGCAGCATCATATTCACTTACCGCGGCATTGGGAATATCACGGGCTACCTCGGCATAGATCTGCCGGACCTTCTGACCTCCGAAGAAGTCAACTCCCTCATCCATGACCGGAGCATCGTAGACCGTTGTCAGAGCGGGAAAAGCATCAATGGCTTCGAAAGTCGTCAACTGGGCATTCGGGTCCGCACAGAGATATTTGATAACTTCCCATGCCGCAGCTTTCTGATCAGCTGATACATTTTCGGGAATTGAAAGATAGGTTCCCCCCAGAGCCGCAAGCTCATTACCCGGAAGCCGGGTAACCCGCCAGTCGCCCGCGGTATCGGTTGCCATCCAGGTTTTCAGAGCACCGCCAAACCAGGCGCCGTTTATTGTCGTCACTATTGTTCCGTCGGCAAAACCCTGTGTCCAGGGACCCGTCCAGGCGGTCAAATCACCATCGATACCGGCTTCGCGGATTTCCTTTACAACCGTAAGAGCTGTAATGAACTTATCCTTTGGTTCAAGGGGCTTGCCGGCATCATCAAACCATCCGCCTTTTCCTCCGCTGAGGGGAGTAAGGGCCACATCATTGGCGTTGGGCAGTGCAAACTGATCAATCTTGCCGTCACCATCCCGGTCGCCGAGCAGTTCTCTTCCGACTTCGATGTATTCATCCCAGGATCCCAGATTTTCCACCGAGACTCCCGCGGCGTCGACGATGCTCTTCCGGTAAAACATGACCGCCGGAGCGATATCAACCGGCATGGCAACAAGTCTGCCGTCCTGAGTGGTGGCATTGGACATGGCGAAACCGACAATATCCTTGCCCTCTTCAACTCCGTTGAAGGGTGCCGCCGCCAGGTTGGTAAGCCCGCCGCCTTCGACAAATTTCGCGACGAAACCGACTTCGAGAGCTTCAATATCATTGGTCGCCTCACCAGCGGCGAGAACAGTCGTCAGCCGTGAATGATGACCATTGAAATCGGCAGTCTGAAACTCGAAGGTGATATTCGGAAAGGTATTCTTGAAGTCTTCGGTTTCCATGACCGCCAGATAAGCCCTTTCCAGATCACCGTAACACCCGATGCTGAGGGAATATTCCTTTTCAGGATCGTATGCCGGAATGGAAGGCCCTTCGGCGGATTTGTCATCCTTTGAACAGCTCGTTAATACTCCGGTAAGCAGCACACAGATGAGAAGTATGGGAACAATCATTTTTCTCATAGTAGTCTCCTTTTCGTAGTTGTACCTACATTTATATATTTTGTAGGTACTATTATTGTTTACTTGTACTCAATTGTCAAGAACAATAGTACGAAAGCATAAAATAATCGGCTCTATTCACATACAAAGCGCAACAATTATACGTTCTATGCGCCCGGTCCGGTAGAATAGCTCCCGGCTGAACTCTCGATCAAGCTCGTTCCCCTCGAGGACGGTGATTCTGCCGTCCTTCAGATACACATGCACGCGCCGTTCTTCCGCAATCCGATACAGTACAGGTACGGAACAGCAGGTGAAGGCAAGGGAGTTCACCGGGACTGAGATCGTTTGCCAGGTTCCCGACACATCCAGATAGGTGAAGATGGATCCTTCTGAGGTAAATTCGTTTCTCTGAAGGAGCCGCGGTTGAAATCCAGCTTTCCCGTCCCGAACATCCATGCCGAGCTCGCCAAATCGCGTGATTATATCTTCTTTTACCTGACCGGTCATACCCGGCTGCTGAACTCCGGCGAAGCCCGGGGTATGAGAATAGGGATCAACGGGGAAGGCACCGTATTCCTCGGCAGTCTTATGAAGTCCCAATCCTTCCCGGATCCTTTGATAATGCTGCGCGAGAACTTGAATGAGATGCTGAGAAGCACCCTTTTCGGCGGCCCGGAGAAAATTCTCCTGAACTGCCACAAGCAGTTTCGAAACCATATGCCAGTAAATCGATCCAAGACCTTCATATTTGAAAAATGTTCCTGACCGCCCTGTAAAGGTTTTATGGGAGAAGACCTGCTCGTACACATCGAGAATGAAGTCCCGTTCCTCGGCTGTGATAACTTCCCCATCATCCGTACGAACCTCGTCGAGAGTCTCCGACAGGATACGGGAGTTGCGGAAGGAACTGTTAAAGTAACAGTTGCCGGTGGGATCGCGGCTTATAATTCTGCCGTCCGGCCTTTCCGCCTCACGACGCAAAAGGGAAGATTGACGGACAACCTCAGGCGATATTTTATTCTTTTCGAGATAATGCGGAAGCTCCTTATCGGGATAGAGCATGTAACTCTTCTGATCGTCCCGGTACAAAGGACTTTCCCTCAGGGCCTTCAGAACCCTCTCAGATTCCCCGGCCGAGAGAAGGCCGGAGGAGAGAACAGCTACCTGCCCTTCCAGCATTTCATCCAGCCGGGTGATACCGATTCCGCCCTCATGCCGGATCATTATATTGTAGGAGTGATAGAGTCCATCATCCCGCTGATTATCCCGGATCGTCCGATTAAGATAGTCGATAAAAAGCGAAAGGCTTGCACGAATTCTTGATTTTCCGACGGAGGCTGTCACCGTTCCGAATTCCCCTGAATATACATGTTCGCGATACCGCTCTCCTGCCTGGCCGCATTCCCCAAGAAAATCACCTCGAAGCCGGTCATCCCGGAGCATTTCAGAGTTCCTGTACCGCTCGAAGATATCCGTCATATCGTTGAAGAAATCGACCACCTCTCGCGTAATCGGCAGGAGCTCATCGGACCCGGATTCCGAAAGTACCGATAAAAGAAACACGAGGAACCGGCGAAGATAGCATACCGTGACCATCGAGAGTCCCCAGCCGACAAGTGCATTATTCGCATCGTTCCATTCGGGACGCTGAGTATTCATCCATATGCCCCCGCCGGGAAGAAAATTACTCATCCTGGTAAGAAGGGAAATCAGCAATTTTTCGATGAAGTGTACATAATACGGCCCATTTTCGGCAAAGAGAAGCTTTCCATCGGCACCGATGGCAGCCGTTCTTTTATCGATGATTTTCTGTAGATTTTCATCGAGGATGATTGTATTGTGCGGATCCTTCAGAATTTCGTGAAACTTCTTTATCCTGTACGGAACATTGGCGAAGACATAGCGCCGCGAGGCCAGTACGCTATCGAAAGAACCGGGAAAATACCGGCAATACATCTCCAGCAGCCGGCTCAGGTATACTATCTGGTGGTCACCCCAATAACCAATATTCGACCAGGGATCAGTCGGATCAAACACCTCCCAATCGATTCCATCACTTGAGATACGATAGGGATTGTAGCCGTCGGCTGTAGAGGCATTCAGGAACCGGGTAATCATCCCGTCAAGATAAGCAGGATACGAAAGAGCCAGGGCTTCCCAGTTCTGAAAAATATCCCGCCAGTTTCCCTGATAGGCAAGCGCCCGCCTTCCATCCGGTTTCCGGATATCTATGGAAAACTTGTTCCATGGCCGGCTGGGATCACCATGACGGCGGCTGAACGTGAGGGGAAGATATTCATATGCCAGACGAAGCAGGTTCTGATCGTCTGCCTCCCGGCGGGACTCCAGCATTTCAATAAGGGTGCTGCGATCGATGCTTGCCGGAAGTCGGTCAAAAAAGACTCTGTATCGTTTCGCCGCAGGAGCATTCCATGCACTGACGAATTCTCTGAAATCATCCCTGCTGATATTATACCCGTCAGCAAAAATACCGCCCCTCATGATGTTGAACAGCACATTCGCTTCATGACGCCCGACAATCCTCTGGTAAGCTGAAATCTGCAGTCCGTCGGATTCCGATATCAATCGGCGCAGCTCCAAGGTTCCCTCTGAAATATTCCCCTCAACCATTGATCGAATTGAAGCCGCTGTTTCGGTTTTCAGCATTTTCAGCGTTTTTATCACCCCGCATCGATCCTGTTCTACATCCGCGGCTATCATCCAGGTATGGGTTTCCTTTCCTTTCAATTTTACAATTGCATTCAGTATATAGGCACCCCGGCGTCCCCGGAGATACATTTCCGGCTGGATATTTTCCCCCGCCCGAAAGTGCTGAATCTGTTCCGAGGAAAGAAGAATAACCGGGTTCCTAAAACCGCACTGCCACACAGTGGTAGCCTTCAATGATTCACTTGGTTCGGCCCGGTCACTGATAATTGAACTGAGGGTGAAAATACCGGTACCTGTCTCCTGATCGACTTCGCTCTGTTTATACCCGTCCAGCAGAGTACTCAGCCGTTCCTGGGTGACACGGTCAGCTCCCGCAGGGAGCAGATTTCTCAGTCCGTCGAGGACCTCAATTTTCACGCCGCCGGGGTGATTATTTTTCAAACGGGAAGTCCGGATAATCCCGAAGCTTTCGCTGAACTCCCAGGAATAGGAAAAGGTCAATCCCAGGGATGTATTGATTTCTTCAAATACTACCCGGTTGGCATTCACGCTCTTGTGTAAGCGCCGCCGGATATCATATATTCTCCCTCCAAAGGAATCAGAGAAAGGTTCCCACAAATACAGTTTCTCTTCACGATGAACCAGAAAATAAGTTACCGGTCCGCTTGTTTCAGCCGCATCATGAATTTTATCATCCGTATAGTATGGAAAAAGCGCATGGTCGGGACTTCGTCTTCCCGCTGTCAGCCCTCCCCGGCTGGAAATATACATCCAGTGATCGGAATTGCTGATGATCGACATGAAAAAGGGCTTCATATGATCATAGCCGTCTATCGTGTAGTGCGTGATGCCGTCAATAACTGTCTGTCTTTCCCAAATCGAGGGATTGAAGGAAGTGAGTTGATGATCACCGAGGAAAATCGTTTTCGTGTGCATAACGCTTTACATTTTAATTTAAGACTTTAATTGTTGCAACAAATATCTTATTTGTTCCTACAAATAATACAATTTTTATAATCAAAACCGCGGGGTCAGGAGAATACCGACTCCAAGCACTATTCTCCGGTCTTCCATCAGATAGGTATCCCCCGCAGCGATACTGTCCTCACTCGATGACCAGGTTCTGGTTATATAATCTCCCCGGACTTCGACTTTGATCAGATCACTGAGATGATACAGCCAGGAGAGGTATGGCCCCGATTCGTACAGTACGGAATCTCCGAAGTTCAGGGAAAAATAGAGAGCGTAATTCAGTGACAGGTTCCACCGGGGCTCCCGATCCACCATATGGAACCAGGTATATCCGGGACGAAGCAGAATAATCTGCTGATTGTTCGTCATATTATACTCATACCGCAGCTTTGCAGCGGCAACTCCGGACCGGCCGAGCAGGAAACGCGGTGTGGCATCAAGCATAAAAAGGTGCTCATACCGTTCCCGGCTGTCTTTCCATGCCCAGTCATTCCCATCCAGGGCCAGCCAGTCGTCGTCATGCCTGGCTCCGGCCTGCAGACGATACAGAGCCCCGACTTTCAGATTCCTGTGAGCCCTCCAAAAAGCCCCGGCGGTCATCGATCGGTACCGGAACTCTCTGCCGGCATCTTCCATCCGCCCTTCGATATCAAAGTGGGTATTCCAGTCACCCAGATCCGTCAGCAGAGCGATCCGGGCCTGGTAATCCGGACCTATTCCCTCATCCTCCGGAGTATGATGACCACCCCAGACACCGGTCGCCAATAGCAGGAAACAAATCGTCAATACAGTGCTTTTTTTCATCCTCTTCATTCTCCCGCAGACCTCAGTCATAGTCCTGATCGAGCAGATCGGAATATGCGGCATCGAGGTCCGTCTCATCCTTTATGTTTCCCCTGTCGGGCTCCATGTTCCAGTTCAGATCTTTCGTCCAGGGATAAAACTTCGGGTCCGTAAGACGATTTCCTCCCAGGATATTTATGCCTTCTCCCTCCTCTACAATCACCGAAGCCCCTTCTGCCGGCAACACCACCTCCACAGCCCCTTCGTTTACACAAAGCCACACATCGTATTCATCTTCGATTTTCCGGCCGTAAGCCACGAAGAATTCGGTCCCCCTCACCCCGGCAACGGCGCTCGGAGTCTTCACTTCGTAGGCCTCGGTGCCAAACAGCCTTTTTATACGGGAAAAGAGTCCGCCCCTGTTCAGGGTGACCGATGTTCTGGTTCCCAGACTATCGAGGGACAGCTCCGTCAACTCCCGCAGCTTGACCTGTCCCCGTTCCCCGAGTTCGAGAACCGCCAATGCACCGGGGCCGGTACGAACAAGGTCGCCCGGATGCAGGTCAGAGCCAATTTCACCTGAAAGGGTACGCGATCCCCGTTTCACGAGTACTTCCCCCTCCGCGTACACGATGGATCCCTTATCAGCCGCCGCCGGAATTGCAGCCACAGTGAAAAATAGCAGTAAAAGGAAGACCGGCGATTTCATTAACATACTCATGCCTCCGTTTCATACACTTTCACCCCCGTCCGGAGCCGGTGCACAGTTCTTTTGTATATCCTACTATTTTAATAGGGATTATGAACGGGGTCAAGGGAAGATGCTGTTTATATATGCCGGATCCCGGCTAATCTTTCTGGATGATCAACCGAATACCCAGTATGATCAGGACCGAACCAAATAGTTTATCCAGGACCTGTGATACTACCGGCTGTTTCCGCAGAAAGACCGCAAGTTTATCGGACAGCAGGACGATCGTCGATTCTACAAGGAAGCCGATTCCGATGATGATTAAACCCAGCATCAGGAACTGTATGACCCTGGATGTACCGTTTTCCCGGTAAAATTGAGGCAGAAAAGCGATGAAAAAAAGTGCTACTTTGGGATTGGTAATATCCACTATCACCGCCTGGATGAAGGACTTTCCAAAGAAATCTTCTGTCTTCCCTGATCCCTCTTCCCGTCATCCGTGCGAATCCCACCGTATAGAATCGCCTGGATTCCAAGGTAAAAAAGATAGGCGGCTCCTGTCCACTTGATCACCTGAAAGACAATCAGGGAAGTCGAAAGAATCATCGATATTCCGAGGGATACGAACAATGTATGTACCAGTGCTCCTGTTCCCAGTCCGAGCATGGAGGCGAACCCGGCGGTCCGTCCGGAAGTCAAGGTCCTGGAGATGAGAAAAAGCATATCCGGTCCCGGGGCTATATTCAGCAGCACCGCGGCGGATAAAAAAAGTGTCCAGTAAACGGAAGTATCCATATATTCTCCTTCCCTGTCCTGATCATGAGAAATTGGCAAAATTTATCAGGTTAATGAAACCATATGCAAACGGGAAAACCGCTTCCTGTTCTCCGGCAAAAAAAAAGAATGGCGCAGGGGCTCTCAAATAGTTATACTCTTCAATAATATCAGAATTGGATGAAAGGTCAATCGAACAACAGGATAATCCCCGGCAGCGAGGTAAGACAATGAAAGCACGGAAACACTTACATCAAGCGATCCTTCTATTTCTGCTTGCAGCAGCACCGGCACTGCTGCATGCCCAGATCGAGGATTATCTGGATCCCTCCGAAGCCGTCGGTGAAGCAGTCTATGGGATAGCCTCCGTGGCGGAGATGATCATTTCCGACTCCTTCACCCCGATGACCGACTTCGACCGGGAGGACCTTAGTTTCATCGGTTCAGCCTCGCTTTTCAAAATCGAACAGGCCCATGAAGACCCTCTCGTGGAGGGTGAAGATTTCGGAGGCTGGGCAGTTGGAGCGGGAGCCGGCTGGGCTGTCAGAGACAGGTGGCTGATCTACGGAATCCTGTCCGCCATGAATATGAATGGAGACCTCGTGCTGCAGCCCTACGAAGCCCTGGAAGACCGGCTCACATCTGAAACCGGTTTTACCTTTCTGTCTCTCAACGGGGGTCTCGGCTATGAGGTTTTTGAAAACGACTGGCTTTCCGTGCCGGTCTACTTCGGGCCCCATCTTCAATATTATTCGGTGGAGATTGTACCGGAACAGACTTCGGAGCTCATTCTCGCCCAGACCTATACTTTCGACTCTACCGTGACCGGCAGCGGTTTCCTCTTCGGCTTCTCGGGTGGAACAGCGGCGAAGATAGAAATTCTGAACCGCTGGGCCTTCACTCCATACATCCTCGGACTGGCCAATATCAGCAGCCCGAAAGCCGACGCGGAAGTGGGCGCTTCAGGAGGGGCCCTCCCGCTCCCCCTCTCCTTATCAACGGGGGTTGAAGGCGATCCCTTCAGCGCGGTCATGTTCGGCCTCGACGTCGGCTACCACGCCGGAAACGGCTGGTCCTTCAGTTTCGCCCTCGGAGATCTGATCGCATATCTGTTCGAAATCGGAAATACCGCTGTAAACGACGGGATCCGGATGCGTCCGCTGATTTTCGTGGCTACGTTTGCGAAATAGAAATGAAAAAAGCCGAAGTCCGAATACCAGGACCCCCGGCTTTTCAGTGATTTCTTTATTATCACCATTTTTATATAATAGTTTATACTATAAAGAAATATTAATATTCTTTTTTCTTGACATATTAAAAATCCCCTACTAAAATTTTCGTATCTTCCAGTCTGATTTCCGCATAATCCTGAAGCATCAAGGCATCACCGTTCGACACCCACCGTATACCTGACTGCGTGCGAGGTATCAATGATGAATATACCACGGGGAGCTTCTACCAGAATGCTCCTCCTTTCCATTTTCATACTTCTCTTATGCCCCGGCTGTAATTTATATGAGTTTATCAGTGCCCCCTTCAGAGACAGTTCTATGGGCAGCCTCGGCGAAGTACTCATCCAGATCACCCTCGCCGACCCGGACCGGTCTTTCACCATCGATCAGGCGGCCGTGACCGACGGTGACCAGGAGGTCAAATTCGGGGTGAGGATCGACACTGACGATGACATCAGCACGGGAGATGCCGGAGGATACGACCTCGACGTAGCCTTTCTCCATTTCAGTGACTCCCTCACCGCCAGTCCATCCACCGTCACCCTTGCCGAAGCAGCGAACAATTACACTACCTATGGTTTCAATTCAATTCCGGTGCCCTATACCGCCCTGCTCATCGGGAATGACCTTCTCTTCGAGACGGGAGAATACTATCTCGAGGAGTACTTCACCGATATCAGCCCCACCGCGAAATCACAGTTCTACGCCGAATATTATGAACCGGCGAAGACCGAGGACACCGTTTCGGTAATAACCGGTTCCGGTGAGGTGAATGATCCGGCCGGGGACGTGCCGGGATATGAGTTTCTGGATATCATCTATGCGAGGATAGATTTCTGATGCAGAGATTACGGCTTTTCTTCCTGATTCAGTGTCTCCTGCTGGTCCTTTCTCAGCTTGCAGCTGTTGATATTCGAGACCGGCTCCTCACCGTCGATGGAGAGATCGTCAGCGGACGCATCATCGAACGGTATCCCGGTGTCGAATACCATATCGAAACTCGTCATGGACTTCTGGTGATACCGGAGTACCGGATAGAATGGATCGAAAAGACCCTTCCCGATCCGGATGATGACCTTTTTGTCTACACCGATATTATCTACCTCAAGACAGGACTGATGCTGAGCGGCACCATCCTTGCGGAGCAGCCTCAGGAGGAGATCACGGTGCTGTCCCGCAACGGGGCAGCTATCACACTTCCCTTTTATGATATCTGGCGTATCACCCATGAAAAAAGAGCAGCCATGATACCCGCCGAAGATATTGAAAAAAACACCCGGGTTCAGAACGCCCGCCGGGATCTGGCCATCGAACTCACCGTCCGCCGCCTGGAATCCGAAGAGAAAAAAAAGGAAGACGGAAAGGATACGGACAGCGTCCAGCAGCTCCGGGATGAACTGGAAGATCTCCGGGAGGAAAACACGGAAGCAGCAGCGGAAGCGGAAAAAGACGAAGAGTATGTCGCTCAGCTTCTCGAGGAAATATCCGGAACCGACCAGGAAGCGGCGGAAGCACTGACAGAACTGGCCCGGCGCGCCGGGGCATGCGCGGCGGACAATCCTGAAGGAATGGCGCGAATAGCGGATCTGTATATGACCAGCATTTCCGGTATCGAGGAAATCGGCATGCTCGCTGAAACCCTCAACGATATCGATCCCGGTATTATCCGGCAGGTTCGGCAGGCGGAGGAAACCGCGATGCGTGCCGAGCTGAGCGCATTGATACTCGGATCACTTCGAAACCCCTATGCCTCCCGGAGAATAACGGAGCTCGCCCGGAACCTTCCGGAGCAGGACAGGAAGGACGTTTTTAGAAAAGCGAAACAGCGGGAACCTTTCAATGCCGCCTTATTGAACGGACTGGTACCGATCGGCGCGGGAAGTATGAAGCAGGGAGACAAACTGGGCGTAGCTATTCAGGCGGGGACACTAATTGTCGGTGGATTACTGGTCCTGGACTCCCTGGCAGGATCGGAATTGGAAAACAATGATACTCTCCAGCTTTCGTGGTCAGGTTGGCTGGGAGCAGGCATCGGCGGAGCAGGTTATGCATATTCCCTGTTCCGTCCCTTCCAATACGCCTCACGGCAGAATGCCCTGAGCCGTCGCCTGCTTCTTCTGGAGGGGGTTGAAAATGAGAAATAATACTCCTCTGATCCTGTTCCTGTTTATTTTTGTGCTGGTCTCCGGTACCTTCGCGGAAACGGAAGGAATCAGTAATCAGGCCGAAGGCATGAGCCTGACTGATGGTTCAATCCTAAGCGGTACGGTCCTCGAGCACCGTATAGGAGAATATGTTATCCTTGCCGATACCGAGGGGAATATCCGGTACCTCCCGGAAAAAACTATTACTTCCATCCACCACCCCATGGAATCCTTACCGATAGAGTCCCATTCGGTCTTTTTTCTCAGGAACGGACTACTGATCCGGGGCCATCTGGTCCGGTATTCACCGGCAGGGGAGCTGGAAATAAGCGTAACCGGGGACCAGCTGATACCTCTGACACCCGATCAGGTGGTAAAGATCGTCCATATTCCGGCACCGATCCCTGACGCCGATTCCGGATATGAGGCGGAGGGCGGACTGCTGAAGGAAACTGCGGCCCTGAAACTTGAGATAACTATCGGCAGGAGAAAAAGCGCCCGGACATCGGAAGCGAAAAAAGATGATCAGCGGGAATCCCTCGAAGAAGAAATATCAGAACTCGAGGAGGACCTCACGAATGGCGCGGAAGCCGCCGCCGCACAAGCCCAGAAGGAAAACCGGAATGAAGTAGCGTCCACCGCTGAGGAAGCAGCCGCGGCGATATCCGAACTGACAGCCCTCGCCGCTTCCTGCGAGGAAACCGGACCGACCAGGACCAAGGGAGGATCCGTCCAGAATAATGAGAAACCCTCTTCTCTTGAAGTTTTGAAGCAAGCCATCTCCGCGCCTTCATCGCTCTCTGAACTTACGATAGATGAGCTGCAGCAATCGACGAAAATAAGTTTTGCACAACTGAAACAGCAAGCCGAAGCACCTGCGGCGAGCATCGACAGCATCACATACTATCGGGAACAAGCCGGAACAACGGCACAGATTCAGAAAATATTAAGAGATCGTAAACGGTACGGCATTTTCGTACGTTCACGTGTCAGCTCTCTCAGCAGGGACCTGCCTGAGGAGACCCGCCGGTCTCTGTATGAGGCGAACCGGCTCGACAATGCCCTCAATTTCTCGGTCCGCAACCTCGTACCGATTCTGAACTGGGGCAGCTGGAAACAGGGGGACCGCCTTCATGCTGTCATTACCGGGGTCGCCGAATTGTGCATATACGCAGGTACATACGCGATTGCAATGTCATACCTTGACAGTTATTCCGGTTCCACGGAGCTGCGGGAGGTAGGCGGCACATGGAGGACCCTGACACCTGCTCCCAGCATAGTAGATGCGGGATTCGCCGTCGTCGGCGCTGCCTACCTGTATTCTGTCGCACGGCCCTTCGTCTTTGCCCACCAGCAGAACACCGGTCTTGCCCGATCACTCAATATTGAAACGCGAGGTCCGCAATGGTAAAAAAACATTCTGTCCCCGGATTATTTTTCTTTCTCCTTCTCTTTCTGATGCTGTCCTTCGGATGCCGCACGATGAAGAGCACCGATCTCAGACCCGAAATTGCGGAAAGTGGTGGTCCCGGGGGAAATGTCCGGACCATTGAATACAAGGGCAGCGACATCGGCGACCCTGTCCCTCCATGGATGAAGTTCCTCCCCGGGGATCTCGAAGCGCACCGGGAATTTACCGGTATGTATGTTTTCCGCTTTGAGATAAACGAGTCCGACCTGGATACCCTGGAAAGAAAAATCCGTGGATACCCTATATCACGAAAAACCAGCCAGGCCGTACTGAGCCGGGCACAGTTAAAGGCAGAAACGAGGGCCCGTTCGATGGAAAGCTTCCTGGAGGAAGCGGGCAGAGTATTAATGAGCGTGGAATACATCGGTGTGAAAAGACACGGAGATTTCTGGGTCCATGAACTCATCTTCGATGAAAGGGATGAACAACGGGGAGAGCGCTACCGGGGATGGATCCTCGTAACGGTCCCGCGTGAACAGGTCCATGCAGGCCTGCAACTCGGATTCGATACCGCCCTCAGTCATCAACCACCGGAGAATGAACAGCAGATGAAAGCGCAGGAAGCGCTTCTCGCCCAATTTCGACTCGGTTTTTAATTTTGATTATTCTCTTATCCATCCGGTATTTTTTCCGTACGGACAGCAGGCTCATTCTCATCTGCAGTTTGTTCTGTCTGTTCAGCCTTCATCCTTCTCAGGCACAGCTGGACAGATTATCTCCTGAGGTTTACGGTGCGGCGGCTTTCGATCTTCCCTGGGATGACCTCTATACCCCGGGAGTTTCAGCCCGGACAGGGATCAGCATTTCCTTCCTGCCGACAAAACTCCTGCCGGACAGCTTGATTCCTGCAGTATCCGCCCGGACCGGGATTGATTCGCTATCGATCCCCGATACCGCCCGGGTACTTCTTTTCCCCGTCAGTCTTGGACCGGAAATCAACTGGAAAGCCGGACAGAGAACAAAACTGACCATTTATACAGGTGCCGGCGGCTATATTGCCCCGGTTTTCGACTCTCCCTATGAAAATATCGTTGCGGGAGGTCCTCTGATCGAAGCAGACCTCAATATCCGGAGGCAGATTCTGCCCCGCCTTGCCGTCGGTCTGAACGCCGGATGGTCCTGGCATATCGGGGCCCTGCAGGTATGGTCCTTCGGCCCGTCGTTGCATTATTCAGTCTCTCCTTCCGCCGTTCTTATCTCTCCGGGTGAAATGAAACCGCTCTTTCCGACTTTGTATGAGCGGTACCGTAACGATGGGATCGGTTCCATTATTATTTCAAACACCGGGGATTTTCCCATACAACTGGTCGAGGTCTCGTGCGAAGCCCCTCCTTATACCGCCGGTCCGACCAGGGTTCGGCAGGATACAATTATCCAAGCGAACGATTCGGTACGTATTCCTGTTCGACTAACCTTCGGGAACCGAATTCTCGGAATGGTCGGCGACTATGACCTGACAGTCAGAATAATCGTCTCATACAGACAGGGTTCCGGGACAGCAGTGAAACAGTCGAGTTTTCCCATCCGGATACTCGACCGAAACTCCATCAGCTGGGATGACGACGCAAAGGCCTGTCTCTTTATCACGGAAAAGGATCCGGCGGTCCGTCATTTTATGGGACAGATCGTCGGCGGAAGCATCGGGGCAAAACGCCCTCTGGTGAACCGTACTTTTACCCTCGCCGTAGCGACCCTTGGAGCTTTCAAATCACATGGGCTTGTCTACAGTAAAGATCCGGTCTCACCCTATTCCCTGGTTCACAATCCGGGTACCGTTGATTTTCTGCGTTTTCCCCGGGAGACTCTGGCGGATAAAATCGGAGATTGTGACGACTTAACGATTTTGTACTGCGCCCTGCTCGAATCGGTCGGAATAGAAACCGCCCTGGTGACGGTGCCCGGACACATCTTCGCCGCCGTCTCCCTGGAAATTCCCTACCGTGACGCAGTCCGTCTGTTTTCATCCTGGACGGACCTGATCGATTTCGAGGGAGAAGCCTGGCTTCCCGTTGAGACCACCATCTCCGAAGATATCATCAAGTCCTGGCACAGCGCCGCCGATCAGTATCGCCGGGCCGTCCGGACCGGTGAAGTCGGCTTCATTCCTGTTCGATCCGCCTGGCAAATGTATCCTCCGGTAGCCCTGGAAACCGCCGGTTCCACAGCCCCGCTCCTCGATCCCCGAGCCTTTGCCGATACTCTCGAACGGATGAACAAAGATGTGGTTATGAGCGAAATGGAGCCCCTCGCAGACGACCTTCTCGCCAGGATAGAGGGAGGAACGGATGACTACGGCCGGGCCTTCAATCGTCTCGGGGTACTCTATGCCAGATACGGACAGCTTGAGGAAGCCCGCAGAGCCTTCACTTCCGCCGCCTACGACGACCGCTATGAACCGGCTATGGTCAATCTCGGGAACCTGCTGCTCCTCCTCGGTGATTACCGGAACGCTCTCGATCTGTTCGAAGTCTATTATGCGGACCACCCCCGGGAACCGGCGGCCGTCCTGGGAATATCCATGGCCCGTTTCAGGCTGAGAGAATACGGGCTTTGCGCCAGGGCCTATGAAGAACTAGAAAGGCTTGACCCGGAAGCCGCCGCTGCTAACTCCTATCTGGTCGTTCGGACTCTCGATGAAATCGATCCGTCCAGGGCCACCGTCCAGGCCGGGGAGGTATTATGGTTGGAATAAAAAGCCGACATCTAAAACGGTTCCTCCCGCCGGCTGTTCACTATCCGGTGTTCCGATCTCCCCTGCTGACCGGTCTGATACTCATCATCACTCTTATGACCCCCGGCTTGCTCACAACCGGCTGCATCTATCCCCTGAGGGACCTCCTGGAGGCCCGTTCTGAAGCCATCAACGAGATTCTCTCTCATAAGGCGGTGTATGTCGCCAGGTCCCACACAGGTGACGAACTCGGCAGCAGGTCAAAACCCTTCAGAAGTATCGACCCGGCCCTGGAACTTGCCTCCGAGCTGATCAGTCGGGGCAGCGCGAAGAAGCTTGAAATACGTGCGGCTGCCGGGACCTACCGGCCGGATTCCACCATCAGGCTCACTCCCGGCACCTCCCTCCGGGGGGGATACTCTTATCCCCTGTGGGATCAAGATCCAACAGCCTATGAAACCAGGATCTCCGGCATACACGACCCGGTCATCGATTTCGCTGCCGAATGCGGAAGGGATACGGCCGTACGGGACCTGGTGATAGAGGCTTCGGCCCGGAACGAGCTGTGCGCCGTGGAGTGCACCGGAGCCGGGCCGGTCCTTCGCGGTATTACCATCGACCTGCGGCCGGTCTGGAACACCTCGATCGGATTGTTGCTCAGTTCCGACACAGCCCTCATTGATTCGAATCGCATATTTGCAGGATCGGTGACCGACAACTCCTGGGCCATCGCCTGTATCGCCTCCCGCGCCGAGGTCCGGAATAATGTGCTGGCCGCCGAAAGCGGATCAGGAACTGCTATCCTTCTCCACGCCACCCAGAACTCGGACCTGGAAGTACTCAACAATACCTTCTACCTCAACTCGTCCGGCGATACCGCCCTGTTCGTGTCATCTTCGACCCTCAGATTCGAAAACAACATCCTGGCCGGAGCTGTGAACTGCAGAGGCATATATGAAAGCACCGCTGGATCCCCCAGCTTTTCATCCCTCCGGAACAACGAGTTTAATCAAACCGGCTCCCCCCTCCTCCGGGCCGCGGACAGCAGTGAAAAAACCTCGATCGCCGAATTGGAAAGCTACATCGATGACCCGCCTGACGCCGAGGCTTCGGGCAATGATGCAGGAACGAACCCCGGATTCATAAATCCCTACGCCGATGATTTCCACATCAGCATCAATCCCCTCTCCGGCCTGGACCTTTCCGCAGAATTCCGGTACGACGCGGACGAGATCCTCCGCACCGCCCCCTGGTCGATTGGCGCCTACGAATATGATCCTTGAGAATGAAGACCGGAAAATGAAATTATATCCGAGTCTGATCAAGAAAGGGTTTATTCAGCATTTCTCTCAGCATTAGACTTTTATAACGAATAATTATTTGACTTTCTGTATTTTGTAAACTATAATTATTGTCATGATAGATGCATTATACCAGTATAATCCATGGTGGGAAGACGATTATCGTCTTGATGCAATTATCCCGCGTGTAAAATACCTGGAACTGCTGAAACAAAAAATTGAGAATGAACAGATAATCTTTCTCACCGGCCTGCGTCGTGTGGGTAAAACGACATTAATGAAACTGCTCATAAAAGAGTTAATAGAAACATATAGGATCGAAAAGACACATGTTCTGTATGCAAGTCTGGATGACTATGTATTTAAAGAGAACAGCATATTGGAAATCATCGATGAATATCGAAAGGCTCATAGGTTGCCGGTAGATGAAAAAGTATATCTATTCCTCGATGAAGTTATTTATAAAGAAAATTTTCATCAACAACTAAAGACTATTTTCGATCGACAAAATACAAAGATATTCGCCACATCATCTTCGAGTATCCGTTTAAAGGACAGGAAAGCATTTCTAACCGGCAGATCCTATGTAATAGAGGTCTCCCCCTTAGATTTCAATGAGTATTTATATTTCAAAGATATTACGCTATTAAAAAAAGATACAAAATTATTAGAGCCCTATTTCCATGACTATGTAAGAACAGGCGGGATCCCGTATTATGTACTTCGTGAAGAGAGAGAGTTTCTTGTAGGCTTAGTAGACGATATCATTTATAAAGATATAATTTCAGCGCATGGGATTAAGAATCCCGGGATAATACGAGATTATTTTTTGCTGCTGATGGAAAGAAGCGGAAAGCAGCTCAGTATCAACAAGATAGCGCATATATTAAAAATTTCTGTCGATTCATCAAAAAAATATCTTTCCTATTTTAACGATACCTTTCTCATCCATTTGCTTTCTCGCTATGGGAAAACAAACGAAAAAATACTCTCGCCCAAGAAAATCTACTGTAGTGATTTAGGAATTAAATACAGCTTTACGGGCTTGAGGGATTTAGGCAGTTATTTTGAAAATTATTTATTCTTTAAATTGAAGCATCATGACATCTATTATGTCTATCAAAATGGAACAGAAATAGATTTTTATCTCAGGGATTTGGATCTTCTGATAGAGTCTAAATACAATTCAGAAATGAATCCAAAGCAGACTGAGCTTTTTCAGGAGTTCAAGGCAAAGGAAAAACTATTGATAAATTCGATCTTCAAAGCAGAACTGCTGAATAGATTTGAAGGTCTTGATAGTTCAAAGAATGCCGTATAATAAACACCTGAAGCTTGCCTGGCAGTGGATGAGGTAAAAACCTTGTGTGATTTCAAAACCGGAACCAGGTTTTCAAGGATTCATGAAGAATGCAGGCGGCGCCGGTCAGTTCAAGTACACAATCGAGAGCCGGGATTTCTGCTCTTAATATTTATTCTTTCTCTCCTACTGCTTCCTTTCAGGCTTTCCGCAATTCCGGTTGACCGCCGTGCCGGTGCGAATGATCTCCTCGTATCGGATGACATCGCCTGTATCGCGGATATCACCGGAGTGATATTGCTCGACGTTTCAAATCCGTCCCGCCCTGTCTCTATTAGTCGGATAACAACGCCGGGGGAAGCGGCCGGCGTAGCTCTGCAGGCAGGCATCCTTTATGTCGCCGACGGGCCCGAAGGTCTGCGGTCCTACGATGTTTCCGACCCATCAAAGCCGGTCCATCTCAGCCATGTAGCCATTGAAGGGTACACCGAATCAATATGGGTTTCCGGTCCCCTTGCCTATCTGGCGGCACGGGAAGAAGGCTTTCAGATTGTCGATCTCACAGCAGGGCGGCACGGCGGAGTTATCTCAAAACTTAAATCCAAGGATAAAACCGAAGATCTCTGTATAAGAAATATGACGGTTTTTTGTGCCCAGCGCAGAGCGGGTTTTCTCATTGCTGACACGACCGACCGGAAAAATCCTTCAGTAAAAAACATCATCGATACCCCGGGTACATGTCTCAGTCTTTTTGCAGATGATGATCTTTTATTCATCGCCGACGAATGGTCCGGAATACACCTCTACACCCAGACACCGGATTATAAGGTATCCTATCAATCCAGCATCCGGCCTGGCGGATCGATATGGCATGTAGCAGCCCGGGACGGGTTCGCCTTCGCGGCCGATTCCCTGGGAAGGATGCATATTCTGGATTACTCCGATTCCAGCAACCCCCGGCGCATAAAATCAATAGAGACTCCTTCTAGAACCGTGAGAGTATTGCTCAAAGGCAATAAAGTCTTCGCGCTTACCGACACTCTGTTGCTGATATACGACATTTCCAGCCCGGCAGATCCGCGGTTCCTGGGAAGTTTCGACTTTCTGGACCTAATAAAATAATCCAGGATCGGTTTAGAGAGGAGCCTTGATTCCGACTATTAAATTCTCTCGACAAAATCCCATTGCCCCTATCAGCAGCGGATGAAAGCTATAACCTTATATCTTCAAGCGAGAAGGGGAGCCTTCAGGTCTCTTATGAGGCTTGAGATATCAGAAGAATCCGGAACATTGATAACTTGACACTACCGCGTAATACATTAAAATAACATATAATGTTATTAATTATGGAGTAGCCGATGGAAGTGAAAATATTCGATACCAATGAACTCTGCGGAAAAGCGGCAGCGGACCGGGGAGCGGAAATTATCAGAAAGGCAATTGCAGAAAAAGGTCAGGCGGCAATCATCCTCGCCACCGGAAACAGCCAGCTGAGTATGATCCAGAACCTGATCGAGAAGAAGGACCTGGACTGGTCCAGAGTTACCTGCTTTCACCTTGATGAATACGTCGGCCTGCCGGATACCCATCCGGCGAGTTTCAGAAAGTATCTTCGTGAGAAGTTCGTTTCGAAGGTCGGGACTTTGAAGGACTTTTTTTACGTGAACGGAGAAACGGAAAATCCCGAGGAGGAATGCCGCCGGCTCGACAGCCTCATTTCAGCATACGAAATAGATGCCGCCTTCATCGGTATCGGCGAGAACTCGCATATTGCCTTCAACGATCCTCCCGCGGACTTTAACACCGAAAAACCCTATTTGATTGTGACCCTCGACCCGGCCTGCCGGCAGCAGCAGATGAATGAAGGATGGTTCAGTTCTCAGAAGGAAGTCCCCGAACAGGCAATAAGTATGAGTGTGCGGCAGATCATGAAGAGCCGATCGATTATCTGTACGGTACCCGAAAGAAGAAAGGCCGAAGCGGTGAGACTGACCATGGAAAGGGAGATCAGCCCTCTTTATCCGGCCACCATTCTCAGAAAGCACTCCGACTGCTCTCTGTTTCTGGACCGTGAGTCTTCCAGTCTGCTCACTGACCGGTAAACTGTCATGCTTCGTACAGACTCGCCTGCCATCGCTTTCGACTTCGACGGGACCCTGATCAACAGCGGGCTGGACAAAGGGATCCACATCATGTACGCGGTATGGTCGGCCTTCAGGGAAAACGGAATCGGCCATTACCTGCACCCTGAGGACATTAAAACCGACATCGACCGCATGCTCGCAGCCTACATTCTATATCCCGGGGCCCCCAGGTTCCAGCAGCTTTCCGCTCTTTCCAATTCTCTGATCAATCAGGAAGCCGATTCGGTGGATGAAGCTGACCTGTCCGTCTTTCCCGACGATGCCGCGGCAGTTTATCCGAACATAAAGTCTTCTTATAACCGTATCTATTCCCGGCTCAACGACACTGCCGCGGAGCTTTACTGGAGACCCTTTCCAGCAGTTCCCGAAACCCTGCGGAAGCTGGCACAGTCCCTGGATTTATACATCGCTTCCGGCGTGACCGAAGACCTTCTGTTCGGCGATTTGGAGCGTCACTCCATCGATAAAAATCTCTTCCGCGGCATCTTCGGAGGAAACCTCCGGGGCGGAGCGGACAAGGCGGAACTGCTCCGCGGAATACGGGACAGGGGGTACCCCGGGCTCCTGTTCGTCGCCGACTCGAACCGGGACCTGATCTACGCCCGGCAGGCGGGTGCCTGCTTTTTCAGGATCCGGGAAAACGAAGATTTCAACCGGCTCACCCGCAGTTTGGAAAACCGGCTGCCGGATGAGACGGAAAACTGGACCTTCACTACTGAAGAACTCGATTTTTTCCGCAGAAAAACCCAGACTATTCTTCAAAGCATTCTGATGACCGAAAGATATGAGGATTATAAAATGATCACCGGGATAATTCACAGTCCCTGCGATAGCGACTGATACAGAAAACGCAGACTGCCCAGCGGATCATCACCGGATTCGATGATCCATCTCTTGACCCCTCCTCTCCTGAGCAGCTCCGGGATCCAGTGGAAAGGAAGATTTCCGTTTTCTACCCCGAGATGATCATCCGAGTAAACCGGATCACTTTGAATTCGGGAATGGTTGTTGTGAATATGGGTAGTGATTACACGTCCGGTTCCGATTATATGTTCCGCGGCTTCCAGAAAGTCAAAGCGGTGGACCAGCGAGGAAAGCCAGAGATGTCCGAAATCAAGACAGAATGAAACATCCGGCACCCTGTCAGAAATATACAGCATATCCTCCGGCCTCTGAGGAAGGTAGGTAATCCGGAGATTGATATTCTCAACGGCGAGGGTTACACCCAGTTTCCGGCATTCCCCGATCGCCCTGGGCAGGTTTAGAATGACTCTCTCCAGGTGCCGCCGGTAACCCGGGGATTCACAGTACCCGGGACTGCAGATCATTCCCTCCGGCTCCATGATATACGATGAGTTCCAGTTTTCTGTCTCCAGAACCTCCCGACGCCGTTCATATACCGTATACATCCGCCGGTTTGTAGCGTATCCGGCATGGATTACCAGAATATCCGCGCCGAACCTGGAGGCAGTCCCGGCGCTCGCCCGGATGACTGCGAGACTTTCATCGACCACTTCCGAATCTTCCGATCCGAGGTTAGGAAGGATTTCGGTATGCGGGCAAGGGGCGTGAACCGAGACTATCCGGGCCGATTCCCGGGATACCGCCTCGAGATACTTTTCGTCCATGGCGTAGGACAGTTCAAATACAGGTTCGGCATCAAATCCGGGCAGGCTCAGGTTCCTGAAGATCCGTTTATCAGCAATCCAGTGATAAAAAGCACGGAACTCTTCAGGTTCCGGAAAGGCTATGAGGGACAGGCCGATTGCTGCTTCCATAGGATACCGCCCGACTCAGCCGGCCCGGAAACTCGCGGCCATGGATTTCCCCGTGTAGCGGTTGATCCCGTAGGTCACCCCCAGTACGACGACAAAGAGGACCGTCGACAGAGCGCTGGCCAGACCGAAGTTACCGTCATTCACGCTGTCGTAGATCGCGATCGGCAGGGTCCTGGTTTTTGCCGAATAGAGCAGTATGGTAGTACTCAGTTCCTTCAGCAGCGTGGCGAAGGTAAGGATCGTTCCGGATGCGATGGTCATGAAAATCAGCGGAAAGGTTACCTTCTTGAAGGTATAGAACCAGGTTGCCCCGCTGAGGATTGAAGCTTCCTCCAGCGACGGATCCAGCTGGGTCAGCCCGGCTGATACGGACCGGAACACATACGGGGTACGACGGATCACGTAGGAGATGAACAGGATGAAAAAGGTCCCCCTGATCAGGATCGGACCGGAGGAAAACGCCGTAAGCAGCGCTACCGCCACGACAATTCCCGGGAGGATAAATGGCAGCATCACCGCATAATCGAGCAGCGCGCTGCCTCTGGTCGCCCTTCTCTGGATGATGTAGGCGACCAGGGTGCCGATCACCGCCGCTCCCAGTGAAGCCGTCGTCGACAGGATAAGCGAGTTTTTTATCGGCCCGGAGAGAAACTGACTGATCTCGGCGTAATTTCCGAGAGTGAAACCTTTCGGCCACAGTCCGTTCCAGGTGGTAAAAAAGGACATCACCAGCAGGGTTATCTGGGGGAGCAGAGAGATTATGATGATACCCCAGCAGAAAAAGGCCGCAAGGACTTTCACCAGGGGATGCGAGTGCAGCTTGATCTTCGATCGTGAAGCGCTGATGGTTTCATACTCCCGCCGGCTGATGATGTGTTTCTGTACCCACAGGGCGAACACGGTGATAGCCACGCTGATCAGGCTGATCGCCGCCGCAGAATTCAGGTCCCAGAATCCATTTACCCGGAAATAGATCAGTGTCGGAAGTACATAGGTATTTCCGCCGACCACCGCCGGAATCCCGAAGTTATCTATGGCACGGATGAAGACCAGGATTGTACCCGCCCCGATACTCGGCAGAATCAACGGCAGATCGATAGTCCGGAGGATCCTCGGAAGGCGGGCCCCCATCGTTGCCGCGCTCTCCTCCAGGGTCGGATTGGCGGTTTCAAAAGCGCCTTCGGTCAGCAGGACGACAAAGGGATAATACATCATCGTCATGCTGAAAATGATCCCGAAGGGGCCGTATATGGGAGGAAGATTTATCCCGATCTGACTCAGCAGTACCCTGATCGCACCCTGCCGGCCGAGGACGATTATCCAGGAAAAAGCGCCGACGAAGGCCGGCATAATGATCGGCAGAATCCCCAGACTCAGGAGCAGCCTTTTGAAGGGAAAATCCACCCTGGCCACCAGGTATCCCATCGGAATTCCAATCACCGAGGTGAACACTACAACCGAAATACTGATGTAGAGAGAGTTGATCAGAGACCGCAGATAGAGGGCGCTCTCCCAGAATTTATTGAAATTCCGGAGGGTTAAATTCTGAAAACTGATCGACTGTCCTTTGGGAATAAAGGCCAGGATCACCGTCCTCATCAGCGGGTAAATCAGAAATATGGCGACGAATACAACCGCCGCGCCAAGTACGATATACGACGAATAATCCTTTCCCGTCTTCAGTTTGTCCGGTTTCGGTTTCAGCGCATCCATCAGCCGATCCTCCCGCCTTCATGAAAGATCAGCATGTCCGAGGCATCAAAATCGACCAGAACTTCGTCGCCTTCCCTCACGGACGCATCCTGCATTTCCTGGTCCACCTGTACAATCTTCTCCCGGCCATGCATCTGTAGGATCACCTGGTAGCGGACATACTTTCCCAGGAACTGCTGAATCTGTACCGAGCCGGGGAACCCGCTGTCCGCCGGGGCATCTCCCTTCAGCACCATTTTAATATGCTCGGGACGTACCGCAATATCCGCCTCAATTTCCCCCGCAGGAGGATTCGGCAGAGATGCTTTTTTAATCCTGCCGTCTATCGCAACAGTGACGCTGCCATCGCTTTTGTACAAACGGGCGTCAAAGAAATTCATAGTCCCGATAAATCCGGCAATGAATCTGGTCTTCGGATTGGAGTAGATTTCACTCGGAGTTCCGATCTGGCAGATATTGCCGCCCTCCATGATAGCCAGACGGTCACTGATCGCCATGGCTTCGAGCTGATCATGAGTTACGTAGATGGTGGTAACACCGGAAGCTTTCTGGATACGCCGGATTTCGGACCGCATCTGGACTTTCAGCTTCGCGTCCAGGTTGGCCAGGGGTTCATCGAGGAGCAGGACCTCAGGGTCATATACCAGGGCCCTCGCCAGGGCCACCCTCTGCTGCTGCCCCCCCGATAATTCATTGGGACTGCGGTTCAGAACTCCCGGCAGGCCGACAAGGTCCATGATAGCCTCGACCTTCGTCCTGATCTCCGAATTGGCTAACTTTCTGATTCTGAGAGCATAGGCCACGTTTTCGAAAACCGTCATATGAGGATACAGGGCGTAGTTTTGAAAGACCATCCCTATGTTGCGCTTGTACGGAGGAGTGAGGGAAAAATCCTGATCCCCGTAATATATCTTCCCATCATTGATTTCCTCCAAGCCCGCCGTACAGCGAAGCAGAGTAGTCTTTCCGCACCCGCTCGGCCCCAGGAGACAGAACAATTCCCCCTCCTTCACTTCCGCGGACACTTTATTGAGGGCGGTTACCGATTCGTCCTTCGTTTTGAACTTTTTCACTACCCCGTCATACTGTAATCTCAGACTCAACGTTTTCTCCTCTTGTGCTGAATATAATTCAGGCCGAAGCCTGGTACTTCCGGCTTCGGCCCGTACATGTTTTTAGAAACGTTTTTTACTTTATCAGGTCGACGGTTTCCATGGTGAGATCTTCTCTCACTTCGGCCGCCTTGATTGCATCATAGGGTACAAGGGTCACATCATTCAATGGCGGAAGTCCCGCGGGAACAGGAACATTGGGATGAACCGTTCTTCTCATCCGGGATTCATAAACGATGGTCAATGCATCCTCGGTTACGATCCAGTCCATGAATTTTTCCGCGTTCGCCAGATTGGCAGCTCCCTTGATTATACCGGTGGCATCGAATCGGGCTCCGGTTCCTTCAGAGGGGTACACTACGGTCACAGGAGCACCCTCTTCGATCTTCCGGGCCACATTGTAATCGCCGGTTACTCCGATGGCGTATTCACCCCGGCTTACCGCTTCCGGAACGATCTTCGATGAAGTGACGAATACTACATTGGGAACCATTTTTTTGATGAAATCAAAGCCGAGGGCCTGATTCATCTGGTAAACCTGACTGTACGCTGATCCGGACATGGAAGGATTGGCCATGACAACCTGCCCCTTGTATTTCGGGTCCGCCAGGTCTTCCCAGCTGTCGGGATATTCCGATGCGCTCAGAAGATCTGTGTTCACGATGAAGGCCTGAATCGGCATCGACATTCCATAGTATTTCGGTGATTCCTTGCCGTCCTTCAAAAGTTCGGGGATTTCGTCTTTCGCTACTTTATATCCGGTAAAAAGATCGTAATTCCCCTCAAATGCCTCCTGGGCGATTCCGAGGATGATATCGCCGGAAGGATTCGGCTGCTGCGCCTGAAGCCTGGTGATCAATTCTCCGGATCCTGCCGTAATTATATCGACATCCATTTCAGGGTATTCTTCCTTGAAAGCATTCACCAGGTCCTCGGTGAGTTCCGCTGAAGTAGCACTCCAGATGGTCAGACTCTTCGATTCGGCCTCTTCCTGTGCCCCTTCGGCAAAAAGGGGTACTACAAGGAGAATAATCAGCAGTGTAAATAAACCTCTCTTCATTTCTCCGCCTCCTTATTAACATTAAATGTTATTTATAATTAGTATAGCATTCATGTTTTCGGTGTCAAGTTATAAATATCACCGCAAATGGATCAATATACACCATTTCAGAAAGAATAATCAAAATGGATTTTGTTGACAGCAGGATATTTTTAACCTACCATGTTATTATTAAAATCTTTAAGCATGTAAGGAAACAGATGGGCGGTAGGTACATCGATCTGCAGGTAAACGGATATAGGGGGATCAATTTCTCCGACCCGGGACTCTCAGCCGAAGATATAAGGACCGTCAGCAGGCTTCTCGGAGATCGCGGCGTCGCCGCATACTGCCCCACCCTCATATCCTCGCCCCATGAAACCTATGCACACAACCTTCCCCTCCTTGCGTCGGCGGCCGGGGAGGAAGGCCCGGGAGCCCGGATTCTGGGCATTCATCTGGAAGGCCCCTTTCTGAATCCCGCACCGGGGCCCCGGGGAATACACGAGGCCGAAAACATCGTTCCACCGAACATCGATTACTTTCACAAACTCTCGGATCTCTGTCAGGATACCCTGGCGCTCATCACCATCGCTCCGGACCAGAGCGGATCGACCGAGCTGATAGAACACATATGCTCCACTACACGGGCGGCAGTCTCTCTCGGTCACCATCTGGCCGGGGAGAAACAAATCAAAGATGCTGTTGAAGCCGGGGCCCGGGCGGCAACACATGTAGGGAACGGACTTCCCACGATGATTCACCGCCATGAGAACCCTCTCTGGACGATCCTTTCCGACGATCGACTCTACGCGTTCTTCATAGCCGACGGATACCATCTGCCGCAAGCCCTGACCTCGGTCATTCTGAGATCGAAACCGCCGGGGAAACTCATCATTACGAGTGATCTCATGCATCTGGGAGGTTTACCATCCGGTTCGTACGAAATAGGTAAATTAAAGGTCCTTTTGGAGAAAAACGGCCGGCTCCACCAGGAAGGAAGCTCTCAGCTTGCCGGAGCTTCCCTGCCCATAGACCGCTGTGCTGAATACATGGAAAAGATATGCGGCGTATCGAAGGAAAGGGTGCATGCAATGACGTATACGAACCCCTTGAAACTCCTCGATAAAACCCTTTGATTCTTTTCCGTTCCGTACATTATACTGATTGCCGGATACAGCAATGGTACAGAGAATTGAAGAAATCTACAACACCACCAATTTCCGCCAGAAGGACGCCCTCAACGCCCTGGTTCTGGCTCAGACGCTGAAGGAGCCGGGGATTTCCCGGAAGGAAATCACCAGCCGATTCAAACTGCGGCCGAGCTCCGTTTCTCAGGCGTGCATAGAACTCATTGATCGGGGGATCCTCCAACAGAAGGTCTCCGCTGATTCCAATCAGAGGGGCCGGCCGGAAGTCTCTCTGTACGCCGTCACGGACCACTGGATAGCAGCCTGTATTTTCATGGAATCCCTCGATTTCCGGGCGGCTTTTATCGACATTACCGGCAGGATACGTCCCGTCAAACTTCCTTTGCAGCGGAGGACGAACGCCGACTTGCAAAGCCGTTTCGAAAATACCCTGAATTCTGTAATCTCTCTGCAGCCCCGGGACAGCAAGTTCATCGGCCTCGGTCTCTCCCTGCCGGGCTTCAGAAATGTTGAAGAGAATACATGGATCACTTCGACCCGTCTCGGAGAAATCCATCAGGTATCATCGCGGACGAAAGATCCCGATCCCGATATGAAACTTAACTGGATTCGCAGCGTGGACGCCCGGACCCAGGCACTGCTTCTATCCAATCCGGAGTACAGGACCGGCACCACCGTTCTGTTTCACTGGGGCTACGGTATCTGTATTTCTCTGGCGGTGAACGGAAAAATCATCAATGACGGCTCCTCTAAATTCGGCGAACTGGGACATACCATTGTCAATTATCAGAACGGCAAGTCCTGCCGCTGCGGCGGAAGGGGCTGTCTGGAGACCGAAGCGGCCCTCTGGGCCCTCCTGCCTTCGCTTCAAAAAAGATTCAGGGACCTTCCGGAAAATGAACGGGAGTTCAGCGCCTTCCTGGCCAACCGGTTCATGGAGGAGCTTCCGGAAATTGAATCGGCGATAGAATATATCAACGTGGGCCTGGTGACGATTTCAAAACTCCTGTCCCCCGACAGGATTCTGCTCTACGGACCTTTTACGGATCACAACCCGATCTATCAGAGGGTAAAAACCCTCTTCTCAGAAAACCGTCCGAAGTCGGAATTCAGCACCATCAACCTCTCCAGAATCAGGCATACTCCCGCCGACGAGGTGATCGGCGCCACCAATTCTCTCTTTCTCCAGGCTCTCAGAAGGGACCTCCGGGCCGGAGATTAATCCGCCTAGGAATGACCCATTTCCCGCAGCAGGTGTTCAAACCTTCATCCAATACAAAACATTTTCCTCGAACTCGTACCGCAGTTTCGATTCGTTGTATAAATAGGAGAGGAAGGAATTTACAGTAGTGCCCACCAGGGCATACTGGGCGTAATCCAGGCTGATGCCGAAATGATCACAGACAGCCTTCAGAACCGCTTCGCCCGTCATTTTCCGCTCCAGGGCTGTCAGCAGAAATTGTTCCAATTCGCCTACCAGGGATAGGTTCGCCTCCGCCGTCGAGCTGATATCCGTCTGGACCTCGCCGTGGCTCACGACGTAGTAATCGGCCTCGATGCTTTTCACCATCTCGATCGTATTCCGATATCCTCTTACATCGTAGATAAAGGGGATTTTGTATTTCTCCAGAACCTTCCCGCCGAACATGCAATCCCCCAGGAACAAAACCCCGTCGGGCGTCAAAATCCCGATCATGCCGAAAAAATGCCCGGGCAGCCGCAAAACCTCCAGGTCCCCGGCAATCGTCCCGGTATCGGCTTCGATCAGGTTGGTCACTTTCGAGGGCTTGGCCTGAAAAAACTTCGAACGCAGCTCCTTCACCGGGTAGCTCCCCCAGAGAAACGCCGGTTCGAACTCCGGGTACTCGATGAAGGCCCGTTCGGCAGGGGTCGCCCATATCTCGCAGCCGGTAAGCCGCTGCAGATAGTCGTTGGCCCCGATGTGGTCCGCATTCGAATGAGTGCTGATGATGGCCTTCAGGTTCCACCCCTTTTCATCCAGAACCTTTCTGATCCGCCTGCCGGCATCCTTATCATTGCCGCTGTCGATCAAAAATGCCTCCCCCTCCCTTTCCACCAGCCCAATATTGGTCGGCCCTGGAAGCAGCCAGGTATGCTCGGTCAGTTGTTCGATCGCGTCTTTTGCCACTCTCGTACTCCTCAATATATCTCGGTTCGTTTCCTTCAGTATAAAATCAACGGCCGATAAGAGCCATTACTTTCATCTGCCAGGCAGGACACTTTCCTCCTGCCGGCGTGTTATACTATTGATGGAAGTGGAATACTCTCATTTTATCGTTCAATTTTTATACCTCCTGGTCTATACCGAGGCAGCGGCGGGCCTGATAATTCTGATCGCGTTAAAGAAAAGACTGCGTTCGACAGTCGATCGACCTTTGAGGTTCTTCATTACAGGAATCATCGCCTGCGGATTTTTTCTCTCCGTCCAGGTCTTTCTCGATGCCGTCGGTTTTATGGAGATCCTGCAGGAAACCCAGCAGTCCCGGATAACCTTCTTTCTGAACACTCTGACCTTGTGCGCCATCGGACTCATCTGGACAACAGGCATAGAGACAAGCCGGGCCTTTTGCTCTCTGCCCCGGGACACGGTTTCACACGAGGGATTCATGACACGCTTTTTTCCCTCCTCCCGGGCGATCGTCCGGACCTTCTCTCTTCTCATTCTCCTGCTCATCCTGGGAATTATCATTCTCCAGGCCAGGGTACTTCTCGCTTCCAGCCTGCCGGCGGCGGAATATCTGATCTATCTCCAAACTGCCGGGGCGGTGCTATTCATTTTCACACATTCGGCAGCCGCAGCCGTTCTTCTGCTTTTCAGCATCAAGTCCGGCCATAATTCCCGGGAGACGGGACTCCTGCTTTTCATCCTCACACTCCTCGGGCTCGTCTTCTTTCCGGCGATTCTCTTCCTGACCGGTGAATCCTTCGGTATGTTTGCCGCCCCCGGCGGGTTTCTCCTTCTCAATACCCTCGGGCTCCTTACCCTCTTCATTCGTTCCCGCCGTTCTTCCCCGGACCCGGCCGTTGATATAACCGCAATCTGCCGCAGTCTCGGTCTGACCAAGCGGGAGACCGAAGTCGCCGTCCTCCTTGCCGAGGGTAGATCGTACAGGGAAATCGGCTCGAAGCTCTTTGTTTCCATGGCCACCGTCCAGACCCATGTCGGCCGTATCTACGCGAAGCTGGGGATCAACAATAAAACCCAGCTTGCCAACCGTCTGACCGGCCGGTCAAACTGAAAAATCATACAAACATACGACTGACTTTTTCCCCCGCCGGATATATCTTTTGAACAGTACTATTTTGGGAGTAAAATAATGAAAAAGACAGTATTTCTGCTATTTCTATTTGCAGCAGCTCAGGCCGCTCTGATGGCCGGGACCTTCAATATTGATAAAAACGAAGAGATCGATCTCTCCGGAGTCGAAAGGATCAGCTTTGTTATGGAAGGGCCCCGATGCATGATGTGTCTTCAGACCGGTTCTTTCGAATATTCCTTCTCCGGCCGGAGAAGCGGCGGAACCCTCGGACTCTCCCTGGAAGGGGACCTGTCCTCCAACCGACGCAGGGCCCTGCCGGAGCTTATCACCGATAAAAAGGGCCGCACCCTCACCGTCAAATTGTATGAGAAAAACCATCTCTTTTTCGGCCTGGTCCAGAACGGGTCGGTTCACTTCCACGCGGAGATACCCCTGGACTTTGACGGGGAGGTGGAGATTCTCACTTCATCCGGGGATCTGACTGTGGAGGATCTGTCCGCCCGAAATATCGTGATCGATTCGAGTTCGGGAGATATTGAAGCAGGCAGTATCGCCGGGGAGCAGATCGAAATAGAAGCCAGCTCCGGAAGGATACGCGCGGAGACAGTCCGTGCGGATGAAATGTTTTCCATCAAAGCCTCCTCGGGCGACATCTATCTCGGTGAAACTTCCTCGACGGATACGCGCATCGAGGCGAATTCGGGCCGAATCGAACTCGGCCGGCTTTTCAGTTCCGGAACACTTTCGATAGAAGCCCACTCCGGCCGTATCACCGCCGATACCCTCGAAGCCAGGAGGATCGATGTGGAATCTCACTCCGGGAGGATCTCCATCGGTGCAATAGCTTCCGATTCGGTGGAAATGAAAGCATCCTCCGGATCCGTTGATCTCGGTTTTTCCGGTTTGTACGGTCCCGTCGATATCGACAGCAGCTCCGGGGATATTGTTCTTCATCTGCCGGCTGCATCAGGCTTTTCCGCCGATCTAGAAGTTTCCTCAGGAAGAATAATCAGTGACTTCAAGCTCCTCGGTGATGTATCGAACTCCGAAAGAGATTCCGTCAGGGGCGAAGCCAACGGAGGAGGCCCCCTCCTGCGGCTGGAAACATCCAGCGGTGATATTGAGATAAGGAAACAATGAGAGAACCGGAGCTCATGGCGTCACCAGCCTGATACCGTGAGCTCCGGCCTTTTTTCAGGCGGATAAGAATTCGAGAATCTTTTCACTCGTCAGTTCCGCCAGCAGGGCATGCTGTTCCGGAGTCAGATGAACCCCGTCATTTTCCGCGGCACTCAGGTGACGTCCCAGATTCAGGAAACCGCAGCCGTACGCCTCAGCCACAGCTGAAAATTCCTCCCCGAAGTTCAGGCTCTTTTCCGCCGCCCCTTCGAAGTCATCGTTTTTTGAGTAAGTACCGATGAGGGGCGGAGAGAGGATCAGAATCCGCGGGGATGACCCGGCCGGTCCAGATCCGGCAGATCCGACTGTAACAGGTCCCGCTCCGCTCTCCCGTACCGCTCCGACGAGCTGCTCCACCCCCCTGGCGATCTCCGATGCCGACAGGGCAAACCTCCTCTTGGTATCGTTGGTCCCCAGCATGAGCACCACCAGATCCAAAGGCATATGACTCAGGAGGCAGGGGCGGAGATACTCCAATCCGCATCTGTAGGGCTGAATCGGGTCATCCACCACCGTGGTCCGTCCGTTGAGCCCCTCCTCGATGATCCGGCAGGTATCGCCCAGGATCTTCTGCAGTTTCATCGGCCAGCGGATCTCCTCGGAATACCGCCCGCCGCTCTCCGGGATATACCCCCAGGTATTTGAGTCTCCGTAACATAGGATCCGTTTCATCGCTCGCCTCCTTTTTCGGAACATACCATATTTCGGATCATACCAGCATATCCCGGGGAAGTGTGGAAAAACTCCGTCACTGGGGATATTCGGCACTGTACAGCTTTCGAAACAGGCGCTTTCTATCCTGCTGAAGAAGTTCTTAAAAAGGAATTCCCCGGGCAGCCATAACCGTCATGAATGTTTGACTGTAGATTACCTGTTACCTACAATTTACAGTATGGAAAAAAGATTACCGGCATATGCAGTTTTTATCCCTTTTAAAAAGAGAATCATAATTTATACGGTGGCACTGATAAGCACCTTGTTTCTGACATTTTATAATCAGCTTGTCTGTCCATTTCTTGAATCCCTGGCTTTTCTGGAAGAATTCAGAAATCTGTTCATTGTTTTCATTTTTCAGATTTTTCTCAGAGAAATCCTGATGTCACTGATACATCCCGATAACGGTCCTGAAGCATTAAACAGGAAATACTATAAAATACTGCTGATTTCATGGATTGCCGCAGGAGGAGCCGCAGCATTTCTACATGAAGCACTTTATTTCAATTATGCTCCGGACAGTCTCTATCAGACAATCCCCTGGGCAAGCGATTATCCATGGCACAGTCATTTGAAAGTATTAACAGGGTACTGGTTTCTCGGCGGCGGACTGCTGATCCAGCTTGAACTTACCCTGGGGGAAAAAGATATCAGAAAGTATCTTGAACAGAAAGGACAGGTGCCGGATTATTTTAATGACAGAATTTCAAGAAGAATTACCTGGGGCAATTTTTTCTATTCTTTTGTTCCCTCTATAACCCTGCTTATCATGGTTATTAGATATTCTGTACAGGAAAAATTTATCCCCCTGGAAATTGCAGCGGAGATCTCATATATAGCAGTTGTTTTTGTTGCCGTTGCTCTGGCTGCCGCATTTTTTTACGGCAGAATGCTGAGGGAAGATACCGCAAAAATTGTTGATGTCGTGAAAAGCATAGGAGAAGGTGATTTTTTCAAAAGACTTTATCCTTCAAGACAGGATGAACTGGGAAGAATCGCATCAGGAATTAATAAAATGGCAGAAGGGCTTGTTCAGAGGGAACGGATAAAAGAATCTTTCGGGTTTTTTGTTTCCCCTGTAATTGCTGATAAATTTCTGAATCAGTATGCTGAAGGAAAAGATATGCGCCGTTTCGGAGAACGCAGAACTGTTGCGGTTCTTATGTGCGACATCAGAAATTTCTCAGTGATTTCAAAAAAAATAGACCCTTCCACTGTTGCCGTTATGCTGAACAACTATTTTGATCATATGGTTTCTGCAGTTCAGAAACACGGCGGTATAGTTGATAAGTTCATAGGAGATGCGGTTATGGCGGTATTCGGCCTTGTTGACGACGGTGAAAATCCAGCAGTCAATGCGGTCAATGCAGCTATAGAAATGAGAAGTGCATTGAAAAAGTCAAACGATAAAGGAAGGGAACTGGGCTGCCCGTCTATCAATAACGGGATTGGAATACACTATGGTGAAGTTATAGCATCATACCTGGGAAGTTCGGACCGGCTTGAATTTACTGTAGTAGGTTCAACGGTAAATATTGCCGCAAGACTTGAGTCTCATGCCAGAAAGCCGAATCCTCCAGTTATCCTCAGCCGGGCTGCCGCATTAAAGGTTAAGGATTTTTTCGGAACAGCGGAGGTGGGTGAAGCTGAGCTCAAGGGAATAGGCAGGCAGAAATTATATACCGTAAGAAGCAGAAAGGTTCAAAAAAAACTATAGTCTGCTTTTTGAAAGATGAGTCACGATAAAAGGTTCTCTTCCGCTCTTATAATATTCCATACCGGATATTTCAGCTGCCCTGCTGATAACATATTTTCCCCGCCCCGCAGGGCTGCGCTCCATTGCGGGGCCCGGAAAAGCTCTGGAAAAAACACAGGCTTTCGAAGCTGAATATAATAACCCACAACTCTAATCCTGCCGGAAACGCGGGAATCCTCGTGCATCGCACATACATATGAACAGGCAGGCTCTAAATTTTTTCTTTACAGGAGAATAAGGCTCGATTATAGTTAAATTACCAAAGCATAATGAAATATTTAGGGGGTTCCATTCATGAAAGCACTCGTGAAACTGTTCAGCTTATTTGCGGTGATTACGGTACTTTTCAGCTGCAGCATGTTCGGTACGGAGGATGATGACGGCGGGTCCGGAGAAAGCTTGCCCAACACCGTCACGGTAAGGAGCATGAGCAGCTCCACCGAGACTTTTCTCACCTTCGAAGATGCCACCATCGACTTCTGGATTGAAGACCAACTCGGAAACACCGAGGCAGTAGCAGCACCGGAGGTTTCCAACGGTGGTTTCAGCATGACTTTCCTTGAATGGGATTCCGGCTCGGGACAGCCCACAGGAAACACCTGGCAGGGGGATGAAGGAACCTCCTACAATCTCAACGGATTTATCAACACCGAGGGCAATATTCACACCCAGGATTCAGGCGAGCCGGGCCTGAGAAGTGTATATCCGTTTACCCTGAACGGAAGTCAGATTGTAATCTTCGAACCGACGGATTTTGAAGTGACCTCCATCGTGATTGAACTCCTGGACGCTGAAGAGAAAAAGGGCGTTCCCTTCGTCGTAGGAGTATTTGAGGCTGGGGATGACCCGGATTTTGTTCCTCCAATTGCCGGCATGGAAAAGACGATACCCCCTTCCGGAGAAGTCATCGGCTACCTTCACGTGACAGATTCCAGTGGGAATGACACTGGTCACTATGTATACGCTCCCGAAGGATACTACGACGTGTATTACCTCATTGATGAAATTGAAAACCGTCAATGGGACAGCGGTGAATATTATTACAACGAATATAATGCACAGCCGGATGTTTCACTCACCAACAATACCTATACCCTGACCTTTCCAGGAGACTTCAACTTATAACTGCAGCTCTGCTGTAGAAGAGAAGACCGGGGCCACCGGACTTGCCGCTCCCAGGCCCCGAGGTCTCCTGCCTTATCCCGGGGCCGGCCGCGCTGGTCGGTGAGGACTCTGAGTGTATCATTTACTCATTCCCCCAAAGCTTAGGGTTTAATGTAAAAGCACTATAAGTTCCTTTTATTTGCCCTGAAGTAAAGATCTCTTGCGATTTGTTTCCTGGTGATTTCAGAAAACCATAAGCTTTGGGGGATGACCTATCCTTTGAAATCACATCTCTGGCCATGCCCTGCAGCGTTTCAGGGCATGGGATAAAGTGGGCCCGTCATGGATACTCAGCGCATCTCCTCGGGATATCTCCCGCCGCTCCCGAGGATATATCACCATGTATACGAATCTCGGTAACACAATATTCGATTCACCGTCCGCCATTTTTTCCGGAACATACCAGCATATCATAAGGATGTGTGGAAAAAATCCGTCATCGGGGGTATTCTGTAGGTTATGAAAGAAAAAAACAGGCTTGCTGTTCTGTGTGATTTGCTCCGGCAGGCGCCGGACGAAGTTTTTCTCCAGCCCCACAACGTTCCGGATCCCGACGCCATTGCCAGCGCCCTGGGACTGCAGTACCTTCTGGCTCAACGGGGTATAGCATCGACCATTGTCTACGACAACGAAATAGAAAAGGCCAACTCCCTTAAGATGATCGAAATTTTTAATATCCGGATGGTCAGTGCCCGAGAGGCTTCGACGCTCGGGGAAGAAGACTGGGCGGTACTGGTGGATTCCCAGAAGGGAAACTCCAACATAACCGATCTCGACACCGACGAGGTAGCCGCCATTGATCATCACGAATACATGGGAAACAAAGGCTACCGTTTCGAGGACATCAGACCCGAGGTCGGAAGCTGTTCGGCAATCATAAGTGAATACGCCTTCGATAACGACATCACCCTCCCTCCGAAAGTGGCCACCGCCCTCCTCTACGGAATTTTCATGGATACCGACAACCTGACCCGCGGGGCGGTCGAACTGGACATCGATATGTTCTACCGCCTCTACGGATTATCCGATATCACCCTTATCAACGAACTGCGGGGAAACGAAATTTCCCTCACCGACCTGGACCTCTACGCTGAGGCCTTCAAAACCGTTGAAGTATACGACGAGATCGGCTTCCTCAAACTCACCAGCGTCAACGACTCCCTCCTCGGGGCCGCCAGCGACATTGTTGTTTCGGTGGCCGGTGTAAACGTGGTGGTCGCCTACTCTGTCCGTCCTGAAGGCATCAAACTCTCCACCCGCAGTATAAGCCGGGGTATCAGGGCCAACCGCCTGGTCCGCAGCATCGTGGAAGATACCGGTTTCGGGGGCGGCCACGACCACATGGCCGGCGGCTTCATCCCTGCGAAAAATCTCAATCCCCTCCGCAGCATTGACACCTATATAAAACACCGGGCCATCTGTTTCATGGAAGGGCTGAAGAAATAAGACTCCGCCCCCTGAATGTATCGTATATGTACTGGAAAAAACATGCGGAAATTTTATTCTTTACAGCAGAATAAGGCTCTATTATAGTTAAGTAACGATTTAATAATGAGATATCAGAAAAACAGGGGGTTCCATCCATGAGAGCTTTCGGAAAACTGTTCAGCGTAATCACAGTTATCACTGTACTTTTCAGCTGCAGCATGTTCGATGCAGGGGATGATGACAGTGGGTCAGGAGATGGCATGTCCAACACCGTCACGGTAAGGAGCATGAGCAGTTCCAACGAAACCTTCCACACCTTCGAAGATGCCACCATCGACTTCTGGATTGAAGACCAGCTCGGTAACACCGATGCAGTGGCGGCCCCGGAAGTTTCCAACGGTGGTTTCAGCATGACATTTCTCGAATGGGACTCCGTCTCCGGTCAGCCCACCGGAAATACCTGGCAGGGGGAAGAAGGAGCCTCCTACAATCTCAACGGATTCATCAACACCGAGGGCAATATACACACCCAGGATTCAGGTGAACCGGGTCTGAGAAGCGCATATCCGATTACCCTGAACGGAAGTCAGATCGTGATCTTCGAACCAACAGATTTCGAAGTGACCTCCATCGCGATTCTATTCGAGGGAGTGTCTGAAAGTAAAGTGGGAGCAGACTTCATCGTCGGAGTCTTCGAAAACGGGGCCGATCCGACTGTAGACAATCCAATCACCGGAATGAAGAGGGAGATCCTCAACACCGGATCCATTGCCGGCAACCTGCATTTGATCGACTCCAACTGGAATGACACCGGCCATTATGGATACGTCCCGGATGGTTTCTATGATTTCTACTACCTTATCGATGAAGACGGGGACAGGCAGTTGGACCCCGGAGAATATCATCGTGAAGAAACACTCCAGCCGGATGTTTCATGGTCCAGCAATTCATATGTCCTGACCTTTCCGTATGATTTCCAGACATAATTACATATTTCCTGCTGCAGAAAAAGCCGGGGCCGCTGGACTTACCGCTCCAAGGCCCCGAGGTCCCCTGCCTTATCCCGGGGCCGGCCGCGCTGGTCGGTGAGGATTTTAAGCTCATCATGCGGAATCACGTTTACGGCCGGACTGCGGCGGCTCAGGGCATGGGTCCTGGTGGGCCCGCCATGGTCACCCAGCGGGCATAGTCCGGAATCTCCCCGGAGATAAGTATCCAGACTGCCGTCGGCCACAAGGTTGTACTCCTGTACACCGAGTTCTCCCTGTCCGTATATTCCTCCTCCCGAGCCTGCCGTGAAATCGACGGGTATATTCTCTGAGAAAAGACAGCCGATCATATCGAGACGCCCCAGATTATAGATTCCCCCACCCTTCCTCAGGGATCTGTTATCTGCGATGGTACAGTGAACAAGCTCGAGATCTCCGCGGACATGAATCCCGCCGCCGGACTGTCTGCTCTCGTTTTCGCTGATGGTGCAATTTGTCAGTTTTGCAGAAGATTCGCAGGAGACGAACAATCCCCCGCCCTTGCGCAGAGAGGTATTACCGCTGATCGTACATGAATCGAGTTCCAGATAAGCATCAGGTTCGTTTTTTATTCCGCCTCCGCTTCCGGTGCAGCCGGTGGCATCCGTCTTCTCCTTCATGGTCATCGGCAGGGTCCGGTTATCGGCCACTGTACAGTATCGCATCTGCAGGGTTCCGGCATTGTAAATCCCCGCACCGTAGACCCCCTGATTATCACGAATATCGCAGCACTCAAGAGAAAGCCGGCCGTAGTTCCGAATACCGGCACCGCTGCGGTAGGGGCCCGGGGCGTTCCCGTGGCGGATCGTAATATTTTTGATAATAACAGCAGCCCCTTCTTCGACCTGCAGTACCCGGTCATCGGCTTCCTCCGGGCTCCCTGCTGCCTGGAGAACTGTCGATGCAGCCCCCATTCCATGGAGAATGATATCCCGGTCTACCACGATCCCACTCTCCGTGTGCACTGTATCCATCAGAACGATTACCTTTGTTTCCGGTCCGACCAGGAGCATCGCTTCTTTGATGCTTCGCACATCGCCGTTTTCGCCCCCGACGATGATGTACGCTTCCGGTTCCGCGAGTATTTCTTCGGATGTGAGAACTTCCGGCGTATGATATCGACCCCCGGAGGAACGTGAAGAGGAGGAGCCGCCTCCTTCATGGCAGGAAAGCAGGAGTAATAAAAGAACCGACAGAAGACTGACGGCACCTGCAGAAGTGCATCGGGTGATGCAAACAGCTCGTTGAGTTGTATGTCTTCTTTTTAAACCCATTACGGATACCTGTCCGGTTGGGATATTGCCTCATTATACCATGAACCTTAGACTCGGGATCGCCGATTCATACCTTCAGGACATAAATTAGCTGTTTGCAGGGCCCCCGGTTCATGCTATAATCACCGGGTAAGCGTATATTGCAACGGAAGGGGGTGAAAGTCCTCCGCGAGCCCGTCACTGTGATCGGAAATGCGGCTGCAGGAGCCACTGGGAAACCGGGAAGGCGCAGCTGCCGATATCCGTCAGCCAGGAGACGTTGATGTATGCTCATCCATTTTTGACTTCGCGGAAAAAGTCGGAATGGGCGGAGTATTTGAAAAAACCTGCCTGCCGTTTTATTCATCTACAACTCGCCGCTCCCGGACTTCTTCTGCCTCATGAGGAGAAGAATATGAAACGTACTGTTTTGAGGGTCCTCGGTGCCCTGGTGATGATTGTCTTCCTGATCGCCGCTTTCAGCGGATGTGAAATGATCACAAGCGGAGGCTTCGATCCGGCATTAGTCTCAGGATACTGGAAATCGGATTACGGCGACGGCTTCGAAATTGTGGAAGAAGCCGCCGACTGGATGTATTACCAGTACGATGATGCGGCCAAATCGGTTTCGTACGCCGGAAAGATCGTCAGCGATAATCTTTTTTTTGCTGAATCGGATTATATAACCATCGAGATCACCGAGGCCGGGACCTGGATGAAAGATGCCGGTGAATATTACCGCATTCATTATAAAGACCTGACTGCAGACTCGATAAAGCAGTCCTCCGCCTATCTCTTTGGCGGTGATGATGATATCAATGACGGAGTACCGACTCAATCCGGCGCAGAAAACACATTTACCGTTGAAAACGGATATTTCGGATATCACGGCGACTACGAACGTCAGTAAGCCGGAGGAGATATATGACGGGGAAACCGGAGCATCACCTTCTTTCCATCAGGGGAGCGTTCCTCCTGGCCGGGGCTCTTTTCCTGGCCGGGGCCGCATGGCCGGTCCTCACTGGCTGCAGTTTCTTCTCCCCCGAGGACGATTTATCCTCAGGAGGAGGAGAATACGTCCCGCCGGGCTGGACAGCTCCGGATCTGTATTACCCGAAATCTGCCTACTTCCCGACCCGGATTGTTGAGTTCAGGCAGGCTCCGGGACAGTACGCCGACAATGATTCCTTCAAAATCGAAGGAAACACCGGCAAGCTTCTCGGTGCCCCCGTCGGAGGGGGAATCTATGGAGCTGACAGCAGCTCGATCGTCAGTCTCGGGATGGCCGGCGGCAGAGTGATTTTCGAGTTCGACCCCCCCATCGAAAACCACCCGGACAATATCGGAGGCTATGACTTCATCGTTTACGGTAACTCCTTCTGGGCAGACGGAAATCCCGCCAGTCCATCCCGGGAGCCGGGAGTCATTCGGGTCATGAAAGACGCCGACGGGGACGGAGAAATGAATGACACCTGGTTTCTTATTCCGGGCAGCCATCTCGATTCCTCAGATTCCACCGTTACAGTTGAGTATTCGGTTAGTTCTTCAAGCGGAGAGGGAACCCTGTCCTGGACGATGGACGGAAGCCCGGCGGGTTCCCGGGATTTTTCGGCGGACCAGCGATGGTGGCCGGAATTCACTGTCAATCCCGACTCCTTCACTGAAGTATGGCTGCTCCCCGATGCATTGTATGCGAATCCGCCTGGCCTGGAATACAGCCTCGTCTGGGGCTACGCTGATAATGCCCCCACCATGATACTCGGAGACCTGGACGGGAACGGGGATACCCGGGGAACAGAAGATTATCCGGGTATCGATCCGGTCTATTTCTATACTGTGCCGGACACCCACGGAGATAACACTATCGATCCCGGATCCGGCGGCGGGAGCGCCATCGATGTGGAATGGGCAGTCGATCCCTCGGATTTTTCAGCTGCCTGTCCTGCCGATATCGACCTTATCAGATGGATAGAGATCAGCTCCGGCAGTCTGATTACCGATGATCTGCTGGGAGAAAGATCCTGTGAAATCGATACGATCGTAAGGGTGCGGCGGGAACCATGAAATACCGCCTTTACACAGCCTGGTTTCTTGTTTTACTCACTGCCGTTCTTTCCTTTCCCCTTTATGCTCAGGAGGAAGCCTTCATCAGCATCGGCGAAGAGCCGGAAGCTCCCGGCTTCGATGAACGGAAATCCCCGGAAGAGACCATTCAGCGGATCACTATCACCGGGGTGCTGGATGCCCCGGATCCGAGATCGATCCCCGGACAGCTGAGCATCGTCAGCGCCGAAGAAATCAAGGCTTCCGGGGCCAGAGATGCGGCAGAAATCATCGAACCGGTCCTCGGAGTCTCTCTTTCCCGTTACGGCGGCAGCGGTTCCTCATCCTTCATCTCGATACGGGGATCCTCAGCCGAACAGGTGCTTGTACTGATCAACGGGAAAAGAATCAATACAGCCCAGGGGGGCGGGGTCGATCTTTCGACCATCAGCACCGACAGGATAGAACGGGTGGAGGTTTACCGCGGGGGTGATTCGGCCTTTTTCGGTGAAAACGCGGTAGGCGGAGTGGTTAATATCATTACGAAGGCATCCCGGGAACAGCCCTTTGAGGCTTCGGTTCGGGCCGGTTACGGTTCCTTTGAAACGGTCTTCGGCTCCGCTTCCGTTTCATCTACCTGCAGGGAAGGGAAACTGGGAGGGGGCCTGTCGGCCCACGGGCTCACCAGTCGTGGGGATTACAGCTTCGAGGATGACCACTTCGGTACTCTGCAGCGGGAAAACGCGGATGTCATGAAAGGCGGAGCGGCGGCGAACCTCTTCTTCAAGCCGGTAGAAAATCTGGAAATAGGCACCGAAGTCACTTTTTACACCGACGAAAAGGGCGTCCCTGGAACGGTGGAGTTTCCCTCCGTTTCAGCCAGGATGGCCGATGAGAGAGAAACAGCGGGAGTCGAATTGGGGTGGAAAAACGATTTCGGCGATCTTACCCTGTCCGGAGACCTGGTAAGACAGGTCCGGGAGTATCAGGATCCGGATTTCTACCTTGGAGAGACCGACGACCGTCATGAAAACATCGCCGCCGAGGGGGAGCTCCGCTATGATGGATCAGTGAACCGGCCCAGCTGGGCCGCAGCATGGCTGGGCGGGGGAAGTATCAGGAGGGATTCTCTCAATTCCACTGCCTTCACCGGCAGCGCGGGAGCTGAATATGAGGGCGAGGATATATCCCGGACACGTTTGGCCGGTTTCGCCCGGAGTGAGCTGCGCCTTTTCCCATATGAAAAAACAGGAATATCCAGACTGGCCCTGCTTCCGGCTGTTCGGGTGGATTCATGGAACACCGGACAGCTCGGCGAAACCGATGCGTCGGGAGGGATCAGACCTTCAGGGACGATAGGAGTCCTCTCCTCCCTGACATCCGATGAAACGGTGGTCATAAAATCCTCCGCCGGAACTTCCTACCGCACCCCCTCCTTCGACGACCTGTTCTGGCCGGCCACGGCCTTCGCTTCCGGCAACCCCGACCTGGAACCGGAAGAGGCCGTTTACATTGACGGAGGTTTCGTTTTAAAACCCCTGGCGTCCCTTGAAATGGAAGCGGCGGTTTTTTACCGGACCGTGGAAAACCTGATCCAGTGGAACCCCGGCCCGAACGGTCAGTGGCGCCCGGTGAACATCGGCCGGAGCCGGTTCATCGGAGGCGAGGCTGAGTTCAGAGGCCTCCTGGACCTGCCCGGAATTTCCTCATACCTCGAATCGAAAGTAAACGGCACCTACCTCTTTTCGGAAGATCTGACGGAAGACAGCGCGGCCTACGGCAAGGCGGTTCCCCGGCGCCCTCTGTGGCAGGTGAACGGCATTGCCGCCCTCACCCATGCCGCGGGGCACACCCTGAGACTCGAGATGCGCTATGTCGGAATAAGGTATATCACTGCCGCCAATACCAAGTGGTACGATCCCTATTTCATCATTGATCTTTCCGCCGGAGCCGCCCTGGGGGATGGGTTCGATTTGATCCTGCATATCGACAACCTGTTCAATATCGAGTATGTCGATATCAGAGAATACCCTGTGCCGGGTACGGAAATGAGTGTGGAGGCACGTTATGAATATTGATCCGGCGGTTCACCGCCGCCCACATTTGGTCTCCCCGGCGGCCCGCCGCCGGGTCCCGCTGGTTTCGCCGGCGGTTATAGCTATGATTATCATGGTCCTGTTATCCGGATGTAAACAGGACCGCTCCTCCGATGGACGTACTTTTACCGATAAAGCCCGGGAGATCTTCATCCTGAACAACCTGGCGGAGACGGTTTCGGTCTATCATCCGGACAGCGGACAACTCTACAACAATGTTTTTACCACCGGCCGGGCACCGAATGACATTCTTTTTTATAACGACAGTCTGTATATCGTCTGCAGTACCGACAATACCATCGAAGTGTATGACGAAACGAGCTTCCGAAAAATCGGTGAGATATATTTAGGCCCCGGAAACAACCCCTACTCGATCATTCAGGGAACTGGGACCCATTCTCACATTGCCTACATTCCCAACTTTGTTTCCGAAACGGTCTCTGTCATCAACCTCAACACCCTACAGCTCACCGGGACCATCGATCCCGCAAATCCAGATATTCTCCGGAGACCTCAGGACGGAGCAGTTATGGGAGACTACCTTTTTATCTGCAATACAGACCATGACGGCTCTGCCCCTGGGGATGGAAGCGTAGCAGTCTTCGCCGCCGGCGCCCCGTATGATCATGTTGCCGATATCCTCACCGGCTCGGGATCGAATCCCCAGACCGCCCTGCCCCTGCCTGCGCTGGAGGAACTCCACGTCTACCTTACCGGAGACCAGACCTCGGATGATGGTGAAATATTGATTCTCGATGTCAGTTCCATCCTGGCGGGAGGTACTGGCCACACCGTAACCAGCCGGCTTCCTGTCGGAGGCTCCCCGGCAATGACCGGCAGCGCCTGGGATTCCGTTTCCGGAACAGTTTTCCTGACCGGTACCTACGGTTTGTACCGGTATGACGCTCTCTCCGGAACCCTGCCGGCAGCACCCGGAGCAAATCCTGTATACGAACTCACCGATCCCTCCGCCGATCTGCTTTCGGGCGTTGCATTCGACGGGGTGAATGATATACTGGTGGTGGCGAACTTCGGCGAAGACTCGCTGCTCATCCTTGAGGGCGATGACTTCAGCACGAGAGCCGCACTACAGGCTTCGGATGGACCCCTTGCGCCGCACCTATTCATCGAATAAAAGACTTCTCGCAGCTCTGAGCATCTCCCTCGTGCTGCATGTTTGTCTGTTTGGTTTTCTGGGGCAGGAAAAAAAGACGGCAGATCCGAAGCGGGAACGAATACCGCCCACATTGGTGACCCTCCGGATCCTCCCGGTACCGGCTGCCAATCCGCCGGCAATAAAGACCGATACTTCTGACGACCGCACTGAAGCTGCGGAGGCAACGCAGGCGGTGCAGGCTGACATTCCCGCCGGGCTGTCCGATCAAGCTGCCCTTCCGAAGCCCGCGACAGCTGCCATCCCGGCCGTGCAGCGGACCGCAGAATCTGTGTCGCCGGCCGCCGATCTCCCTGAAAACACCCCTTCGGTTTCGCCTCCGGAAAATCCCGGTGATCAATCACTGACAGGTACAGTCCACCCCAATGAAACTGCCACAGGGCGGGAGCAAACCGACATACAAGCATCATCCGCTGATGAAAACCTGCCCTCCCGGGAAGGCATCGAAGACGACGCGCCGCAACCGAGCTGGACCAGACTGACAGAAGGCCGTGCCCTTCCGCTGCCCGAATATCCGGCTGCCGCGAAACGCTTCGGGTATGAGGGGACCGTACGGATCTCTCTGATCATTGCGGACAACGGAGACCTCAAGGAGGCAAACCTCCTCGAGTCTTCAGGCCATGGGATTCTGGACAGGGAAACCCTCAGGACCATCCGCTCATCCTGGAGTTTTCACCCGCCGGGCAGAGAAATCGAGATAGTAAAGGACTTTGTTTTCCGGCTGCAAAAATAGCCCGAAAGACACTTCGCTGGAGCCGTCGGGCAGTCGGTTCAGGTGATAAGTTCTATCAATTCCTTTGACCAGGTCCTGATGGATGTCCAGTCCCGGATATCTACAGGATCCATCCGCTTCAGCGCCGGGATCCAGGAGAAAGGAAATCTCAGAGAAACAGGATCAAATCGTCCTCCAACCATTTGAACACTCACCGGTTTCAACCAGGAGAACTTATTCAATTCCTTATCAAGCTGTTCCCGCGCTTCCTTCCATTCCTTTTCATCATCATGAAACGGCCCGAGGCAAAAGACAGCCACCGGGATCTTCTTCAGGGGGGTACGGTTGGATTCGAGAAAATGTCGTGCTTTTTTGTGCAGGCGGAACATATACAGCGGTGCGCCAAGTACCACCGCGGAGAATTCTTTCAGATCCCTGACTTTCTGCACCGGATCCAGGGTCACGTCAAGCCTTTCGGCCAGGAGATGCTCGGCCACCGCTCCGGCAACTTCGGCAGTAGAACCGTACCTGGTCGCAAAGGTCACCAATACGGATGATGACATTACTGCCTCCTTTTCTCCCTCTATTTTATGCCCCTTTACCCTACCGGCGCAAGTCTATTGTTCAAGTTAGCGGTTCCTCCGTGCGCGTTCTTCATAGGAGACGCACATAAAATATAAAACAACGGCTAAACCGATCAATACTATCTTTATCATCCCGTAACTCCTTTCTCGCACGAGGATATTTTTCATTGGGATGATACGACAGTTCTGTTATAAACCTGTCAAATCCTGGTTTGTTTTTTGTTATCTGCTGTCCCCGAAACGGCGCCTGAATCAGTTGTAAGGGCCACTCTCGGGGACATTACCCGAATCTTTTCAAGCTCCGGGCCAGTCTGTCCGCTGGAAAAGGTTTGCCGTGGGCGGGGTATATTACACGGCTGCCGCGGTCCAGTATTTTTTCCCAGCTCAGGAAGACTTTCTTCCGGTTTTCAATGTATATCGGCCGGTAATGGATCCTGCAGAAATTGAGGAAATTCATGGCCGCGTCGCCGACAAAAGCCTCTCCGCTTTCAAGCAGCAGAGATATCGAATCGCTGCAATGGCCGGGAGTCATAATAATCTTTCCATTTATTCCCGTCTCCTCCGGCAGCTCGGTATCTTCCTCGACAATCACCGAGTTCTCGCCTGAAACATGCAGCGGAGGATAATTAAATTTTCCATGGAAAAGCTCGAAGAGACCGAAACTCATCCGCACACACTGATTGACCGGCTCCATATTTTCAAGAGACACTCCTCTACTGAGGGGATCCAGGGCATCCCGATGAACTATCAACCGGCAGCCGGTTTCCTCCACCAGCCGGGAGGCAAAACCGGCGTGGTCATCGTGATGGTGCGTCAGAAGCAGCCAGCTGATCTCCTCCGGCAGGACGCCGATCTTCGAGAGCCCCCGGCGGAATTTCGGATAATCCCCGGTATATCCGGTGTCAATGAGCAGGAAGTCTTTTTCCCCCTTGATGAGATAGCTGGTAGTGATCCCCAGCTTCAGGGGATAAATTTTTTCGTTCATACTTCCCTCACGGCAGTGAAATAAACAGCACCGGAGGTATCCCGAATATCGACGGATCGGTATACATTTCATAACTTGCTTCAGTTAAACCGCCGATTTTCGTCACCTCCGTATAGCTTGAGTCGGTGTAGAAAATCATATCCGCCCTGGTCTCGCTGAAAAACTCAAGAGCCACATATGCATCAGGCGATTCGTTCGAAGAGAATATTCCCTTGTAGCGGGAAGCATTATCCGGAAAGGCTTCGCTTATGGTGATGTGCTGCCCGGTTGTTCCTGAAAGAACACCCCAGCTGCCGGAAGAACCGGTGTAATAACGATCATCCAGATCGAACTCATTCTCCCCGGTTTTATCAACCTTGTAGGCGTAAAAATCATTCACAAAGGTGGGATTTTCACAATACCAGACCTTCCCTCCCGCGAAAACACTTTCATCATTGATATCGTAGGCGAAATAGGGATTGTATGCCGGGTTCATTTCCGTATAAAAAGATTTGCTTGTGCCGTTGTTGTAATCCATATCGAAATCACCATCATCGTAAATCAATATGGTTGTATCAATCCCTTCGATGGCGAGCACTACCGCGTGGGGCCCGGACTGTTCGGTAAAGCCCGTAACGGTATAGGTATTGGGGTTGGAACTCGGATTCCAATCGTAGCTTTCCCGATAAAAGGCGCCGGCCACACGGTTCAGGGTAAAGGACGTTTCGGTGGTGGTTATGGTATACTTCTCCAGGTTCCCTCCGTAGCTGGGAGGATCCACATACGAGTAATAGGTGCCGGCATAATCCGAAAGGATACCCGATAAGGTCAGGACGACATCGTCATCGTCCTCCGGCCCGTTCGGATTCGGACAGGCGGTGAACATTAAAACAACTGTAAGAACAAGTACGGAAACAGTAATGTTATTTAGAGTTCTCCCTCTTTTTCTCATGTTACATCCTCTCCTTATATTTCTGTTTATGTATATCTCTACAGTGTATCACGATACAACCAAAGCTTCTAATTATTTTTTCGAAAATCACGGTTTCAGCCTTCCACTCCCGGCTGAAACAAACTGTCCCTACCAGGGCTGATTTTTACTTTCGGGTGACATTTTTCCGCTTTCGATCTATACTTTTTTCATTATGATCATAAAAACCTACGCGTATCCGAGGGCAGCCCTCATCGGCAACCCCTCAGACGGTTACTATGGAAAAACCATGGCCTTCACCTTCTCCAACTTCCAGGCCGACATAACCCTCTACCCCAGTGAGGAGCTGGAAATCCTGCCTTCCCGCAGGGACCGGTCAAAATTCTCAGGCCCGGAAGAACTCATCACCGAGATAGGCTCCTTCGGCTACTACGGAGGCATCCGGATCATCAAAGCCGCCCTCAAGCGCTTCTTCGACTACTGCCGTGAAAACAACTGCGATGCTTTTACCGGCGGCACTGGGGATGTCCGCCGTGATACACCGGGATATCCGAATTTCACGATCCGGTATCATACCTCCATACCGCCCCACCTCGGGTTGGCCGGTTCCAGCGCCATCATAACCGCCTGCATGCGGGCCCTCATGAACTATTTTTCCGTGGAAATCGCCCCCGAACACCTGGCGAACCTGGTACTCTCGGTGGAGCGGGACGAACTGGGCATCGGCGCGGGTCTGCAGGACAGGGTAGCTCAGGCATATCAGACTCTGGTATATATGGACTTCGATCGGAACCATATGGAAACCGAAGGATACGGGAAATACGAGGTCCTCCGAAACTTCAAGCTGCCACCGCTCTATATCGCATACCGGAACGATCTGGCCGAAGGATCGGAGGTGACCCACAACAATCTGCGATACCGATGGGATCAGGGCGACCCCGAGGTCCATTCCGCTATGGACGAATGGGGCGAGTTGACTATACAGTTCCGCCGGGCCATGGAAACAGGGGATAATGCGGCCGCCGCCGGGTGCATCAACCGCAACTTCGACCTGCGGAAGCAGATCTGTGCGATCAGCAAAGCGAACGAAAGGATGGTGATGCTGGCCCGTTCCGCCGGTGCGTCCGCCAAGTTCACCGGCTCCGGCGGGGCGATCATCGGGACCTACGAAGACGAGGCAATGTTCGAAGAGCTTAAAAAAACTCTGGCCGGGGAAAACATCAACGTGATCAAACCGGAGGTATGCAATGGTTAAAAAAGCGGTCATCCCGGCAGCGGGATACGGCACCAGGTTTCTCCCGGCGACAAAGGCTCAACCGAAGGAGATGCTTCCCCTGCTGGACAAACCGGTTATTCAGTACGTGGTGGAAGAAGCCATCAACTCCGGAATCAGGGATATCCTCCTGGTCATCGGCCGTGGCAAGCGGGCCCTGGAGGAGCATTTCAGCCGGAACGTCGAACTCGAGGAACAACTGCACCGCATGGGCAAAGCCGCCGAACTCGAACTGATAAAGGGCATTCCCGAGGATGTGCACATTCATTTCGTCTGGCAGCATCAGCAGAAAGGCCTCGGGGACGCCATAAAATGCGCCAGACACCATATCGGCAATGAAGCCTTCGCCGTTCTTCTCGGTGATACGGTACTTGAATCATCCACCGACGTTCCAGTGACCGGACAGCTGATCGATGTGTACAACCGCTATGAGGAGGCAGTTCTCGCCCTGGAGGAAGTGGCCCTGGAAAAGGTGGTCCGCTACGGTGTCATTGACGGGGAACTTCTCGATGATCGGATTTACAGTATCAGAAATCTGGTTGAAAAACCCGACATTGCATCCGCACCGTCGAGACTCGTCATAGCAAGCCGCTATGTACTCCCGCCGGAAATATTCAGCGCCCTCGATACGGTAAAACCCGGCAAGGGCGGAGAGATTCAGCTTACCGATGCCCTGAGACTTCTCGTGCAGGACCGCAACATGTACGGCTACCATATCAGGGGCAGGAGACACGACCTCGGGAACAAACTGGACTGGTTGAAAACCAATATACTCTACGGTATGGAACAGGAAACTGTCGCGGCGGACCTGATACCCTGGCTGCGGGGTGTACTGTCGGAAAAAGAAGCAGGGTCTGATTGAGGACGCGGGACAACCAAACAGCACGGGACTACTAAACAGCTCATACGGGCTGCCTATTCGACAGCCCCATTCAGAAGAACCATATGCACATGGTCCCTCCATCTCCCGTTTATGAAGAGATACCGCTGGGCCCGTCCTTCGTACAGAAATCCCAATTTTTCAACTAAACGGAGGGAAGCCAGATTACCCGGCATGATATTCGCCTCTATCCGGTGAAACCTTTCCATGGAAAACATATAATCCGTCGCTGAATCCAGGGCCGCCGTCATATATCCTCGGTTGGTGTACTCTTCATCGAGGGCGTATCCTACAAAACAGGACTGAAACGATCCGCGAAGCAGATTTGTAAACTTAATAGAACCAATGATGCGGTTTTCCTTTACTATTCGGATCCACATCTTCAGCGTATCAGGATTGGTCAATTCCTGTTCCGCCAGGACCCGCTGCGCTTCGGATTTGCAGAAATGTTGATCCCGAACCGGACCGTAGTTCGCCAGAAACTCACTATTGCGCAGGAAGTAACCGGCGTATTCCTCCGCGTTTTCAGGTGCCGGAGCCTCGAGCCGGAGCTCCTCCAGTTCCAGACCTTTGAACCCCGCATCCAATCCCCGCACACTCAGAAACATTCTGCACGCATTGACAATATCATCCGCGACTTTCTGCAGTAAGCTCTCGGCTTCCTTCACGTAGCTTCGCAGTTCCCGGGGAAAATCCACAGGCAGCTCATGGCGATCGAGGAAGACCTGTCTGCCGTCGGGATATACCAGCAGATCTACGAACAGATCCCTGTATGCAAACTGTGCCGATGTGAGATCCGCCTGATCCACAATATTGAAGTAGGCGCCCTTGTATCCTCCCCCCTTATCGTACCAGAGGTAGAGATTGCAGGGACGATCACTCCAGTAAAAAGCATAGGTATACATCGAAGGTTCGAGTACCAGCTCATCGACCTTCCACCGCTGCTGAAATTGATAGTGCAGCACCCCGAGCCCCATTTCCAGGTGCACCAGTCCGCATTCGGCCTCTGTCTTTTTACCGTTGAAATAATACTTCAACTCTCTGCAGTTCGGGTAATCACTCCGCATGGTAGGAAGTATACGCATCCGTCAGGGAAGAAGAAAGGCAGTGCACCCGAAAGGGCACTTTTTTCTCGGTTATCTGCACTCAACTGAGACATTCAGCAGGGGCTGCAATCAGGGGCGGATTTCTTCGAAATCTATCCTGTATTAACTCCCCCAAAGCATAGGGGTCGCCTCCAGGGCTATAGAAAAAGGCTCCGCCGCCCATTCTATTGCAGCATAAATTTGGGGAGAAGATACCAGTTCTCCCCGAACGGCGTCTCAGTCCGTCGTGTCCGCACCTACAAAAAATACTCGGACAAGCTGCACCTTCGACAGAAAAAACCGCTTTACGATAAGCGGTTCTTTCCAGAACATCACCTTCTGCTTCAAATCCCTAAGCTTTGGGGGAGTTAAACAGGTAAACTTTGCTTACGTTTGCTTTTGTTAAAAAAAACCAAATAATACCTTGCCTTTTTTGTCAGGATAGCTATCTTTAACAAATAATATAGATTTATTTCTATACACAAGGAGTGTTCAATGAAAAAGATAGTTTTTGGTGTTCTGATTCTGCTTTCTTTTACTCTGGTTTCCTGCGTAAGTTCACAGGATGGCGCTGAAATGGGAATGAAGGATGAAATGGCAAAAGACCTTCCTTCCATTGCTGAAATTGCGGTTGATGATGGCCGATTTACCACTCTTGTGGCGGCCTTAGATGCAGCAGACCTGGTTGATACCCTCTCCAATGACGGGCCTTTCACAGTCTTCGCTCCCACCGATGATGCCTTTGCCAAACTTCCGGAAGGAACAGTTGAGTCCCTGCTGGGGGATATCCCTTCACTGAAGAGTATTCTGCTTTACCATGTAGTTTCCGGCAAGGTGATGGCTTCGGATGTTGTGGAACTTGATGCTGCACCGACCCTCAACGGCAAAGATGTCATGATCAAAGTCGACATGGGCAATGTATACATCAATGATGCCCAGGTCATCATCACAGACATCGAGGCTTCCAACGGTGTTATCCATGTGGTGGACACCGTTATCCTTCCATAATCCTGCAACCTGTTTTTAAAAACTATGATTTAAACCGGGCCGATCGGCCCGGTTTTTTTGTACTATCTCCCCGGAACGATAGATCTCATTCCGCTGCTGAAATCCTCAGCTGGACTTTTGTCCTTCGTCTTTTTAGATTTGAAGAAAGGAGACCTATATGTCCGGTCACAGAATCGAAGGGTACTCCTTCGGAAACATGGCGGTGGACGGGAAAACCTTCACCCGGGACCTTATTCTCTTTCCCGATAGAATCCAGAAATCCTGGCAGAGGGAAAAAAGCCACCACCTGAAAAAAAAGGACTTGAAAGAAATCCTATCTGCCCGGCCTGATATTCTTGTTCTGGGTACCGGGGCTTATGGGAAAATGGAAGTCGGGAAAAAGGCCGGAGAATTACTGGAAGAAAGAGGGGTTGAACTGGTAGCGGTGCCCACCGACCGGGCGGTCAACTATTATAACCGGCTGCAGGGGAAAAAACGTATCGTCGGAGCCTTTCATCTGACTTGTTAGAAGAAACTCTGAGAACCGGCAGATCTCAAACGTGAAGGGCTTCCAGTTCCGGCGTGACCTGATTGTACCATTTGATCCGCCATTTCCCATCGTACTCCAGCATATTCATGCAGGCATTCTTCAGAGGACCGTCTCCGGGAGTCTGTTCCCCGCCGTTCAGCACCGTAAGGAGAGCGCTGATGAATCCACCGTGAGCTACGGCCAGCACCCGGCTGTCGGGATGCAGGAGGGCAATGTGGTCTATCACAGCAACAGCGCGCACCTGCACATCTTCCCAGGATTCGGCACCCGGTACAGACTTCCCGCTGTATTTATCTCTATACTCCTGGACATGCATCCCCTCGGCCTCTCCGAAATTCCGCTCCTGCAGTCTCGGATCCCGTTTTACCTCCCTGATACCGATCCGCTCGGCGATGGCCGAGGCTGTATCAAAAGCCCGGGACAGGGGGCTTGAATACAAAACATCCCAGGTTTCCGAAGAAAGATATTCACCGACGATCCGGGCCTGGGCTCTCCCTCTGGCATTGAGCGGAATGTCCCTGTACCCCTGCACTCGCCTGTCCTGGTTCCAGTCCGTTTCGCCGTGGCGTATCAAACAAAGTTCAATCATGCTACAAATCTACTGAAAGGCAGCCTTTCATACAAGTAAAACCAGGGTATTAAACAAAACTTTTATACTATCACCGATCCTGCGGAATAGGATGAGAGGCATACAGGGCCTCCCGGTCCGCCTCGAGAAATCGGCGGGGCCTCTGCATAAAATCCGCGCCGCATATCACCTTGTTCTCCGAGTCTCCGGCCAGCCATTCAAGCCAGCCGATTCCTTCTCTGTCTCTCAGCACATGGTGGTCCAGAATCAATATCGGCACCCGGGATGAAAGGGCGACAGCACGCCGCCGGGCTTCTCCTATCTGCCAGGCGGAATGCCGGCCCAGATAGAGGGGAGGACCGCCAACCAGAACAATGTCGGCTTTCCAATCGAGGATCTGTTCCACTGCTTCATCATTGAGCAGCTGAATATCCGAAGCGTGTACGAAGCTCTGTACCCGGTCCCGGATACAGGTCATCATGACGGTATCCCGGCCCGGATCGGGCTCTCCATGGGGGACAGCTCCGGAAAAGCATATACTGCCCCTGCTCCCATCCCGGGCCGTCCATTTTAATGATTTTTCCTCCCCGCAGATGATTTCATTTTCAAGAAACCGTTCGAAATCTTCCCGCCTCTTCCTCTCTCGCGGAGAAAGATGCGATTCGGCTTTCGTCCAAATCCGCGCCTGCGGATTGAGGCCCTCCAGTTTCTGCATCCCCAGCTGAAACGGATTGGCATCCGCCAGCGGAACGTGATCACCGTGAAAATGGCTGATCACGATGTCTGTCGCCTCCCCCCACCGTTCAATGATCCGCGGCCGTATCTTTGCGCCCTCCTCCACCTGAATCGGATGGGGCAGCAGACCGTGTCTTCTGTATCCGAGGGCGATCCCCGGATCGATGAGAAACCTCCTGTCCGCCGCACTGACGAAACAGCAGAGACCTCTGACACCCAGGGATTCGGTACCAATGATTTCTATCTTCACAGCCTTTGATTATCGCACTCTTTCCAGTCCGGGTACAGGTCCCGTCGTCAAAGACCCGCCGAAGAGAAACAGAGGAAAAACAGCTGCCGGATTTTTGAGCTTGACCTCCCCTGCCATATCCCATAGCATATGGGAAAAAAGAGCAGGAATAATTATGGACATTATAGAAAAACTCAGCCGCGCGGTGGCGATCCCGACGGTATCATACATCGACCGGTCTCAAAATGAATACGGACGTTTCGAAGAGTTTCTTGCATTTTTACCGGAAGCTTTCCCCAGACTGTTCGAAACCGCCGAAGTCAGGCGGATCGCCGAATACAGCCTTTTGATGAAACTACCCGGAACAGACAACGCGAAAAAACCTGTCCTCTTTCTGGCCCACTACGATGTAGTACCGCCGGGCGATGAAAAGAGCTGGGAGCACCCGCCCTTCGGCGGAGATGTCGTCGAGGATGAGCTCTGGGGCAGAGGAACGATAGACAATAAGGGAACATTGATCGCGGTATTACAGGCCGTCGAGGAGGCCCTTGAAACAGGCTGGAAGCCCCGGAGAAGTATCTATTTCGCCTCAGGTCACGATGAGGAAATCGGAGGCAGTCTGGGAGCGAAGAACATCGTCGCAGACCTCGCCGCCCGGGGCGTACAGTTTGAAGCAGTATACGATGAAGGAATGACCATCGTCACCCCCGAACTGTTTCCGATGATAGACCGGAATATCGCCCTCATCGGCACCAGCGAAAAGGGACATGTAGATATCGAGATCAGCGTCGAAGGGACCAGCGGACATGCCTCCATGCCCCCGGCCTCGACCGCCTAGGGAATAATCGCCAGGGCGGTCACCGCCATAGAACGCAATCCTTTTCCCTCCCGGATCACAGGTCCGGTGGAAGAGTTGTTCAGAAAAATCGCCCCCTACAACAGCGGAATCACCCGGCTTGTCCTGAACAACCCCAGGATCTGGAGTCCGGTTCTCAAACCGATTCTGCAGAAATCGGTCACTTCGAACGCCCTGATACGCACAACCCAGGCGGTCACCATGCTCCGGGGCAGCGACAAGGAGAACGTTCTGCCCGACCTCGCCACGGCATCGGTGAACTGCAGGATCCTCCCGGGGGAAACCATCGGGGATGTGGTATCTCATATAGAAAAATCGACCGCCGGCCTGGGAGTCCGGGTCAAACCGATCCCGGAACTCGAAGGCAACGATCCGCTGCCGGTATCAAGCACTTCCACCGAAACATACCGGGCCCTCGACGGGGCGGTACGTTCCGTCTTCCCGGATACGGTAGTCGTCCCGTCGATTGTACTGGCCACCACCGATTCACGGCATTTTAAAACAGTGAGTGACAATATCTACCGCTTTGTGCCGGTAGTATTGACCAGGAGCCTGTTAGGCTCCATCCATTCCAGCAATGAAAGGATCCCGGTCGTAGGTTTGAAAAATGCATGCCGGGTCTACCGGGAGCTGCTCAAGAATTTCTGATCGGAGAAAATCCGCAAGCTTCCGATGCCCCGGGCGCCGATCATACCGGCAGCACTGATATCAGCTCCGGTATTTAAAGTGGCGACGGCAGTTTTTCCCGCCGGCAAGTTAACCTTCAGCAAGGAGTATATCATTGGAAACTACTACAACGAAAAAACAAAGCAGCCTGCAGATCGGAAAAAAGGCCTTCTTTTCGGCGGTAATCATTCTTCTGATACTGATTGTCGCGGCGGGAGTACTCACCCGGATCGTACCGTCCGGTTCCTATGATCGGACAATGGTAGAAGGCCGCTCGATCGTTCAAGCCGATTCCTACCGGGAAGTCGACATCGATCCTCCTCCGATCTGGCGCTGGTTCACGGCCCCGGTCGAAGTCCTGTGGGGCAGCGACAGCGTGACCATCATCACCATCATCCTCCTTCTCGTACTGATCAGCGGGGCCTTCCATATTCTGGAATCCGGAGGGATCATGAAGTCGGTGCTTTCCATGCTGGTACGGCGTTTTCAGAAAAGAAAATACCTCCTCATGGCCCTCATTATCTTCTTCTTCATGTTCGCCGCGGCGGTCCTGGGAATATACGAGGGGATGGTTCCTATGGTCGTCCTGGTGGTACCCCTGGCCTTCGCCCTCGGCTGGGACTCCATGACCGGCCTGGGAATGAGCCTCCTGGCCATGGCCTTCGGTTTCTCCGCCGCCGTCACCAACCCCTTCACCATCGGAGTGGCCCAGAAAATCGCCGGCCTGCCTCTCTTCTCCGGGGCCTGGCTGCGGATTATATTCTTTCTGACCGTATACGCCGTCGTCTTTCTCTTCGTCCGGAACCACGCCCGCAAGGTAGAGCGGGATCCTTCCCTCTCCCCGGTCTATGAGGAAGAGCGGGAAATCCGGGCTGAGTACGCCCTGGAAAATATGACCGAAGCCTTCAAGTCGGATGTGCTGCCCCATCAACTCAGAAAATCGATCACCTGGGTCCTTTCCTGGATCGGCGGCGCCATTCTGTTCGTCCTCGTTTCATCTCAAATCGACGCGATCTCTTTTCTTGCCTTTCCCGTTATGGGGCTTCTTTTTTTCCTGGCCGGTATCGGCGGCGGATTCTTCTCCGGAATGAAGCCCCGCAGAATTTCCACCGTCTTCCTTCAGGGCACCGTCAGTATCCTGCCGGCGATCCTTCTGATTCTGATGGCCATGAGCGTCAAACACATCATCACCCTCGGCGGGATCATGGACACCATTCTTTTCCGGGCTTCCGAAGTGATCCAGGGAACCGGGCCCTTCGCGGCGGCCCTCCTGATCTATCTGCTCACCATGATCCTCAACTTCTTCGTGGCTTCAGCCTCCGCCAAGGCCTTTCTCATGATGCCGATCCTCGCGCCTCTGTCCGACCTGGTGGGACTGACCCGGCAGACCGCGGTCCTCGCCTTCGATTTCGGGGACGGCTTCAGCAACATGCTCTACCCCAGCAACGCCCTGCTCCTCATCGCCCTCGGGTTCACCGTGGTCAGCTATCCCAAATGGCTGAAATGGACCCTTCCGGTCCAGGGAATCATGCTCGTTTTGACGGTGGCTTTTCTGATGTTCGCGGTCAATATCGGATTCGGCCCGTTTTAGAGTGAGAAATCGGGATGAGAGAAATGAGATCGGATGTCCCGCACTCGACCTAGTGCGGGACTTGCATCCCTCAGCGGATCATTCGATCCGGAGGGTCCAGATCTCTTCCCCGTGAACGCCATCATCCGCCCGGAAGTACAGGACATTGTCGTAGACATAGGTTTCCTCGGGATACGAGCCGGTGGAACCGGGGTTGATGTCCTTCACCAGGAAAACATCCTCCCCGTCATACCCGTAGAGTTCGACATTTCCCATATCCGTTGATGGTGATGCGGCGAAATAGATGTTGCCGAAGAGACCGGCCGCCGGGGTAATATCGTAGGAACGAAAATCATTTGTGTGTACAGCCGTCGGAGGCCCGCTTTCATCGTATTCCCACAGGAAGCGGTCGCTGACATCATCGTAGGCGTGGAAATAGAGCTTGTCGTAACAGACGCTCAGCTTGGTCGGCCCGCTTCCGCCGAGACGGGTGGACAGGTCCGCCGCTTCCACCGCCGTGGAGCCGTCGAAGGACCAGAGCTCCGAATCCGCGTTGCTTCCTTCGGCCTGAAAGTAGAGCTTGTCCCGGTATGTCACCGTCCACTGTATATGTGAACCCGACGCACCCGGATTGATGTCCGCCGCCCGTTCCACCTCACCGGCAGTGGGACCGGAACAGCTCCAGAGCTCGCTGCCCGCCGAATCCCCGTCCGCCTTGAAGTAGAGCTTGCCGCCGAGTTCGGCGAAGAAAATATAACCGTACAGATTCCAGGGCTGGGTGTTATTGGTAAATCGTTCTCCGTGATAACCAAATCCGTGCCAGATGGGGAAATAATAGAGTTCATGTTCGTAGGTAGATTCAAAGGCTGATATGTAGAGGGTATCATCCAGTTCGGCGATTCTATAAGCATCGCTTGCTTGAATGGTATTATAATTGGCATACAAGGGATATGCTTCATGACGATAAAACCCGGTTGTCTTGGGATTGAGGGAGAACAATCCGCGTCCGGATGCGTCTTTCCGGGCGATGAAATAGATTTTATCCCGAAAGATCGTGAAGTGACCCGGTGACCCGCTCCCGTTGAAACCTGATACATCGGGAACAATATCCCACTCCAGCTGGGCCGTGGAGCCGTTGTACGACCACAGTTCATTACCGTTCGGCGGATTGGCGGTACCGTCATCGTTTCCGTCAGTTGCACTGAAGTATATATCGTCCTCGTAGCCGATAAAACTCCCCGGGTAGCTGCCGGTAGCCCCCGGTACGATATCGACAAGCAGTTCACAGGACAGGTCCGGGATGTCCAGGACCCGGTAGTCCTTGGATTCACCGGAATCGTTCACGCTGTAGAGGAGAAAATGTGTCGCCCCGGCAGGTAGGGTGAAGTCGGCAGGGAAGGTGTGCGAATAGGAGCCGGAACCGGCTTCGAAGACCGCCGCCGGATCAGAAAATCCGCTCAATTTCTGGTCAGCCCGCTCTCCCCAGTAGAGGTGGTACTCGGAAATGCCGTATTCCCCTTCGACGCCGTCGAAGCTCAGGCTTCCCGAGATCTCTCCGTTATCCCCGTCCTCGTCGGTGAAGCGGATCTCCGCCGGTATCAGTTTCGGAGGAGAGCTCTCGGCGACGGCCTTTGTGATGACCGTCAGAAGGCTCGTCGGATTGGAACATGATACAGCGATCCCGATAATCAGGACCGCCGGTATTATAAAATAGCCTATTCTTTTTTTTATCATATATCTCCTCCCCTCGCCTAATCATCCCATACGGGCAGCAGCACCTCGGCCGCACTGGATGCCCGGTTCGATGTTTCCGTCGTACCCAGATAGGCGAATTTTTTCGCCAGCGCCTGATTGCGTTCAGCCAGGGCGTCGTAGGCTTTTTTGGCGGCTTAATAATTTTCAAGGGCAAAATGACAGCGAGCCAGTCCAAGCTCCGCGTTGATGTTATCTTTGGAAGCCTGCATCGCCCGATCGTAGTAGGATAGGGCCCGGGCGTAATTTTTCTTCATAAACTGAATATTACCGGTATTGATCAGCGCCGGTGCGTATTCCTCTCTCCGGGTGATCCGATCCAATTGCTGAAGCGCGTCGTCCAGCAGGCCGAAGCGGGCGTAGAGGACGGCCAGTTTATTTATCAGAGCCGGATTGTTGTTGCTGTCCCGTATCTGCCTTTCCAGCATTTTCACCCGGTCCTGGACTTCCAGGCGGACGATGGTATCCATTCCGCTCTCCAGGTTCCGGCTGATTCTGCCCTCTGCCGGAATGGATAATTCGGAAGGCACGATCGGGCTCGTCACCGGGATGTATTTTCCCCAGGCTTCCTGTACAGGATAGATTGCAAGGGCATCCTTTTCGGTAAACTCCCGGACCTGCCTCATTCCCGACCGCCAGGCTTCCAGAAAACCCTGATCCATCACCGTCGCCTCCACAGGTATCCAGGCCTCGCCCTCGATTTCAAGAAACTCGGAACTGTCCGTAAACAGTCTGGCTGCTTCATCCGGACTCAGGGAAAGCTTGAAAGCCGTAAAAATATGACCCGGAACGGTGATGAAAGCGGTATCTACGTTCACCGCCTGGAGCAGCGAACAATAGAGTATACTCAGATCATCACAGTCGCCGGCCTTGTATTCCAGGGTCTGGGCCGGAAATTGCACGTAATCCTGAGCCGCGCCGTTCTCAGAAAGTTCCGAATAGGAAGAATCCGGGTCCACGACATAACTCATTCCATAGAGGCCCAGTAATTCGTACATTGCCAGGGCCGTTCTGAAATTCAAATCGACGGCGGATGAGGAAGAATCCCTCACCACTCCCGCCACGGTTTTCGCGAATTTCTGTACCGTGTTATCTTTTGCCGTAACAAAGGAAGCAGCCTTTCTGTCATCCGTCCACACCAGACTGTTGCGGTTCTGGACCTGAAAGGTAGCCGCCTCATCGACATCGGAATCTCCCCCCCGAAGGCTGTAGGAAATACGAATTTCGCCGGCCACCTTTTTGCCGTCCTCGGTTACCTCGAGGATATCGTCCTTCAATAAGGCATACAGAGGCACATCAACCAGGTCCCCGAACTTCAAGTCCTTTTCGACCCTTGATACCTTGGGCTGGTCCATGTATTCGGGAATAAACAGCGATACTTTCAGATCCTTTATCGTACCCCGCTCCTTACTCTGGACCGTCACCGTACCGAGAGGATTCTCGTCGTAGTATCCGTATAAAATCGGATACACCGGATCGATTTGTACATCGATAATTTTCAGGAGTGATTTTCGGGTGTAACTGCCGCTGCGGTACATGGCGCCGACATGAAACCCGATACTGTCAATGAGATAATTCGGCAGATTGCCCTCAGCTGAATCAAAAAACCGGCCGTATTGGAGCCCCATAGTAATGGAATAGCTGTTCGATACGGGATAGGAAAAATCGACTCCGGTTCTGAGAAAAATATTCGCCGAGGATTCCTCTCCGACAATACCGGTGAAATACCCGCTTATTCCGGAGAGACTCATGATAATGTCCATGGGCAGCTTGAAATCATACCCCAATCCTGCCCCTACGTGGATCAAGGAAAGATTGTCCGTCTCCGCCGCTGATCCGTCCTTGACCGGAACGAAGGTATACCCGAGACCTCCTTTGGCAAACAGGCCATCCATGATATCCAAACCATATCGGAGGTCGACTCCGGTCAGAACACCTGTGGAATAGGGACTTTCGTCGTTAATTTCCGCTAAATCGGGGCCGAGGGGGACTGTCAATTCTGGATATACGGAAATCATGAATGGCGATGAATTCTGTGCCGGAAGTACCACACAAATTAAAAACAGGGCGAAAATTAAGTATATTATTAATTTTCTCATATTTTAATTGTACACCTGTTTTCGGCAGAAATCAATTTTTATGCAGCAGCCCTGAAACGGCACCTTAAAGAGAAGGGAATCCTTCTGCAATTTTATTTAAATTGAAACTGGAAGGGTTTTAAATTTCCAGGATGCTACTCGGATGGCCTGTCCCGGGTGTTTTGAAACGACCCCCCGGGTTGAACATGAATACAACGTACCATACAATACACCTAGCCTCCGGCCGGCAGTCTCTGGCGGGCCCTGGTCGTTTTCAGCGGTTCTGGCGGGCAAACAAAACAACAAAAGCAGGTAAAACACATGACCTATGATTTCGACACTCTGACGGACAGATCAAATACGAACTCGATAAAATGGGAACCAGGCGTACTGAAGAGGATGTTCGGACGGGAAGACCTTCTTCCCCTCTGGGTCGCGGATATGGATTTCAAATGTCCCCAGCCGGTCATAGAAGCTCTTACCGAACGGGCACGGCACGGGATATTCGGCTACAGCGAACCTTCGGAGGACTACTACGAAGCCATCATCGACTGGAACAGAAGAAGGAATAACTGGGATGTCTCGAAGGAATGGTTCGTGTACACTCCCGGAGTTGTCCCGGCAGTCAATTATCTGATCCACACCTTCAGCCGGCCGGGGGATAAGGTAATCATTCAGAACCCGGTCTACTACCCCTTTGCAAACTCCATCCGGAAAAACGGCCGGCAGGTTGTGGACAATCCGCTGGTTCTCGAGGGTTCATCCTACCGAATGGATTTCGAAGATCTCGAAAACAAGGCGAAGGACCCGCTGGCGAAAATATTCATCCTCTGCAGCCCCCACAATCCGGTGGGCCGGGTATGGACCGGGGAGGAACTCACCTGTCTCGGCAGGATCTGTATTGAAAACAATGTTCTGGTGATCTCCGATGAGATCCATTCGGACCTTATCCTGAAAGGATACACCCACACACCCTTCGCCATGATCTCCGAAGACTTCGCCGAAAACTCTGTGGTCTGCACCGCCCCGAGTAAAACCTTCAACCTGGCCGGGCTGCAGCTGTCCAATATTTTCATTCCGAATGCCCGACTGCGGCGCGAATTCCGGCAGACCATGGAGCAGCTTTCCCTGACCCGGCCGAACACCTTCGCCATCACCGCCGCAACGGCCGCTTACCGGGAAGGAGAGGAATGGCTGGAACAGCTCCTCGAGTATCTGAAGGGTACCGTATCCTGGATCCGGGACTTCATCGAAAAGGAACTGCCCGGAGTCTCTCTCATCGAACCGGAAGGTACCTATCTGGCCTGGCTTGATTTCA